>Ga0080005_135546_pt1 | contig 18815 bp, 41 predicted proteins | sample JossMetagenome_2_FD_69208 | JGI IMG/M metagenome (GOLD analysis project Ga0080005, IMG submission 69208) | Hot spring sediment microbial communities from Joseph's Coat, Yellowstone National Park, USA - JC3_ASED (SPADES assembly) (version 2) | ecosystem: Environmental > Aquatic > Thermal springs >... | reverse complement strand
GAGGAAGCTGCTCGGCGACCTGGAGGAGGCGTATGGGAGGGTGAAAGCGGCGGCGCTGCTGTGCGGGCTCCTCACCTAGCTTTTTCCCCGAGGGTGGGCGGCGTGCGGCTGCTCGGGGGCTTCCTGCGGGCCGCGAGGGTGCTGGGCGTGCGGGGCGCGCTGGGGGCGCTGCTCGCCGACGCGGCGAGCCGCCGGTGGAGGCGGAGGCTGGAGAGGGTGCTGGAGGCGTTCGAAAACTACGAGGCCCTCGTGTTCGAGGTCTACCTGGACGGCAGGATGCGGCCGCGCGCGGAGCTGAAGCGCGGCTTCGCCAGCTTGGAGGAGGCGGTGAGGTACGTGGAGGAAGCCGGGTACCTGGAGGAGGAGGGGGAGGAGCTCGACCCGAGGGAGCTCCTCCTCTACCTCAAGCACGCCTCGAGGATCCACGTGCCGGTGAGCACCAGCCTGACGACAGTCCTGATCGTCGAGTAGGTTTTCCCCTAGGGTGGGAGGGATGGGCTGGAAGCCGTACGGGCCGAGGGGGTTCACGCGCCCGATCCTAAAGCTGCTGGCGGGGAAGCTGGAGCGGAGGGTCGGCGGGGTCTACACCGGCGTCCTCGCGAGCGGGGAGCTGCTGAGGGCGGCGGAGCTGCTGCCCCCGGCGAACCTGGAGGACAGGCAGAACTTCGCCCCCAAGCTGAGCGACTTCCTCCGCGTCGCGAGGGCGGAGCCGAGGGCGCTCTTCGAGGTGTACGTGGTGCCCGACGAGCGGGAGGACGAGCGGCTCACCGTAGAGGGCGTCTACGTGCCGAGCGACCGGCCCGACCTCATCGGCTACCTCTACAGGAGGGGGGCGCAGCCGGATAGGGAGGAGGTCGTGGTGGTCGGCGGCACAGTGTACCACCACATGTGGTGGGATTGAGGGCTTTTTTCCCAGGGTGGGGGCGGTGAGCGAGAAGGAGGTGGTGTGCGTGGAGCTGCCGAGGTACCTGGCCGAGTTCCTCAGGAAGTTCTCCAGGGAGCTCGCGATGACGCCCAGCCAGCTGCTGGCCAACCTCCTCAACTACTACTACGAGGCGAGCCTGGTGGGGATGAGGATGGCGGCTGACGGGGAAGGCCGCCGGGGCGCCGGGAAAAGCTTGTAAAGCCCCGAAGAGGCCGCGGCTTGCCGGCAACCCATCTTTCCCCTAGGGTGGGAAGATGGAGATCCGGGTCGTCGATAAGGCGGGTAAGACCCTGCCGTCGGCGCAGGAGGCCTTGGAGGCTCTGGGGCTCAGGGAGCTGTGGAAGAGCATAATCAACGTGCCGTACGGCGAGGTGGCGAAGGCGATCGCCGCCCTCCTGGAGTTCTGCGACCTGTACCCGACCGAAGAGGGCTCCTGGAGGGGAAGCCTCGGCTACGGCGTCGCGGTGCACCTGAAGAAGGATAGAGACCGCTGGCTCGTGGAGGTCGCGGTGCCCTTCGAGTACGACGAGGGCACGGCACTCCTCCTGAAGAGGATGGAATCCCTAACGGAGGATGTTGAGAGGGTGAAGCGCGCTATCGGAACCCTCGACGACAGGATCGAAGAGCTGGAGACGCTGTTGAGGAAAGGGGGAGAGGAAGAGGAGGAGGGAATGGATGAGGAGGCTGCGGAGAGGCTTGCCGAGGTGATGGAGAAGCTGTCCAAGATACTGGGGGAGCGCAAACGCTGAGCGCCGCAAACCGTTAACCCTTTTTCTTTTTTCTAGGGTGGGGTCGATGACCGGTTTCCGCTAGGGCCTCACCCCGCGCGGGGGATGGGCTGGGAACCGGAGGGCGAGGCCCCGGAGGGTGGGAGCGTGGGTGCAGTGAAGGTGACCCGGGACGCCGGCGCCACCGTGGAGATGGACTACGGGGCTTGGCTCAGCATGTTCGAGCTCTACGACAGGATCCTGGAGGAGGTCGAGAGGCTCCTGCTGGAGGGGAAGGGGTTCAGGGTGACGGTCTCGGAGAACAGGGCTTGGATCGAGCCCCTGGAGCCGGGGCGCGAGCACGTGAAGGTGCAGCTGCACCCGGCGTCGCTGACGGTGGAGGGCTTCCTGAAGCCGGAGCGCGCCGGCCTGTTGCACCACCTCCTCGACCTGGCGAAGTGCGCGAGGGTCGGCTTCCACGCCGCCGCGGCCTTCCTGCCGCACCTCGACCACTACTTCCTCGGTAGCGGGGTGAGCTTCTCCGCCGAGATCGTCTTCACCGAGTACTAGCCCCCTTTTTCCCCGAGGGTGGGGGAGGTGGCGCGGGAAGCGAAGAAGAAGGTTGAGGCGGAGAAGGAGCGCATCTTCAAGCTCGCCGCGAGCGCGATCGGATACACCCTCTCGGCGCTCAAGCACGCCGCGGTTTTCGACGACACTCTCCACGCCAGAATAGCTGCGCGCGAGGCGGAGGAGTACCTGAGCGCGCTCGAAGACGCTCTGAAGGATCTGGAGGAGCTGCTGAAGAGGGAAAAGGAGGCTTAGCGCGCGCTTGACGAAGCGGGTTTCCCCCTTTTTCTCTAGGGTGGGAGGAGTGGAGGCGCCGGTGGTGGGGCCGGAGCCGCTGAAGGGCTACAAGGAGGCGATCGAGCGGCTGCGCAGGGCGCTGGAGGAGGCCGAGGGCGAGCTCGACGAGGCGGTGGAGTGCTTGGAGAGGGGCGACGAGGTGCTGGCGCTGGCGCACACCGTCGGCGCCGGCCTCATGGTGGAGAAGGCCGCGGAGCGCTGCGCGCTCACCGCCAAGAGGCTGAAGGAGCTCGTCGACATGTGGAGCGCGGAGCTGGCGCGCGAGATGCGCCCCGAGCGTTAAACCCCTCCCCTTTTTTCCCTAGGGTGGGCGCGCGGGGGCGAAAGGCAGAAATACCCGCTTGCATCCGCTTTCCGCGTGAGCGCGCTGGACGGGCGGAGCCGGGCCTGCATGTTCGCGGCTTACCGCTTCTTCAAGCACTTGGGCAGCGCGGAGGGGACGATCTACGCAACGAGCCTCACAACCATTACTGGTAAGCACTGGGAGGCGCTGGAGGAGGATGTCAGGGCGATGGAGGAGGCCCTGGGCGAGCTCGCCGCCTGCTACCCCGAGCTCCCAGCGGATAAGCTCGAGCGGCTGCTCGCCCGGGTGAGGGACGCCGTCCGCAAAAAGTCCTACTGGGACGCCTGGAGCACCGTGGACGACCTCAGGTTCTACCTCGAGCTCAACCTCAAGCTCTCGAAGAAGCCGCTGGGGTGACGGAGGGCTCGCCGCGGGTTTTTCCCCGAGGGTGGGCCGCCGGAAACGTTTTTACGGTTCTCCAGCTCGAGGCGGCTGTGGGCGGGGAGGTTAGGGAGGTCTGCGAGCTCCTGAGGAGGGTTAGGGAGATCCTCGAGAGGGGGGAGGGCGAGATCCCGGCCGCGGATCTCGCGCTCTTCCACGTCAAGAGGGCCGCCGAGCTCGCGAGGTGCGGGGGCGAGGCGCGCAGGGAGGAGGAGAGGCTCCTCAGGAGGAGGCTGGTGGTCGTCGAGTGAGACCGTGCTGATCCGGAGGAGGGGGCGGCGGAGGAGGCCGGGGGAGGCGGCGCAGAAGCTGCTGGAGGAGCTCGCCAGGGACTTCGGCACCAGCGCGCCGAAGCTCAGGGTCGTGGGCAGCCCGGCGGAGAGGCTCGAGGCGTGCGGAGATGCTGAGGTGGCCGGCTGCTACCGCTTCAAGGAGGGGGTGGTCGTCCTCTCCGAGGAGATGCTGGAGAGCGTGGAGACCCTCCTCCATGAGTACGCGCACCACTTGCAGCTCGCGCTGCACGACGGCGACTGGCGCACGGCGTTCGCCGACACGTGGAGCCCCCACTGCCGGCGGCGGCACGAGGCGGAGGCGAAGGCGTTCGCGAGCTGGCTCACACCCTTCTACAAGCGCAGGTTCGAAAAGATACTCGAGGGCTCCGAGGGCGGGGCCGACAGGGAGCGGCTCTGCGGGCACATAGCCGCCATCGTGGAGAGGGAGGTCGGCCGGCGCGCGCCCAAGCTCCTCGAAGAGGCGAAGAGGGGCGCTTGGCACGCGGTCGGCGAGCTCTACCGCCTGGCGGACAACGTGGGCTTCATGCTCAGCGCGGCGAGGAGGGCGTGCGGCCTCGATGCCAGCAGCGCCGTGGCGGTCGACCTGGGCCTCGGTCGGGTCGCGGGGCTGGCGGAGAAGGACGCCTACGCCGAGGCCGAGGAGGAGCTGGAGTGGGTCAAGGGCGAGCTCTCGAGAATACTCGGGAGGATGCGCGCAAGGTTTTAATAGTGTTAGATGGCGTAGTGGGCGGATCCGGGGATGGTGGACGAAAGGAGGAAGCTGTTCGATGCCTATACGCGGCTCGCCGATACCCTCATCCTCAGGGGGAAAGCAGAAATAACATTCTACTGTGAGGGGGGCGGGGAGGTGAGCTTTCTGGCCGAGCTGCCGAAGCTGCACGGGCACCTAGCCGTTCGAGACAAGAACGGCGAGCTCCTCATAGCCACCGACAACCCAGTAGAGGGTTTCGAGAAGTTGTGGAAGCACGTTGAGCGTGAGAAAGGGTGCCGAGTTACTGCCACGCTCATAGGCTAGCCTCGACCCGCTGGCCGGCGCAACCTCCTTTTTCTTTTCTCCTAGGGTGGGAGGATGAGTAGGGGGCGCGCTGAAGCGCGAAGAGAGGGGGACGGCGGAGGCCGTTCTCCTGCTGCTTCTCGCCTCGCCGCTGATGATCTACCGGCTGGCGCAGCTTGGCACCGCGTGGCCCATCGGTCTCGCGTTCCTCGTACTGATCGGCGGGTTCATGCTGGTCATGCTGAGCTTGGAGGAAAGGGAAAAGTGAAGATCGCCGAGGGGGGAGCCGGAGTAGGGCTCGGAAAGCTCGCCTTTCTCCCCTCTAGGGTGGGAGCGTGCCGCGCTTGAGGAGGGTCGAGGATCTTGAGGAGCTGATCGACCCCCTGGGCACGACGAAGCTCCTCCTCTACTGCGACGGGGAGGTGGTGGCCGAGATCGAGGTAGCGAGAGACTGGAACGAGAAGCGCCAGAGGAGCGAGTACAAGGTGGTGGTCGAGGACTACACCGTCGTCCCTCCCAGCAGGAAGCGCGCGTGGTGCGAGGATCTGGAGCGCGTGGTGGAGAAGGTCGGGGAAGTGCTCGACGAGTGGTTCCCCGAGTACGACGAGGTGTGGGTGGCCCGCAGCCCCTGGGAGGAGCGCGAGGCGGCGTGGGGCGAGCTCGTCGAGGTCGAGAAGCGCGCGCTGAAGGGCGGAGCGTGCATCACCGAGGTGAGGGATCACGTGGAGGTCGAGGTCTGCGCGAGCCTGGAGCCGGACGGCTCGGCGTACATCGAGGCGGTCGAGCGCGAGCCCCACCGCCTCCCCAGGAGGGCGAAGGAGGTGCGGGTCTACGAGGGCGGCAGGGCGAAGGTGGTCTACCACGAGCTGGGCAGGGAGGACTCCCGCGGCGAGCTCGTCGGCGAGGTGTACGTCGAGGGGGAGGCGAGGACTCCGCTCTCGCCCGTGGAGGCGCTGAGGAGGGTGTTCGGGGCGCTGGCGGACAGCTACAGGCGCTTCGGCCAGTACTACACGCCCAGCGTGCTCGAGGAGCTCGAGAAGCTGCTCCAGCTGGAGAGGGTCGAGGAGGAGGAGCGCGAGGAGGAGTACGGAGGGGAGTGGTAAGCGAACGCGCAAGGTTTATCGCCTCGCCTCTTTCTCTCTCGGGGTGGGTCGGGATGCGGGGCGCGTGCGGCGACCTCGCGGAGGAGCTTCTGCGCGCGCTTAACAGGTACAGGGGCGAGGAGTACCGGTACCGCGTCGACGCCGTCGACGAGGGCGAGGAGGAGGTCACGGTGGTGCTCAGGGGGCGGGCGGCGTTCATCGCCAGGGATCTGGACGAGATCGACAGGGTTCTCGCACCCTGCGGCGCCCGCCTCGCCGACTTCCAGGCGGAGGGGGACGAGCTCCTGGTGACGCTCCTCGTAAAGCGCGCGAGGCAGCACAATGGTTAATTAGGGCCTTTTTCCATCAAGGGTGGGGGGAGGGGGGTGGTCGACCCTCGGGTCGAGGAGATCAAGAGGGAGCTCGAGAGCAGGCTCGGCGACCGGCGCTGGCAGCGATGGCGCTACAGTTGCACGTACTACCCTCCCGCGGAGCCGGACGAGCCGCACATGCTCGTCTGCGAGAGCGACGTGGGCGGCACCTTCGACCTCGACGACCTGCGGCAGATCGTGAAGACCCTGGCCAAGAGGGGGGCGAGGCTGGACTTCTTCGAGGTGGAGGGCGGCGACGGCAACGTCATCGTGGGCATCCACTTCTACTTCAAGCGGTGAGCCTCCGACCCCGACTTCATTTTCCCCAGGGTGGGGCCCATGGGAGAGGGAAGCGCGAGAGTGAGGAGGGAGCTGGAGAGGGCGGCGAAGCTCCTCAGGGAGCTCGCCAGGGAGCGCGCCGTCGAGGCGGAGGCGGTCAGGGAGGCGCTGAGGCGGGTCGAGGCGCTCCTCGACGCCGCCGAGGGGAAGGACGCGCTGGAGCTGGAGGTCGAGGTGTGGCCGGGCAGCCACGGCTCCGACTTCGCCGTGACGGAGGGGGAGGTCGTCGTGGAGACCGTGAGCCGCGAGGACTACGGGGAGGGCTTCGTGAAGAGGGTGAAGCTGGTACCGCTCACCGACCGCGCCGCGGTGCAGTACTACGCGACCTTCGAGCCGGAGCCGCGCGCGTTCGGGGCGTGGCGCGAGGTGCGGACGTGGTACGTCTACGAGAGGGGTAAGGGCTGGCGGATCGAGAAGGTCGAGGAGCACACGGGCTGGGACGAGCTCGAGCGCATCGAGGAGAGCGAGCTCGAGGAGCCGGAGCTCTAGCCTTTTTTCTCCCAGGGTGGGACGGTGGCGTCGGTGGTCGCGGACGCGTTCGGCGTGAAGCGCGTGGACTTCAGCTGCCTCAGGGGTCGCGCGGCTCTCGTCGCGATGGGGAGGAGGGACAGGATGGAGGCGAAGTGCGTGCAGGTTCCGCCCAGCCTCCCGCCCGGCTCGATCGAGGTGCGCGTGGTGGGATCCGCGATCCACGTCGCCGCGTGCGGCCCCCTCGACCCGCGGGCGGCGACCGACCTGGAGGACATCTTCTACCTGTTCATGAACGGCGACGACGAGGGGTTCAGGAGGGCGCTCCTCAACCTCCTCAAGCACAGCGAGCTCAAGAGCCTCGAGGTCAACCTTACAGCCCGCGAGCTTTAACGCGTTTTTTACCCCTTCCTCCAGGGTGGGAGGTTGTGGGAGAGTGGATGGAGAGCTGCTACAAGCACAGCGATGTAGCGCCGGAGGCGGGCTGCGACGGCCGGATGGTCTTCAAGCCCGTCTACAACCGCCGCGGCGTGGCCGCCGTCTACAGGTGCCTGAAGTGCGGGAGGGCGTACGCGCTGACGCGTAGGGTGCAGCTCGAGAAGGGGGTGCTGTGCATAGTGGAGGGCTACAGGGAGCTGCGGAGGGGGAGGGGGAGGTGAGCGGGCAGGTTGGCGCGGAAGCCAGGCTCCTGGAGGCCGTGAGCAGCTTGCAGGAGCTGGCCGAGCTGGCCGTCAAGGCGGCGGAGCTCGCGCAGCGCATCTCGCAGCTGAGCATGGCGCGCGTGCCGCTGCGGCTGCCGGAGGCCCCTTCGGCTGGCGGGCGCTTCGAGGTCGCGCTGCGGAGGCGGGTCGACGTGAAGGCGTTCAGCGTGGACGCGGGCGCGTGGAAGGGGCTGGGCACGGCCACGAAGGCGGTTGTCAGGGTCGAGAGGGGCCGCGTGACCCTGGAGCTGCACGGCGATAGAGAAAGCTCTCCGGAGAAGGTGTTCTGGGCGCAGCTCGGCGAGCTGACGCTGGGCGAGCTGCTGGTGCTCGCCCAGAGCCTCGACGGGGAGGACTGGAAGCGCATCGTCGGCGAGCTCAGGAGGATTTGCGGCGCCCTCGCCGAGCACGCGGAGCAGCTCGAGCGCGCCGCCGCCGCGGTGAAGCTGGTGCTCTAACCTTTTTCTACCCCCTTCAGGGTGGGAAAACCATGCCGGGAAACCTGAGCGAGCTGGCCGAGATGTACCTGAAGATCTACGAGGGAATCCTGGAGCGCGCGCAGAGCGACCCCGAGAGCGTCAGGTACGAGCTGGTGAGGGCCGCGCACGTCTACAGCGACAGGAAGGTTCTGGTGGAGAGGCTGAGGGAGCTGGCGAAGATGGGCGGCTGCGTCAGCTGCGCCCACAGCGTCCCCTGCGGGACTTGGCCCCTGCCCGAGTGCAGGTGGTGCGAGCTCGGCCTCTCCCAGGACACCTGCGGCCGCTGGCAAAAGATACAGGAGTGAACGGCACCCCCCTCTTTTTCTTTTTCTCCCAGGGTGGGGTCGCGGCGAAAGGCAGAAATAGTTGCTCGCGACCCCGCGTCCCGTGGGCGCGCCGGACGCTGAAGCCGCGACGTGCATGGCTGGGGCCCTCACCTTCTTCGAGACCTTGGGCCGCGTGAGAGAGCGGCTGGCGCTCAACCGCGTGGCGTGGGGCGACCTGATGTTCGCCGCCAGGATAATGGAGGAGAGCTTGGGCTACCTCAGGGCGTGCGACCCCGACCTCCCGGTCAAGGAGCTCAAGCTGCTCCTCGAGAACTTCAAGTTCGCGATCCGCACCAGGGAGCGCGCCCTCGTCCGAGCCGCGGCGCGCGAGGTCGAGGGCTTCTTCAGGCGGAGGTACAGGGAGCCCCTCGCGGTGCTCGACTGGAAGGCGATCGAGATGGTGCGGAGGGGGGAGCTGCGCTCGGGCGAGCGGCCCGAGTAGCGCGACCCCCTTTTTAGGGCGGGCTACACCAGGTCTTCCTCCAAGTCGTCGATCTCCTCGTCGTCGAGGTAGTCGTCGAAGTCGTCCCAGTCGCCGTCCGCCGGGGCCGCGTCCGCTATCGCGTCCTCCGCCCACTCGCGGAGCGTGTCCACGAGGTCGACCAGGCTCTCGGCCCGCTCGCAGGCCTCCGAGAGGGTGTCGCTCAGGCGGCCCTCGCTCCTCCACTCGAGGTCTTCCAGGTCGCTGAGGAGCTGCTTCGCCGCCCTCTCGGCCTCGTCCAGGAGCGGGAGCTCGAGGGCTCCGCGCTCCGCCCGCTCGGCGTAGCGCAGGAGCAGCTTCCGCAGATCCTCCAGCAGCAGGATCGCGTCCTCCAAGTCTCTCCGGAGCTCCCCGTCCCCCGCCTCCTCCAGGGCGTCCACGAGCAGATCCCAGAGCCCGGCGACCGCCTCCTCCACCTCGCCGGTCAAGCCCTCCCCGCCCTCCTCCCAGCCCACGGCCAACGCTTTAAGGCCGGGGGATATGTGCGTAGCGCGGAGGGTGGGATCGTGGGGGAGCGCAGGCGGGTGACGGAGTGGGTCGAGCTGAGCGAGGAGGGGGTGCGGATGGAGTTCCGCGCGGCGGGGAGCGAGGAGCACGTCGACCTCCTCGAGGCGAGGGCGGAGGGCAGGCTCGAGCTGACGGTCGAGTGGAGGGACGGCGAGCTGCGGCTCGAGCTGGTGAGGCCTGGGAGGGCGCGGCTCGAGGCTGCAGTCCTGGCGGCCGAGAGGCCCTGGTTCCTCGTCAGGGACGAGCTGGTGAGGGCGTCGATGGTCTTCGACGGCGCCGAGCTCGTCAGGAGGATCGTCGAGGAGGTCTACCAGGCTGCCCTCGGCCCCTAGCAACTTTTTCCCTCCCTCTAGGGTGGGGTCGGCGTGAGCGAGTTCCCGGTTTCGAGCGTGGAGGAGAGGCTGCTCGAAGCTCTCGCGAAGCTGCTCGACCGCGCCCAGGCGGGCGGGGTCGAGGCGGCTAGGGCCGAGGCTAGGCTGGCTTTCCTCGCGGTGCTCGCCGCCTACTGGGGGGCTACCACCTCTTGACGCCGAGCCTCCTCATCTTCTCGTCCGCCTTCCTCTTCCCCCGCGCGAGCTCCTTCACGACCCTCTCGACCCTCTCGTCCGCCCTCCTGCGGAGGGTTGGGAGCCTCTTCTCCACCTCCTCGACGCTCCCGTACCTCCTGTACGCTTCCCAGATCTCCTCCTGGAGGAACCGGCGCCTCAGCCTCATCCGCGTCAGGATCCGCCGCGCCGCCTCGACGTGCGAGGCCCTCTCCAGCTGCTCGATCGCGTAGTCGATGGTTTGCAGCTCCCGCTCGAGCAGGGCTTGGAGCAGGTCTGCCTGGCTGGCCAGCGCGTCCCTCGGCCTCCGCTCCTCGATGATCCGGTGCCAGCTCTCGAGCGGCGCCTCCGGGTCGATCGCCTCCGGGTCGATCGTGCTGGGGTCGACGCCCAGCTTCGCCGCCTCCCTCACCAGCTTCCCGGCGGTCGAGAGGACGGCGATCCTCGGCTTCGGCTTCCCGATCCACTCGTAGTACCGCTCCAGCTTGTCCGCCAGGACGTCGCGGATGTACCGCCACTCGACCGGCACGTCGCTCATAGCGGAGCCAGCCTCGCCCCGTACTTCTCCCTGAGCTTGCGGCAGGCCTCGGCGAGGAGGCCCGAGATCGTCTCGCCCAGCTTGTACTTCTCCCTGTACAGCTTCGCGTCGCAGGTGGCGAAGTCCCTGTGCGGTATCACGAGCGGTGGCCTCCTCCTGGCCCACTTGGTGGTGCCGGGAGGGCCGGGCCGGCAGACGGCGAAGATGAGCACCGCCTCCTCCCTCTCGTCCGCGTAGACGTTGCAGGTGGTGTACGCCTTCTGCGGGGGCAGCCTCCTGAGGACGCGCCTGCCGCCGACCTCGACCTCCTCCACCAGCTCCTCCTCCCGGGCCGAGACGACAGACGCCTCGATCCGCACGCCCAAACTCCGCCGGAGCACCTTTTTATCCCTTCCCTCGAGGGTGGGCCCCGTGGAGGGGCTGGTGGACAGGCTGGTGAGGGGGACGGTCGAGGTCGCGGGGGAGTGGCTGAGGCGGAGGCCCGGGTTCGGGCCCCGCCGGCCCGAGCTGGTCGCGGCCGACCTGGAGGGGTCGTGGTTCACCCCCCTCCTCAAGACCCTGCTGCCGGAGGCCCTGGTGGTGGAGGGCGAGGTGAGGGGCGTTCCGAGGCCGGCGTTCGAGCTGGGCGGCAGCGGGGAGGGCACCGCCGTCTACGCCGGCTACCCGCTCCTCCACGAGCTCGAGGCCTTCCTGGCGGCGGCCTGGGACAGGAGCCTCGAGAGGGGGGCGGCGGCCGCCGTCCTCTCGCTGCTCGAGGAGAGGGGCTTCCCAGCCGAGCCGGAGGGGGCGGAGAGGGAGGCGTACCTGCTGGTGACGCCGGAGTGCCCCCACTGCCCGAGGGTGGCGTTCGCCCTCGCCAGCGCCTCCCGGGTCGTGCCGGGGGCCCGCTACTTCATCGTCGACGCCTACGACGGCTCGCTGCTCGAGCTCTTCGCCGAGCTGAGCGGGGTGGAGGGGGCCTCCGCCGTCCCGCTCCTCGCCGCCGGCGACGCCGCCTACGTGGGGGCGCCGAGGGGAGGGGTGGCGAGCGCGGTCGCCTACGTGCTCGCCGCCCTCCGGGCCGTCGACGCGGATCCGGCCGAGGCCGCGAGGAGCGTAAAGGAATAAAAGGGGGCGCCGCGCGGCGAGACCGTGCCGGGCGGGCGCGAGTACGCCGGGGAGCACGGCCTCTTCAGAACCGGCGAGAACCTCCTGGCCTGGCTGGAGAAGTGCCAGGAGGCGGTGGGCGAGCTGCACGACGCCGCCCACGCCCTGCGCGAGCTCGCGGCCGGCAGGACGCGGGCCGTCGACGTGAAGGGGACTCTCTCCAGGCTCCTGAAGGCGGTGGAGGACTACAACCGGCTCGCCTGCGGCGCCGCGAAGAGGGGGGCCAGGGGCCTCCGCCTCGACCCCGTGCGCGCCGGGAGGCTCGCGCGGGCCGCGGCGGGCGGCGACAGGGCGGCGGGGGAGAGGCTGGTGGCGATCGCCTACGGCGCGAGGAGGGAGCACGCCAGGCTGAGGAGGCTGCTCTCCGAGGGGGAGCTGCCGGCGGTCGGCGACTACCTCTCCAGGGCCGCCGCCTCCGAGCGGCCCGACCTGATCGAGCTGGAGCGGATGCTCGGGCTGGGGGGTGAGCGGCGGTGAGCGACCTGCTGAACCTGAAGGAGGTCGAGAAGAGGTTCCTCACCGAGCGGGTGAAGGGCAGGACGCTCGCGCGCGGCGCCTGGGTCTACGCGGGCGAGCCGAGGGAGCGGAGGGAGGTGCTCGAGGCCTACGGCCTATACCGGTGCGAGCTGGCGATGCGGAGGGCCCTCCTCCACACGCGCGCCGCGCTCCAGGCGCTCGCCGCCGCCACGAGGGCCGCCGGCGCCGTCGCGGTCGAGGCGCGCGGGCGGGCCGGCCTGCCGGCGCCGAGGGGCGCGCCCCAGGCGGAGGGGCTGGCCGAGGCCGCTGGTGGCTTCGAGGAGCTGGCGGAGAGGATGGACGCGGCCTACCGGGGGGCCAGGGATCTCCTGCCGAGGGCGATCGCGGGGGCGAGGATGGCGCTCGTAGAGGCGGAGAGGCTCGGCTGCCTCCCGGGGGCGCTGAAGCCGGTCGCCTCGAGGCTGGAGCTGGCGGCCGACAGGGAGAGCCCCAAGCGCAACTACCGGTGGTGGTTCTCCGAGACGGGGAGGGAGCTGCTCGCCGCCGCGGAGGCCACCGTCGTCGCCTACGCGCTCTGGAGGGGCAGGGCGAGGGAGCTGGAGGAGAGGGTGAAGCCGGCGCGGGCGCGGAGCAGCTTCGTCGAGGAGGACTGGCACAGGTACCAGCAGGTCAAGCAGGAGACGCTGGCGGAGGCGCAGCGGCTCCAGGGCCTCCTCGAGCGGCTGGGCAAAGCTTAATAGGGGGCGCCGGGGCGAGAGCTCGTGTCGAGCGTAGACCTGGACGGCTGGAAGTGCAGCATCCTCCTGGACGCCGGGAGCGTGCCCCGCTACGTCGTCTGCGAGCCCACGGCCCCCAGGCAGAAGGCGCTCTTCGGCAGGAAGAGGAGGAGGATCGTCATCCCCATGGAGGACTTCATGGCCTGCGACAAGAGGTTCTTCACCAAGCTCGGCCTCCCCGACAAGCAGGCGAGGAGGCTCGCCGCCTGGTGCAACTCCGGAGCCTGGAGGCAGGGGCTGAAGCTGGAGGGCCTCTGGGAGAAGTACGCTTAACCCCCCTCCCTTTTTTCCTCTCTACAGGGTGGGCCAGGTGATCGTGTGGGTCAGGCGGGATAGGGGAGGCAAGCTCGCGGTCAGGGTGCTCGGCGGAGGCCCCTCCTACGCGGTCGACGAGGTGACGGTCGACGGCGAGCCCGTCGGCGGGCGCGTGCGCGAGCTGCTCGTGGAGGCGGAGGAGGTGCGCTTCACCGTCGAGGAGGGTAGATCGCGCGTCGCCGTCGCCACCAGGTCGCACGCGATCGCGAGCGAGCTCGCCGACGTGCTCGGCGAGGTGCCGGTTCGCGTCAGCCTCTAACCCCCTTTTTTTCTAGGGTGGGATCGTGGACAGGTGGGTTGAGGTCGAGCGGCTGCTCCGCGAGTTCTACGGCGAGGTCTCCGCCAGGGTGACGGGGGAGGTTCTGAGCGAGAGGTCGAACCTGCTCTTCGAGGCTTTGGCCGGCAGGGTCGGGAGGGCGAACGCGAGGGCGGAGAGGGTGATCGTGACGATGCTCGGCGGCTGGGCCCCCCGCTTCTTCCAGGTCTGGTTCCTCTACCCGGAGCCGCTGGGGAAGCCGTTCGACTTCGCCGGCCTCCTCGGCGGGAGGAGGTGGTCGGTGAAGGTGGTCTCCGGCCCCGACGCGCTCAACACCGCGCAGAAGAGGGCGGTGAGCGAGGCTGCGCTCAGGCTGGAGAACCCGGTCATCCTCACCCTCCAGGGCGGGTGGTTCCCGAAGAGGTTCGTGGAGGCGGAGACGGGGGCGCGGGTCGCCTGGCTCTCCGCGCCGGAGAGCTGGAGGCTGGTGACCGGCGAGAGGGGGGCCTACGCCAGGTTCAGGGAGCTCGTCTACAAGGTGGCGCGAGAGTACAGGAGGGAGATGGTCTCCAGGATCATCGAGGCGGGGCGGAGACCTCCACAACGTCGCCCTTCAGCCTCGCCCCCCGCCTCGCGATCTCCACGATGAACTGGGCCGGCACCCCGTCCCTCGCCAGCTTCGCCGCCACCGCGGCGAGCACCGCGACGAGCCCGCGCAGCTCCTCCCTCGCGTCCTCCGTGTAGGTGACCACCACGGCCGCGCCCCTCCCGCTGCCGGCCGCCGCCACCGCCGCCCTCCCCTTGAGCAGCTCCTCCAGCTCCCTCAGCCCCGCCCTGCGCTTCAGCCTAGCCACGGGCCCGGAGCACGCGCGCGCTATATGTAGCCATCGCTTCCACCGTGTTTCGGCGGGAGCCGAAACGGCCCTCGACCGAGGCCGCCCGGCTTTCAGGGTTTCGGGCGCAACCGTTTTTTACCGCCGGGAGAGGGTGGGGGCCGATGCAGGAGGGGGGAGCCCCTCGCGGGAAGCGGGGGAGCGGGGAGCCGAGGACGGTCGTCGTCAGCTTCAAGGCGCCGAAATCGCTGCTCCAAGCCGTCGAGGAGCTCGTGGAGATGGGCTTCTTCAACAGCCGGAGCGAGGTGATACGAACCGCCATCTTCAACCTGCTCAGGGAGATAGAGAGGGAGAGGCGCGTGAGGATGGAGGTCGGCTACCGCTGAACCCCTCCTCCTTTTTTCTTTCTCCAGGGTGGGGCCTGTATGGTGAGGGTCGAGGATCTCGAGAGGCTGATCGACCTGCTCGCCTACGCGGTCGCGGAGCTGGAAGAGCTGAAGCGGGAGGTCAGGCACGAGCGGCTGGAGAACGCCCTCTCGGCCCTCTACGACGCCCAGCTGCTGCTGGAGACCCTGAGGAAAGAGGAGGGGGAGGAGTGAGGCGGGTGAGGGGCGTTGGGGCGCTACGCGTTCAGGTGCGCGTGCGGGGCCCTGCTCCCGGGGCTCTCCGAGTGGTACCGCCACGTCCTGGAGGCGCACCCGGGCTGGCTGCCCGACTGGGCCTCTGGGGAGCGGGATCCCCCGCTCTGGAGGCTCTACCGGGAGCTGAAGAGGTCTGGGAGGGCGAGGATGGTGAAGGTGGAGTGAGCGAGCTGAAGCGCTGCTACGTCTGCGGCAGGCTCGTCCCCCGCGCGGTCACCCTCACGCTCGCCTCCCAGGAGGAGGAAGAGGCGCGGCCGGCGCTGACGATCGAGGTGAACCTCTGCCCGGCCTGCGCCCGCAGGTGGGCGTCGGAGCTCCTCCAAGCCGCCGAGGCGGCCGAGGAGGCGGGCCGCGGGGAAGCCGGAGGGGGCGTGGCCTCCTAGAAGGGGGGCGCGCGGTGTCCGGCCGCCGGCCGCTCCCGGCCGAGGCGCTGCTGCCGCTCGCCGAGGAGGCTTGGGCCGAGTGGCTCTCCGGCTTCGACTCGAGGAGCGCGAGCGGCGTGCCGGGCCGCGTCCTCCGCCGCTACGCCGAGGGGCACGGGCTGCCGGGGCCGAAGCCGAGCGACCGGGAGGCCTTCTCGCAGGCCTCGGAGATGCTGGAGAGGGTCGTCGACCTGCGCGGCAGGGTCTGGAAGCTCGCCCGCGTCGAGAGGAGGGGCGCGCGCAGCCACTACGCCTCCCGCATCCACTTCGAGCTCGAGACCTAGGCGCGCCGACGTCAATCTTTTATGCGGCACCGGTGGAGGGAGACGGGGGCTGGGGGCGCGGCCTAGCACGCTGCCTCGCGCGCCGGGCTCCTAAGCCGCAGCGCGGCAACCCCCAGCCCTCCCCTTTCGCGCTGCGCGGCTCTAAGGTCGTTTCCGAGCGGTGCGGTGTCCCAGGTTTTTTTCTCTCTAGGGTGGGGCGCCCCGAGAGCGACATCGCGTAGCACTCGGCGAACCAGCGCGGCACCCCGCCGTAGCGGAGCCGCACCTCCAGGAGCGCCCTCCTCACCGCCTCCCTGTACTCGCGCGGGTGCTTCAGCGAGGCGTGGCGCTCGAGCGCGCGGAGGCCGCGGAGCCTCCGCCTGCCGCAGAGGCCGCACCGCCACCAGCGGCCGCGCCGCAGCTCCGCGCGCAGCAGCCGGCGCAGCTCCTCCACCTTCACCGCCCGGTAGAGCCGGTGCATGTCCCCCGCGCGCCCCCCGGGCACGGCTCCCGCCGGGAGGCGGCCCGAGAAAAAGCTGGCGCTGGAGGGAGAAGGGAGAGAAAAAAGGCTTCGACCCTTCTTTACCCCTTCACGGCTCCTGCGGCCCGGCTGGCTGCCGGGTCTCGGGCTTCGGCGGCCTCCTCCACCTGGAGCCGTCCCAGAGCAGCTCGCCCTCCCTCCACAGCGCGTAGAGCGCCGCGACCACCTTCTCCTCCTCGCCCAGCTCCCCGCCCGCCCTCGCCCTCGCGTAGGCTTCGGCGAACCTCTCCTCCAGCGCCCGGGCGCCCCTCGGCAGCCTCTCCGGCTCCTCCTCCGCCAGGTACAGGACGAACTGCGCCCAGGGCTCCGTGAACACGATCGCCCCCTCCAGCCCCACCTCGCCCAGCTCGCAGGCGCGCAGGCCGAGCTCCGCGCACCTCCGCAGCAGCGCCTCCGGCCTCCTGACGCCGGTCACGATCGCGCAGTCCTCCAAGTCCCCGAGGCTCCTCCCGCGGCGGGCGGCCCCCGCGCCCGGCTCTCCCCCGCCGCCGCGATAGGGGGCCGGCGCAGGGGCCTCCTCCTCCACCTCCTCCCCATCGCGACCGCCCTCCGGCGCGGCGCCGCCCTGGCTCGAAGGCTTAGTGGCTTGGTGGCTCGAAGGCTTGGTGGATTGGTGGCTTAGAGGCTCGGCGGCTTGAAGGCCTAGAGCCTCTTTCAAGAGCTCGGTCACGGTCGCCGAGAGCCTCTTCGGGCTGCCGGCCCTCCTGACGAGGGCCCAGTACACCTCCTCCGGCACCCGCACCCGCAGAACCCTCTCCCCCGGCATCGAGCCACCAAGGCTTCAAGACTTTTATACTCAACGTCTCAAAGGCTCGAGGGCTTAGTGGCTTAGAGGCTTAATGGCTCGGTGGCTTAGAGGCTTGATGGCTCGAAGGCTCGCCAGCGTTTGCTTTAATAGGCTCTTTCCACCGTAAACCGCGATGCGGGTCGAAGCCTCGAAGTTGGAGGGAAGACCCTGCGGCCAGCTCGGCGCGGGCGGTCGGGCTGGTGCCCGCGATGATGAGAGCCAGCTCGGGCGCCCGGCGACCGGTGACCGGCATCCCAATCGCTGAGGGGCACCCAGGGTGGGGTTGATGCGGGCGGATGGGGTCGCCTTCCTGGGCGAGGCCGAGCTCCTGTACCTGCCGGGCGCGCCGAGGGGCGGGCGAACCTGCCTCTGGGTCTCGAGGAGGCACAGGCCCCTCCCGGTGCAGCTCGAGGAGCTGGCCAGGGTGCACGGGGTGAGCGCGCTGCTCGTCGTCGTCAGGCAGCTCTCCGGCTTCCCCGAGCTCCTCCGCCTCGTCGACCGGTACAAGCCCCACGTCGTCGTCCCCGTCGTCAGGAGCGACTGGGTACTCAGGCTCGCCCGGCTCAACCGCGCCGAGGTTCTCGCGCCCAAGTTCGAGACCGTCTACGCGGGCAGGGAGCCGCCCGAGAGCTGGGACGCGACCAGGGACTGGTTCGAGGCCGCCGTCGAGGTGAAGTGGAGGAGGGGCAGGAAGGTGAGGGAGAGGGTCTACCGTGTGAAGCGCTTCGTCTGCTTCGTCCCCCTGAAGCCCGGGGAAGGGTAGAGCGCCGCGGGTGGCGCGCCTTTTTCTCCGGGTGGGTTTGTTTAAAAAGCGGGTGGCGCGCGAAAGAGGGAGGTGCTCGCACACGCGTACTCGCAGGCGTTTATGGTAGCCGTCTGAACGGCGGCTCCGCGTTTTACATTTAAAATAACTGAGAAGCCCGCAAGTATTCTAAGGGTCTCGGAGGGGGTCTATACCCCCGCTCCTATACTATACGTACGTACTATACTATAGGTTGATTGTCAATCAAACAACATTTATATGTACAGTACGCTGGAGGGGAGGAGGAGGGGGTGTATGCCCCGTCCGAGGGTGGTCAAGAAGGGCGCGTTCCTGACGGCGTGGCTGGAGGAGGAGTACCTGATCCTCTTGGACAAGATCGCTAGGGCTGAGGGGATCAGCAGGAGCGAGCTCCTCCGCAGGATCATAGTGGAGTGGCTGGAGAGCCCCGAGGTTAAGGCGAAGTACGGGTTGCAGATGGTCTTCGCCGAGCAGGTCGCCAGCGCCAGCACCGCGAGGCTGGCGCCCCTCACCGAGAAGAGGCTGGGGGATCTCAAGCGGGCGCTGGACGAGGTGGCGCCGGTCGTCGAGAGAACCGCCAGGCTGCTGCCCCAGAGGATGGAGTGGGCGCGCTCGCTCATCGCGATGCGCAACGAGTACCTCAGGCTGAAGGAGAGGGGCGGCTGGGTCAAGGTCGGCGGCGACCTGGTGCCGGCGGAGCAGCAGTACCGGAGGTGGATGGCGCAGCACGAGGGCGACATCAAGATGTTGGAGCAGCTGCTGGAGGAGTGGAAGCGGGCGAGAGCCAAGTTCTTCAAGCGCGTCTACTACCCGTGGGTCAAGGGCCTGCGGAAGGAGGTGCCGGCGGACGTGATGCTGGAGCTCGACGACAGGATCACCGTCCTGCTGAGGAGGATCGACGAGGTCGAGCCCCTAGCCAACGAGCTGGAGAAGCTGCTCCGCCCCGAGCGGCTCCAGCGGGGCGCGGGGCAGGGAGCGAAGCGTTGAATTTTTTTGAAACCACTTTCCCTGCAAACCCCGATGGTTCTGCTACCCGTTTCGAGTCAATTGCTACCCCTAGATGTGCGGGTTTCAATAAACTCCATCGGGGATAAGCGAGCGGTATCAATAAAAAGGGGCAATTGCTACCTACGGGCTCGTGGGGAGGCCGAGGGATGTGGAATTGGATCGGAAGATCGTGGAGCTGAGGGCGCTCGGGTTCACCTACTCGATGATCGCCGACAAGCTGGGGGT
>Ga0080005_124005_pt1 | contig 18834 bp, 16 predicted proteins | sample JossMetagenome_2_FD_69208 | JGI IMG/M metagenome (GOLD analysis project Ga0080005, IMG submission 69208) | Hot spring sediment microbial communities from Joseph's Coat, Yellowstone National Park, USA - JC3_ASED (SPADES assembly) (version 2) | ecosystem: Environmental > Aquatic > Thermal springs >... | reverse complement strand
CTCAAATATATCTACGAGCCTCTACTTACAACCAGAGAAAAGCCTGCGCTTTGGCTCAACTCTCTGAGACTTGCGAATTCGGAGAGATTTAGAAAATTGCTAAGTGGACATGATATAGTCTATGTGCCGCGGTTCGCGTTCCCAATAATACCCGTAGCCAAGAAATTCGGCAAAAATGTCATCGTACACCTACACGACTACATCCCGATATCGTACACTGCTACGGTATTGGCGCCATATGAAGAACACAGAAGTAGAATAACGAGGGACGACGTAATGATGGAGTGCAGAAAGGGGTTGAAGTACTGTGTCGGCGTTAGCGCATTCTGGCGGCTTCCTAGGCTCGCTAGGAGGTGGGTGTCTCAAGCAGATAAAATCATCTGTGTTTCTAAGAGACAAGCCGAGATAATAAGTGATCAAGCACCAGAACTAAGAGACAAGATAGAGGTTGTGTACAATCAGCTACCACCAGAAATAACCAACATCGAGTCAAGGAAAGAACTTAATGAAACACCTACATTTCTATATGTTGGAGGAGACAGCTACATAAAAGGCTTTTACACGCTCTTAAAGGCTATGAAGGAGTTAGATAAACAGAGGGTCAAAGCACAGATCATTCATGCTGGAGGGTACAGCTTTGAAAATCTGAGACTGTTGAATGTATTAAGAAATAGGTATCAAGGTCTAGAGATACGTGTGATAGGTAGGGTGAGCCATGAGGAAATAATCAAGCTACACAAAAAGTCATGGGCTCTTATAGTTCCATCAATAAATGAAGAGACCTTCAGTTATGTAGCGGTTGAAGCCTCTATGATGGCTACGATACCCATAGCCTCTAATGTTGGTGCTATCCCAGAACTACTAGGCGATACTATAGCTTCAAGATACTTCTTTCCTCCAGGCAACTACGTAAAACTCGCCCAAAAAATCGTTGAAGTAAGTCAGTTTAGTATAAATAATGTGGTATTGCTTGGAGAAACAATAAAAAGAGAGATATCTAAGAAATTAAATCCAAATGCTATAGAGGAAAAAGTTATTGAGGCTTTTATTTCTATAAAGGGTTAAGATAACCCAGAGAGTAGGGATATAGAGTTTTGAGGGAAATGATCCGTAACATGCGCCTTAGCAAGTTATTACCTGTGCTGTTTTTCCTAACGCTTCTTGCAATGTTAGAGCTTTTTGCAACTACCTCTAGATTTTCCTTGTTGCCGAGTTCATACTATTACGTATATGAGCATAGTATCAATGCTGTTATTGCTGATGGTCATCTAGAAATCCTTCGCAATACATTCAATAATTTTGCATCTTCACCTGGAACAATTATCTTGAACTGTTTTCTAGTCTTAATATCGGGGTTAGATATTCTTACCCTTTCGTTCATAGAAGGGTTATTGGCATTTCTTTTGCTTTTTCTTTTTGCATTTATTTGGTTAAGGAACTTATACCATAATTTCGACTATACATTAGGAATATTCTCTCTAATTATAGCAGGCTTTACCGCTGTTTCTTTCCCTTTACTTACTTATGGATCTCATGCTTACTTGCTTTTACTATTAATATTATCATTCCCATTCTCAAGGTTGCTTAACGCTAAGACTTTAAGTATTGCACATATTGTCATATTAGTGATATCTGTTACTTCCATGGTAGTAGAGTACCTACCAATGGGTATTTATATGCTTGTATCCATGCTATTGCTCTTAATGTTCATGGCAGTATTAAGAGCTGATCTTAAACATATTAAGCTTTTGGTGCTCGTGTCCGTCACCGTTATTTCAACGTATTATGTCTATATGGGTCAATTCTTTTTCGAAGATTTTAATTTTTTCATTTATACTATTGTTAAGAACATAAAATTTGAGCAACTACAATATACTCAAAGAACTGTTGCGATTAGAATGCAGTATGATCAGGTCTATTCCTTTCTATACCCATTATCGCTTCTTAGATTTGTGTTAGTATTTTTAATTCTCCTATACTTTTATCTCATACTTTTCATGAAGAGGAAGATAGAGATATCTCGCCAACTCATGGCACTTAACCTCTTAGGCATGATACTTTATATTATTGGGGTAGCAATTTATATCTTGGTAAGCACTGTAAGCGATTATGGTATACGCATTATTAGTATAAGTTTTTCATATTATTTAACTACAGTTTACAGTACCTTACTATATATCAAACTTAACAAAGAAGAAGGGTCTAGATTATTTTCCGTTTTTCGTGTAGCAATTATATTATTTGCAACACTATCGGCATTAGGTGTAATTTTAACTCCAATTGTTCAAATCTACTACGAGGTAAAAGGATTTGATTTGTCTTCGCAGTATAAGTATGGAGAAGAAGGCTTGTGGACTTCAACATTTATAAACAATAAACTTGATCAATCAATGTTGAATAAAATTTCAGGAACCTATAGGTACATTTACTTGTTTTCACGATATGGCATTCCCTACACTATCTTCAACACCAGGACTAATATTCGTAGCTTAGCTAACATAGATTCATTAATAGTGATTCCGATGGATATTATAGAGAGGTCTGATGCCTCCTTTGGACCTATATCTCATAAAGATTTTCTAGAGCTTGTATTTGCTAAGAACATCATTTTAAATACTGGTTTCTCGGTGATTCTTAGATGAATCCTCAAAATAAGCATAGTATTATATTCGTAGTTCAGCTTCCAGCTCCCCTAAAGGCGGCACCTACACGAAGGTTACGTATATTTTGTCAACAAATGATAAAAAGTGGTTTCAATACATACATTGTAGGTGGAATAAATTTAGGCGAAGTCATATCATCAAAACTAGGCATAAACATTAGCAAAAGTGTAAATAAAGAAACTAAGGATTTGTACTTTAAGTGCGTTGAAATCAACCCATCGCTGTACATCCTCATGAGAATACCTTACATTAGCAGTGTAGTGAACACTATCCTCGCTTTTTTCCAAACCATTTACCTGCTCATTAAAAAACCAGATGTATTAATAGTCTCCATTCCACCTTCAGACCTGGTTTTAGCTACATTCTTAGCTTCGCGCATCACAAGGTCTATTTATATAATAGATATGCGAGATCCCACTGAAGAAGTTTTGCTTCATTATTCTTCGAGGTCAAAAATAGGCCAATTAGCGGCAAGGATTCTACGAAAGATAAATTATGCTATTTATCGTAGGGCTGACGCCATTATATTTGTTACTGAGGGTATGAAAAAGATGCTGGAAAAATATGGATTACGCGGATTTGTAATACCTAATGGTGCTGATCTGCAAATTTTCAAATCAGTAAAAGAGCAGAAGCAAAAAGATGATGAGACTCTTTGCCTTGTTTTTTCAGGTACGGCTTCTGATTATTATGATCTTCGTACATTAATCTCTATAGTGAGAATTCTTAATAGTTATGGATTTAAAATCAAACTTCTTATAGTTGGAACTATTAGAAAATCTATCGAGGAGTATATTAGGAATGTGGGTGCTAAAAAATACGTGGAGTATCTAGGCTTCTACTCTCCAATGGAATTAGCATCAAAAGTGTTCACCAGATGTCATATTGGCATAATTCCCAGAGTAAATGATCCTATTTTCGACTATGCAATACCAGCTAAGTTTTACGAATACATAGCTTCAGGGCTTCCTGTATTAGTAATATGTAGAAAAGAAAGTGAACTAGCAAAAATAATTTTAAACTACGATGTTGGTTGGGTCTGTGAATACGGAGACATGAATTGCATTCTTCAAGTACTTAAAGAAATTTACCTGAATAGATCGCTCATTGAAGAGAGGAAACAAAGAGCTCTAATGTTAAGGAACAACATTAATATAAACACACATGCCCAAATATTGGTTAAGCTTGTGAACCTTCTATTGAAGAGAAAACATCTGCTTAAATAACGGTGTCAATTATGGTAATTAAACAGGTATACACCACAGTACTGAGTTTCCCTACGGCTCACTATATTGGTGGCTGGAGACCGGTTACTAGGACATTCCATCTCGTAACATTTCTATTAACTGACGATAATCTTATTGGTGTGGGAGAGGGCACACCATATAGCACTAGTGTTGTAGATGATTACGCTAAAACGCTGTTTTTAGCTAGGAAGATTCAGGAGTTATCTCTTGAAGATGCTTTGGATGTATTGAGGTCTAGTGAGTATAGTGAGTTTAGAAGAAGAGAGCAAGTTAATTACGGAGCTTTTCTCGCGCTTGAGTCAGCCGTAATGCATGCTCTTGCACAATCTAAGAAAAAGTATGAGGCTGAAGTACTGGGAGGCGTGTATAGAACGAAAATACCAGTAGCCTACACTATATTCCTAGGTCACCCCGTTATCATGTCACGTAGACTGGAGGAAGCCATTAAATTAGGCTACAAGCATGTCAAGTTCAAGATACCGTGTAATCTTGAGGAGCTCAAAAGAGTAGTTGAGGCTCTACACTCCGTGAGAAAACAATATAGTGGGGAAGAAACTGTTCTAAGAGCCGATGCCAATGAGTGTTTTCCCACTTTTGAGAAGGCGGAAAAAGCACTCTCGATCATGGAGAGACATGGTGTTAACATAGTCGAGCAACCTATGCCAAGAGACAGACTCAGAGATATCGCTGAGCTAAGGAAAAGATTCTACCCAGCTATAGAGATGATGCTTGATGAGAGCCTACGGAAACCATCAGACGTAGAGTTATTCGCCCAAATGGAAGTTGCAGACATAGTTAACTTCCATCCATCTAAGCTAGGTTGTTTGTCAATAACACGAGAAGCAATATTAAAAACGCAAGAGATGGGTATGAAGGCTAACATAGGCTCAGCATTAATGACAGACATCGGCCTCTTTCACTATTTAAGTCTGGCATCATCAATACCAAGACTAGATTATCCATTAGAGGAAATAGGGTTAAGTAACTTTTACGGGTACAGTATTTTAACGAGTCCTCCTAAAATAACAGAAGGATACTTCTCCCTCCAGGATATTAATGTTACAAGTTTAGACTTCTACTCAGCAAAAAAGTTTAAAATTGAAAAAACAGTTTTCTTCAAAGAGCAAGTTGCACATATAGTCAGAAAGGTGTTAGATACAGTAATGTAGTGTAAGGTAGTACGATGCCTTTTTTATTAGGGGAAGAACGAATCCTGTGCGATACAAAAGTTCGTGCAACGGCATACATTCTTGGTATACCTAGGTACATTATCACAAATGAGGTTATTTATGCTTTGGTCATATATCATGGCGGCCTAACAGTTGAGGGATATGACCTTTATTTGTATTACTCAAGGCTTTCAAGATCTTACAGCTATAAAATTGGTTTAGTAAAGGGTAAATTATGAAAAACCTCATGCGGGGAACTTCGAAGCAGTAATTGCATATCTGAGGCAGATTATGAAGAGTTTCGAAAAGCCGGAATCTCCTAGAGGTCTAGCGTCTGTGAAACAACTTCGAATACTAATTATCGGAGATTTCTTACCCGATATAGGTGGAGTATCACAGTATGTAGTCAACATGAGTATTGCTCTATCTAAAGGTGGACACAAGGTAACGATTCTTCATACAAAGTCAGGCGTAGACGCCGTCTACAAAGGCTTTCATGTGTATAGGTTGCCACTGCATATTTACCGTAAAGTAGAGGTTATTTTGCACGGTTTAAAATATGCCTACAAGTTATTCAGACTGTTGCCTTCTATAATGATGAAACCAAGGCTATTTCTATATGCATTAATTATTGCAGGTAGAATAGATTATATTATTAAGAAAGAAAAAGTCAATATCATACACTCCAATCATTTATCTTTAAGAAGCTTAGTCGCGTGTCTTGAGGCAAAAGAAAAAGGAATACCATGCATCATTACGGCTCACGGATACGATACCGAAATTCCACCAAACATTATGGAATACCTCATTAGAAAAAAATGTACAGATATTGCTGACAAGGTAATTGTGCAAACACGATTAAAGGCTTTGAGATTAGTCAAACTCTATAACGCAAAAAATATCGTAGTAATTCCGAACTTTATAATATGTAGCCAACTAGACGCATCGAAGGCTCTCTATTCGAAAGTAGATACAAAGAGACTTCTAGGATATGACAATAAAAATGTGATCGGTTTTGTTGGGCGAATTGTTAAAAATAAAGGAATTTTCGACATTGTTCAAGTAGCAGAAGTTCTAAAGAAGAAGCATCCTGCTATCAAGGACAAGTTAGTCTTTATAGTAGCTGGTGATGGGCCTGATGCACTGAGATTAAAAGAATTAATAGTTGCCAGCGGATTATCAGATCTAGTTGTGTATATTGGAAAAGTGACTGAGTCTCTAAAGTTGCAACTATATCTGGCATCTGATATATTTGTACTACCTTCATACCATACGGAGACTTTTCCGATCGCTATAATAGAAGCTATGAGCCACGGCGCTATACCCATAGTATATCGTTTTCCAGGTGTCGAAGAGATCTTTAGACATGGAAGTGAGGGGTTTATTCTGTCTAGAGGTGATGTTGAAGCTCTTTCTAGTATAATTGAGAACATTATTCTTGGAAAAATTGATGTTCATCAAATGCAACTTAAAGCATTGACTCGCGGAAGAATATATTGCTCAGAACATGTAACACCCCGCATTATTGAAATCTACATGAAGATGAGCCATGAGAAACGTGGCTAGGTTGTTGGAGGTTCTATTATTGATGAGGTTTCCTATAGGCTTGCTTCTCTTGCTACTCTAGGGCAGTCGGTGAGGGACGCCCCGTGGAAAGCTACGTCGAACCGCGGCAGGTCTACCTCGGCGACGTCTCCCTTGATGAAAACCACTCTGTCCAAGACGGCGGATAGGTTTTCTAGACGCCCCGTGGATAGGTTATCCACGCAGTACACCTCGGCGGCATCCGCCAGCGCCTCCGCGAGCCAGCTCCCTATGAAGCCCGCACAGCCTGTGATCAAGACGCGGCCTCTGGGTCTGGGGACGTTAATGAGCTCCAGCGTTTTTTCTCGCCACATCGATAATCCATTCCAACGCTTTTAAATAGGTTTGGGGAGTGCCAACGTCGAAATACACGTCGGTATAGTATATAGGCCTCGCCTCCACGCCCTCCTCAATCGCCAGCTGGATGGCGTCTGTGAGCTGTAGCTCGCCTCCCACGCCCGGCCTAACCCGCTCTAGGTTTTTGAAGAAGTCGCGGGGGAGTTTGTAAAAGGGCAATATGGCTATGTTTGACGGCGGCTCTTTAGGCTTCTCCACCACCCTCACGATTCTCCCATCTCTAATCACCGCCACTCCGTACTGACGGGGGTTCTCTACCTCCTTTACCAAAATAGAGATTGGCCTTGACGCCGCCAGCTCGCGGAGAGGCGCTGGATCCGCCAGGTAGGTGTCGCCGCCGGCAACTATGAAGTCGTCGTCAACGACGGACTTCGCCGTGAGCACCGCATGGCCGAAGCCCAGAGGCCGGGGCTGGTTCACGTATACAATGGAGGATTTCTCTATCTTCTGGTAGAACCTCCTCAGCGACTTGGCCTGCACCTGTTTACCTGCCTTTTCCAGCTCCTCCACGAAGCTCCAGTCAGGAGTGAAGTAATCCTCAATGGCGCGCTTCCCCCTGCCCACCACGAAACAAAACTCCCTAATACCCGCGTCGTATAATTGCTCAAATACGATTTGGAGAACCGGCTTAACCACCATCTCGCCGTCTTCAAAATCAAAAACAGGGAACATCTCCTTAGGCATCTCCTTACTAGCCGGCAGAAGACGAGACCCCAAGCCAGCAGCAGCAACAACAGCCTTCACAGCGCAGGTGATTATGAAGTAATTTAAACATTGATGGGGTGAGCCGCATCAAGATCGTTTAGAGCAGTTTAAAATGCCAAATACTCCATATTGGAGCAAGATTGCTACTTGGAATTCGCCTAGAGTGAAACCCGCATTTTTCCAGTTTTCTCACCAGTAGGGGCTCTGGACCGTGTATTTCTATTGCGTATTCTTCAGCTCTCCTAATTTCTTGGCATGTTAGCGTGAGCAGAGCCCACTCGCAACCCTCGCAATCCATTTTTACAACATCTACGATCGCATCGCCAATAGGTTTAGTTCTTATCTTGATGCCGCCTATGGTGAGTCCAGTTGCCATGCCTGCCGGGGCTACCCCATAGACATCCTCTTCTGTCCACATGCCATAGGGATGGACTGTGGCACTATTAACGTTGTTTAGTCGTAAGTTACGCTCTAGTAGTCTATAGAAAATCGGTTCGTAGGCATGGATATGTCGTGCGCCCATCTGCGCAAATAAAACCGTGGTCTCGCCTAGATATGCCCCTATGTCTGCCACGGTTTTGCCCTTGACATCTAAATAGCCGTACATCATCTCGAAGTCTTCCTCTGCAAGCGTGCGAAGAAGCTGTATGTCTTTGTAGGGTACGGCGAAAATTCCTAGCTTATTGCGGAAAAACACCTCGTCTCCTTGCCTCCACACAGAGCCCTTGGAAGCAAGAAACCTTATTAGGCGGAATGTAGCGTCGTCCTTTATCAAGAACCCGTTGTAGGTATAGGGTATGCCCGCGATACGTCTTATAATTTCTCTGGCGACATACTTAGGGCCCATGCTCCTTAGCGTCAATTTAAGGCCTTTTAAAAGCGCCATGTGTCTGTTTTTAAAGATTTTTAAATGTTTTGACCGATTAGTCATCGATGAGTCCAACCTTGTGTTTGCTCTTGGCCAGGTTTTCAACCGCGTTGTATGTAGCTTCAGCTATTTCTCGTCTTGTCAACCACTGCGTTTCGTAGTTTAACATTTCGTACCAGTTTTTAGCAAGAAGCAGCTCCCGATGCTCTGTCAGGATGTAGGCATATAGCTTGTATCCATATACCGCCGATTTGTAGAAAGCTAAGCTTCCAGGATCCACGAAGGGCGCAAGTGGGGCGACAAAGGCATCAACCATGTTCGGGGCCTCCTGCCAGAGCTCTTCGAAAAAGCTTCCGATCGTTACGTTTTCAACCGTCTGGCCAGGCAGGCCAATCATTAAGTAAACATCTACTCTTTCAAAACCCAGCTGCTTGGCGTTTCTCAGAAAGGTTTTGAGTTCGTGGTTTGTGTAGGGCCTACCGTAGCGCCTTCTTATCTCCTCGTCGTGGGATTTAGGCGAGATCTGTAGATAAACCCTCTCGCCGGCTTTCCTCAGAAGCCCCAAGACCTCTCTCGGCGGAGGTGCAAAAAATTCGAAAATCACATCCACATCTCTTTTTTCGCCGCCCAGGGGTTGCGTCAGCTTTTCTATGTAGGTCTTTCCAAGAACCTGGAGGTCGCCAACAAAATACAACGGCTCCTTCAACCTATCGGTTATTTCCCTATATTCCTCAAAAACAGTTTCAAGTCTCTTTACTCCTAGATTTTTCCTTTGAAAAACTACGCTATAGGCGAAGCGGCCCCCCACATGCCAAACAGTTGTAGACACCCCCTTATAGGTCATTACGGTTGCGATTGGGTGCTTCAGAAACGTACTCCACGGAAGCGAGAGGTCAATACCACTTCTAACCATAACCTTCACGACAATGTCGTACTTGGGACGAAGCTCGTCGAGCTCCGCCGGGACGCATTTCAACCCCGTGAATTTTATTCCCCCGTCTGTCCTGTAGGCTACATTAGGTATCTTCTCCAATTCTTCAAGGAGGTCCTTCTCGAGTTTTTGCAGAAGCAGGTAGAGCACGGGCTCGACCGCGTCGCCAAGGACAACGACGTCTACAAAGGGATTTTCTAGTACCTCGCGCCAGTAGTAAGTGGCCGCGAGCCCGCCGAGAATAACCGGCCTTCCCGTGACTTCTTTAACCAGTTTCGCAAGTTCAAGGGCGCCGTGGGAATGCACCAGCCAGTGGAGATCTATCCCGTACACCTTGGCATCTATTTGACGAATCAGTCTCGCTACATCTACATCGGGGTTGTTCACCATCTTCGCGGCTATGTTGAATACCCCAGTCTTTACCCCTCTTTCTTCTAGATACGAAACCAGCGAAAAGAAACCCGCAAGATACATATCAAATATTGGCTTAGACGGAATTACGTCGCTTATAGGACCATAATGCACGTAGCCACGTTTCCTAAAGTCGTACATACTTGGCGCATGTATGAGAGCCAAATCTAGATGCTTCAACGGTAGGATAAATGTAAGTTATTATAAAATTTATTGACAGAAAAGCTTTAGGAAACGATCAACCGTTACTGTAAGGAGAGAAAAGAAAATTCCCGAGAGCTACGCATACGCCTAAAACTTCACCCAAAAGCCCGCGGAGGGAGGTCACGGGCTTGGACGACGTCGCAGACGAGTTAAAGAACTGGCCACGAACCCCTCCGAGCCAAGAAGCGGAGCTGTACCAGAACAGGCTGCTGGAACGAGGATCTGCAGGCGGCAACTGTGGGGGGCCGCAACAGCCCTCACTAAGCTACACGCGGCCCTCATAAGCCGCCTAGAGCCATGACAAGCTGTATAGCTACGTCGCAACGTGCCTTCTGCGTCATGCTTAAGACATGCAATGCACGACTCTTACGAAAGAAACCCAGCTACCTTCAAGCGCCGTCAGACACCTAGAGCCCTTTAAATAGAGAACTCCGCCTCAGATAAACGAGAGCTCACCACAGGACCTCAGACGCCACCCCCTTGGGACGGCTCCGCCTCGGAGCGGCTGAAACGGTCTACAGCCAAATTCGCAACCCACCACCCCCGCCCAGACGTCCAAAGGCAGAGTCTGCACCCACTTCGTCGCGCCGATTTCTACACGGCTTCTCTCCATATATTGGCAACTTGCAGATCCCTCCAAATACATAAAGCCAACACAAACTCCGCTCCTGCAAATCGGCGATAAGCGGCGAAGTTTTACCAACGCCCCGAGACCCAGCGGCCGCGAGACAGAAAGAGCTCTAAAAGGGGCGAATCTGGAAAGAGCAACATGAGAAACCCACGCCGCCGCAAGCCAGAACCACCAGAACCCGCGCCCCAAGATTATCAAGCCAGAGAGAAGATAAAAACCGAGGCAAGGCCGGCTACGGCCACAGACTCGATGAAGAACTCTGCTCGATCGAGACGCGCCCACAGCCATCGGAAAGGGAGACGACGACGGGAAGAGACTTGTCAGCACCAGAGAAGGCTAGGAGGCAACAGCTTTATTCTCCACATGAAATAAAGAATATAAAACCGCCTCATCATCCGTTAAAAACCTTACTCCACCTCACTTGGCCGCGGCGTGGTTCACGTCGTCTGGCACTCCCTAGAGACGCTTGCCGCAGGTGCAGGCCGGGTCGTCAGCGGATCCCTCGGCGCGGCCCCAGCCCGCCGCCACCTCTTAAGCCTTCTCCGCAGATAACTGGTACCCCGTAACAGCCTTTCTTTTTCTGTTATGCGAGATTTATTGTTAGGTTTATTGGCAAGAACCCCAAACATGGGGTACTCGCCCAGCCTTAGATATTTGTCCGTTTGGGCTCCCCTTTTGATGTCGTCGCTACATCCAGCGCGCCGAGATCCCTTTTACCTCTTCCAACGACTTCTCAAGCTCCTCTGTCCAACTGACGCGTCCTTTGAGCACCTCTACGCGACGTAGAAGCTCTTGCAGAAGCTCAACCACGTCTGCGGCGGCGGACTCCCTCGTCGCGTATTTGGACAGCGCCATGTCTGGATCCGGCCCGTGGTACTGATAGTCGTGGAGGTCTAGGGCGAGAGCCGTCACAAAAGTAATACCCTCGTGGCCGACTTCTCTCAACAGGCGAGACAATTCCTTCATCTTGGTCGTCGGGACCCGGGGCACGGCCCTCGACTCAAGCCACCTCCGCTCCTCTTCAGTCTTCGCAAGAGCCTTCAGCTTATCCAGCTCAAGCCGAAGGAGAGCCGCCATGAACGCCTTCCAAGCCTGAAAGGCTTTACACGCGGCGTTTCTCGTCAAGCCCCTCTCCAGATACTCCAACGCCAGCCTAGCCTCCGCAAGAGCCTCTAGAAGCCTAGCCTCGATATAGTCCTCGTCGGAGGGCTTGGGCAGAGGACGCTCCACAAGCTCAACAACCATGAAAACAGCTACATCTCTCTTTAAAAACCTTTTACACACACGCCGCCGAGGCGGCGGATGTCAAGAAGATGCCTCCCTCAGCGCCCTTCTCACCGCTTCTCTGTGTATGGGGGTTTGCCAAGCCACATTTCTGCCTATGCCGAGTTCTGGGTCTGTCTCGGGCGGCGGGGCGTCTACCCAGAATATCTGTTCTCTTTCGTATATGTTGTATAGGATGAGGTTTCTCTCCACAAGTTGTCTAATCAACTCCTCTGGGGCGTCTGGGCTCCACAGGTCCTCGGGGTCTTCGACAGTCTTCTCAAGCCAGCTCCTCCACCTTGCCACGAAATCCGGCGTCAGCCTTTTCTCTCTTATGAGCCGCGTCACCACGGCGCCGCTGTTCCAGCTGGTTAAGTAGAGCCTAGAGAGCATCCCCGGGTTTCCGCCTGTCCACCTCCAGACATCTTCGAAGGGAGGCTTGGGGCCAGGCAGTTTCTCATATAGTTGCTGGAAGCCCTCCCGCGGCATATTCCACATGGGCATTACGTCGGCCCACCTATGGCGGCCGATTTCACTTCTCGACACGCCTTCGCTTGTGACGGCGATGGCCACAATTTTTTCATAACTCCTCGGCGGGTACTCGATTAGGTTCAAGAGGCTCTTCACGTATATGCCAGCCTTATCCAGCCCCACCGCCTGAAACACTTCGTCCACAAGTACCGCCACCTTTTTCTTCCCCCACCGCCCAATCAGCTCCTTGGCCAGGTCCACGGCCAGGTAGGCCAGCTTCAGCTGGGCCAAACCAGAGACGTCGGAGGCGGCGTCAAGAAGCCGCCTGGCGACCTCCGCCACGTCTGTATAAGCCACGAAATCCCTATGCGCCGCATCCACATACACGACATCGAAGCCAAACTCGCCCAGCACCTCGGCGGCCTGCCGCAACAACGCAGACTTCCCACAGCCCTCCGGCCCAAACACGACGATGGGAAACCTCGTGCTTTTCTCAGCCCACTCCGCTATCTGCCCAAGGGCGCGGTCTCTGTCCGTAAACTCCGTCTTAACGCCAGGGACAAGCTCAAGCACAATCCTCCTCACGGCATTCTCGATATCTGCATACTTAAGCCTTCCAGCACCTAAGAAACTGCGGCAAGTTCAGAGGGATAATCTTGTGGTATGATGTTGCAGAGCTTTCAATGTCACGCGGTATCTCTAGATAGCGTCTATATAATTTTTCTGAGACCAGATTGATATAATACAACAAAACATTATTAATAATCATATTATAACTTAATAGAATTATATAAAATAGCATATAGAGTTGCCAGTAATCTTGGTAATGTCCTCTTTCTCATAGTAGCTAAACTGGCTAACAGATATGCAGGTAAAGATACCGAAGCGCCTAACTTCTTTAATCTGAAGAACATGCTGGCCCTGTCATAATGTAGCCAGAACTCTCCCCAAAAACCGCCAGTTCGCGTCAGTGAGTACCTGTGGCTCTCTAGATGCCAAACGACTGGAGCCTTGTTGATATCGAGAACTTTATATACATTAAATCCTTTCTTTATTACATAATAGCCCATAAATAATTCAAAATAAAAAGATTTTCTACTATTTTTATAGTATTTTTCTAAGTTAATATCTTTAATAACATCTCTCCTAAATCCCATATTCATGCCGGATAGATGTATCGATTTTACAATACTCCCGTTACACGGTTGCCCGCCCGGGTAGCCGCTCACAGAGAGCCATCTGCAATAATCTACCAGTTCTCTTAATGGCGCTCTGTAATATGTTTTTTTAGTGATATCATCGTGATATAATGGTTCTCGTGTCAAATGAGGTACACCGTTTATCATATAAGCCTTATATTCAAAACCACCTATAGCACCTGCATCGGCAAGTTCATTGAATAAATTAATGTAGTTTTTTACCCAATCGGGATGAGCTATTGCGTCGTCGTCTATGAAGAGGAGGAGATCACCTCTAGCCGCTTTAATACCTAACGCATATGCCGTAGAAGAATGACCTCCGCTCTGTAAAACTATCTTAATATTTAGGATTTCTTGGAATTTTTTCAAAATATTTTCACTATTATCTCCAGAAGGCTTTAATATAATTACAACTTCATCAGGTTTAATGCTCTGCTTTGATAAACTATCCAGGACATAGGGTAATGCCCATGCTCTTTTGTATGTGGGAATAATTACCGATACGCACATGCATGCAGAGAAATACATGATATTAAATTTATCTTCGATGTTTGAATAAATTGATATTGATACATGTATTAATTAATATTACAAAATATTCAGTAAGTGTTAGTATATTCTTAAATATTAAAAAATTTAAAAATTTATTTTAGTTAGATGCTATGAGAGCGCTGATTTACTGGACTCTTGGTGGGATCGGCGGTGTTCAAAGGTTTAACGCATTGCTGACCAAGGCTTTATCGGAGCTCGGGCTGAGTGTCACCATACTTGTGCCAAGCTTATCAGATTTAAATAACATCAAAATATATCACGGCATAAATATTACAAAATTAACAGGTATTAATGTAATAAAATATAAAATTGTCGATTGTAATAATCATTTTTGTGGTTTACTGAATTCATTTATTGGTAATAATATTCTTACTGATTTAGCAAACAATTATGATTTATTATTTTTAGATAGTTTATTCTTGCAACCATTTCGTACGAATAAAAATAAAAATATAATTTTCTACTTACATGGAGCGATAACGACTCCTAGACCTCGTCCCGTTTTCACTCTAAAACCTCATCGGCTGTTTCTACATGCCTTTCTAAGTCTAGGGAGTAAGTATAGCATCTTAACCGATGCGAAAAATGTATATGCAAACAGCCTATTTACGGCCTATCTGACGGAGAAAGCGTTGGGCATAAGGCCCAAGGTCCTCTATCCTCCTATCGATTGGGAGTTAATACGTAGATATGCGACCCACAAAGAACCTGTTGTGAGCATGCTTGCTAGGTTCAGCTCGTCTAAAGGTCAGGAGTTCGTAATTAGAGCGTTCAGCAAGGCTCTATCTATATGTAACTCCGAGTTGGAGCTGGTATTGATGGGCGCCGCCGAGGATTTGACAAGTCTGTCATATGTTAAGCGCCTGATGAGCTTGTCCAGAGAGCTCGGCGTCGGCAGACGCGTTAGGTCTCTAGTCAATCCGTCTATAGATACCGTGTATAGGGTGCTGGGCAGATCTACGGCGTTTATCCACGTGAGGCCCTACGAGCCCTTTGGGATTGTCGTGGCCGAGGCCATGGCGGCTGGCGCGGTGCCTATAGTCCATAGATCGGGCGGCCCCTGGATCGATATAGTGCAGATGGGGAAATACGGCGCCGGGTTTGTCGACGAGGAGGAGGCGGCTCTCGGCATGTGCAGATCTGTGGAGCTGGCCCGGGAGCTCGGCGGCAGGATCGTGGAGAGGGCGCGCGAATTCTCGTACGAGGTCTTTAGGGAGAGAATACGCAACATCGTCGAGGGACTAAACGCTTAGCAGTCCCAGTTCGTTTTGCCGATGTCTGTGTTATAGGAGGTCTCGGTATTTCTGTGGATTATATAGATAGTTTCTTAATTATGTTTATAAGTTTATTTTGAAATTCGTCGAACGTAATATCCTTTACCCTTTTTAACGAATTGGCGGAGTAATAGCTCCATGCGGCTCTGTCGGTGAGTATTTTGGCCACTGCGGCTACGCCCTCTTCTGCGGTCTCGTAGCCGAGGCCGTTCTTCCCCTCTTCTAGGAGGTCAGACCAGGCCCCGCCTGACTTGTGGACGACTATGGGTAGCCCCCGCGCCATGGCCTCCGCCACGGCGATGCCCCAGTGCTCGTTTATCGTAGCATGGAGGAAGACCTTTGCTCTATCCATAAAGCTGTTGATCTCCGAACGCGGGGCGTTAAGCCGCATATACACATTATATTTGTCATCTATATTCTCCAAAATATTTTCATTTTCTATTAATTTTATATTAATATTGTTTTTTCCTGCTATATTTATAATTTTGTTTACATATCCCATCTGGGTTCTCGTCATCGCTCCGCCGAAAATCACTAACTTCACCTCAGGCACCTCCCTGATCAATTTAGGCACCAGCTCCGCGACAACCCAGTGGTAGCGCTTCTCCTCGCTGAAACGCCCCAGCATGACTACAAACGGACTCCTCTGTTCGAAAGGCGTGGGCGCTACCTGTACATGTACGTTTGGGGGTAGTGGCGGGTTGAGCACCTCGGGCTTTTCTCCGTACACCATCTCTGCCACGCGGGCTGTCCACCGGGAGTTCGTCAGCACGAGGTCCGCGGCGGCGAACGGATTCTCCCGGAGATATCTTGGCAACAACGTCGTGAAGATCTTCCAGTATATGTTTAGCGGGAATTTTCCGTATCTCTCCATGATGTAGGGATCTTCGCCGTACGCCAAGCCGGTTCCCTTGTACCTCTTGTCGATGATAACCTCGAGGGGGAAGTGGATATATTCAATAATCTTTAGGCCTTTGGATCTATATCTAACTAGGGGCTTGTAGGTCTCGTCGTCGATAAACATCAGCGACGCGTTGAATTTCTTGATTGCCTTTTCTGCAGGTCTCCACATGTAGAGCCTGGTCCACAGCCCGAAGGCCTTGATGTTGTAGGGCATCAGCGTGACCGCGGGGTACCGCGAGATGTCTATTCCGTACCAGTCAACGTAGCGCGATGGGTCGAACTTGAAGGTACCTGTGAGGACCGGCGGCATGCCTGCATTGTCCAGCGCGACAGCGGCAGAGGCACATACGAGTTGCCCTCCACCTGGGGAGCCCCAGTAGCGGTGCGCGACGACGGATCGCGGCATCGGGCGCCCGTGTAGCAGAATTAAAATAGGTTTCGTAGGTTCCAGAGAAGGGAGGCCGAGTATTTTAGATAGTATAGATAGAACTCGCGGTTTCCGAACTCCCGCATAAGCCCTTTTGCAAACTGGCGGTGGGCCGCCGCCACCAGCACCTCGGTTGCCTTGCCGGGAGTGGAGCCGTGGTGTAGGTGGTGGCTTGCAACGACCCAGGGGACCTCTTCTATGTTCATGAGGTGCGCAATTACGCCTAGCAACGTCTCGTCGCTTATGAAGTTGCGAAGCCAGACGTCTACACGATTTAATGCCCTCTCTATTTTTGTCAACAATTCTTTTTCTGGGAATTTAGAAACGGCAACCACTTGCTTTGGACCTATGAAAAATATAGATCCTCCTCTTAATATATTTTTTGTAGAAAATACCTTGTATGAATATATTTGATTTCCATCTAATTCACCAATTTTTCTACTTCGTGCCAAAAAATGATACGGATTTCTCTTCCACGCCTCTTCATCTAACACCGTGTAGATCGGATACGACCTTAGTCTTGGATGTAACAACGCAAGCGAGCTATCGATGACGTTATCGCTATCCACGATTAAGGCCTCAGAGCCTATTTCCTGTAGTTCCTTAAGCATGTCGATCCAGGTATTGTTTCTATTCCGCCAGTTGCCGTATCTCAGCTCTATATTATCTGGAAGAACCTTCTTCAAGATTTTTTTCTGCTCATCATTAAAAACATTATCTATAAATACAAACGCAACTTTTGGTTGCATAATACTAATATTATTTATAAAGTAAATATTAATCTCATGTATTCTATAGAAGGGTAAATAGGTGGCAAGAATCATAACGGTAGAAACACTTTCGCTTAAAAACTTATCAAGACAGACCAGAGAGCTACGGCGTATTTGCCACATCCAGTGAACAAAGGAGACCAGACCCCCCGACGCGGCCACAACTTAAGACTACCAGCGACAGAGGTACACGGCCTAAAAGTTGCATAGTTGCGTCCGGAAGTCTACAAGCCGCACAATCGACTGCGGCAACTGTGCAAGCTAGGCCAGTTTTTGACCAACTCTCCCAGCAATGACTAAGCAGAACATGCCATTGGCAGGCTATACGCCGGAGACCGACGGCGCTGTGCACACACCTGAAGTTACTAACCTAATATATTTAATATCTTATAAGTGTTAGTCATAATAAGTATATATAGGTTATCTATCTTTTGAATTGGTACAAAGTCATATGAGGATTCCATAAGGCCTATGCCATACAGCGTTGCGTCGCGGGTCTCGTCATTGGAGTAAGCGGCCCTAAGGCCTGGGCATGATCCACCTACATAACGCCGGTCTTCCAGCGCTATAGGGTTGTTTTTGAGATATGTGACGTCAAATGGAAAGTAACAGCTTATACTCAAATCTATAACTGTACTATACTAACTGGCGTGATTACCGGAACCTGAAGGTACCGGCGAGCGCTACATCTAAACTTCAGTTTTCGGGCATCAAAGCCGGAGAGACGAAAGGCAACTGTCTGCTGTCCAGTGAGTCCGGGGAGTGGTGCGTGTCAGTCGCAAGACCGGGCATTGGCTCAAAACATGATCAGGCGCAGTAATCCCTGTCTGTTAAGGTTGCTGTAGCCATAGTGACGTACAGAAGGGTGTGGGCATTGCCCCACTCTCTAGCGAGTATCGTCAAATAGACGAGAAAACCCGATGGGGTTCCGCAACTGGAGTAGTACATTGGCAAGAGCTATCTGTGTATAAAGTTATTCGAAGTTACATGAAGGCATACAGAATATCTAAATTTATCGTTATATACATAGATAAATGTGCACTATAATAAATAAATGCTACTGGAAATATTTAATGTGCCTTTTGAAAAGGGTGCATTAGTAAAAATCAGCTCCCCAGGTTCTATTCGAGGTGATGGCCAAAGGGTACTGCTCGCCGCTAAACTCCTTAAAGAAGACCCTATGCTTATCAGAGACTCCCTAACCA
>Ga0080005_138758_pt1 | contig 18859 bp, 17 predicted proteins | sample JossMetagenome_2_FD_69208 | JGI IMG/M metagenome (GOLD analysis project Ga0080005, IMG submission 69208) | Hot spring sediment microbial communities from Joseph's Coat, Yellowstone National Park, USA - JC3_ASED (SPADES assembly) (version 2) | ecosystem: Environmental > Aquatic > Thermal springs >... | reverse complement strand
GCGTAGAGGGGTTTCGTGGTGGTTACGGGGAGTAGGGGCATTGGGAAGTCCACCTTGGCCGCCTACGTGGCCTACGACATGTTGAAAAGAGGCGACGTGGACTACGTGGTGAAGGTGAAGAGCCCGGTAGACGTGTCGGAGGTCGACGTCTTCAAGACGCTCGGCCGGAGGGCGTTGTTGCTTTTCGATATTTATCCGCGGGAGGTGTATCTAGAGAAGTTCGACCCCCGGAGGCCGCTTAAGGAGCTCTACGGCCCTGTGGAGGTTTTGCTCTCTCTCGCGGCTCTGGCGGAGCGCGGCCGCAAGGCGGGGGCCGGGCTGTACGCCTTGGCCGCCGTCCACGACAAGGCGCTGGCGGAGGCCTACGGGGGGAAGGCCGTGAGGGACTGGCTTGGAGGGGCCTCCTTCTACGTCCCCCGGCTGAACACGCCGGAGTTCCTCGCCGGGGTGTTGAAAAGCTACGCATGCCCAGACGAAAACGACTGCTGCCTCGGCAAGGTCGACGCGGAGAGGCTCGTCAGCCTCATCTCAAGCCACGACGCCTACACGCTGGTCGCCAAATACACAGGCCTCTGGCTGAAGGAGAGGAGGTGCGACGCCGAGAAGCTGGAGGAGGCGTTGAAATCCTCGTTAAGACCTTCAAAGGCGGAACCGAAGCTCTACCTCGCCCACTACATCTGGCACGTGCTGCTTCGGGGCAGCGGCGACTTGGCCATGCAGGCCGCGGTGCCGCTCCTCCTCCACGCCCACTTCGGCCCGGTGCCAGTCGGCGTGACGTACATCACGAAGGCGGTGAAAAACGGAGTCTGGCGTTTCTTAAAGCCGGAGGAGCTGGAGGGCGCCAGTCTGGAGTCTCTGAGGGAAGACGCGCTGGAGCCCATAGCCCATTGGCTCGCCCAGCGACACGAGGACCTGGTGGAGGAGGCGCTGGAGGACCTCGCCGGCCTCCACGACGAGAAGGATAGGGAGCCCTACAAAAAGGCCCTAAGCGGCTTGATGGAGGCGCTCGACTGGGCCCGCGACCAGGTGCTTGAAGAAGGCGGCAAGATCCTCGCCGAGCTCGGCGTCCCCGAGAAGGACCGGGGATTGGAGGCGTCTCTGCTGGCCTTTGTGAACAGGAGACTCGCCGCCGTCTTCAAGGGCGGCGAGGGCAAGCGCTGCTGGGAGAGGGCGGCCCTCATCGCAGGCCACGCGCTGGCTGGACATACCGTGTTGCCTAGGAGGGAACAGTTGCTAGAGGACGTCGCAGAGGCTCTGGGAGACGCCTTGAAGCCCTGCGCCGTGGATGCGTACTTGACGATAGACGGCGAGATACCGCCGCTTTCAATAGGCGTGGCGCAACTGGCGCCCATAAGAGAATTAAACATACTCTCCCCCCTCGCGGACGCGGAGACCATAAAAGCAGTGAAGAAAACAGCGGAGGCGCTGACGGCGAGGTGGATAGGGGGAAGGTTCACGCCACCCGAGGCCCTCCACGCCTTGGGCCTTGCCGCGTTGGCCGCCGGGGGTGAGGCGGATGAGGAGACGGCCGGCCTGCTACTACGCGCGGCGTCCTTCGCGGTGCAAGATGTGGGCCATCCGGAGGCCGTGTTGCCGGTCTTGACGGCGCTGAGGCCTCTGGGCGAGAAGGCGCCCCATAGATACGTCGTTGCGCTGGCCGCCGCCTCGGAGCTGGAACCGCTGGATCCAGTAACCGCGCAGTACATCTACGGCGCGTTGCAACAGCACAAGAGTCGACTCCTTGAGGCGGAGCGCCGCTGGCCCCTGGTGGATGCTGTCACCGTCTACTCAAACCTGCTGAGAAAACACTTGATACACATCGAGGATCGCCTCAAGGACGCGGTGGCTGATATGTGCTGGCTGTACGACAAAGTTAGAAACCGCGGCGCCGCGGCGGCGCCGGACCGCGGCCTCTCGGCGCAAAGCCTGCTCAGTACCGCGGCTGGGGCGCATGTGCTGGCCGTGGCGCTGTATAGAGACGTCTTGGCGCCGCTCGTGCGGGAGCACTGCGGCCTAAGCGACCTCGTAGGGGAGGCCGAGGCCGTGAGGAAGAAGCTGGAGGAGGCGGCGGCCCGTCCAGACGAGCTGGGAAAAATCGCGGAAAGCGACGCGGACTTCGCCGAGTGGGTGACAGCGCGGAGCCCCACAGGCAACGCCGGGGGAGTGGTCGAGGGGTTGAGTGCTTGGTTCACGCACGTGCTGACCCTCTACAAGCTGGATCACGCCATTAACGAGGGGGGCGAGTTAGACGAGAAGAAGCTGGAAGAGGCCGCGGGGGAGCTCGAAAAGGCGGCGAAGATATCCAGAAAACTGAAGCAGTGGGAAAACTATCTCGCCGCCCGCGGTTCTGCTCTACGGGCCCGCGTCCTCGCCGCAAAGAGCTGGGGAGGGCTTCTCGAGAGAGCTGAGGGCTTCCGGGAGCTGTGTGAGGAGGCGGAGGAACACCGTATACCAACCGCCGACTATTTAGAGGCGGCGGCCTCCACACTCGGCGAGTGTCTGGTCTACCTGGCGGCCTCCGGCGATAGGGAGAGGGCGGAGGAGTTGCTGAAAGAGTGGCGGTGGCTGCTGGACTACGACCCGAGGGCCTCAGTGACTGCTCGGCTTATGCTTAGGCTTTTCGGCGTGGGGGAGGGGGCGAGGCAGGAAGAAGTCGTGGATGTGTTTGGGCCATATCTCTTACCGGAGTTTCGGCCGGCTTTATCGATGCTGGCTGGCCGCCTGCAGATAGACAAAGTCCCTGATGAATGCGCCAAATTTATCCCGCCGTGGCCTGAGGCGCTATACGCTGTTGCCCGCTCTGTGAAATTCAAGTCCGAACTCTGCGTTGACGCCGTGGCGGCCGCCGCAGGCAATCGAGTAGCCGCCGAGAGATTGAAATCGGAAATAGAAAGCGAGGCGCCGGAGGCGCGTCCCTTGCTGAATAAGGCGGATGGGAGAACCCTAGTGGAAGTTCTGGCACCTAAATACTCTTCAGCACAGCTCGCCTTCATGTTGCTGGCGGCTGTGGAGGGTGGGGCCGACGCGGTTAGGCTGCACGGCCTGTGGGACTCTGCGGCGTATAAGGGCACAGTGCTTCAGCCACTTTTCCGCGCCGTCTACGAGAACTGCGGTAACCTAAGTAGCGAGGGCTACAAGATGGCTCTATTGAAGCTGTACTACTTCCACTTCTAGCGGCGCCACCCGCGGCTGGGCCTTCCCCGAGGCTATGCCTCAAAAATGCTTGATCTCGGCGCTATGGATACAGCCATTCTCTAGTCCCGGCCTCTCAACACGGCGTTTATGCCTTAACTTTCTGCGTATCACTGCGGCGATTCACGACGAGCCTCTGCCGACTTATATGCAATAGACAGCAGGCGGCTTGGCGCCGGGTCTGCCGAAAATCTGCTGGACACTGTTTTGGAAATCTACTTTGTGACCTACAAGACAGCCCTCCGGCCCCCTGACACTTCCGGCTCCTCCAACGCATTCGCCTCTCTTGTCTCCCAGCTTCTCACGGCGTGTTCCTCCAGCTCAACTACGGCTTTCTCGGCGTCGCGGTTTATAAACGTGGTCCCCCGCCTCCACCGAGTCCCAGAGCCCACAGAGAACGCCCCAGCGGTCCCCCCAACGTCATGTAAACCATGCAGAGCCGGAAGAATTAACCCCCCAGCCTCCCTAATCGGACGTTGCTGATAACAAGACGCATAGTAAAAACCACTAGCCTGCAGGCGGCGAACGGCGCGCTAAAACCTAGCTACAAAGGATACAGATCAAAGAGACGGGATTACACTGTCGGCATTTTGCCTAGAAATACAATTTCTATCGAGGTATTATTACCTTTTATTATTTCTATTTATTTCTATTAGTTTCTTTATTATTTTTTCTTTTATTTCATTTGCCTTTTCTTCCGGTATGAAGAAGTGTAAAATGGCGTAGAACTGTGACGTATGGTGCTTCTCCCTCAGCTTTATATGAAGTAGTTCGTGAAGTAGCAGATACTCGATGACGTCCTCACCCAAATCCAGTAGATCTCGGTTCATGTAAATTATCTTTGACCTCAAATCCACAAAGGCGGTCTTTGTTTTATACCGCCTTATCTTTATCTTAACATCCTCCTTTACTCCAAGAATTAGTTTATACCTTGTGAGAAAACGGTTAACGACCTCTCCGTAATTCATATATTACCTCTGACTCTATATACTCCGCAAGTGCATTCGCTATTTGTTGAACATCGACCTCTTTCATCCTTAGAATCTTGAAAAGATCTTTCAAAAGAGCTAATCGCAACTCTTTCCTATCCTGCTCATAAAAAGTCGACACAGATATTGTCATGTATTTATTTACGATTTTCTGTATAACCTGTTCAGTATTCTCCAACTTTTCTACAGGTATATTGTATTGCCTATATATGAATTCCTTAACGTCATATACTAGCCTCTCCGGCAAGCTCTTCTCTTCTCTTTTTCTTTCATACCTTACCAAATCCTCAAGCATTTTTTCAAGTCTGTTAACCATGGCTATGCTCAACGATCTGCTATTCCGCCACTCCTCTTCAAGCTCCTTCAGCCTTTCGTAAATAACCATGTACACAGGGTTAGACAGCTTGTCTCTCAACAAGCCTCTAAGGGTACTAAGCACATCCCCGCTGGTATATATCGCCTTAGGACTATTCGAAAAACTCTTAGTCATCCTTACCTCGTGTAGGAGTTCTTCCAAAATACTAGGTTTAAACGTAGCCTCAGCTACAACCTCTATCTCCGGTATAATTGTCTTCTTGTAGATAAGATTTATGAGGTCACTCCAGAAGCCATTAGGTAATCTAAGCCCCTTTATATGATACATGATCCCCATATAGAGCTTATGCAAAATCGCTATGTCGGCATGGACTTTTTCCTTCTCCGGATAGGCGCCAAGAGCTCTATATAGACTAAAGGCCCTCCTCATATCGCTGACCAGTCTCGAAACATTCACGTCTGAATCAAAACCCATTGCCAGCAACAACGCGGCTTGCCTCAGCTCCTCGTAAACATCCTCATCAGATAAACGATTCACGAGACTATCTATGTCGATTTTAACCTCATGAACGCCGATTTTCACGCCGCCCAGCAGTCGTCGCTTTATGTCTTTAATAAGTGTATCAAGTTGCCTAAGCGTCTCATCTACACGATTTATACTCGTCTTAAACAACTCATTCAACGTTTCACTATCAAGCATCTCGTACCTAGCCAAAGCCTCTTTAACATGCTCCAGGAGACCGACGAAATCTATTACCAAGCCAAACTGCTTCTCGACATCTCCACTTCTATACGGCCTATTTACTCTCGCTATGGCTTGAAGAAGACGGTGCTCAAAAAGCGGTTTATCGAGATACATCACCTTAAGCCTCGGAAAGTCGAAACCGGTAATCAACATGTCGGTCACAATAAGTATACGCGGGTCTTCGCCGTCTTTAAACCTCTCCTGGATGCGCCAGTTAGCCTCCTCCCAAGCTCTAAGACCCTCAGGACCTCTCCACCTCTTAAGCATCTCCTCCATATAGCTCTGAATCTCCTCAGGGTCGTTGTTAGTATACGTCATAACCACCTCACTCCACTTCTTCGCCTCTTCCCCAAACCGCCTACTCAAAGCCTCATCAAGCGCCCTCTTCATCCTCACACAAGCCAAACGACTCGCAGTAACCACAATAGCCTTAAACCTAAAAGCCTCAGTGTCCTCCTCAATCCTCTCGGCGATATATTCAGCGATTCTCCTCAACCTCTCCGGATTCTCCAAGAAAACCTTAATCCTATTAAGCCGATGCCTAATCTCCTCCACAGTAACAATCCCCCCCTCAACCGCATCGTCCAGACTGCTCACCTCTCCAACATTCTTACCACTTACCTCTTCAACAATCTGAACCCACCTCTCCAACAACTCCTTAATCTCCCTCTCAGAAACGTTAATCCGCAGATCACCAATCTCTTGAACAACTTGATACCTCAGCGGCACCGTGTAGCCGTCTTTGATGGAATCCGCTATGAAGTACTTATCCAGATAAAGCTCCTCCTGCGGATAAGAAAAGTACGCAAACGTATTACGCTCATAACGCATAACAGGAGTCCCAGTAAACGCAAACTTCACCGCGTTGGGGAACAACCTATTAAGCGTAGCCCCCAACACCCCATAAACACTCCTATGAGCCTCGTCAAGCAATATAAGCACCTCCTTCTTCTTTATGGGCTTCACATCCTTAAACTCGTCAGGCCTAAACTTCTGAACCAAGACTATGAAAACACCCCTCCCAGTCGCCCGGCCGTTTGCCTCACGCTCTGCGATATCCCTCAAAATAGATTTCAATTCGTCAATCGATTCCACAACCTTTACATACTCCTGGAAATGTGGCGCATATAGATCTTTAATAAAATCATCGTAAAGCTGCCTCTGAAGCTCCCGCCTATCCACAACAAAGAAAACCAGAGGATCCCTCTCAAGAAACCTGTGGAAGAACTGGTACGCGATGTAAAACATGATGTAAGTCTTTCCACTACCCTGCCAATGCCATATAAGCCCCCTATTCCTATAATCGTTGCCCAGAAGATACTCCCGCGCCCTCCTCACAGCCTTATACGTGGCCCAATACTGGTTATACCTCGGAACAACCTTCTGATCCTTCCTCTGCCCCTTGTAGAATACAAACCACCTCAAAACCTCCAAAAACCTAGCCCTATCCAACAAACCAAATATGTCATACTTCCCCACCTCATCACGCCACCGGCCAGCCAACCTCTCCCCACCCCCCAAGACACTAGACATAGACATATATACAGAACCCACCTCGTCGGTATACACCACGCCGACCTGCACATACTTAAAAAGCTCTGGATACTGCCTCTCATACCTCCGCAACTGGTTACGACCCTCCTCAATCGCCCTCTCCCCCAACCTAAGAGGATCCTTAACCTCAACAACCACCAAAGGAATCCCATTAACATACAGAACCACGTCCGGCCTAACCCGACCCCCCTCCCCCGAAAACGACACCTCACGACACGCAAGAAACTCGTTATTCTCGACATTTTCATAATCAATCAAAAAAACCCTCACAGACCTCCCACCCTCACGCACATACACACCTCTCCTCAGAAACTCCAAAACCTCATGAGGCTCGGACTTACGGAGCAAATCCCTGACCTTAGTCAGTACCGCATCTACCCTATCCCCCAACCCCTCAGCCTCAAGAACACGCCAATTCAACCGCCTAAAGCTCTCATCAAACACCCTATCTAAGATCGGGTCAGAGACCGTGACACCCCGAGAAGGACAACGCCCCTCAACAAACCTCCAACCAAGCCCTTCCAGCCGGCTCAAAAACCTATGAACAACATGTACCTCACTCATAACTCTTGTCTATTTTGCTATCTACCACTCTAATCTTGCCAGTAAGAAGAAGACCCATTAGACCTTTCTTAACTCTTAATAATCTTTCCTTTTCTTTTTCATAAATCTCGATAATGTTATTGACCGCATTTAGAGTCTCCACAATGTTCTTCTGCTCATTCTGTGGAGGTAGTGCTATAGTAATGTTTTTAAGTGATGCAAGGGTAAGTATCGCATAACCCCCCGCCGAACGTTTTACATGTTTTTCTATTAATTTTCTGTTAAATTGTAGCCAGTAATAAACATAAGCCGTAACGCTCTCAGTTTGTCGAGAGTAGGCATAGATCGCATTGTCGGTAACCCAAACTCTGCCCCTAGCCAAGTAAACCTTGCCAACACTTCCAACACCAACTCTAGCCAATATAAGTACATATGGTTTATCAATCATATAGGTATTGGTATAACCATAAAGCCCACCTGCCCCAAATACCGGAACAATGCCTTTAGGCAACAACTCTGAGGGCCGTTTTCCATGACCAAAAACGAGCAACTCGCCCAATCTCTTAATCTCCCACTCTTTTGGCGTTTTTCCAATTTCTGTGTCTTGAAATTCTGATTCTTTATAAAACGTTAACTTGCCATTCTCCTCCCTAACTCTAATCCTACCTGTCAGCAATTTGTTTAATAAGGTTTTCTTCATCCTCTCAAGCTTAGCAATAGCCTTATCGACAGTCTCAATACCACTATCAATCATCGAAAGAACACCAGCAATTCTTTTTTGTTCATCTAGAGGGGGTAGGGGGATTAGTAAGTCCTTAGCCCAAGAATCCAGATTCAAATGCCAAACGTTTGTGCCCGTATGGTATTTTCTTGCTATAGGTTGGACGAAACTTAAGTAATAGAATAGGTAATTAACGTCTACATTACTGACCTTAAGGAGTAACTTAGATAAGTCCATAGAGAATACAGCCTTATCCTTCTTATACCATTCTGGAAAGTGAACAATTGCAGGTGATCCTATTAACGACCCATCTTTAGACTGCTCAGTGTTTGCTATCACTAAGTCTCCTTCTTTAACAAAATGCCTCTCCTTTAACTTATTGCTTTTAATCCAAGTCCATCCATTTTCCTTTAACCCTCCGCCTTCCTTAATACTGTTCAAAGTAAGGAAAAGATAACCGTCTGGGATTTCATCCTTTGACTTCTCCCTACCACTATAACTTAAACCCCTCTGTAGTTCAGCAATTTCATTGAGTCTTCTTACTTCCCAATCCTTAGGAAAATCGCCAATCTCTGTCTCCTGGAATTCTGTCTCCTTGCGGAACATCGTGGTTATTCACCGAGGGCTTTGGTTATTTCGTTCATTATGTGGTTTATCTTATTCATGAGTTCTTGTCTTTCTTGCTCTATTCTCTTTAGTTCTTCCCATTCACTAACTAAGTCGATGATCTCCTCCTCTCCCAATGGCGTTACGTATAACGTTACGTTGAGGTTGTAGTCGTACTTCCGCACCTCCTCTATTGGCACTATCTTTGAGAAGCCAGGTACCTCAGTGAATTCCCTGTATGTCTTGGTGATTTTATTTATGTTATCATCACCGAGTATGTTTAGTCTTCTAATCTCTGGGTGTGGCTTGTACTCGTTGCTTGCGTTTATGAAGAGCATCTTGCCTTTTCTCTCTGGGGGTTTGTTCTTGTTGAAGACTATTATGACGCCTGGGGCTTGGGTGTTGTAAAACAGCTTCTCAGTTAGGAGGATGACGGCCTCAACGAGGTCTTCTGCGACGATTTTGCTCCGTATTTCTCTCTCCCTGCCGCCTCTAAACAGCGCCCCTTGGTCTATCACTACTACTGCCTTCTTCCTTGCCGTGTAGAGCATCAGTTGTATCCAGGCCCAGTCCGCGCTGTTGCCTGGCGGATAGCCATATTTGAATATCTTCCTCAGCTCTGGTTTCGACAGCGCGTCTTCGCCGTAGCCGTCTTGGTTCCACGGCGGATTGGCAATGGCGTAGTCTGCCCCGGCCTCCCCCAAGTCCCGCAGAAACTCTGGGTTTATGAGACTGTCGCCGAAGTAGATCTTAGCGTCGGTTTTTACTCCGTGTAGTAAAATGTTGATTTTGCTTATTGCGACCATGTCGCCGTTTCTATCCTGTCCATAGAGTCTCAGATAGGCTTCTCCGTATTTATCCTTTGCATATCTATAGCTCTCTATTAACATAGATGCAGAGCCGCATGCCGGGTCCACCACCGTGCTGTGGTTTTCGGGGTCTAGCAACATGACCATGAGCCTAACGACTTCCCTGGGCGTGTAGGTCTCCCCTTCCTTTGCTTTTATGGGGGCAAATTGAGCCAAAATCCACTGGTACGCGTCGCCAATGATGTCATAGTCTACTTGGCTAAAACCGAATTTGTCGAAAAGCTGGACAAGCTCAACTATGATCGGTCTTAGATCATCTTTATTCACCAAAACAGATAGCCCTACCTTATCAATCAACCTTCTTAGTTCCTCCAGACTCAGGCTTAGATCCTGCCGTGAATTCATTTCAGCCACTTTGATTAGGGCGTATTCAAGGTTGACTATGTCTTCTTCTTTGCGAGTTACGTATCTCCAAGTGTAGGGGGTCTGCGCACTTTGGTCGTAGAGCGTGAGGTATTCGGTATTTGCGAGAAGATATGCTTGCTCTGGCGTGAATCCCTCCTCTATGTATTTATTCACTAGGCTTTCCCATTTGTCGCTCACGACTTTGTAAAACAGTAGGAGCAGTATTATCTCATAGGGGACAGCTGTCCTGATGATGTCTGCAGCGCTTTTTAACAACCTCAACAACTCGTCCTTACTTGGCGTATTCAAGCGTCGGTCCGGTTTCAATACAATCTGATACAGCGCCTTGCCGTCGGGTGTTTTACCTGCGTGCTTTAAAATACCTGAGGCAAGAAGAGGCGAAAGGACCTTATAGACGTTATCAAGCTTCCGGCCAGCCTTAGTGAATATATTTGAGGCCTCCTCCGCTGTAAATGGATTATCCCTCACCTCCTCGTACAGGATAAATAAGTAGTCTCTTACCCAAGCTGGCTCGATCTCAGAGGCCTTGATCCAGAGATCTAAGCTCACGATCTCAGATTCATCTACCTTAAAAAAGTTTAGAGTAGCAACCATTGGGCGAATCGCTACGTATTAGGCCGACAGTTCAGCCCTAACCTTTTGACAACTAGAGGGAAGCTCAATACGGCACCACTTAGGAAAGTCGCTCTCTCCTATAAGAAACCGTGCTATGTCTGCGTACGAATAGCCAGCACGTTCCGCTATGCCCTTCAGTTGTTTCCATCCTTTTCTACACAAAATATAAAGCTTAATACAGGTTAATGGTTGACAGAAATGTTTTCTTTGACAGCTTTTTTTATCTATTTCAAGTATTTTAGGCAACTCTCGCCTATGTCTTCGTAGGAGAGAACCGCCGTGTAAATTAGCTACCAGATCCATCAAATAAACTACGGCGAATTCACATAATTCGTTTCCATTTAATTTGAAATCATCCCTAAGAGCACTAAGCTCTTGATAGCATTCAGACAGAGCTCTTCTATCTAGAAGCCGCCACAGCCCAGGTAGGCTCCAACCACATTTTCTAGCTAGATATATACCGGTTTTTATAAATTTATATTTTAAATATTGTTTTAATTTATTCCATTTATCACTTAATAACTCTAAAAGTTTTGATAATAATGTAATAACTGTTTTTTCTACCATTGTTCGGCGATGGCGCGCCACCTTAGGTAGTTATAGGCATATTTTACGGGTGGTATATTAATTCTACCGTGTGTTAGGCTGACGAAGTCGAGTGCTCTGAGATATAGATACGCCGCAACAGGTAAGTGAGGGGGATAACCTGTTGAGCGATATACCAACTGAACTGCGTAATTTACCTTTTGTGGCTGAAGAAGCCACACGCCACTCCTGTCATCGCCATCAAATGTTGCCATGCCCTCGCCAATGCTCCACTTGGTCTTGTAAAGCGACATAACCAGAAGAATCGCATCTTCACCAATAAGCCTGCGCCAAAATGGGTAAAATGAACTCTTGAGGGCCTTCCATTCATTCTCTTTGAATCTGCGAGTTCTTATGACAACTACAAGGGGCGGTTTAATGCCTAGCTTATGTTTGTAAGACTCCATATGTTCTTTAATGATTTCTACAAATTTTTTCATTTCAGAATCGCCAAATTCCATGGCATTTCCTCTTAAAATATTATGTTTATCAGTGTCTACTTGCGCTATGATCTCTCCAAGGCCTGTCATGATAGTGGCAACACCCTTGACATATCCCTTAGAGGTCCTTTTAAGTGCAACACCTATATAGAAAGCATTATGAAGGATATCGTATTTCTGTGGCGTCTGAATATAAAAGGGAACACATCCGCTTTTAAAGTAAAGAGCCGCTAAAAGATTCGCTAAAAAATGTCTATAATAATCTTCATTGATTTTTAACATTTTATCAGCATTTACTATCTGTAGCCTTGAGACACCTTCACGATAACTCGAAAGTTTTGCACGAGCAAGTGTTTCAACTTTCTGTTGATCTGTGGAAGTACGTGAAATCAACGCGATTTTTAAATCGTGTTCAGATGTAAAAAACTCAGACAAGTTCTTAGAAAGTTTTTGTGAATTAAAGTGGACATTTTCACTAATTTTCACATGGTTAATTATTTCTATAAATTTTTCAAGAAACTGATTAGTTTCATATAGTAGTTTAACTTGTAAATTTTTTCTGTGGCATTTATACGGAGGATATTTAAGTATTCCATATCCATATTTGTCTTGATTTCCATTACCAAACTTATAAATGTATTCAAAACCTGTCCATTCAAGTATACTTTTAACTGGTAGCTCCACAAAGTAATCTTTCAACGTTTCTGACGCACTCCCTTTTACTGCGAACAGATCTGGGCGTTCTGCAAAGTACCAGTTCTCAACACCGTAACTTCTTAATAATCTCTTCACGGCCTTAGCGACTTCGTTTTTGTTAAGATCGCGCGTTTCCCCCTTTACTCCAAATCTGTCTAGGTTTGGCAGTCTAATCAATTTATAGATCCTATGAACCGGGGGGCCAAGTGACCCCACGGAATTATCGCCGGACTACCTTAAAAAGGTTTCGAGTATTTGGGCGACCACTTTTAAGGGGCTGTAGAAAGAGGGGCTGAGTTTCTCCGATATGTCATCTCGCCTGAGCCTATGACGAGGAGGCCCAATGTCCCGTACACGTTAAAAGTACACCGACCAACGCCGGCAAAGTACCCACTCTTTCAATTCTCTATTTGAGATGCTCCGCGCCGTTGGGGTCGCTGAAAAAGAGAGCAAAGAGACGTGCTTTCAATTCTCTATTTGAGATGCTGTTGACGCTTGATAAGACGATGCAGTGTGACCCAGGGGAGAGCTTTCAATTCTCTATTTGAGATGCCAATACTCAGCTGAACATGCAGACGAGGCCCGCGAACTCACTTTCAATTCTCTATTTGAGATGCCGTAGACGCGGACGTAGTTCATGACCTGTGTCGCGTCGTTGCTACTTTCAATTCTCTATTTGAGATGCTAGGAGTTCTTGTGTTTGGTTTGTGTGGGTTTTTAAATGTTTCTATTGTTGTTTTGGGGTTTTGCCGTGGTGTGTTTTGTGTTGGTTTTATGGGGGTTGTTTGTTTGTGTGTGGCGGCGTGGGGGGTTGTGGTAGTTGTCTTGGTGGAGACAAGTCTCGGCGTCGGCTTGCGGTTTTGTGTTGCACAACGTTTTATAAATTGGATCTCCGCTTTACATAATTTACTCGGCGGGAGAGTTGAACGTTTTGATAGATGTAAAACGCGTTTAACACGACGTTTTATGAACGCCGACACATATATAGCATATATATCGATGTGTATGGAGGATGTGCGTCTAGCGGCGTACGCCGGGCGGGTCTGTAGAGACGCGGCATCGCCCACAAGTGGAAATATGTCTAGAGACGTCGAGCCCAAGCGCGTGTCTGTTGCCGGCGGCTGTGGAGGGCAGAGCTGACGCAGTTAGGCCGCACGGCCTGCTACGCTCCGCACGTTAAGGCTTGGAGGCTTTTCCGCGCCGTCTACCAGCATCGCGGCGAGTTAAACAGCGAGGTGTGTTTTTACCAGAGCGTGCATCTGCCGCCGTCTATGCGCCGCGGCGTCTAGCAACGCAGGAAGAGGAGCTCCAGGCCGCTAATGTAGCCGTGCCGGCGTTGGAAGCTTCTCGTTTCTGCTTCTACGCGGCTGTCCTACTGGGAGAGAGACTTTATAAAAACTATCAAACTTCATGTGATACATTTCTATATTGTGTTTTGAGGAAGTTTTGGGGAGGTGCGTCTTATCTGTGTTTGGTATAACTAGTGTATTTTTTAGAGAGTATTTTCTTGGCGTTGTGTATGTTCATGCGCCGCGGCGCGTCTGCGCTGGGGACGGCGGAGCCAGCTGTGTTGCTGTTCGGCGTAGCAACGCCGCGCGGGGCCATGGCTTGTAGGCCGCAGGTTGACCCAGCGATTCTTCTACACCGCGACCCCCGCGCCTGGGAGGAGCTGTTGGGCTGGAGGTGCATTGAGGCGTTTCTGGAGAGGGCTAGGGGGGTGGGGGTGAGGGATCTCCAGGGTCTTGTGGATTACAGCTTCAGCGCGCCATCTACCATGTGGATTCTGCTGGCAGGCGTGGAGTTTGTGGGGTCATACGCCTCCTGCTGGGAGGACTACGTCCGCCGGCGGCGCGTCGGCATGGGCGCCAGAACCCCCTTCCCCTGGTTGGACGTGGGTGTAGAGCTAGACGTAGACATAAGAATCTCCCCGGCCTACCTCCTCCTCCCCTTTGAGGAGACAAAGAGGACGTGGCAGAGAAACGCCCCCACCCTCCTCAGATACATCCCCGAGATACCCACGGCCCTGGACCCCCACTACTACATCTCCAAGTTTTTTCCGCCCCAGCTCAGGGCGTTTTCTGCGCGGGGCTACGTCTGGGTGGCCAACACCAAGAGCAGGGGCAGGCGCAACCACGCCCTCGCCGAGTGGCTCTACTGGCTCAACACAAGAAGGATGTCCCACATCGACATAATGCTCGGCAAGTTTGAGCCCCGGTCGCCTATTGACATGGTTGTTGCAAAAGACTGCGGAGGGGCTTCGGCGAGGTGTAGGCATTTTAAGCGCCGCTTAAAATGCCTACACTCTGCCGGGGTATGACAGAAGCAACCAGCGTAGAGGCAGTTAGGCGGTGGCTGGCGGAGCGGGGCGCCGTCTGGACCGAGCGCTGGGGGCCTCCCCCGCGGGGCATATACGCGCTTAGGGATATGCATCCCCCCAGCCACGCCGAGGACGCATGCAGGCAGGGCCTCCCCCTGGTCTACATCGCGGCGGTCGACCGCAACGGGCTTTACTACATCTTCGGCGACGTGGCGTGGACGCCTCAGCTGGAGAAGATCTGCAAGGCGGTAACCTTCGTGGTGGAGGCGGAGCCCCTAAGAGACGGCCTCAACGCCATAGTTAAATTCGTGGCCAGGACGAGGCATCTTCCCTGGGTCAGCTTCCGCCCCGAGGTCCTGCGCCTAGCGGGCATCTGCGACGAGGTTAGAATTGAGTGTGAGCCGCGGGAAGTCTGGAAGAAGATGGTGGAGGCGGCCAAGTCAAAAATCAAGAACAAGACAGAGGCGGCCGGCGGCGGGCGCACGGCTCCAGAAGCCGAGGAGGCGGGCGGGGTGTCTCCGGGGGGCCCGGGGGAAGACGGCGCGAAGTCTGCCAACCGCCTCGTCTACGTCGGCGGCGTTGGGGATGGCGGCGCGAAGAGCACCAACGGCCTTGATCACGTCGGCGGCGCGTCTGGGCAGGTCCTCCACGCAGAGGTGCGCCGGGTTCACGGAGACGGGGGGCCGGGTGGAGGGGTGCGGGGCGGTTTAGACCCAGCCGCGGTGGCCGCTGTGTTGAGGGCTGTGGAGCGTTGTCTGGGGAGGGAGGCTGTGGAGAGGCTTACGGCGTGTCTCCATGTCTGAGAGGCCGTTTGCCTCAGTGCGCCAGTTGGCTGAGGACGTCTTGAAGGACTGCAAGACTCCGGAGGTGCTGAGGGCCTACGCCGACCTCTGCATCCACGCGGCGTTTATCCGGCATCTGCCTATGGGCATGAGCGTCAGCCCTAGGCCTGACTTCGTCCGCCGCGCCGTGGAGGAGCTCGCAGCCAGCTTCAAGAATAAAGACGGAGTTCTAAACAGCTTGATGAAGAGGGCAGGCGAGCTAGCCGCCGAATTGAGGAGGAAGCTCGGCGAGGCGGCCCCCGAGGAGGCCGTGCTGGCTGAGCTAGCCGACAAACTCGTCAAGATGCTGAAGCTCGCCTAACGCCGCGACCAGATTTTATTAAGAGGCCCTTTCCGCGTTCTGTGGACGTCCCTCCTGCAGTCAAGACGGCGTGTGTAGAGCTGTCTAGGCTCGCGGCAAGCTTTTCGACGTATTACGTCCTCTGCGGCGGCGGCCCTCCCTGCAGATTTGCCGAGGCGCTGGAGGCTCTCTTCCTCTACGCCGCCCGGGCTGGCGGCGCGAGGGAGGCCTTGAAGGCCATGACAGAGAGGGTGCCGCTGGAGGCGCTGGAGCTGGAGCACGGGCAGGCGCTGGTTTTTTTGAGGAGGAAGCTGGGGCCGCGTCCCCACTGGCTCGACGCGGTGGCCGCCGCTCTTGCTCATGCGTATCTGCAGACGTACCGGCGCCCCAGGCGCCTCGACGAGAGGCTTCTGGCCTTGGCCCTCTGCGGCTGGGCCTCCAGGGCGTATAGGGAAAACCCTCAAAACCCCCTTTGGAGGGTTGTGGAGGGGGTGGAGCCCGAGAGGGTGTACACTTTTGAGGAGCTTGCCGAGGCTCTCCGCGACGTGCCGCAGGAGGCCCTCCGCCGCGTCTGGGAGAGGGCTGAGATCTTCTACAGAGACGAGAGGGCGTACGGCCACCAGCTCATCCTAGCCGCCCTCCACATCTTGATGAACCCAAACAACTCCCCCTAACGCCGCAATACGCCACAACTTCAATAGATGTAGTCGAGACCCCGCTGGAAATCCAGCGGAGGCCGAAAACCTCCGCAGAGCCCTCCTCAGGCGCTCTTGGTTAGAAAGCTGGCGTAACGCATTTATCTCACCCGCCTACGTCGGCATGATCCCTGAGGTTGTGGCGAAGGCCTGCGCAGAGCTGGGCGCCGCCGCCGACGTCTTCGCCTTCTACTCACCCCTCCGCCACACGCCGGCCCGCAAGGCAGTGGAGGCGGTGGAGGCGCTTCTGGAGGGGGCCGACGCCGGCTCCTTCTTCAAGACTGTGGATTGGGACTCGTTTGGACAAGTCCCCCCGGCCGTCAGGAGGCTTGCTGGTGAGCGCCCCAGCTGGCGTAGGGCTGTGGCGGCGGCTTTCTTCTCCGTCTTTTTTCTGATGCATAGGGGGAGGAGGCTGGGCGGGGAGCTGGGTTTCGTGTTGTGTGCGTGGGTTGACGAGGAGTGGCAGAGGAGGCCCCGGCACCCGGCGTGGAGGGTAGTGGAGGCGGTGGATCCAAACGCTGAGTACCGCCTTGAGCAGCTGGAGGCCTTGGGACTGCCTAAGCTGTATCTGAGGAAGGTGTGGAGGAGGGCCTCGGCCTTCGGCTGGCCCGGCGAGACTAGGCACGGGACGCACCTAATCCTCGCCGCCCTCACCACCCTGCTCAAAAACGACGAGGAGCGGTGACAGCCGTAATGCAAAACGCCGAATTCGCAACACCCCGCCGACTGCGGCGTAATATAAGATGCGGATTTGTAATATTCCGCTTAACCGCGGCGTAATATAAAACGGCGGCTTCACAACACGGCGCCGCTGTATAATACTCCGCGCCGGCTTCATACTACGCCGCGTTGCGCCTCGCTACGGTTTATCCCCCACCCCCCTTCTCCACCTGTGAAGAAGGCGAAATGCGTCACCATCGACGTCTCCCTTGTGACTGAGGCCGAAGAGGCGGCGGATAGGCTGGGCACCACCTTCTCAGCCCTCGTGGAAGAGGCTTTGAGGCGCTTCCTCAGACAGGCGGAGGCGTGGAGAGGCGTAGAGGAGAAGCTCGTCAGCATAGAGGCACTCATCAGGCAGTGCCTCCAGAAGGAGGCCAGGCCGGCGGAGTTGCGGGGGCAGTCCAGCCGCAGTCAAGAACCTCCGCCCCAGCTCAACAACAACCTGTGGATCAACATACTGAGAAGGCGGGGCTAGGGTTTATCCGCACCCCACACGCCGAAATCTGTGATCGCCATCATCACCTCTTTAGACGGCGGCGTTGGAAAAACCACGCTAACCGCAGCCATGGCATACCACGCCGCGGTAAACAAAAGACAGCCGGTGCTCCTCATAGACGCCGACTGGGAGAAGGCAGAGCTTTCCCAGCTCTTCCGGGCGGAATACGCCCCGGGCTGGCTATCGCCGTTTCTAAGAGGCGAGGAGCCCGCCGTCTACAAGATACGCGACGGCCTCTTCCTAATACCCGGCTACGACGCCGCAGAGGCCTACCAGCTCTACGACTTCCAAATCTCGGAGCTGGAGCGCGCGCTTGAGACTTGGGTGGAGAACCTGCCGGCCTTCGCCGCTTCGCGGGGTCTGCCCCCCGCGGCTATCATCGACACTACGCCTACGCTTAGGCTCAGCTTCCTGAACAAGCTCAAGGAGAGGGGCGTCAAGACGATCTTCGTCGCTGACGTGAGGGCGCTGGGCCGCGTCTCCGACATCAAGGCCGAGCAGTATGCGGCATACTTCAAACTGGCCGACGCCGTTGTCGTAAACAACACGTCATTCTTCACCCGCAACACCGCCCCCTACACAATACGCAGAATCTCCACCCCCAAAGACCTCCACTGGGAAGCCGTAGCGAAGGCTCTGCTCAAAAACCGCCACAACCGCAAAACCATAGAAGCCCTCTTAGACAAGGTTTATCCCACCTCTCTCTTAGGGCCCACATGATACTAAACTTCAAAAAAGGCACCCAGATCCTAGGCAAGAAAATAGCAGACCTAGACGCCGTCGAGCCGACGCCACCGCGGCCCAGCCCGCGGCTTCTTCTCCCCAGCCGGCGCTGGCCGCCGCCTTTCAGACCGAGGCCTCTCAAGCCGCCGAGCCCGAGGCACCACAGCCCTCTGAAGACTGGAGGGATCTCTTGGTGAGGCTCCTCGCCTCTGCCCCAGAGGATGTGTCTGCGCAGTTGATAACCTGCCTCAGTAGAGACGTGTTGATAAAGGCGCTGGAGAAGAAGAGCGACCCCTACCTAAAGGTGGCGTTGCTAATGCTCAAAAAATGATAAAGATAGGCTTCTGCTTCGTAAAAGGCGGGACTGGGAAGACCACGTTGGCTACCTCTACCGTTCTTTATCTAAACGCCGCCGTTGCCACCGCAGGCCTCATCGACACGGCGCCTGTGCCCGTAGCTTCACTCCTCCTGGCCGCCGGGACTCAGCCCGGCGTATACGCGGGGAGGGAGGACGTGCCGGTGGCCGTGACTAGGACGCCGGAGTCGCTGG
>Ga0080005_139705_pt1 | contig 18972 bp, 11 predicted proteins | sample JossMetagenome_2_FD_69208 | JGI IMG/M metagenome (GOLD analysis project Ga0080005, IMG submission 69208) | Hot spring sediment microbial communities from Joseph's Coat, Yellowstone National Park, USA - JC3_ASED (SPADES assembly) (version 2) | ecosystem: Environmental > Aquatic > Thermal springs >... | reverse complement strand
TGTCTCTTTAACTCAATGGATTAATGATAGAGTGAACTCTCTTCCTATTGATCCTCAGATGAAATGGATGATCAACAATGTTTTAGTCCCAGCACTCATTGGGGCAGGATTATTTACCATAAGCATGACAGTCCCAGGCGGACAGATCATTGGTGGACTAATAGCAATTTCATCACTTGGATATTTAGGCTCTCAGTTTATGGATCCCGTCCTCAGAGACCAATTTGTCCAGGCCATACAAAAGGATCCTAACATTGTTAAAGACATCATAGCTCAAATAGGTTCTGCATTAGCTGGTGGACTTGTTTTTGGGGCAGTCGCTGGAAGATCTTTATCAGCATTAGGATCTCAGTTGAAGCTGCAGATTTTAGAGAGCTTACAGAGACGTCTCCCAGTTGATTCGCCACTCTACAAAGCTATTTCAACAATGATCGACCTAAGGATCTCAGATGCATATATTCTGCCTTTGGAACAAGAGAGATATGTCTATTTCGCTCCTCGAGAAGACGGGAGATTCACAATAATTATCACTTCTGCAGAAAAAGGCATTGTAAAGAAGGTTGATTCAGTATCTGCAGATGTGTTTAAGTTTTTCGGAGATCTTATCAAAACGTCTCAGGGCAAAATTGTTTTATCACGAATAGCTGAAATGATTGATAAGAAGGGCATTACCTCAGTAGAGTTTACAAGTGTTAAAGATGCCAAAGTCTTAATTGGAAGTGGAGATCTTCATGGGTTCATTATTGTGAAATATGGTGACAAGGAGATCCCTGTCATACTAGATTTAGAAAAGCCAGGATATGGAGAGGATATCTTCAATGTCTATAACATGTTAAGAGGTTTTATGACACCTAAGGAGATTGAGGATCTTATCTCTAAAGCTGTAAAAGGAGTGTCATATATGAAGTTCTCAGAGACAAGCGTGGAAGGAAAGAGGATCCCAATAGCATTTATGTCCACAAAAGATAACAAGATTGTAATTTTAACACCATTGAGAGCTTATGAGACTAGTCCAAAAGATCTTCTTACATTATTTATGAGTAGAGAGGCATTCAAGCAATCAGGTCTTCCAGAAGGGATTATTGAGGAAGTCTTTAGATTATCGCTCGACTCTCCATATATTAAAACGCTTCTTGAAGATGAGTTATCGAAACAGCTTTCTCAACTCAAAAAGGCAGGGCAGGTGACATATAGCTTTCAGAATTGGAAAGGTGAAAAAATAACAATAATGCTTCAAAATATAGATCTTGAGAAGAGCGAAATACTATCAATATTGTTCTCAAAGACAGAAGCGAAACCTGGCTTCTTTAACATTATACCCTCTCGTTATGAGTCTAGAAGCTTTCAGGTCCTAGAAGTTAGACCTAAGATCTCTATGGATATAAAGACATTCTTTGAAAAATTAGGCATAAAGGAAGGCGATTTCGTGAACTTAGAAAGTTTAAGGTCTAAACTGAGTGGATTGATAGAGGAAGCTACAGCCTCAGGCGATCAACAATTAATATCATTCTTGAAAGAATTACAGCAAAACATTGATACAGCCATTATCTCAGGAATGAGGCCTCAGATGGTCGTTACATCCGATAGCTCTCTATCATTGATATTCTCAATGAATGCTGGAAGCGAAACGGCCAATACACTTGTCTCAAAAGCTCAATCGCTGGTGAAAGAAGTTTCACAAATCAAAGTTCTCGACCAATCTACTTTGAACAGCTTGATAAACAAATACGGCTATCTAGTCTCTGAATATCTAAATAGATTTAAGAGCGTCTCAGTTTCAAAGACAGAATATATTGATAAAGCCTCAATAGTTTCATCATCACAATATGAGGAGATAATCAAGCCTACACAAGATTATATAAGAGAGACGGTTGATGTTTATCTGAGACCTGTCATAATATCGAGACAAATAATTCAAGATCAAAGAAAAATAGTTCCTGAGGCAATATATGAGGAGATTATACAGCCTCAAAGAGATTACACTAGAAACGTTATAGATGTTCAATTAAGGCCTATAATTGTTCCAAGGATCATTGTCCAGGACCAAAGCAAAACTATCACACAAGAAGCATATGAAGAGATATTAAGACCCTTACAAGAATATGTTAGAAAGACAATTGATGTTGAACTGAGGCCTCTAGTAGTCTCAAAATCAATTGTGATAGACAAGACGATTCCTAGAGAGCTATATGAATTTCAAGAAATCATGAGACCAGTAAGAGATTATGTTAGACAGGTCTCAGATGTAGAGCTTAAGCCTGTAATAGTCTCGAAAGAAGAATATGTTAATCAGACTGTTTCACAAGAACAATCAACATACAATGAGATTATGCAGCCTGAGAAACAAAATGTTAAAGGAATTGTAACGGTCGAGCCTGTATATACGCCTGTATATGCTGTAAATGTTAAAGTCACATATGTCCCGCCTGAGGAAATTGGAGAACCGCCTGTCTCGATAAGCAAAGGAGTAGCCCCTGCCCCGCCTGGAATGATCCCTGGAGGAGTAGGATGGAAAGAGATCTCGATACAAAGAACTGAGGAGCGAAAACCTGAGAAAGAGAAAGTAGTTTTGTGATAATATGCCTCCGAAACGATTCAAATCTCTTACCGTAAGAGAGGATGTTTATAACGAGCTTGAGAAGATTAAAAGAGAAAAAGGAATGTCATCAATAGGAGACGTGATAGAAGATCTTGTTAAAAAATCTTCTCTTACCGTAAGCATAGACATCTCAGATTATAAAGATAAAATTTGTGAAGCAATTAAGATGGATAGAAATCTATACCTAATAGATTGTAATGGAAAGAAAGCGATCGTGCCTTTCAACTCGTTAAAATTGTTAAGTGATCGATTCGGCCTGATAATAAGATTAAAAGAATGAAAAACGGAATCATTTTTAGATCAAATGAGCTAGATATTTTTCTAAAAAGATCTCTCTTTTTTCCGATGTGATTTTCCATCGGATCTTTAAATTTTTACATCGGATCTTTCAAGATCTGTCTAGATCATGCGGGTATAGGCTCTGGAAATATTTGAGCTTTAGATTGTGTCTGTAAAGGTTTTTTCATTTTTATTGTTATTATACGTCCTAAAGCGTCTTCAACAATTAGATTTCCCTCGTTATCAGAGCCTAAGATTTTTCTAATCAAATGTCTGTTTCCATCAACATCAATAATCTCTCTCGTCTCATCCACAATAACATATTTAGGTCTTTTTCTCATAGGATCCCATGTAAATAAAAGATAAAAATGTTTTTATTTGTTTTAATGAATCATTTTAAATGAGATCGATATGTCTAAGAAGAATAATGATAATAACGAGACAATTCAAATGATAGAAGTCTCAGAAGGATTCATAAGATGGCTGATGATGAATCATCTAGGAAAGATCTATGAGACAGAGAGATTTTATAAGATGTTGAAAGATGAAATAAACAATCAGTTCAACATAAAATGTTATGATGTGACAATAGGTTTTCGAAATGAGAGAGATGTATATTCTGAAATAAACAATGAAGACATGATTTTCACACACGGCCTAATATCGATATTACTGAAATGTTATCAATTAAAAATCTTGATCCAAGGAAAAGGAGTGACACTTGAAAACAAAAAATCAGATAAAAACTTCATCATGATATACTCGATAGGAAATGTCTTCATAAAATAATGCCTGACCCTTAGATTTAAGGGTCAGAAAACAAAAGCTGCTTACTCTCCTCAGATCGTTTCCATCTTACGGTAAGATAGAAGAATCAACTTTGGTCCTTAGATGATTCTCAGGTGTATCTTTGATCTATGGAGAAAATTTGTTACCCCATCGATCGCTGGAGGGATCTTCTGTAGACAGATGATCTATTACAGAAGATCCCTGATGAAAATCCTGAGAGTCTCAGAATTTACGCCTGAGATCTTTTTCATAGATCATTTCACTCTGTACTGTACAGAGAGATTTCAGGTGTATCTTTGATCTATGGAGAAAATTTGTTACCCCATCGATCGCCGAGAGGATCATTTGAGTTGCTTTCTTCACTTGATTCTCTCTCTGGATTTTTTCATACTTTATCGATCGCTAGAGGGATCTATTACAGAAGATCCTTGGTGAAAACCTGGTGATTCTTAGATTTACACCTAGGATCTTTTATATTAATCATTTCGTTCTTATGATAAGAGAAGAATGATTATACCGATTGGTATATGAATTTTCTATATACTATAAGGTATAATAAAATTTATATACCTGCTAGTATAATTATTTAATTGGTGAGAGAATGATAATAGCGATAATCGAGTATAACTATGTATATCACCATAATCTGATTCAAAAACTTGGAAGAATAAAAAAGAAGATGCCTATACACGTAGATATAATTGCGAGAGAAAATACCATCTATATTGTGAGTTTAGATGATGGATTCTCAACGTCATTTGTCTATATGGCATATCTCAAAGCAAAAAATAGAAGACTTGATGCTAAGTTGCTGTATGCTAGACATATTGATGAAAGTTGGTTTCCTGAAGAGATTAAAAAACTAGGAGAAAAATGGATGAATAAAAAGATCAGCTTGAAAGAGATAGAAACCCTTAAAAAGATCACAATAACTGAACATATGCTTGATAGATGGTGTAAGTAGATAAAAAACATTACAGAGAGGATTTTATTTCACACTATATGAAATAAATAGCTGCTTTCTCCACTTGATCCTTATCCTGACCTCGAGACCAGGATGTTGATTCATGTTGATACTAGTATTATTTTTTGGCTGAATCTTAATACTAGTGTTATTTTTCAGTTGAATCTTGATACTAGTTCTAATATGGATCATGTTTCTCTTCGGGGCGGGAGCTAAAAACAAGAATCACTATCACGAGGCTGAAGAAAGGATCTTTTTCTCATGGGTAAAGAGAAAAACATGTTGATCCCGATAGTCTATAGATTTATGGACAACCCTATGAAAAAACAATAAGCCTTTTCGCATTAACATCTCTATACAGTATAGAGAGAGTGATGTGTAAACGGCCGAAAAAGACACAATGTTGCAAAAAGGGAAAATCCTCAGAATTTTTCAACATCAGATGATATTGAAAATAAGACTTTCAGAATTCAGAGGGCATAAGACGACTTTCCGAACCGATCGTTTCGTTAGGCCACAGCTGTGGCCCAATTCTCCTTGATCCGAAGGAAAGATCCTTTCGGCGATCGACTGGGCAACCCTATCGATCGCTAGAGGGATCTTTTTAGAGAGAAAGCTGCTTTATCCTGCCCAGGTCCTGGTCCTATGATGATTCTGAAAAAGATCTATGGGATTTCAGCTGATGAACATGATGGTCATAACATAGTATCATCTAACCTACCATTTGAAAATTGAAAAGAGATAAGATCGCTTGAGAAAAGATTTTTAAAGATCAAGCGGGGGCAGATGTGACTAATAAAAAAGCTACTTTCAAGGGGCACTATAGATCTTTGGGCAGACCCTGTCACCTATAATAGAGAGGAAGCCCCCGCTGGGGGCAGGGGCAAATGATCAAGATCTTTCTCAACGAGCCATTATATATTCATTATATATATTATATATATACATTTCTTTCTTCACTCTCTCCTCACAAATTGTTTTGCAAAATGATCCGAAGAGAATTTGTTAGAAAAAATATAAAGAAGATCAAAAAGTTTCGAGGAAAAATGATTCAAAAGTATACATAAAGGATATATAATGGATTACTATACTAACTTAGTATTTATAAGCTTTTTTCTTGTAAATATTTTTATTGAGATGCCTATGGCTCCGAAACCTACGAAAAAAATAATTATATTAAAATGTCTCGAGAAACTAGATGACAAAAAGTTTTACAGATATGTATTTATAATGAGATATCTCATGGAATGTTCTAATATGTCTGATTCATATGCAAGAATAACTATATACGATCTATTAGTAAAAAGAATTCTGGAAAAAGATGAGTTTTCAAAACTATATAAAATAAATCGAGAGAGACTTCTGAAAGAAATTGAATATGTAGAAAATAAATTAAAAGAAAAGATCCCAGCATAAAGTGATTGAAGATGAAAACAAGAAGGATTTTTATAAGGTGAATCTTGATGACCCCAGAGAGGCCCGATGACAATTCAGGCCCCTCTGAGGCCCGACTAACACCCCCAAGTAATAGTATTACTAAAGAGAGTTTAAAACTTTTACGAGAGACAGCTTTAAAACTGTATAAAGCTGGGTATAACATTGCTATTGTTGATTGTGATAAAAAGCCTTTAACATCTTGGAGTAGTGAAAAAAGAGTTTCTGAGAAAGATCTTAAGAAGCTTCTTAAAGATCCTGGGGCATGTGGATTAGCAATAATAGGAGGACCTGTAAATCCTTTTGATATAGATAAAAACGGGAATCCTCTAGATATCACTTATCTAATGCTTATAGATGTTGATGACCCGAGAATTTTTGATAAATCATTTATACTGAAAAATCTTGTTGAGAAAAGCGTCTCATATAAGACAGGACCTAGATGTCCAAAATGTTTAAACAAACATATCGATGTTATAGAGCCTGGAAAAAGATTCAAATGTCCAAAATGTAATACAGAATTTTCTATCAGCGAATCACCTAGAGGATTTGGAGTTCTTGTTACAGTTGATAAAACATTATTAGAGAAATATAGATTAAAAGGATCTTTGAGACAAGGATCTGTAGAGCTTCTTATAAACAATTATCAATTGATCCCGCCTTCAAAACATAAAACAGGTGTGCCATATGAATGGATTAATGAGATAAATTTTGAACAGCCTAATCACGGAATATATTCACTTTCAGATATTGAGCTCGAGACATTGTTAAAAGAGATTGGATATTTAAGAGATAAAGAAATTGTTGAAGAAAAGATCGAGAGAAAAGAAGCTTCTGAAAAAACAGTTGAAAAGAAAATTGAGAGAATTGAGAAACCTAAAGGAAAATTAAGAAGATTAAGTAGTGATGAAAAGCTTAAAATATTTGATTTATTAAAAGAAGCGTATAAACCAGGCTATAGACAATTTATATGGCTCTTCCTCTCAGGATGGGGAGCCATAGCAAAAATAGATCCTGTTAATATTGGAGAAGTTTTGAAGATGCTATATGAAAAGACTGGTGACAGCGATAATATAAAAACGAGAGCCTCCGCAATAGTATATTCTTATAAGAAGGCTGGGATAGATCTTGATGAATATGAGAGCGATTTTGAGAATCTTTTTGGCGTGAAACCATATGGATTAGAGAAAGAGATTAACGAGGAGTGGGTTAAAGGAAGAACTGGAATACAAGAGATCTTGGAGGAGACGCTTGGAGTAGGAGGAGAAGAAAGAGCTTTAGCAATTATTGATGAACTTAACAAAATATTTCAGAGGGCATCACCATTTCGAGACAGCATAATAGAGATCCTTGATTATGAGAAGCAATTATATGCTATAGCTAATCTGAAAAAACTTACTACAGTAAGAGGTAGAAGAGAAAGTGATAAACTAGTATATAAAGAGAGAGTATTTATAGGAGCACCTACAGAAGTGACAGTATATATAAATCCTATAGGGGGAATAACAAAATATAAAGTCAGATGGGAGACATCTACAAGACCAAGACCATTAATAATAGGCCCTGCATTGTTAGACGAAATTGTTGATAGATTAAAAGCTGAAGGCCTGGTCACATCATCAAGATTAGCATATGACGTGATGACCGCAATAGTCGAGGGATTTATAAGAAGAGGAAAAGCAATGATGAAAGAAGAGATTGAGGCTCCAGGCTTCTTTATTGTTGATGGAAAACTTATAGCTACAAATATAAATATTGAGAAGCCTGATAGAGAAGATGTTAAACAAGCATTAGAGATTTTGAATGAACTGGGAGAAAAATGGTTTTCACATGCACAAGATAGATTCTCAAGAATATTCAGATGGGGAGTTATTTCACCATTTATATATGCATACAAGCAGATGGGCAGATGGGTTAAATGGAAATATCTGTATGGAGCGTCTAAAACAGGAAAAACCACACTTGGAGAAATAGCTGTATTATACCTCTGGGGTCTTGATGAGATTAAACATAAGAAGCCTGGGTCATCAATAGATACAGTCGCAAGATTAGGACATGTGTTAAGCCAATCAACATTTCCAACATTAATCAATGAGCCTGGAGGAGTATTTATGAAAGAAGAACTTGTTGATATGATAAAATCAGCAATAGAGTCCACAACCGCAAGAGGTAAATATTATAAAGGAAACTATATAGAGATCCCGTCACTATCTCCATTATTATTCACATCTAATAGAACGCTTCCCCAAGATGATGCTTTACTTAGAAAACTTGATGTAGAAAGGTTCACATATGGAGAGAAGATAGATCCTGAGAAAGAAAAGACATTTGAAAAAGAGATGAGACCAAGATTAAAGAAGTTGAAAGCCTTAGGAGATTATATCACATGGCATATATTAAACAATGGATTAAAAGAAGATCCTTGGAAGATGGCTGTAGAAGTATTAGAAGAAGCCTATAAATATGCAGATATGAAAATGCCTCAATGGTTATATCCGTCACAAGAAGAAGAATATAGAGCCTCAGAAGAATTCGTCTATGAAGATATGAGAGAGATCATAAGAAACTATTTTATAAAAAAGATAAATGATGAATACAGTAAATTCGTAGGGAGAATAATAGTTGAGAAGCCTGAGGGGTTAAGCTATAGATATGAATATAAAGATAGAAAAGAAGCTGATTTGAAAGATAGATTAATGATAGTTCTGCAGTATAATCTTATACCTTGGATGATGTATAGACAAGATAAAGAAGGAAGAATTGATATAATAATAACGACAGGAATAATGAAAGAGCTGACATCATTAATAGGAGATATAGGAGGATTAAAATCAGTTGCAGAACTATTAGGATGGGAATATAAATCTAAACAATCTTTCAGAATAGGAAAAGAAGTTAAAAATACTAATATTATGAGAATAGATTTGAATGATTTCTTAGAATTTTTATCGCCGAAAGTAGATCAAGAATGAATCAAAAACAGATCAAATGAATCATCTTACAAATCTTACAGATGAAAATTTTCATCTGTAAGATTGTAAGATTGTTACAAAACATATCCCATTTTTTTATAAATGATCGGGAAAGAGTAATCTTACAAATCTTACAATCTTACTAATCTTACAAATCTTACAATCTTACATACAAAAATTAATCAATAAAATAAATAAAATCTTCATAGGCCCGATCGCTGGAAAAAGATCTTTTCTGAATCATGGGTTAATCAGGTTAATCAACTTTTCAACATTTTTCTAAAAACTTGTTGAAAACTTTATTCACCTTATTCACCAAAGATCGCTGGAAAAGGATCCCTCTAGTGATCGATTGGGTATCAAAAAAATTTGGCGAAAGAATCTTTTCACGGACCGAGAGGCCACAGCTGTGGCCTCTCGAGTTTTTCATCATGGCTGCTTTCTCTCTAGGGATCCTGTCCAGCGGTATCTTTTTCGGCCGTCCATAGATTTATGGACTATCGGATGATCATCACCTGCCCCCCGTCTGAGATCTCTCTAGGGATCCTGTCCAGCGATATTCTATTCAGATGAAGGTCATTGGGCCACAGCTGTGCCCTCATCAGCCTCTTCCACCAGAACATTACCTCCCCAGATCATTCATAGGGCCTGGGCAGAGAGAAAGCAGCTTCCTCAGGCGTCCATAATATTCTATATTATATTATATAGAATTATCCTTTACATATACTTTATATATCTCTTACATATACATTCAAGATCTCTTTCATAGATCATTACAACTCTTCTCTCTAGACTTCAACAATTAAAAAATTCTCAGGCGTGATTGATCTAGGCTTTTCTCTCTACGGACATATGTTACTGAGAAAATACCCCCGTCCTCAAAACATGAGACAATTCTATAAAAATTGAAGCCTCATAGATCATTGCGACTCTTCTCTCTAAACTTTAACAATTGAAAAATCCTCAGGTGTTAATGATTCAATTTTTTCATCCTCAAGACATAAGTTATAATGAAAATACCCCTACCCCAAAATCATCAATGTCTCAGGGCCTCAGGCTTTTATTATTGATCGTGTGTTTTTGTTTTCGGCCGTCCATAGATTTATGGACGGCGGAAATTCACATTAAACCCCCTTTTTAAACCTCGATCATTTCTATCAAGCTTGTATTTATAAACTCTGGAAGTCCATAAATCTTTATGGACTGAGAAAATGTCTCGTGAAGCTCTTATCAAAAAAGGTATATGCCCTAGGTGTGGACAGCCTTTCAGATGGATTTATAGCGAAACGATTTATGGAAGAACTTATCTATATGCAGTTCATGAAGAGGTCGAGGGTAATAAGAAGAAAAGAAGAAAATGTTATCTAGGTCCTGCAGATTCTTATGAATATGTCTCGAAAACTCATGACCTAAGTTTCTATGGGATGACAAAAGAGGATCGTTATGTAACATATTTAGAGGAGATCTTAAATCTGTTAGGTTCTAAAGGTTCTGTCTCGACTGATCCTGAGGAGTTTAAAAGAGATTTTGAGAATACTATGAAAATGAGGTCTCTTCTGAAAAAGATTAATGAGGAAGTTGAGGAGCATCTTGAGAAGATTATTCAGACAATGATCTCAGACGTGAAGGCCTCAATAGATGTGTTGAAAAAAGATTATCCTGATAATCCTCAGGCCATTGAGATCCTCAGAATGTTGAAGACTTTAGACGAGGAGATTGAAAGGACAGGTCTTGAAAAAAGTTATAAAATTCTGAAAGAAGAGGCCATAAGATCATATGTAGAAAAATATCTGCAGCTTAAACAGAGACTTAAGATCTTTAATCTCTAGGTGATGTCTATGATCGAGGATTATATTGAGGAGCGTCCATCTATAATAATATACAAGGCTCTCTACATCACAGATGACCTTATGATTTTTTATTCAAATTGTAGAGGTAAGACTGAGAGAATAAATGAGAGAATATTAGCATTATACTCTCAGGATTTTGATAACATAATTCTGAATATCAAATCTCGAAAACTTAGGTCCTATGTTAAGAATTTCATAACATCACATCTATTCAACCTATACATCCGTTTAACAAATAACATTGATACATCTCCTCGAAACGTTATGAAACAATTAAATATCAATATCAGAGAGACAGACAATTCAGAGAGAGATCTTCTGAAAGACTCTCTTCTAATCTTGGTTGAGAAAGATGGTGAACAAATAAAAGTGAAAGAATGTGACGATCGGGCCAACCACATCAACTTATAATCCTATAATCAGATTAATACGATTAATCAGATTAATCAGGGTATATGATTGTATCCTGCAGAACTGGGGGTCTGCAGAACCTCAGATCTCTTTCAATTTTTTCTCCTATCTGAATGATCATGTTCATTGAAGTTCTCATTTTATAACGTCTCAGACGTAAATGATCTAGATGATATCTTTCGAGAAACATATATTTATATGAAAAATTTAATAACTGTTTCTTCTTGATTTCAAATGAGGAATCGGGATCTTGGGTAGAAAAAATGATAAAATAGTTGAGCTTGTCGAGATCTCGAAACTGTTGAATGAATATCTGCAGAATAATAGAAAGAGTGATCGTGTGAGAGAATGGCTCAGTCGTTATTCAGCGTATTATAATTTATTTTCAAAATCTCTTGTTCATCTTCATCACGGCTATAGAAAAGGAAGAATTATATATCAAAACGATTTGCGATATCTAATTAATCATTTCTTGATTGGCTTTAGGATTGTTTCTTCTATGAGACCTGAATTTGTTCAGGCTCTTTACAAAACTTTTCAAAATATTAATCTCTCTTCTTTTAAGCTTTCTTCATATGATCTTTTGGATGATATTCGTTTTCTTTTTTATCAACGTTTTGGTGAAAAGCCTTCAGGAAATGATTATAGAAGTATGATTGATAAAATTCTTTCAGGACTCCCATATGAATATCTTCCAGATGAGCTGAAAAATAAAGAAGAACATAGATACCCATATACTTATAAAATGTTTTTCACAAGCATCACTTTGATTGGCTTATTGTTTTCATATATTATGCATGATGCCATTATCAATAACAGAACAATAGATCTTTTGAAAATAATTGAGTATCTGAGAAAAGATCGTGATAAACAATTCTCATGGTTAGCTCGAGAAATAGCTGAAATATATCTCTCAGGTCGAATGTTTTCAACAAGATCAGCATACATCTCAGTCGAGAGTTTCGTAGGCCACGGCAAAACGACCTACAGCATTAATTCATTAGACATCTTTCTCTCTTTAATTGGTTTTAAGAATGAAATAGGTTTATCAGACGAAGATCTTGATCTCTTCCGAATAAACGACCTAGAGACTTTTCACCAGGTTTTAAAAATAAGCTATAAAAAGAACATCAGATTTCCAATTCTCATTCTTGATGATTCAAGCGATTGGCTTACACCTTATTGGTCATGGACGAAAAAGAGAGCTGTATATGAAGAAGTTAGAGATCTTCTTATTTATGGTCGTGCAAATGTAGGTGTGTATATTATTGTTAGTAACGGTCCTGAGGACTTATCTAGTTTCGTTAGACGTCTCATTGAGAAACGTCTCACAGCGATCTTTTTTGACGTCCCTGAGACGTTTGTAAAAGCGTCTGGGTTCATGTTATTATCTCGAGACGTTAGAAAATCAGTTGATCAATTTAAACATATTGAGGATATTGTAGATGCTTTCGTCTATCCTTTGATGAAAATGCCTCAGAAGATTTATGAGGAAGATATGGCTCATAAGAGAGAGATGATCAAAAAATCAGTAAGAAGGATCTCTTCACTCAAAAGATCTATATCTATGGTGAAAACATGAAAAAATATTGGGTAGGCAGGATCTCTACTAAGAAACTTATTCTTTCAGTCCTCGTGGATCTTAATCTTCATGGAGAAGTTATGATTGAGGCCCAAGGTCCTAGAATATCTAAGTTGCTTTCAGTAGTCGAGATCTTGAAGAGATTAACACATGATTCGATTGATGTGAAAATAACTTATAGTTTTATTGAGGAGGATAGGATTGAAAACAAGGATGAGCTTCTCTTCAAAAAACTTTTGATCCCAGTTATGTATGCAGAAATCAAAGTGAAAGATCGATGAAAAGCTTTAATATATTTTTTCTAATCCTTTATATTTTAATGATGGTGATCGATCTATGTCTCAAGAATATGTCACAATAAAAGTTTATAGGACGGAAGAGGCTGTAGAAGAGATCCCTCAGACATCAGAGGTCGAGAGCGAAAAGAAGGAAGATCTTAGGAGTAAGCTTCTTTCTATGTTAGACGAGGCTCTATCGTTATTAGAAAGGATCCAGCCTATTCCAGGCGTTATTAGTGAAGACGAGCTTCTGCAGAAAAATAGAGAAGGTAGAAGATTGAGGTCTCAGGTTTCATCAGCTTCTGATCAAGATCTTAGTAAACTGCAACCTCAGGTAGAGGCCTATTATAATGATATTAAAGCTCTTTATGATGCTTATGTTAAACAGTCTCAGGCATCTCTAGATGAGTTGAAGAGATATGGCAGGAAGCTTATCTCAGACATCAAAAGTTTCTTAGGGAAAGCAGCTTCTTTATTTAATACGGATCCTATAAACAAAGATGTTGATGAACTTAGTAAGAGACTTGAAGAGACAAGCGATATATCATCTCTACAGTCTATAAATCATTCTCTTGAAAATCTTTATAACTTTAGTAAGGACTTATCAAATTTTGTAGATCTCTATAACACTTTGAGTGATGACCTAAAGTCTTCTCAGGATGTGAAGGATCTCATAAACGAAATAAATAGAAGGATCTCTCAGAAGAGTTATAACATTAGTGATTTAATCAATAAACTCAATGAGATCGTTAGAAAATCTCAGGAAGTTTCTGAGAGAAGAAAGAGAATTGATGAGTTATCGAAAAAACTTGATGACATCTGGAATCGTTATCAGGATCTATTTCTAGATCCTGCAGAACGTAAGCCCTGGGTCGAAAGATATAGTAAGATTAAACAGATGTTAGATCAGGCATTGAAGGATCCCTCTGTAGATCTCTCGAAAATAGAGGATGAGATAAACAAATTCGAGAGCGACCTGAAAACTCTTAAAGAGAGTAGAGAGAAGGCTCGAGAGGAGAACATCAGACAGCTGATAAGCAAATTGGATGAGGCTTGGAATAAAGTAAAAGATTATTTGAAGGATCCTGAGCTAAGGAGACTTCTGAGTAGATATAACGAGCTTAGGAATAAATTAGAACAAGCTTTGAAGGATCCCTCTATAGACGTTATAAAGCTTTCTCAGGAAGTGAACTCTTTCATCAATGAGCTTGATAATCTCTATAAATCAGCTGTCTCTACGAAAAAGTCTGAGTATGAGAAAGAATATAACAAGTTTATGAGCCTATACAATTCTATAAGACAATATCTTGTTTTTCCAATGATCTATCTTCCACCAAGTCCTGATAAGGTTAGCGACTACGATCAGGCTTTGAAAGATCTGGATAGATATTATAACGAGCTTATTGATAATCTCAGACGCTCGATCCAGTTCACATATCAGAACAAGAAGCTCGATCTTTTGGCAGTCTTAAAGGACTATCCATTTAGAGACTTCATCATGTCTCTTCTTGATGATCTTTATAATCAGGTTATCAACATCTCTCGTGATAATATTGATGTATCTAAGATCCAGTCTTTCTATACGGCGATAAACAATATATTGGCTCGAAAAACAGAGTTCTACTCTACATTAGCATTTATGAATGACAGCTTACGTTCTCAGATTGAGTCTAACATAAAAGATGTTTTGAGGCAGTTAGGTTTTAATGAGAGTGATGCGTCTCTATTTGCATCATCATATGTCTCATCTCTCTCAGACGTCTCAAAGATATATCTCAATCCTCAGAAATCATTTTTATTGAATTATATAGCTCTAGTTTATGCAGCTTATAACTCAGGCGTGATCTCTAGAGACACTTTCAACTCTATAATGCCTCAGAACATCCTTAACATTGTTTTGAAAATGAGACGTGGAGAGGATCTTACACGTGAAGAGTTTAATGAGCTTGTGTCTTGGTATGCAGCTAATAAATCCAGCATTGATAAAATAATATCTATACTGGATCAAGAGGCATCTCGAAATCCATTACTACTTACTCAATATAACATGTCTATGAGTTCATTGATCAATGGTCAGGCTCCATCATTATCTCCTATCGCTGCTGGGAGAGGGGTTCTTGATGACATCATGAAGACCATAGGGCTTGTCTCTTTAACTCAATGGATTAATGATAGAGTGAACTCTCTTCCTATTGATCCTCAGATGAAATGGATGATCAACAATGTTTTAGTCCCAGCACTCATTGGGGCAGGATTATTTACCATAAGCATGACAGTCCCAGGCGGACAGATCATTGGTGGGCTAATAGCAATTTCATCACTTGGATATTTAGGTTCTCAGTTTATGGATCCCGTCCTCAGAGACCAATTTATCCAGGCCATACAAAAGGATCCTAATATTGTTAAAGATATCATAGCTCAAATAGGTTCTGCATTAGCTGGTGGACTTGTTTTTGGGGCAGTCGCTGGAAGATCTTTATCAGCATTAGGATCTCAGTTGAAGCTACAGATTTTAGAGAGCTTACAAAAGAGACGTCCAGTTGATTCACCTTTGTATCGAGCTATTTCAACAATGATCGATCTCAGGATAAGTGATGCCTATGTTATTCCTATGGAGCGTGAACAATTAGTGTTTTTCGCTCCTAAAGAAGATGGAAGCTTCATGATGATCATAAAGAATGTTGAGAAAGGCATTGTAAAGAAGGTTGATTCTGTATCTGCAGATGTGTTCAAATTCTTTGGAGACCTTGTTAAGACGTCTCAGGGCAAACAGATCATATCACGAATAGCTGAAATGATTGATAAAAGAGGCATTACCTCAGTAGAGCTTACAAGTGTTAAAGATGCCAAAGTCTTAATTGGAAGCGGAGATCTTCATGGATTCATTATTGTGAAATATGGAGACAAGGAGATCCCTGTCATATTAGATTTAGAAAAGCCAGGATATGGAGAGGATATCTTTAACATATATAACATGTTAAGAGGCTTTATGACACCTAGAGAGATTGAAGATCTTGTTTCTAAGGCTTTGAGAGGAGTGTCATATGTGAAATTCTCAGAGACAAGCGTAGAAGGAAAGAGGATCCCAATAACATTTATGTCTACAAAAGATAACAAGATTGTGATTTTAACACCATTGAGATCTTTCGAGACATCACCTAAGGATCTTCTTACACTATTTATGAGTAGAGAGGCATTTAAACAATCAGGTCTTCCAGAAGGGATTATTGAGGAAGTCTTTAGATTATCGCTCGACTCTCCATATATAAAGACGCTTCTTGAAGATGAGTTATCCAAGCAGCTTTCTCAACTTAAAAAGGCAGGACAGATGACATATAGCTTTCAGAATTGGAGAGGAGAAAAAATAACAATAATGCTTCAAAACATTGATTTGGAGAAGAGCGAAATATTATCAATATTGTTCTCAAAGACAGAAGCGAAACCTGGATTATTCAGCATAATTCCAAGCAAATATGAAAGTAAAAGCTTCCAGGTCCTAGAAGTTAGACCTAAGATCTCTATGGATATAAAGACATTCTTTGAAAAATTAGGCATAAAGGAAGGCGATTTCACGGATCTCAACACTCTCAGAAGCAAAATCTCAGGACTGATTGAAGAGGCTCAAGCCTCAGGCGATCAGACCTTAGTGTCATTCTTGAAAGAATTACAGCAAAACATTGATACGGCCATTGTCTCAGGAATGAAGCCTCAGATGGTTATAACTGGAGAGAACTCTTTAACACTCATCTTCTCTATGAACACAACATCTGAAACAGCTAATGCCATTGTCTCAAAAGCTCAATCAATGATAAAAGAGGTCTCTCAGATAAAAGTTCTCGACCAGGCCACTCTAAACAATCTAATCAGTAAATACGGCTATTTAGTAAGTGAATATCTGAATAGATTTAAGAGCGTCTCAGTTTCAAAGACAGAATACGTTAGCAAAGCCTCAGTAGTCTCTCAAAACATGTATCAAGAAGTGATCAAGCCTGAGAACTTTTATGACAAGAAGGTTATAGAGATCCAGCTCAGGCCTCTGATTATATCAAAACAAATTATCCAGGACCAGACTAAGATTGTCTCCGAAAATAGATATGATGAGATTGTGAAGCCTGTCCAAGATTATATTAGAAACGTTATAGATGTTTATCTGAGACCTGTCATAATATCGAGACAAATAATTCAAGATCAAAGAAAAGTAGTTCCTGAGGCAATATATGAGGAGATTATACAGCCTCAAAGAGATTATACTAGAAGCGTTATAGATGTTCAATTAAGGCCTATAATTGTCCCAAGGATCATTGTCCAGGACCAAAGCAAAACTGTCACACAAGAAGGATATGAAGAGATTATGCAGCCACTCAAAGACTATGTTAGAAAGACAATAGATGTTGAACTGAGGCCTCTAGTAGTATCAAAATCAATTGTGATAGACAAGACGATTCCTAGAGAAATAGTTGAGGTTGAAGAGGTCTCGAGACCAGTAAGAGATTATGTTAGACAAGTATCAGATGTAGAGCTTAAGCCTATAGTAATATCGAAAGAAGAATATGTTAATCAGACTGTTTCACAAGAACAATCAACATACAATGAGATCATCCAGCCTGAGAAACAAGAAGCCAAAGGAATAGTAACGGTTGAGCCTGTTTACACACCAATTTATGCTGTAAATGTTAAAGTCACATATGTCCCGCCTGAGGAGATAGGAGAACCGCCTGTCTCGATTAGTCAGGGAGTAGCCCCTGCCCCGCCTGGAATAATCCCGTCAGGACCATCTTGGAAAGAGATCACAATGCCTAGAGAGGAGAAGAGAAGAGGAGAAAAAGAAAAGGTCGTGCTATAAAATCGATTTATTTTTTTATAAAATCATCTTTTTCAATAACTCAATGTATTTAGGATAGTATTGCATGGCCAGGCTGTATAGATTCAGATAGTTCTTTTCTAAGATGCTTGTAGGTGTTCTTCCCTGGATGAAATTAACGATCTCTGACGGGATCCCTAGTGACAGCATTTTCGTTGCTACCCATTTTCGAATGTATTTGGGGTTCACCATCTTGCTTTTGGCTGCCCAGTTAGAGACCCAGTTCTCAGAAGACTTGAAAGGCCTAGGCTTTGTTATAGAGAATATATAAAAGGAATATTTTCTGCCCCGTATGTGGGCCAGGGCATATGTGTAGAAGTCCTTGTGATCCTTAAGTCTGGAAGGGTCGAATTCGTAAAGCATCTTTATGATCTCGGTGAGCCTGGCCCCGCTTTCTATCAGTAGTCTGTAGACTAGACAAAGCTCTTCTGAGGATGAACATGCAGCTTTAAGAGTGTTTAGAACTTCATCGTCTGTAGGGATCCTCAGGTCTGGTTTTGATTGTTTTGTTTTCAGCCTTTTCCACTCCTCCTCTAGTCCTTTAAACTTGAAAAACGCCTTCCAAGCCAAAATCGACCATTTGTTATCTGTATCTAAGGATCTTGATAGATAACCTAAGTATTGTTTACATGTCTCTTCAGACGTCCCCTTCTCTATGCACCATCTGTAGAACTCTGATTTTTCCGACTCGCTAGGCATTTTCAGACTGGGGAAAACCTTGGAAGCGGTCTTTAACCTGGTTGCGGGCTTAGGACCCGATGGCGTAGGCCTGCGTGGGTTCAAATCCCACCCCCCGCATGACCTCACGGTCTCCTCGATCTTGTCGCAAGGCCCTATCGAGACAGTCTTCTTCTTTCTCTCTCTAGGGTCATACCATTCCTTGATGAGATAGTAGCGATTGTTTATACGTCTCACTCTGTAGAAAACCATACCCCTCTCCAATTCCACCATTG
>Ga0080005_163840_pt1 | contig 19183 bp, 8 predicted proteins | sample JossMetagenome_2_FD_69208 | JGI IMG/M metagenome (GOLD analysis project Ga0080005, IMG submission 69208) | Hot spring sediment microbial communities from Joseph's Coat, Yellowstone National Park, USA - JC3_ASED (SPADES assembly) (version 2) | ecosystem: Environmental > Aquatic > Thermal springs >... | reverse complement strand
CGACATCGGCGGCATAGCCACGATATCGATGGGTGTCAAGATCCTCGGTGATACGGTTAACGCCAAAGTTGGGGAAGCGCTGAGCATCACCAATAGGCATCGCGGCGAGCCGTTCTTCCTGCTCGTGCACTACTGGGACCCCCACACCCCCTACGCTCCGCCAAGGGGTTACGCTGAGAGGTTTTACGCCGGCGACCCCGCTAAGGGGAACTCGTCGAAGCGCTAAGCTCGACGGCTTGGGGTAGGGCGCTGCTTGAGGGCCGTTGGATCGGAAGCTTGGTTAAAAGCGGCGCGCGCTTGAACTACGTGAAAGCCCTCTACGACGGCGAAGTGGCCTACGTCGACGAGAAGTTCGGCGAGCTTGTGAAAACTCTCGAGGGCGAGGGGTTGCTTGAGGACACGCTCATCGTCGTCACGTCGGACCACGGCGAGGGGCTCGGTGAGCATAGGGTGTACTTCGACCACCACGGGCTGTACGAGTGGGACGTTAAAACGCCGCTGATCATAAGGTTCCGCGATAAGCTGGTCGACGAGATCGGGCGTAGGGCTAAGGGGGTCTCGTACGACGCGCTGATCCAGAACACGGACATAGCGCCGACCATTCTGGACGCTCTGGGTTTAGGCGCGCCAAGCGTCATGACGGGCACCAGCCTGCTGAAAATCGCTAAGGGCGAGTGGAGCGGCTACAGCGCGGTGTACAGCGTCGAGAACACTAGGCAAACCGCTAGGATGATCAGGGCGGGGGGTTGGAAGCTGATCCAGTGGATCCGCGCCGACACTTACGGTAGGGGGCCGGGCTGCATCGAGCTGTACAACCTAACCAAGGACCCGGGCGAAACGGAAAACTTGGCTGAGTCGGAGCGGGAAATCGCGCTAAAGCTGCTGGGCGCGATGGAGGACAGGTTCAGGAGGCTAGTGGGCGCGAGAGACCCGCTGATAACGCAGGAGATAAGTTTGCCGATAGAGAAGGAGAAAGGGATATGGTGAATGGTGCGTTTCACCCCTTTCATTTGAGGTGCAGATTAAACAGCAAATTCGAGTACCTGCTAAATACCGTTTCTATCACAATCCCTTAGGTTTACAGGTGCCTCGTGGCAACATTGACGGGAGTGGCGCTCTGGCGCGCGTACAGGCCGAGACACGCGGGGCTAGCGGATCTAATCGTGTTTTCGCATCCCTCATGCGCGCGCACTGCGAAGTTAAGCTCGCGCCTAAACATAGCGCACATGGGCGCTACAGATGAGTGGGGAAAGGAATTTACGGTGAATGCATCGGTCTCTCGATGGCCAAACCCGAGAAGCTCGTCCTGATAGGCTTCGACGCTCCGATAGCTCCGAGGCTTTACGAGTACGCCGTGGAAGGTCACCTGCCTAACCTCAAGAGGCTGGTAGAGGGTGGCGTGTACTTCGAGAACTGCCTAGTGCCCTACCCAACAATAACCCCTCCGAACTGGACCACGGTCGTCACGGGGGCTTGGCCGGGGACTCACGGGATCACGTGCTTCAACATGCACAAGCCGGGCATGCCCCTCGATCAAACTTACGCCGCCTTCGACTCGAGGGATTGCCAAGCGGAGTACCTCTGGGAAGCCGCCGAGAGGGAGGGAAAGCTTGCGATCGTCCTAAACTACCCGTCCACGTGGCCCCCACGAGGGAGGAACGTCGTCCAAGTGGGGGGCGCCGGGTTGGCGGTTAACGAGTGGAGGATCAACCCCGATCTCTCCCACGTAGCCGAAGTTGGAACGTATGCTTCGTGGTACGGTGTCACCTTGTGTGAGGACATGCTTTTTTCGACTGAAGAGTACCCTTTGGCGGCGAGGATAGAGGTTAAAGAGGGTGAGGGTTGGGTTAACCTTCCGGTTGGGGTTAAGCGCGCGCGTGAAGCTAGGCTCGACTTGTACTTCCCCAGAGCCCTGTACCGCGTGAAGCCGACTTCGTGGTGGCTCCTCCTGCTGGACTACGGCTCCGGCTTCGTTGAAGCCGCCGTGTGCAGGGGCAAGGACTACGAGACCGCTTTCGCAAAGCTTAGGGTGGGCGAGTGGAGCCCCTTGATCAAAGAAGTGTTCGAGACGGAGAAGGGGCCTATCCGCGCGGCTTTCAAGATCAAGCTCTTGGAACTCTCCAGCGACGGTTCGAAGGTTAAGCTTTACGTCACGCCCATCGGCGCGCTATCGGGGTGGAGCTACCCCGAGGACGTGGCGAGCAAGCTCGAGTTTGAAGACGCCTACCCCATGCCATCCCATGGCGTCTACCGCGCTCTAAACTTGGGTTGGATCGACGAGGAGACGTTCCTGGAGGTGATCGACATGGAGCACCGGTGGCTGGCTAAAGCGGCTTGCAGGCTCATGGAGCTCTACCCGTCGTGGTCGATCTTCATCATGCACGCCCACTGCCCGGATTGGGCTTACCACGCGTTCATAAACAAGGTGGACCCCAAGACCGCACCCTCGGAGGAGGTCAACAAGACCTACCTCAGGGTCGAGCTCGAGTTCTACAAGAGCTTGGACCGCATGGTCGGCGAGATCCTGAGCAAAGTGGACTTGAGCAAGACGCTCGTGGTCGTAGTGTCGGATCACGGGGCTAAGCCCACGACCCACAGGTTCGACGTGCGAGAGGTGCTGGTGAAGGCGGGTTTGCTGGCCTACAGGGAGGAGGGTGGCGTTAAAAAGGTGGATTGGAGCCGGACGAAAGCCGTGCCCCAGAGGGCGTGCTACATCTACGTGAACCTTAAGGGTAGGGATCCGGGGGGCGTGGTGGAGCCCAGCGAGTACGACAAGGTGGTGGACCAGGTTATAGAAGCGCTCTACGACTACACGGATCCCGAGACGGGCTTGAAACCCGTCCTCTTCGCCCTCAGGAGGGAGGACGCGCGCGTGCTGGGGCTGTACGGGGATAGGGTGGGCGACGTGGTGTTCGCGCTAAGGCCGGAGTTCGAGGGGCAGCACGGCCCCTTCCTGCCCACCGCTAAGTGGGGTATAGGGGATTTGAGGGGATTGCTGATCATGGCGGGTCCGGGCCTCAAGAGGGGCGTGAGGGTGAGCAGGACCGTGTGGCTTACCGACATCGTGCCGACGGTGTGCTACCTCATGGAGCTGCCGATACCCAAGGACGCGGAGGGCGCTGTGATCTACCAAGCGCTCGAGGACCCGGACTCAAAGGTTAGAGAGCTTGAGGAGCTGAGGAAAAGGTGCGAGGAGCTGAAGGAGAAGTACGAGAAGCTCAAAGCAGCCGTAGAGGCGGAAATGAGGCTAACGCACACGTACTTCATGAAAGAGGTTTGAAGGATGACTTTCTTTACTGAGAGCATTGCGCCGCGGCTTCATCAACCCGCGAATCCAACGCTTCCAGCTACTTAGTGCGCACATTCCTAAATAGTCGCACTCAAACCACACATCGTCTATAACTTTTATATGGAAAACACTGAAGCAAAGCATATAAATTACGGAAGTCAAGCGAGCTCGCAGTGCTCTATGGTAGAGGGGGTTGAGGACGTGCTCAAGGTTGTGGAATCCGTACCTCTCGTCGACACGCACGAGCACCTTCAGCCTGAGCCGGACAGATTGTCGGAGTCCCAAGACCCTCTCCGTTTGTTCCTCCACTACGTTGCTGACGACCTTTCCTCAGCCGGCATAACCTTGGATGAGTGGGAGAAGATGATTGATCCTTCGAGACCTTGGGAGGAGAGGGTTGCGATTTTTGAAGCATACTGGGAGTACGCTAAAACTACGGGTTACGGTCAAGCGCTGAGGATAGCTCTAAGGGACCTTTACGGTGTTGAAGACATAAACAGGCGGACGTTCCCCAAGCTCGTTGAAGCTTTAAATGCGTGCGCCACCCCCGGGTTCTACAGGAGGGTCCTCCAGAGGGCGAACATCGCCAAGATCGTAGCCGACCATGGCGACTTCCCCGAGCTCACGGTTGAACCGAAGCTTGACAAGGACTACTTCGTCCTCGTTAGGAGGTACGAGCTTTTCACATTCCCTAGGACGTGGGAGGATTTGTACACGATATCTAGGGTTGTGAAAACACCTGTACGCAACCTCTCCGACCTTGAGCGCGCTCTTAGGAGGTGGGTGAAGGAAACCCTCCCCAGGTACGTGGGCGTGAAGATCGGCTTCCCCGCATACGAGCTCTCCCTGAAGTTCGAGTACGCGACTTACAGCGAGGCCGAGTACGCGCTCAAAGCTCTCATCGAAGGTGGCTCGAGGGTTCCTCAGCCTTCAATAGACGAGCTTAAACCCCTCCACAGCTACCTGCTCAGGGTCTTGCTCCAAGAGGCTGAAGCAACGGGGAAGCCGGTGCAAGTGCACACGGGCATCCAGTCGTGGAGCGCCGCGGAGCCGAAAGGCGCGAGATGGTACCCCTACCCTGGAGCGTGGAAGCACGCGCCCCCCGCCAACGCCATAAGCAACGCAAACCCGACGCTTCTAGTTAACCTCTTCAAAGAGTTTGCTGGCGTGAAGTTCGTGCTCTTCCACGCAGGCTACCCGTACTCGAGGGAAGCCGGAGTTTTGGCCAAGCAGTACCCGAACGTGTTCCTAGACCTCTGCTGGATGCACGAGGTAAACCCGAAAGCTTACGAGGAGATCCTCGACGAGTGGCTTGAGCTGGTGCCGAGCAACAAGGTGATGGCTTTCGGCGGCGATTACGTCCATATAGAGGGCACGTACGGCGCTTCAAGGCTTGCGAGGAGGGGTGTAGCTAAAGTTCTGCGGAGGAAGATCGAGGACGGCCGCTGGGACGTAGAGGACGCGGTAAAAGTCGCTTGGAGGATCCTTCGGACAAACGCGCAGAAACTCTTCAACCTCACCCTCCCTCCAGCGTAAACCCCCAGATGAACTTTGGGATGCGCTGCTCGTCGCTACGTTTTCCGCTTGATAGGAAGTTGCTGCTAGTCAGGCAGCTGGAGGTGGAGCTGCGCGAACTCCTCGAAAGCGGACGCTAGCGCATCCACGTTCTCGAGCTTCGCGTCGGAGTAGACGCCGGCTGTGAACATGAGTCCTCCCCTCCTCGACCCCAGCTCGATGATCGCGCGCTTCACGTGCTCCCTCACCTCGCTCGGGGTGCCGAAGGGCAGCAAGCGCTGCCTGTCGATGTCCAAGTCGATGCAGACGCGCCCCTTCAGCAGCCTCCTCAGGTTTTCGATCCCGTTCACCCGATCCTGGACGTTCAGCACCGAAACCCCCGTTTCCGCCAGCTGGTCTAGGACCTCGACGACCCTCCCGTCCGTGTGCAAGTACACGTGCACGCCGCGCCCCCTCAGGTAGCCGAAGATCCTCCTGTACGCGGGGAAGATGAACTCGCGGAACGTCTTGGGGCTGATCGGCATCCCCGTCTGGGTGCCCAGGTCGTCGCCGAAGCTGACGATGTCCGGCTTCAGCTCCGCGGCCCGGCGCGCGAGCTCCAGGTAGAAGCTCTCGAGCGCCTCGACCAGCTCGTAGATCTGCGGGGGCTTGAGCACGAAGTCCCTCATCAGGTTCCTGAAGCCCCTCAGGTAGTAGAGGCGCTGGAAGAAGAAGCCGTGGCCCATGCTGACCTCGACGAGCCCACCGGCCTCGCGCGCCCTCTCCACGTTCTCCTCGATCGCGCTCCACGGCACGGTTGGAGCGCCCTCTTGGGGCACCCCCTCCTCCGGGTCGGGCATCCTGTAGCTCCTCCACGCCCTCCAGTCGCTCAGCGGGTGCTCGACCACCTGGCCCTGCAGCCCGTCCTGCGAGAACGCCCACTTGCAGCCCCACGGGTCGACGAACACGTTCCCCCTCCTCCTCAAGCCGAAGTCGTCGAAGTTCACGCTACCCTTCCTGTAGAAAGGGAAGACAAACGGGTGTCTCAGGATGGTTTCCTCCATCCGCTCCTGGTGCTTGTGCCACGCGTCCATTTGCACAATAACCTTGCTAATGATCCATTTGGGGTTTTTGAACTCGATAGCCCTCAAGTAGCTGTCTCTCCACTCGCCCGGCGTCGGGCGATCGACGTTCACGTACCCAATGGTGCAACGTAAAGCTCATATGCGTTGCCTCTCACACATCTTCATGCGCGCGCATACAGGCGTAAGACTTAAATATGAGTATATGCACGCAAAAACGTGGCCGAAGCAAAGACCACAGAGGTGGGTGCTTCTGGCCCGGTTCTACGGAGAGGGTTGACCGCGAGGGCCGTTATTATAGCAGCTCTAATCGCTATCCTCTATACAGTTCCATTAATCTGGTGGATGCGATACCAATCAGCTAGATTCGCTGTGAGGAGACTTTCCCCTCTAGCCATGCATTTAACGTTTTTAACTTTCATAGCTTCTATCGCGGCAGTTGTTACTCGAAAATCTCCAAGTAAAATGTTTTCTTCCCAAGAGCTAACTGTGATATATTCAATACTAGCTGCAACCCTTCCAATACCATGGTCGCTTGGAATAGTTATATATTCATGGATTTTAACGCCATTAAGGGTTGGAGATTACCCAGGCGTTTGGAACGTTGTACCGGACTTCTGGTTGCCCAAATCTCTCGGGGTGGATGCTATTTGGATTGGGGGCATCCCATTTTCAACTTTCATCCCGACAGCCATCCTCTGGTCCGCTGTAACGGTAATCCTTTACATTTTCAGCTATTCAATAGGACTTCTCTTAAGAAAACCGTTCTTAGATGTCGAAAAACTGCCTTATCCGCTCGTAACTCCAGCTTCGTTTATCATAGAAAAATCAACTAGCGAAGAAGGTGGCATTCCAGCAATACTTAAATCTAAAATGTTTTGGCTTGCATTCCTGATAGGATGGCTGATTAACTTCTACTATAGCCCAACAGGAGGCGGTGGACAAGGTTCAGGTTTAGAACTACTCCTAAACTATCCATCCCCAGAGCCCTATATGCCCTACACTTATCTCAGCGGCAAACTCCCCCCCCCTCTAACGAACATCGTTATGGCGTGGGATTTCGACGCGCTCGGAATGGGTCTCTACCTGCTGTTCCCCCTAGATGTCCTATTAACAGGTATAGTATTCCATGTTCTCTTCTACATTATCTGGCCTATAATCCAAGTGTCGGCGGGGCTTGCGAAACCGCAACTCGGTGCCGGAGAGTGGGGAGTCTATGGCGTCGTTAACACCAGCGGCATCCTTGTACCGGAAGCGTTCCTAGACCAGGGTGCGTACATCGGTATTGGTCTTTTAGCCTTGTGGATTGCCAGAAAGCCGTTGATAGAGTCGTTAAAACACGCGATTAGGGGAACGGATGGCGAAAAACCATTCTCGTACCGTACGATATGGACGCTAATCGTAGTTACAGCGCTGATTCTAATAGGGTTCTTGGTGTCCAGCGGTGCCGACGTGTTATCAGCTTTTGTCACGATTGTTCTTCTTGGCTTTGGCATACTGATACTTGCAAGAGTGAGAGGCGAAGCGTGGCCAGGTTACTCCAACGCGTGGGCGTGCTATCAGAATCAGTCCGCCAGTGCACACCCTCTAAATCCTGCCACTGTAGTCCAAATAGTTTCAGGTGTTAAAAGCGGTACGCCTGTAAGCGCGGACGTAGCGAGAGCGGTCTACGTCACCAGCGGGTTCCTAAATGTTACGACATTCTATGGTATATGGACACCTGCAATAGCATCTTTAGAATCGATAAAGCTTTCGCAGGAGACAAATACTGATCCCAAGGATATAGTAATTGCTACGATCCCTATAGCTATTGTCGTAATATTCCTCACATTCTTCTTCCTATCGATAAACGTCACGCAGTTTGGAGCGAGAACGTTCCTCTCTGACTGGTGGACCATGGGTCAGTTTAACGCCATAGGAAATAACGATGCAGCAGATGCTCTCAGAAGCGGAATACCTCACCCAACAACGGCGAGAACGGTCTCAGCTATCCTCGGAGCAATAGTTGCGATTGGACTGGGGTTAGCTAGGATGACTATACCCAACTTCCCATTGAACCCAGTTGGTATGGTACTGTTCTCCGTCAGCTTCTACGGCTTCAGCTATGGTCTGCTTGCATACGTGATCAAACTGCTAGTGTTGAAAATAGCCGGAGCAAAAGTGTGGGAGGAGAGGGGGCTGCCTATAGCGTTAGGTTTGTTCCTCGGCGGTTACACGGGCTTCTACCCAACCAGAGCACTTGTATGCTTCCTGCTGGGGAGGTAAGCTATGCTCTCGCGAACTAAGAATTTTTTCTATTTTTTACCTTAAGTATCATAATACTATCTACTTTCTTAGGTAATCTTGGTTTCAGTGCAGTATCTTCTAGCAAGAATGAGCGCATAGAGGAAGATTCGCTCGATAATATACGGTTACCGAATATAAATTTTGCAAATATAATTGCACACTTAAAGTACTTCTCGTCACTAAACAGGTATACGGGCTATCCCGGATGCGAAGACGCCGCAAAATACATTTTTGATTACTTTAACAAAACATTGGGATTGAAAACATGGATCGAAGAATACGAAATTCCTATACCTTTCGACTTCGGTTCCAGTGTAATAGTCCATCTGGAGAACGCGACAAAGACTTTGAAAGCTTATGCTCTACTTCCTAACAATGTACAAGTTTCCTACGGCAATTACACAGGGCGATTGATCTATGGTGGTTATGGAACGATAGAAGATCTTAACAACATAAGGGGAGAAATTAACGGTAGTATAGTTTTAATGGAGTTTAACTCTGGTTACAACTGGCTAACCGTTATGCGGCTAGGAGCTAAAGCTGTCATCTTCGTAGCCCCCGATGATACCGTACGCAGTGAGTGTGATCGTAAGAACCTCGACATCCCTGTAAAGTTTCCTAGAGTTTATGTCTCTAAGGATGATGGCTCCTACCTTAGGTATCTTGCTCTTTCTGATGGACGCGTAATTGTAACTGTGAACGTGAACATGAGATGGGTACGTGCTAAGGCGAAAAACATCATCGCAGTACTGAATGGTACCGACCCGCACGAGATTGAGAACACTATCGCTATAATGGCCTACTACGATTCCGCATCCATCGTTCCAGCATTATCGCCTGGGGCTGAAGAAGCTATCGGCATCTCCTCCCTCCTAGAGCTGGCAAGGTTGCTAAAGGAAAAGCCCCCTAAGAGACCTGTCTGGTTCATTGCTTTCTCAGGGCATAACCAAGCGATGGCCGGAGGAAGAGATTTCATATGGCATAAAAAAGAGCTGGTTAAAGCTGAGGACGGAACTTACAAGACCTTTGTATGGCACTACGACCACATTGGCACAACAGAAGACAAAAAGGTAGCCCCCTACGCGATAAAGATGGCTATCAGCCTCGATTTCTCCTCCGAGTCTGACGCTGTAGCTGTAGTCGGCTACGGAAGTTTCTATGGCCTAGGTGGTCCCTGGTACGACTGGTACAGCTATAATAAGGATCTGACACGTTTCCTATTCACAGGAGGAAGGTATGGTACCTATAGTCCATCGGAGAACACTTATACTTTGAATGAAAACATTTTGCCTATCAATGCTTCGCGCAAAACCTATAAGGTATTCGGATTATGGGCGAGCCAATTAAGCCAGAATCAGTATCTACCGGGAGCATTATGGTATGAAGCGGAGGTGTTTGCTAGGACAGGGATATGGGGAATATGCTTCACCACAGCACTTTCCATTAGGCGCAGCTACAACACTCCATTTAACCTTTTCGAGAAGATCAGATTTGAAAACATTATTCCTCAAGTCGAATTCTCCTTCGCGTTAATCAACGCAATACTAAACGATGTGGAATGGTTTGATTTTAGCAAGGTAACAATAAGCGGAGGTCAAAAAGCTGGCGTTTTCTTCACACATAAGCATAAAGATGACGCTGGTATAGGATACGTTGTAGTCCTCGGCAAAGTTGGATTATGGAACATAACGAAAAACTGGTATGAATATAACTGGACTAGAATTGCTGGAACCAATAGCGATATACTGCTCTCCGTTCGCGTAACGAACAGACCTGACGTTTATGGCCACGAATGGATACAATTTGCCAATTTAAGCGATGGCTCCTTTATTTTGAAAGGCTTGATACCGAGCGTGGGTTGGGCAGCCTCCGTTGCTGAATACGAAGTTTTACCGTATCTTATAAACAGGACAACCGGAGAAATCGAGTATGCTCCCGACATGGGCATGTATGGAAGGTATCTTTGGCCTTATGGCAACCGGTTCTTCCCCTTTGAAGAACCTCTCATCGATGGAAGTGGAGGTAAAATCGTGAACTTAGCCATGTTCAAAGCTAGCACTGTAGCTCTACACGATCTTCTAGACCCCAGAACGCTTTTAAGTCCACGTTTGGGATCTTATATAAAGATCCTCGATGTAAATGATGTCGAGATAATCCAATTTGGTTATGTAATGTCGGCCCCTCCATCGTTCGAAAGAGGGGAAAACATCGTACTTGGAGATCCAACTTCAGGTTACGAGGCTGTACTTTTCGTGCCTCCGTATAGTAGAATAAAAATACTTTTCATGACCGAACAGACCGCATTGGGAATATTAACTAATAATGGATGCGGGATCGCAGTTGTAGAAAAATACTTGAGCATCGCTCCAACACCATTACGCTTCGCACAGGATCTCACCAGTCTAGTCGAAGGTAGAATCAACAGTTTGGGTGGCCAGTTGATGGGAGGGGGTAGAGGTGCTTACGCGAACGAACTTTACTTGAAGAGCCTTGAAGAGCTTGAACTAGCGCGTGAATTGGAAAAAGAAAAGAAGTACGGCGATTACTATCTCGCTCTGCTAAGATCCTGGTACTATGCTCAGCTTGCATATTCTGAGACTAAAAGTATTCTAATGGATTCATCAGTTACAGCAGTTTTCTTCTTTATGTTAATAGTACCATTCTCATTCCTTATCGAGCGATTGATCTTCTATAGTGAAGGCAATAGAAGGGTATTAATTTTAATTTCAATTTTAGCAGCGTTGATGGCAACTCTGTTTATGATTCACCCTGGTTTTAGGGTAACTCCATTCTCTACTATTTCGGCGCTAGGCTTCATATGCCTATCTTTAGTTGCGTTAATACTAATCTTCATGTCTAACGAGGTCGCAGAAATACTTAAGGAGCTGAGAAGGAAGTTCATAGGTGCTACATTCGTCCGAGCGGATACGCTTGGCTCCGTCATACTGGCATTCTCGCTCTCCGTCGAAAATATGCGGAAGAGAAAGGTTCGATCAGCCCTTCTTCTTACCAGCATAACCATCATAACCTTCGCTTTCGCGAGTTTCGTTTCGATCAGCCCTATGCAAATAGTAATCAAAACACCTGTCACGTATACTGAAACTTTTCAAGCTAGATACCAAGGAATTCTCGTCACTGGAACGGAATTCTTCGCCCCTGTAAACCCACTATTGAAATCCATCGTTAGAAGCTTAGCCGGAGGAAACGTTATCGTCGCGCCGAGGGCTATCGTACCGGTTGGTGTTGGTGGAAGCTACCTCTATAATAAGCAGGGGAAGGGAGTGCTTGTAGCTGGGATATTCGGCTTCACTCCTGCGGAAAAGGAGGTTTTACACCTTCAAAGCGTGGTGCTGCAGGAGTACAACGGGACTCCAGCCTTGAAGCCGTGGTTTTCAGAGAGGGATAAATACGCCTGCTACATCACCGAAGATATCGCTAGGGAGTTAGGCGTCAGGCCGGGAGATACGGTCATGTTCTACGGCATCGAGTTGAAGGTATTGGGCGTTATAAGCCAGCAGCTACTAAGCAACGTTACAGACATCGACGGGAATCCCGTCGCTCCCTTTGATCCGCTAGCCGCCCGTCCGCCTAGACCAAGAGTGTATTGGGGCATAGTTTACATTCCTTACGAACTAGCTATCGACCTGGGAGGGGTTACGTATTCTGTAGCGGTTTCGTGCAAAAACTCTTCGTCAATACCGATAATCGCCGAAAAAATTTCGAAATATATAGGTTTGTTTGCCCACTATATTTTTGTAGTTGAAGATTTAAGCTCAAATAAAGGCTTTAGATATACTACCGAAAGAATGTTTGATGTGTCAAACTGGCAATTCACTTTAGTTCCTATGATCATAGGGGCTCTCGTAATGCTATCCACGATGCTGGGTGCAATATATGAAAGAATTAGGGAAATTTACGTTTACTCGGTGGTGGGATTGAATCCTATGAATGTAATCGGTATATTCCTTGGTGAAAGCATAACATATGCATTAATAAGTGCACCGTTAGGCTACATTCTTGGCTGTATACTTGGTAACTTCACTAGTATATTTGCAAACTATACCTCTTCTTCAGTCATACTTGCAATATTATCTTCTATATTTGTAGTTTTATCTTCCTCGATCTATCCACTTTACAAAGTTTCCAAACTGGTAACTCCATCTTTAGAGCGTGTATGGCGCCCTCCGACGAAACCCAGAGAAAATACCTGGGACATCCCGCTCCCTATAGCAATAGAGACCGAGGGGGAGGCGTTGGGAATGATAGTTTTCATCGCTGAGCATTTGAAGTCGTACGGAAGCGAAGCGACGAGCTTTATGATTACGAAACTTGGGTATGAGAAGAAAGTTGAGGGAGGGAAAAATGTTTACATCATCAAAGCAATCGCAAGGTTAAGGCCATATGAAAGTGGACTAACTGAAGAAATAGTTTTCAAAGTTTCTCAGGTTAAAAATCGATATGAAGTGACGTTGACAGCGAATCTTATTTCTGGCCCTAGAGTCTTATGGGTTGGAGGTCATTTAAAGGTCGTTGATATGGTGAGGAAAACGATGCTCATTTGGAAATCTATGAGAAAGGATGAAAAGGTTAAGTATATAAGACTTGGGAAGGAGGTGTTCAAATGACAGTAAAAGAAGAGAAAGGTTTAACATTTCGTTCCGTTCTAGCTATCATATTCGCCGCTGCTATACTTATGCCCGTTACGATATGGATGCAATTGGTGGGTGGCCAGGCTGCCGGTCTAGGCTTCACCACAATCTTGCTCTTCATTTTTATAACGAAATATTTTGGAAGAAGTCTTCTTAGCCCGCAGGAGATCGTTCTTATCAACATCGGTATTAGCATAGCAGCCTATACGCCATTTTTCGCAACGTTCATCTTCAGGACATACTTTGCAGGGAGCCCTGAGGCGCGCATGTTCGGACTAACCGAGTTCATCCCCTCGTGGTGGGTTCCAGAAAACCCGCTCATCCGCAACCAGACGGTAAGGACGCTTCTGCATGTTGATTGGGTGTTTCCCTTGCTCATAACGTTGCTCACGTCCGTTCTGCTTTATGTACCTATGCAGCTCATTCTCGGTTACATAGCATACCAGACGTACGTTGTTGAAGAGAACCTAGCTTTCCCCTTTGCGAGGGCTGAAGCTGAAACGGCTATAACGCTTGGAGAGATGGAGCCAAGCAGAATGAAGTTCATGGTGATGGGTTTTATCACCACGTTCCTCTATTCGCTGATCGCGTATGGTCCGTACATACTCGGGTCCGTTGTGGGCGCTCCTACAGCTATCATCCCAGTACCCTTCGCGGACTTTACATACAGGACTGAGCAGTACCTGCCGGGAGCTCTTATCGGCATAGCTACCGATCCTTTCACCTTCTTCAGCGGGTTCATCGTACCAGCAGAGTCTGTGATAAGCATGTTTCTCGGCTCCATTGCGATATGGGTTATCGGCAACGTGATCGGCATCTCTTACTTTAAAAATGAGTTTCTCCCCGAATGGATGCCAGGTTTTAGCTTGACATTAACTTACCAAAGATCATTCTTGCATGCTTGGGCCAGCGTCTTACTCGGTTTCTCTCTCGCTATCGCATTGGCTCAACTTGTTGACGCTAGGAGATCCATAGTTAAAGCGGTATATTCGCTGAGAAGAGTGGGAGGGTTTAAAGGTGCGTCCTCATGGTATCTCGTAATCATTTACGCTGTATGCGCGTCGCTTTGGGTTTTTATCGCACACCAACTGCTCCCAGAATTCCCAATCTTTCCGCTTATTTTCTTAATAGTTATTTGGCCTTTCATAACCTCGCTTATAAACGCTAGAGCTATCGGTGAAGCGGGATACTCGATTGCAGCTCTGCCAATGAGAGAAATGGTTTTTGTAGCAACGTTAACAGCGAATAGAGTACCTGTTTACAGCGAGGAGGGGATAGGTGTATGGTTCCTACCTCTGCCTTCCACGGTAGGTGTGTATCCAGCAGCTGAAACATGGGTCGGTCACTTCTATACGGCAAGGTACGTGGGTTTATCCATCGGTGACGTTGTTAAAGCAGTTGTCCTTATAGCCATCCCCTTGTCCTTGATAATGAGCTTCGTGTACACAAACATTATATGGTCTTTCAGCCCGATTCCATCGCAGGCGTATCCCTGGGCTGCAATAAACTGGCCTATAGGAGTGATCCAGAGTGCTCTGTGGATCCCGCGGTCGGTTACCGTTTTGAAGTCCGCATTGGCAAACCCTGGAGCTCCACCTCTCCTAGAAGGATCGTTCATGGTCATGGTGCTAGCGTATGCGGTCGCTAAGTTGACGCGCTTGCCCTTCTCTCCGGTGGCGTTTGTGGTTGGAGCGAGCACGATACCTCCATACACTATAGCGACCTTGATTGGGCACATCGTTTATAGGATCGCGTGCTCTAGGTTTGGGAAAGAGAAAGTTGATAAGTACAAGTGGCCCTTCTATGCGGGGGTTTTCGTAGGATATGGATCGGCAACCGCTATGTTAATCACCCTAACGATAGGGTTAAAGGCTATGTGGATACTTCCGTATTGAGCTGCGCGCACGCTACACCTTCTATCGCGTTTTTGCTAAGCGTTGTAAGCCTATTGCTGTTTTGCTGAAGTTGGTTCGCCTAACCTACATGAAACAGGCTTGCAGGAAGTGTTTTTATATCGCTTCAAATGTCCTAATCGCGTGGGTAGCTCAGGTAGCAGAGGCAAAGTCTTATACTTTTTCGATGAAGCGGAAATACCCACGTATGGGATCGAGGGTGAAGATCCCCTGCCTAGGTTCCTTCAGCATTACCCGTATACACGGCTGGACAATTTCGGCGATAAACCTGGACTGGTTCGGTACAAGGTCATAGTTGCGGAGAACGAGTACTTGAGGATGATCGTCATACCCTCGTTAGGAGCTAGGTTGTACGACCTTTACGATAAGGTTAGAGAACGTCACGTTTTCCAGCACGTCGGCGTCATCAGGCCCGCTAACATCGCGCTGAGGGGGGCTTGGATAGCGTGCGGCGTGGAGTTCAACTGCCTGGATAGGGGGCATCACACCCCCGACAACTTCTCTCCCGTGGATTGGGTTGTGAAAGAAAGGGATGATGGTAGCGTTACTGTTTACATCGGGAACTTGAACCTGATCACGGGAGTGTACTACGCTGTAGGGCTCACTCTTAGGCCCGGTAGGGCTTTCCTTGAAACCGAAGTGAAGACTTTTAACAGCCGCGAGCTTCCTACAAAGTACTACTTTTGGACGAACGCTGCCGTGCCGGTTACCGAGGGCAGTAGGGTTTTCATACCCGGTAGACACACCGTAGATGACACGTTCCCTGTGACGAGGGACGGCGTTGACGTTAGCTGGTATAGGAACTGCAAATTCCCGGTGGACGCCTTCGTGATCGATTGCGAGGAGGATTTCTTCGGGTACTACGACTACAACCTGCGCTACGGTGTGGTGCAGCACGCCGACCACTATAGGGTGCCTGGGAAGAAGAGGTTCACGTGGGGGACGAGCGAGGATGGGCTCTTCTGGGCGCCTGTGCTCTCGGATAAGGGGATACCGTACATAGAGCTGCAAACTGGCAAGTACAGGACCCAAGGTATTGTGGGTTCTATCGATCCCCACTTTTACGACGAGTGGAGGGAATGGTGGTACCCGATCGCCGCGATCGAAGGTATCTCGTTCGCCAATAAGGATGCGACCGTGCACCTTAAAGTTGAACCGCTCGGTGACGGGCTTTTCGAAGTGTTTATCGGAGTCTACGCTACAGCTTCGTTCCCAGAGTCTACAGTCATCGTCAATCTGGGGGAGGAGACTTTGGAGGAAAAGGTGGACCTTTCGCCCGCGAGCCCCTACGTGAAGACGTTCAAGTCGAGGAGCAGCAGCGTCCGCGTGAGGGTGTTGGATAGAGAGGGTAAAGAGGTGGTATCCTGGGATGGTAGGGAGTACAGGACGAAGGTCGACGTGACGGTGTACCATCGACCGAGGGAGCCGGAGGCTCGCGCGTGGGAGAGGAGGAGCGCAGAGGAGCTCTTCATTGACGGGCAGCTGGAAGAGCGGATGGGCAGCTCGCTGCTCGCCGAGCACAAGTACGAGCAAGCGCTCAAAGCCGATCCTGGCTTCACTAGAGCTCTGAACTCGCTCGCTGCCTTGTACTACAGGAGGGGTTTGTACGCAAAAGCCGCGGAGCTCCTGGAGAAGTCGCTGGAGAGGGACCCTGAGTGCTGCGAGACCCGCTACTACTTGGGTTTGTGCCGCTTGAAGCTCGGCGACCCCTCTGGCGCGGAGTACGAGTTCTGGAAGGCGAGGAGCTGCCCGCGCTTCTTCACGCAATCCTCGTACTGGATCGCCGCCGTGAGGATGCGGAGGGGGGATTACGAGGGGGCCGAGGAGGTTCTCAGGGAAGCTTTGGAGAGGAACTCGCGCGACCTGAAGTGCGTGTTCCTGCTGTCAGCCCTGTTGAGAAGGCGAGGGAGGGTAAAGGGAGCGAGGGAGCTCGCCGCGAAAGCTTTGGAGGATTTCCCCTTCTACTACCCGTTGCTTGCGGAGCTCGCGCTTAGCGATGGTACGTGGGAGGGCTTCGACAACCGCGTTGCAGCGGAAGAGCAGAGGCTGCTCGAGGTTGCCGCGGAGTACATGAAGGTTGGGCTCTACGATGACGCCGTAAAAGTTCTCGAGAGAGAGGTGCTGCAGGGTGTTCATCGCCCTCTAACCTATTACTACCTGGGTTTCGCCCACGGGATGCTCGGCGACACCGGTAGGATGGTGGAGTACTACGAGCGGGGCAACGCGGAGGAACCCGATTACGTGTTCCCCCACCGGCCGGAAGAGGAGGTGATACTGAGGAGCGTTATAGCGGCTACCGGCAGCCCGAAAGCGAGGTACTACCTCGGTAACCTCCTCTTCCACCTCGAGAGGTTCGATGAAGCTTTGGAGGAGTGGCGCAAAGCTGAAGAGAGTGGGTGGAACCACCCTGTCCTCTACAGGAACCTCGGGTTCGCCTACCACCGCTTGCGTAGAGACTGGGAGAAAGCCTTGGAGGAGTACGAAAAGGCGATAGCTGCCGACCCACAGAACTACAGGCTGTACCTGGAGTACTACGAGGTGTGCGCTGACGCCAACATGCGCGGAAGAGCTGTCGCGATGCTGGAGAGAGCTGCCCGTACGATTAGGAAGGATCGGCTGCTCGCGGCGCTCGCCTCAGCGTACTTGCACACCGAAAAGTACGATGAAGCTTTGAGATTGCTGGAGGAAAACACTTTCAGCCCCGCTGAAGGGTACTACGGCTACTGGACCCTCTACGTGGAGGCGAGCATGAGGAGAGGGTTAGAGCGCCTTGGAGAGGGAGATATCGAGGGGGCAATCAAAGCTTTCAGTAAGGGGTTAGAGTACCCGCGGAACCTGGGGGTTGGAGCGCCATACCAGCCTCTCAGGCATGAGGCTAAGCAGAGGTTCTGGATAGGGCAGTGCTACCACCTGCTCGGCGAATCTCTGAGAGCGAGAGAGTACTGGGAGAGCGTGCTCGCGCAGAAGCACTACAGCATCGATGAAGCGTACTATAAGGGTTTGGCTCTCAAGGCGCTCGGGAGGGAGGAGGAATCGGTAAGAACGTTCAACGAACTTCTCATAGAAGCTAAGAAAGAGATAAAAAATATTATTGAACTGAGAAATGAGATACGAGAAGAATACTTTTATCTTTTGAATTTAGATAAAAAGTTAGCGAGAGCCTATTTAAAAGAGCGTATAGCTCAACTCGGTGTAACTCAAAGTGAGATGGACGCAGCCGAGATTGAGAGATTGCATAAGCAGTACCCTGTAAACGTTTATGTAGCAAAAGTTCGAGCAGATTGCCCATACTACGTGTCAATCGTTGAAGAACTGTAAAGTTAGCGAGTAGCTACCCGCTCGCCTGCAAAGACGGAAAAGCACACCGAGATCCGGAGTGCTTGGTTTGTTATGGGAGTATTTGCGGTCCTCTGGTATACGCTGCGAGGTTTCGATCAAAAGAAAACAGCGACACGAATCTTTCGCCTTTACTTTAGCGAGTGCGCGATTTCGCCGCGTGGTTGCTGCTCGCATGGCTTGCCTCAATTTGGGCGGTCTCAGCCCTTCTCGGTGTCATTACCATTGAGTTTTTCCAGACGACAGCTGGGTATGTGCTATTGCTTTCCGCGCTGACCTCCACGACCTTACTAGCTATCCACGAGATTGTCGCGCGCAGGAGAAGACGGTCGATCAACTCGTCAAAGAAGCTCTTGAGCAACGGCAGGATTGAGAGAATCACAGCGCTCTAGGGTTCTTAAACTTGAACTCGATTAGGGTGCTAGCTCACTCCCATCTCCATCTTGAAGTTGCGTGGGCTAGGGGCTTCGTTGCGTGCCATCGAAAAGTGGACCCTCCCTGCGATCGAGGGGGCTCTCTGTACTCGATCGTCTTCAGGTAGTTTTCCCTCCGCTCGCCCGGCGAGACATGGGGCGCGACTCGCACGTCAACCTACGCGGGCCCCGTTTTAAAGCGGGTTGCTGGAATCGGATGTTGGCGCGGAGCGCCGCGCGGCTTCCCCGATCCTCCTCAGGAGCCTGGCGTAGTAGGTCTCCTTGAGGCACTCCTCCTCGTCGAGGACCCTGACGTACGATCTCCTGAGCCACTCCCTGAACCGCTCCTCGTCGGAAGCGTACAGGAGCTCGCTGTCCCTGATCACCTTGTAGAGGAGCTCGTTGGGTGCCGCCTGCAGGTCCACGATGTCGACCTTGTCGGCGGGCACGCCCAGCGCCGCGGCTAGCTCCGCTGCGATCGCCTCAAGCTCTTCCAGCGCTAGGGGTCGCTCCGCCAGGATCGCGATGTCGAAGTCGCTCCCCTCGGCCGCGCTGCCGCGCGCTCTGCTGCCGAAGAGGAGCGCTGCGAGGACGCTCGGGTGGCGCTTGAGGACCCCCGCTACCCGCTCGCTTCCGAGCGGCGGGTCGACCCCGAGGCTTTCGGCAATCCTCGCGAGCTCCTCGAGCAGCCTTGGGGCGGCGGGCCGCGTTTTCTGCGCGC
>Ga0080005_127697_pt1 | contig 19197 bp, 25 predicted proteins | sample JossMetagenome_2_FD_69208 | JGI IMG/M metagenome (GOLD analysis project Ga0080005, IMG submission 69208) | Hot spring sediment microbial communities from Joseph's Coat, Yellowstone National Park, USA - JC3_ASED (SPADES assembly) (version 2) | ecosystem: Environmental > Aquatic > Thermal springs >... | reverse complement strand
GCCCATCCACGTCTCCTCCAGCTCCTTTACCAAGACTTCGAGGGCTCTTCTATTGAAGGCTCTGAAGCCGTTCTCCGGGTCGCCTATTTTCACCCCGAAGAGCCATAGCACAAGTCTAATTATCTGTATGCCAACCTTCCTGTAGGTGGGTACCTTGCTCGTCTTAAACCTATTGCCTATGACGACGTCAGCCCCCCCTTTTAGCTTCTCTAGAAACTTGGGTATGTCGGCTGGGTCGTGCTGGCCATCGGCGTCTAGGAGGACCGCATATTGGGCGCCGGTAGATAGGGCGGCCCTCATCAGCGTCCTCACCGCGGCTCCATATCCCATGTTGTAGGGATGCCGAACCACCACCGCGCCGGCCTCCTCAGCCGCCTCGGCCGTGCCATCCCTCGAGCCGTCGTCCACCACAACGACCATGTCCACGTATTTCTTTGCTTCTCGGACGACGCCGGCTACGGTCTTTTCTTCGTTGTAGGCTGGGATTAAGGCAACAGTTGAAGCCTTGGGCAGATCCGGGAGAAGCGGCTCTGGGTACCCTCTGCGCGAGGACACGTAGACGACTACGCCCGTTATGAGCAGAGTGTGTCCTAGTGCAAGCGCGAGGAAGGTGACAACGGCATGGAGCAGACCTAGTTTTCGGGTGTCGTTATACCAGCCTATGAGGAGCCAGAGAAGAAAGCCGGCGACAAGAAGCAAGAGCACACCCGCGGTGGCAAAATAGGTCAACGAGTGCCGGCCCAGACGAAAGAGATCAGCCATGGGGGCCGCTGAGCTCTAGCCTTTAAGTCTTATAACACCACAACAACTCTGAGATACCTCCAACGCCTGGGGCAACGCGTCTTCATATATGGCTTCTTGCTGGTGAGGGAGTTGGTGCGTATGGAGGCTTTTATGAAGACTAGGCAATACGAATCACACCATCCTTCCGCCATCACCCCCAGCTAACTCCCACTGAGCGCATATCTGTCGCTCCTTGCCGTGATGCACGCGGCGACGGTGGAGCGTCTGGCTTCAGGGAGTTGCGGTTCTCCATCTCTTCGGCGTGTTTAGCCATTGTATTCCTAGGGCTACTGCCTTCTCTTCGTCTACCTCCACGCCGAGTTGTCTGGCCACGGCGTATCCCACGGCTTTGGCCAACACGCGTATTGGCGTGGTTAGGCGGAGCACCTCCTCGGCGGCTTTCCTTAGGGCCTCGGCGAGGGCCTGCGACTTTATGCGGCCGCCCCTTTTGAGGTAGAGTAGGGCGGCGTCGATGAGCGCCCTGGCGGCGGGGCTAACCCTATACCAAGCTCCTTTGCGCAAGGCGCGGCTTTTAAGCGCCGCAAGCGACGCGAGCGAAGGCGCAAACCCCGCCGCCAGAAGCATAACGACGAACTGTCGTAGGTATATAAGCGTTACAACTTAAAGATGGTACAAAACGCAGACTGAATAGGGAAACCGGCGTTGCTCCCGCAGTGGGTCAATAGGGATTTTGCTGTGCGACTGGCTGGTGTTAACAAGAAGAGCCGCAATTTTTAAAGACGGGAATAAGCTCGGCTAGGGAGACATATAAACCACCGGGCCGACCTAAAAACCGACGCGGGCCATAACTAGCAGAACCCAGATGAAAACCTGCGGCAACAGCCTTGTGGAGAGTCATGTAGCCACGCTTCCTCAGCCGCGCCCCAAGAAGCTTATCGTCAAAATACGCCTCGTAGACATCAGAAAAAGGAGCCCCCAGTTTCCTAAGCACATCTACGCGGTAGATAGAAAACGCCCCACTCAAAAACGACGGCTAGTAATTCCCAGCACAAGAAAACAGCCGCCCCCGATACACAGTATAAGAAAGACCAAACCTATTGACCACATGCCCAGCGTTATCCACAAGCCACGGCCTCCACAACTGCATAATAGCACCCTGCACCCCAGCAAAACCACCACCCCCCAACACATCCACAAGCCGACCGCCGGCTTTTCAATAGCGTCGGTGATGCCTGGCTACGCGACTATGTGGTATTCCCTATATTTGCTAAACAGCCGGAGCGCTACGCCGAACTGGCCGGGGTCGGCATAGCGTCATCTGTTGAGGTGATTCTCTTTTAATATATGTGGCCGCGTATGGTAAGCTAGATGCGGCGGTTCTCAAACAAGACTTGTGCTTCAAGTGCTCTCTGCCTGGCCAGATGACACATACCTCTCTGTGTACCAGCAGAAGACGGCTGTGCTTAGCTACGTGGCTCAGACTATAAAGACCTGAGTGCTTTTGTATCAAGGCAACCCTCATTATCTATCGCCTTGTTTATAGATGCAATCATGTCTCTGTCCACGACCATCGCAAAATTAACTAAGCCCGGATCTCCAGCGCTGTTTCCACGTTGAGGGAGTTGATCCACTATGCACCAGGCGTTTTTCTCAATCTCCACGACTGCAGGAGGTCTCGGCACATATGCCGTGTTTATGGCCCGCGGCGATCTCCTCCTACAGCTTCATCTTAGTTTCAGATTTCTAAGTCAGTGTGTGCCGCCTTAACGATAGTGTCCTTGATGTACGGCTTACCCCTCACCGAGGCAGATAGGCGCTGGCGTGCGCTTCCAGGCAGGTCTGGCTTGCTCCACCTCTATCTCGTCGCAACGACCGCGACGGCGCCGGAATCGGTTACGCTTATCATTCTTCCGTGATGATATATACAGCGCACCAAGCACGGCTATTGCATTCGTCACATCGATCGAACTTACGGCATCGCATCGGCTTAGCTTGCGAGAGTTCTATATCAGAGACTCACCTGCCCATCCGCATGCGCTTGCTAGAATATCTCTTTTTAGCCCCGGGGGAGGGGGCTACGGAGGTCTTAACAACCCCACACAGCCTCGCTCTTCGCCGTAGCGGCGATCTGCGGCTTCCGCCTGCAGGAGGAGACTTTGTCCATATCGCTGAGGAGACTGAGGAGCAACTCTGCGTAGTCGCCAAGAGGCCGGCCCTTGGTAGGCCTATGCGCAATTCAGACCTCTTCAGTGTTTGGCTACGACCACGAGTCAACGTGGAGGCGGCCATTGCACATGTGAGACATGCCGCAGATTATGTAGATACGGCCTTACTCTTTACTCACTCTGACCTCGGCGGCATTAGGCGAATTTATCTCCGGCGGGTTGCTGACTTAACAATGCGCCGATACTAGCCGTAGAGCCGACGGGCTAATTGCCGCCTCCTGCCCCTCTCTCAACGACCAAGATAAGGTGAATTACGGCCGCTCTACGCCAAGGCTACGGCGTTGTGAACGCACCAAAAACATACACTTCCATTAGCGTTTCCCCGCTAGCGGCATCTGCCGATAGTTGAAGATATTTCCGCTGGCGGGGTTGGGCCTAGGCGCGGGTTCATCAGCATCGCCCGCACCGCATGGGCCCCCGTCGGGGCCGACACCACAAAGCCCCCCATCTGCGGCCGCACCTAGGCGGCTCCCTCGCCGCAGGGCGGATCACAAGAAGACGCCCACTAGGCCAATCAAAAATATGCAGATGTATTTAAATTTACTCACGATAAGCTAACAGCCTACGGAAGATAGCCAGACCGCCTTCAGCGGCTCTCCAGCCCGCTAGAACTCCAGACATGCAGTACCTACCCCCGTCGTGTTGTACCACTTCTCCGTTTAGACCCCCGATGTTCCAGCGCGCCAATGCCCCTCACTACTTCCACCCCCATAAGGCATATGAGAACAAAAACCCCCGAGAGCCACATCCCCCAGCTAAGCCAGTCTCTCGGCAAAAAGACTACGACGATAATGAAAAACGGAAATTAAAAAAGCCCATCCTACAGCTGTGTGAGCAAACGCAACGCACACCTCTACCACCTGCCAAGGGTCTCCGGCACCTTCTCCACAGACGCCGGCTGGCCGCACCACTGCGGAAGACCCAAGGAACCCCCGAGACAGCTAGCCCAGCGAAATAAGACTGCGGTAAAGCCGCCTCAAGGCGGCTTAAAGGCACCTCCGCGAGACGCGGAGGGCAGGGGCGAGACTATTCAGTTCTACGTCCGCCCAAGGACCTCATCGAGCGTGACGACTTCTCTCTTACTTTCAATGAGCCATATCTTGAGCTCCTTTGCCCTCTGGACGGCTGAGGGCTCTGCGACTAGGGTGTAAAATACCGGGACGAGTTTTCCGGAGATCTTCTCCGGCCACCTCCTCTCAAGCTCCCGTATTCTTTCAACGGTCTTTTCCACGTCTCTTCCCCCGGTCCTGACCTTCGCTTCGCCTACTGCAGTGAGCGCGCCGGCGTTGCAGTAGATGTCAAACTCATAGTCGGCGTCTAGACGCAGCCGCTCGGCGGCGCACCTGTAGCCCCTCTGCTCAAGCAGATACTGCACCATCTCGCGGCCGCTGTCCTCCACGCTGATGGTTATAGACTCGATCTGCTCCTTAGTCGCCATCTTGTCCTCCAGCCTTTTTATGACGGCGTCGAAGTATTCCTTTGTTACAAATTTCTCCTCAGCCCATTTCTTCAGCTGTTCCACTGCAGTCTCTAGGTCTTGCTTGGTGGCGTATTGCTTGAGATCTTCCTTGGTTGCGAACTTCTCCTCGGCCCACTTCTTCAGCTCCTCTACGGCGGCCTTGATATCATCCTTCGTTGCTACGTTAAGAGGCACGGCAATAGATCCAGCAACCACCTGCGCAAGCTTCAGCCTAGCCTCTGGGTGCTTCGTGAGGAGGTCCAGCAACGTCTCGGCAACGCGGCCGTCGGCCCTCAGCGCCTCTAGGAAGATGTCTCTAAAGAATATGGGCTCTTTCTCCACCAGCTCCCTCAAAGCCCGCTTAAGAATTTCAACATCCACGGTATAATCTAGACCCTTTTTAAAAAGCTTAAGGCCGAACCCCCCGCCACACACCACCCCGAAGAGCCCCAGTAGAGGAGGCCCGTCAAGCACCCGCCGCGTACGGCCTCAAGCAGTTGCGGCGCAGATAAGAAACCGCGGCCCAAACCACACATCACGTAGACGGCAACGCCGCCACACACGGCCACGCCCCCAGGGCCTCCGCGCCGACGGCCACCCCGGCAGACGCGCCGCGCAACCCGCCCGCCGCAGTGAGCTACCCGGCGACCGACGCCGCGAGAAACAAGGCGAGGAGCGCCGCGACGGGCAACGCCAGTCTCCAATCTCTACACCACAACGCCGTCGAGACGGCGGCGACGACAGGCGCCGAGGAGAAAACCCGCAGACCGACCTCTGCAACGCCCACGACGGAGAGAAAAACGCCGGCCGCCGCCACCGTCAACAAGACTCCGCCGTAAAGCCTACCGCAGGTCACGGCGCCAGCAGATTAACCGCGGCAAAAAGCAAAACCCCCAAAACCACCAGCCGCACCACCCGCGCCTTCACAAACGCCGCAACCCGCGCCCCCAGAAAAGCCCCCAGCGCGGCCCCCACCTGCGTCGACACCAAGAAATCAGGCCTAAACCCCGCCGAGAGGTACGTCGCCGCCGCCGCGTCCCCAAGCGCGATGGTAGCCTCAGAACAAGCCACAGCCACCTTAAGAGGAAGCCCCATCACCAGGTTAAACACCGGAACCAGCGCCCACCCACCCCCCACCCCAAAGACGCCGCTCACAAGCCCAACCCCAAACGTAGCCGCCAGCCCCCACGCCGTCCTCCCAGCGCCGTACCTCACCACAGACTCCAGCCACGCCCAAACATGTGATGCGTAGCGCCCATACGAATAACCCACAGACTCCAGAGCGCTGTCGTAGCGCATGCCCCACAACACAAACGGCACCCTTGCGAAATAGCCGCCAAGACCCAACGCCTCGCGGCCCTCTAAAAACGCCTCATCCACAAATCCCAAGCCTCTCGGCGCCGATCACGGCGACCGCATCCCCCGGCGCCGGCCACAAAAAGCGCCCTCTCCATAAAAACCTCGTAACCGCAGGGGGCACGTTCCGCGTCTGACGAGGGGAAGAGTCACCCGTTCAGAAGCCGCCGCTCCTTAAGCACAGACTCCACCTCGTTCCACGGCATAAAGCCCTCCAAGGGGCTGAAGAACCCGTAGGCGATAGACACAATTTCGCGGTAGGGGTACCTGACAGGCGCCCCGTCGGGCCCCAACGTGGGCCTCAAGCCGCGCGGAGACCTCGCAAATAACCAGCCCCCTCCAACACGCCAGGCGGCCCCCTCGATCATAAAACCCCCCGCGACGCCAAAAACTCCAGAAGCCTCTCCACGTTAGCCTCCACAGAAACCCCCTCGTTCACAAGGACGAGGTCAGGCGCCTCAGGCTCCTCGTAGGGGTCGTCAACACCCGTGAAGTTCTTGACCTCCCCCGCAAAAGCCCTCTTGTAGAGGCCCTTAGGGTCCCGGCGCATGGCCTCCTCGAGAGACACCTTCACATACACCTCAAAAAACGGCACCTCCTCCTCCTCCACCTAGAGACGTTGAAGAGAAAATCATAAAGCTACCCTAGAGTAGCAAGAGAAGCAAGTCTATAGGAAACCTCATCAACAATAGAACCTCCAACAATCTGAACCTAGCAAAAACAACGATGCCAAAGCTAACAACATCTATGAGAAGGGCGGATAAAACAGGGCACTCCCTCCCAAACAGCCAAAACTCGGCGAAACCAGTAAACATGGAACCTAGAGAGAGAACCTAGGGAGCAAAATTTACAAGCCTAAGCCAACCAACAGACCAAGGCACAACTTGAGCAAACCCTCTTAAATAGGTAGCATCTCAAAGAAGCCCAGGATCCAATTCCTAAAATAATAGCCCCTGGAAAACTCATAACTGTAGAAGAACAGTGGTGCTTGAACTAAGGAAGATAGGCAAAGTATAATCAGGGAGATAATGCAGTGCTTAAAGGGGGATTTATTTGTTTTTAAATGGTGGATGTACCCTAGAACGTTACATTCTGTGTTGAAGTCTAATCTTCACGAGATCCTCTATGCTTTTCCTCGGCTCTATAAGTTTTTCTATGCCTAGAAACTTCATGGTTTTTGATATATCTACTTTAAATTTATACTTAGAGTCCTCTGTGAAGAGTGGTTGTAGACCTTGATCCACTATTTCTATCTTTGGAACTATTTTGCCATTGGTGAGCCTGGCAATGGTGTCTCTAATTATTTCAGCGAGCTCTAGTATCGTTACTGGCTCCGGGTATACGAGGTTAAGTACTCTACTCAGGCTACTACCGCGCTTCTCAACTTCGTCATTCAGTATTTTATTCACATATATATCGAAGGACCTCACCACATCCCTCACATCAACATAGAGCATTGGTCTATACATGCTGTGTTTGAACGGAGTCAATGGCTCCCCTCTCAGTCCTCTCTCAATGAAGATGTTGGCAGCAGTCTTTTCAGGCATGCCCTCCCCTAGGACAGTACCTAGCCTTACAACCCCGTAAACCTTGTCACTCATCTCATCGTAGTACCGTACGACAACCTCTTGCGCAATCTTAGAGAACACATATAGCCTAGCTCTATCCTCTACTTTATCGGGTCTATAACCAAAAGACTCATCAACCACACCAGCAAGACCGGACTCCCCGAAAACATGCCAAGTCCCAGTTAATATAAGACCCCTAACTTTTGGACTTCTATAAACAGCTTCACAGACGTTCATAGTGCCCACATAGTTTATCTCAAAACCAAGCCTCTTCTCTTCATTAATCCTAGGAATTTGAATAATAGCAGTATGTATCGCAACATCAACTTCTTGTAAACATTCTTGAACACAATCAAACATTCTGATATCACACCTACAGAAAGATATATTGTAATCTTTTGTATTCCAGGTAGGTTCTCTAATATCAATGACCTTCACAACGTGCTTCTTTGATAACTCTCTTGCTATAGCACCACCTATGTATCCGCTACCGCCAACAATCCCCACAAGAGACAGATCTGTCACCGAATATTTGTTCCCGAATATTATTTAAGCTTTTTCATGTATATAAGCCTGCATGATTACAAGCGTAGAGGTAAGGGTTTTAATTATAGCATGGATTTTTAAGTTTCTTCCAAGCACACATTAGTTAAATCAGAAACCCTTAACTTCTGTGAGATAAATATGTCTGCAACTTATTAGGATATTCAAAAGCCAATCTACATTGCATTTGTGACTTCCATAATTCATTCTTTGTTTGAAAAGTCTGGAAGGAATTTTGCATCTCTATTCATAGAGATGCAAAATTCCTTTTTGTGATTATTCCTGGCAATATATGTATAGGTATATACTTTCTCTAATTTTTTAATTATATTTTCCCAGCTATACTCTCTTGCTTTCTCTATGTTGCGTCTAGATATATAAGTTCTTAGATCATCATTAAATAAGAGAAAAGTAATTTTCTCAGCTATTTCGTGTGGATTACGGGGTTCAACTAAAAATCCGTTATCACCATCTTTAATAATCCACGGTAAACCACCTACTCTACTAGCGATTATCGGAAGACCCATGGCCATTGCCTCAAGAACAACAATTCCAAACCCCTCGGACAATGAGGGTAAGACAAAGAGATCTGCTGATGCCATATACTCTGGGATCTTATCATGAGGTACTCTACCAACAAATACTATGTAGTCCTCTAAGCCTAGTTTTTCAACGAGTTCCTCTAAGTATCTTTTCTCCGAGCCATCTCCCACGATTAACACCTTTATATTTCTAAGACCTTTATCTATTAGAATCCTAACGGCCTCAACTAAGTATCTAACTCCTTTCACCGGCTCCAATCTACCAACATATAATATTACTTTTTTCTTGTTGTTCACCGGCTCTAAGGTTGAAAGGCCTTGTTTTCTCAAGTAGCCACTAAAGAATTCATAATCTATGCCGTTTGGTATAACAAATATATCGCATCTTTCTCTACCAAGTATTTCAATCATCTTTTGCTTCATGTGTTCGGTTAAAGCAATTAAGGCATCAGCGTTTCCCAGCACGAACTTAGATATTACTTTCTTAAATCTCCAAGGCAGATATACATCAGAGCCCTGCCCCCAGACAACACATGGTATGTCAAACAATTTCCTAGCTAGAACACAAGCCACTCCCCTCCATATACTCTGTGCATGCACAACATCGGGACTTAACTCCTTTATTAACAACAGTTCTCTCAACACATGCAAAGTATAGCCTCCGATTCTCAGCCTAGGAACACGTATACGGTGCACGTAAAATCCTTCCTCAAAGCTCTCATTAGGTAGCCCCTCATCCCACGAGGTTATCACGTGCACCTCATGCCCTTTTCTAGCCAGATACTTCGCGATATTATATGTAGCTATCTCTGTGCCAGCCAACCACTTTGGGGGAAAAAGAGACACGAGGATAACGATCTGCATTTTATTCAACATGTAGTATTTTTCTCCAAAAATATTCAAACATTCTATCGATTAAAGATCTTCTCCTACTCCTGTAACGAGTAATAATGGTTGCAGGATCTGCAATCCTATTGCGGAATTTCTCTAAATCAGCCTTGAATAGTTTCAATTCGCTTTCCCTCCAAAAGTTGTGGTGAAACAGTATTGTCCACACCCCAATAGGTGGTGTTTTCTTGGGGAACCACCATAGTTGCTGTGGAATCCACAAAACATCGTAGTAAACATAGGGCCAAAGAGAGAACCCATCAGAGACCACATCTATACCATGCTTTCTCAATACACGCAGAGTCGTGTAATCGAACGAGTGCCATGGCGCAACAAACAAGTCTGGTTTAACATTGTTTGCTCTAAAAATCTCGAGTGCCCTAGCTATTCTATCCTCCTGCTCCTCCTCGCTAAGACCTGCGAACTCACTACATGAGTTAATGCCTAGTATACCTTTGTTCCTAGTGACACATAAATGCTGATATCCGTGAACCCCAATAGTCCAGCCGATTTTCTGCCTCTCCTTTACGTAACTCCAGAAATCCTCTTTCTCCTTCTCTATAAGGAAAGCTTGATCTTTATTATCGGGTACTATAGCTATTATGGGCTTGATATTTTGTTCCAAAAATAGTTCATCTATTTCAAACCACATTCTCCAATTCATAGTAGGACATATATCATCAAATCTAAGAAGGAAAACCGTTGATGGCACCCAATTAGCGCTTACTTTATACTTCATAAGCCTTGCTGAGTTTCTATATCAATTAATGAGTATTCATCACTAAATTTTCTGGGGCCCTAATAATTCCTCGCATACTATTTACTTTCTCTTGAAATAACTCATATTATTCGCTAGGGCTTCTCACCTATGGCTATAATATTTTTATCTAGAATTTTCGGTGGAGGAATTGAGAGAATGCGGAATAATGATCTCAGGAAAATTTGAAAAGAGTTGCCCATTAACCTCACGATCCTTGCTTTGACTCCTCTTCCACAAGGTTCTATAGCTCCAAATATAATGATTTTTCTAAACCCAGCTACGTATAAAACTTGGTGAAGACTATTTTCCGTAAATCCAGTCTCGTGGGTAAAATCCATGTATCTACCTTTTAGATTAAAAGGATTTCCCATATTAGGTGTTTTAATGAATACCTTACCACCAGGTTTTAGAGCGTTAAATATTAGTTTAAGGAGCTCAAGCGTCTTTACTTTGGGAATGTGTTCTATTACATCGTTTAAGATTATTACATCGAACCAATCCCCCTCTCTTAAAGACTCCCTTAGAAAATCAAAACCGTCTGCTAAGATAACGTTGTTAGTAATATACTTCCTTACAAAATCAACTTGTTGAGAACTTATATCGATGCCAATGAAGTTGCTATAACCCATCTTCTTTAGAAAATACAGAAAATGCCCCATACCACTTCCAAAATCAAGAATCCTTGCATTTCTATTCTTTGGAAGATAGGGGCCATACCAGTCTCGGTAACATTGGGCCATATATTCAAAGGCTTCTCTCGAGGGAATATTAAGTCTTATAAAATGTGATTCCAAGTACCTCTCATACGTCTCATTCATTGAATCTCAGCAAGGATATGCATTATTAAAGGTTTTTTAACTTCATTCCATGTCCTGTGTTCCAGGATAAAGGTTTTGAGTTTTTTTGCATAGTATGGTCTATAGTACTCAATGTTATTTAAGTAGTCGACAAGTCTTTCAACAAGTTTCTTGAATGAATACTCTTGAATGAGATCATCTTCGCCGTAATCTTGTCTATTTATATATTTGGGATGAGTTAACTTAGCAATCGGTGTTTCGAGTAATGCTACTTCTATACTGGTATTTCTAAGTTCTTCGTCAATGCATAACTCTATAAATAGATCTGTGTTTATAATGAATTTGTAGAATTCTTCCTTGGGCATAGGCTTAATATATTTGATTATGAGATTTGCCCCCATTCTCACGATACCGCTTTCTCTTCTAGGATCAATAACCGATAACTCTATTCTCCTATCCACGTTTTTACTAACGAGTTTAGCAAGGTATTCGAGATGCCGTGGTTTTAGTAATCTAGGTGATTCAGCATAAGAAGTATATGTTGCAATTCTCACTATTGGATGAGGGCGGTCGTCTTCTTGTTCATCACCATGTTTTCTAATAAATTCCTCGAAAAATTTTATTTCATCAGGTAAAACAAACTCTGGTAAAAGAATATAATTCTTCTTTATCCCATTTACTTCACACGATGTGAAACAGCGACATATAAATGCGTCAATTCTATTCGTAGCCATGAAAAAATCCCTGAGACCAAGTTGATAAACAGCCCTCATCTTAGTACGTATTTTTTCATGCTTAATTGCATTAAGAAGCTCGTGTTTTATAAATCCGTGAACAAATAGAATAGTTTTCACGTGATTATCGATAAATAGGTGGCTGGGCCAAGGTATAGATCCCATGTAAATAACGCTATCGAATCTTCTCAAAGCATTAATATTTCTAAGATCAGAAACAATTTTATTTACAGGATTACCATGTAGCGCCATGGGCTCGACGTAGAAACCCTCTAATTTAAGTCCTTTTATGAGTTTTTCAATAGTTTGTTTAACTCCTCCTTTCGCTCCAGGTATTACTATGGCGATCTTATTATTTCTCATCATCGAACTTTATTCTGGGTGTAACATATCTAGCAGAACCTCCGGATTGATGAAGATGCGTATTCTTCATTTTCGAAACACCTTTACGGCTACCTAAATAAAATAACTCTAATTTGAGAGGACATGTAAAGCATTGACTACCTGTCTATTATATTATTTAAGAACACAGTGCACGGCTGTCCGCCACCTGGCCTTCTCCGCCGTGCCGTCGGTGCTGGCCGAGTCGACGACGATAATCTCGAGTCTGTCGCGGGGATATACTTGTCTGTAGATGTCCCCCAGTTTGTCCTCGACGTGTTTGGCCTCGTTGTAGGTGAGTATGGCGACTGTGACCGTGGGCGTGTGTTGAAGGTCTCTCTTCACGTCCCAGGGCCTCTTTAGACATCTCTTGGCCTCCACGTAGTACGCCAGCGGCGCGCCGAAGTGAACCGCAACGAGGGTCAGGGCAACGGCTAGGGGGTCCGCGGCGTCGACGGGCATCTTACTGCGGGAGCCTCCCTATCTCGATCATTGTCGCGAGGGCCGCCGTCGGCGCCGGATCTGCGCCGTTTGTCGCGCAGACCGCCGCCGCATTTTCCCGGCCGCCGTTCATATCATCGGCGCTACGGCTCGGCCGGCGTCCTCCCTCCTCTCTTTGTGCGGTAGGTGCACCTGGGGTGTTTTTCCTGCAGCGCCCTCTGGCTCCTTCCCCCGGCGTCAATTTGAGCCGGCTTCTCTCCGTATCGTTTAGGCTCTCCCCCATCACCTGGCCTTGAGGCTCCTCGTCGGCGGTTCACGTGTAGGTAGAGGGCTCTATCCTGCTTTTCCATCTTCTTGGCGTGTTTAGCCATTGTATTCCTAGGGCTATTGCCCTCTCCTCGTCTACTTCTACGCCGAGTTGTCTCGCTACGGCGTATCCCACGGCTTTGGCCAACACGCGTATCGGCGTGGTTAGGCGGAGCACCTCCCCAGCGGCGCGTCTAAGGGCCTCGACGAGGGTCGGCGATTTTATGCGGCCGCCCCTTCTGAGGTAGAGTAGGGCGGCGTCAATGAGCGCCCTGGCGGCGGGGCTCACCCTAAACCAAGCTCCTTTACGCAAGGCGCGGCTTTTAAGCGCCGAAAGCGACAGAAACGAAGGCACAAACCCCGCCGCCAGAAGCATAACGACGAACAGCCACAGATATATAAACATTACAACTTAAAAACCGCACAAAACGCGGAGACATGAATAGAGATAGGGCAATCGACGGTGGATACAGCCCATCACGGTATGCATGCAGGTGCCGTATTCCTTTAACATCTTTACAGCCGTTAGTACTTCGTTTGTGAGCTTGGCTACTGGCGTCAGCGGGAGGTGGCCTGACGCGCGGTCGATTAAGGGTGCCACCGACTGAACGTGGAGGTTTGAGTCTGGGGACTGGAGGCTATTCCACGTTGCGCGGGGGCTTCCAATGACCTTGCATTTGAGGTACAGGCCAGTTGGAGACTTCCCGACATGTCGTTGGTCGGGTTCGCCGTCGGGACTGATGGGCAGTTTGCCGGTGCATACTTCGGCAAGTGTGCTTCGCGGTTTAGGCACTTAGGAGGTGGCGTGTTTGTGTGGATCAACAGCGGCGCTGGCTCCATAGATAACGCAAGGCGGGTGGTGTGATACCTGTCGGTTAACTGACCCAGTTGCGTTGTTCGTAACCACCGCCTCGCTGATGTAGGTGGTGGAGACTGCGTTGGCGGGCGGCTTCACAGTAAGCGTGAACGTGGCGCTACCGCGAGGCGGTATAGTTACGGAAGAAGGCGACGCCAAAACCCACGGATCGACGGCATTATCCACATAAGTCACAGCCACTGTCATAGGCACAGGCGGCACGTAAGGCGGCGCGTCTGGACCACGTACAAGATCCACACTCACCACAATACCCTTTTAACTACCGAGATTAAACGTGGGAGTAGCCATGAAGGCAAGGTTCCAATTAACTCAGTTATAGAGACGCCCTACAGACACTACCGCGGTTTTCGTCTTTTCTGTACGACGATTGTGTTCTTTCAGACGGGTTGGTATTTCGTTTGAATTTTTCTCTTCTGTGGTGCGTGCCAGGAGGTTTTGTAGTTTTGGCGCTACTGAGGCGAGTTTGAAGAGAGATGCGGCGGGCGTAGAGATCTGGGGGCGGTTTGTTGCGCATTTTGGCGAGTTTCTCAACTTCCCCACTACCTTCAGTAGTTATTAAGGCTATCGAGTCCATATGGTTACGTCGTTGCCAGAGTAAAAGATCGAGTTTCCCGAGTTCTTAGCTACTACAAAAACGTCGGGACTATACACCTCAGGCATGTTGGAAGACTCTTGACGTAGTATGATCAATCCATTAAAGCTTCGAAGATATGCAGAATCGATATAAAGGCCATAGCTACCTCCAAATATAAACTCGATGTCTCTATATCCGAACCCTTGGTAGCGAGGCTGTATATCAAGGTATGTGCTAGCAATGAAGAGACCACTCCGCCAGTCTGTCAAATAGGTGCCAGGGGCTAGCATCTGCAAAAGTATGCGTATTTGCTGTGCGTCTCCGTAAGAAATCAAACCTGATAGCGATGTCCCATAGGGGTTGTTGGTATATAGATTCTTCGGCGCAAATACGCCAGAATAGGCGAAAGAAAATACGGCGACGGCTACAAGTAGCAAAGAGTAGAGAGAGCCGTACCGCCTACTTCGAAGCAACTCGAAAGCATAAGGAGCGAATACGGCCAACATAACCGCCGACGGCAAGCCGAGGTACCGTGGCAAATCCGCCGCTGGAAATGCCGAGGCGCCGACATAAGCGATGACGAGAAACGCCCCGGAGAGAAAGTCAAGGACCCTGGCGGGCCCTCTGCCGTGTAGAAAGACGAGAAGCCCCGACACGGCTAGGACGGAGACAGCCAAGTTGCCCAGATACGAAGTTGGCGGAGCCGAGACGGGGGCGGTCGCGGCGAGAATTTTTTCCCCACGCAAGAAGGCTAAAACCGTCTCCACCACACTATTGTAGGAGCCGGACAGCGTATAGAGCAAGGAGGTGTAAGTGGCATATGCGGCGAAGATTATAATGAGGTTGAGCAACATGGCGGCGGTCTCCCTCCCCCTCTTAGAGATCCAGAGAGCCGCAGTAGTCAGCACCATCCAGGTGGCAACGCCCCCATGGCCAAACACGCCGGCCACAAGTAGCGGTATCCGTAACAGCGCCGAGCCCGCCAGAAACGCCGTGAGGAACAACGTAAGCGAATAGACTTGCGGTATGTACTGGGCGGACCATGTCACTGCAAGCGGCGCCATGAGGAGAACGAAGGCCCCCTTGAAGTCGTCGAACCCGCAAAACCTCCGAGAGAGTAGAAAGACGACCAGCGGTAGTTGCAACAAATACAGGAGGCCCATAACTACGCTGGTCAACACCGGATCCAGACCGCTCAGCAGTGACGTTAAGGCATACTCCAGCGGAACCATCGGGAAGGGGTATGCTGAGTGCCTAAAGGTCTCTGTGACGTGTCCCGCCTGTAGTGCCTGGGTGGCCCATCCTATGTCCCTCCATGTGTCGTTGCCGAAGGAGGGGGCGTAGAGCGTGTAGAGCGGGATGAGGGAGGCCCCCACTATAGCCGTGGCTACGGCGACTTTCTTCGCCGGCTTCCCCTCTGATAGTACCGTAATTAACAACGCCAAACCCAGCGCTACGACGTAACCAAGACCTGTATGCTTGAACATAAGAATCTCTGCCTCGGCCACTACATACACAGCAACTGGAAGAATCCACGGTGAAACAGATAGACGAACGAGAAACAGCCCAATATCGTTGCTGGAAGGCAGTAGTAATGCTATAAGCGCGAGAGATGTGGTAATTTCAGCAAATAACAATTGATTCGTACTAATATGATTCATGAGGTAAAGCCAGAGTAAGATCACCGATATAACAACTAAAAGGGATACAGCTAAATGTTTTAGTTGTATATAGTTCTCGATTTTCATTTAGCGATAGACCTGGAGAACAGACATGTTATACATTCCATCCTTAAGTTTATTAAAGGAGCACAAAAATGCAGATCTGGCATGTAGAGATGTGCCGTATTGCTAGCTCCCTTAGCACATCCAACAAAGCCTAACGCCGCCGTTGGACCTTGTTGCACATGTTTGAGGGGTCATGGATCGGCATTCCTCACTCTGTAAAGACCTTGAGTAACGCCTTTTCTATATTTTCCAAGTTGAAGAGCTTGAGGGCGTGTTGTCTTAGCTCGGTTCCCATAGTTGCAACGTCTTTGGGGGTGTAGGATGCAAGTTCTCTTATTTTGTCTAAAAATTCCTCGGCGTCTCCCGGCTTGAAGAGGAAATGTTCGGCCGGCGTCCCGCTTATTATCTCGGGCACGCCTCCTACCGCCGCCGAAATCGGCACATTGCCTAGCAACAGCGATTCGACCACCGCATAGGGCAACGGCTCCTCTGTTATTGAAGGGAAGAGGAGGGCCCACACCCTCTGTCTTATTGTGAAGAGTGTCCGCTGGTGGATGCGTCCTCTCACCTCTACTTGTATGCCGTTGCCTCTTTGGATCAGGTCTCTTATGTGTTGGAGACTTCTGTAGCCGTAATTGCCCGCAAGAATTAGCTTCGCCTTTATGCCCTGCTTGGCTAGCCGCTTAATTGCGTATAAAACATGGTAGAACCCCTTAATGTGACTGTCTCCACCCACGTAGAGGAAAGTGGGGATGTCGTCAGGGTTTCTCTTGGGCTCTTCCATAAGGAGCTCAGGTTGAGGCGGATTGTAGGTTATCTCGATCTTTTCCCTGAGCTCGGGAATGAGGGCGGTAATTATTTCAGCTTGGCGTTTGGAGACGCAGGTTATCTTATCTGCTTGTGAAAGCCATTTTTTGCAAGCCTAGGAAGCCACCAAAATGCGCTAATGCCAACACAGTACTTCAACCCCTTTCTGCACTCCATCATTACGTCGTCCCCCGTTATTCTACTTCTGTGTTCTTCATACGGCGCCAATACCGTAGCAGTGTACGATATCGGGATGTAGCCATGTAGGTGTACGATGACATTCTAGCCGAATCTCTTGGCTATGGGTATTGCTGGAAATGAAAACCTAGGGATGTAGACAACGTCGCTTTTACTCAGTATCTTCTGGACGCGCTGACTGCCGGCTAAGCGAGAAGTGTTTAGCCAGAGCAACACCTTCTCTCTTTTAGCTAATAAGGGCTCATATAGGTACTGCACTCCCCGCAACTTTGTTGGATTCTGCGTGCCCGTGAGCACAACAATATCGAATTCTTTTCGCAGAATCTCTAGTATCAAATGCGTTGCGAGCTCACCGCCGCTACCCTCAGGCCAGTAGCGCTCTGTGACAACTAAAAGTTGCTTGTGACCCATGTTAACTAAGATATTAAAACTTTTTTAACACTTTATGTAAGATTTTCTGTTTTATGATCAAGTTTCTCACTATCATGTCAGTATTTAAGAATTGATCAAGATAGAACTTTTATAAAAGGGACACTTCCGCCGCAGATCGGGTCTCTGTTACGTTTTGATGAAACAACGGTATAAATTCTTCACAGACATAATTTAAATCTAGAAAAACGCAATAAGAAACCTTCTGTTATTAGTCACGAGAATCATTTACTGTTTGAATCCTTAGCGCGGATAAGGCGTAGCTGATGTAATTGCATCCTTGCTAGGAACAGTCACAGAGACTTTATGCTTCTTATGAAAGTCACAGAGTGACACAGGCATGTGAAACATATGTTGGTAATAGAATTTATGACGTAAATGTTTCATAAAGATCTTCAAGTATATCTATTAGTTTGATAAAATCGAATTTTACAACCTCTCTCTTTGCGTTGTTCGAGAGTCTTTGTCTCAAATTTTTGTTTGTTAATACAAGTATTATTGCATCTGCAAGTTCTTTCTCATTGTTAGGGTTTACTAATATGCCTGTCTTGCCATGCTCGACGATTTCAGGTATCGCGCCGACTTTTGTAGCCACTACGGGTAATCCGACTGCAATAGACTCTTTTGAACGTGGCGCTCATGGAAGAGCGCTAGTTTGATTTCGTAGGTGTGGTCAACTACGTCTGGCTCGAAGTAGTATTTTACGCCAGTGTATCTTATCGGCATGTAGTTGTGGAGATGTATGATAACGCGTCGATCCATTTTCTTAGCTACGGGAATCAACGGGTAGGCCGCTTGAGGTATGTAGAGGATGTCGTGACTTTTCAGTAGTTGTTTGAAGAACGCTGTTGCGCTGAGGGCTTCCATAAGCGTCCATCTGGTCAATCTATTGGCGCTTCTCAACATGGGTGTTATATAGTATCTGACGTTTGGGATTTTTATAGGATTTTTTGTGCCGGTCACCACGGTCACGCTGAAGCCGTGATCTGCAAGTATTTGGAGTATGAGGTATGTGGCAAGTCCGGTTCCGCTACCCTCGGGCCAGAAGAGTTCGCTTACCGGGAGTACGGCGGTCGCGTAAGGCTACTTAGAAGCTTATCTACTTGGGCTTCGAGCATCTTGTCTCGTTCTTCGCAGGTTAGGGGTCTCCTCTCTTAGTCTGGCTTGTAGCCTTGTATCGCTTCCTCTATCGCCTTTGCATACTCCTCGTAGTTGTGTACTACGCGTATTTTTCTTGGGTTCCTTATGTCGAGTCCCAGTAGGGAGTGCGGCGAGGCTATAATGTGCAGGTCCGCGGCTTGATATGCGAGCGTCTTCATGAAGGTGCCTGCGGCGTGGCTGAAGATGGGGAGAGACCGTAGTCGGATATGGCGAATAATTTTTTAGTTTCTCTTGTGGTATTCCGCGTCCACTTGTAAGCAACAGGAAATCTGGTACAGTAGGCTCTTGCTTTTTTGACGAGAGCTTGTGAAACTCATCGAGTTTAAACATTGCAGACATTCGTTATACACATAGAACCTTCTATCTCGCCTAGGAACATTGCAAGATCTATAAAATATTTGAACAGGAAAATATCGAGAGAAGGTTTAAGCGATTTAGTGTGCAAGTATGTTCTTATAAAAAATAAGAAAGAAAAAATTGGAAAGACTAAATTAATATATGTTATTTTCCTTAAGATGATATACTTTTTCAATAAGCTTTTACCTAGAGGAACAATATCATGTACGATGCCCTTTCCATAGCGGAAATGTTTTTTCCAATAGGCTTGATAACCGGGCTCATCAATCTTTATTAATTTTATCTTTGGAGTATACTTATAACGAAATCCAAGTTGTACTGCT
>Ga0080005_176184_pt1 | contig 19213 bp, 15 predicted proteins | sample JossMetagenome_2_FD_69208 | JGI IMG/M metagenome (GOLD analysis project Ga0080005, IMG submission 69208) | Hot spring sediment microbial communities from Joseph's Coat, Yellowstone National Park, USA - JC3_ASED (SPADES assembly) (version 2) | ecosystem: Environmental > Aquatic > Thermal springs >... | reverse complement strand
TACGGTCAAGCCTTAGGATCTCTTTTTCAATCTTAGCTTCCATAGCCTGGATTTCAGCCCTCAATACTTGCAAATCCGCCTTGCTTGCCAGCTCTTTGGTAAGCTCATCTTTGAGTTCAAGTTTTTTCTGGATGGCAAGCTCCTCTGCCCTCTTTTCCATAACCTCAAGCCCTAACTCTATTGCCTGTGCCACTTTTCTTGCGGTTTCTTTTCCCAAGCTTGTCCTCAAGCAATTGCAAAAGTTCAAGGTCTATTGCCCTTGGCATAGTTTTAAAAATATATCTTTTTTTTACTTTTGCCTATAATTATCCCTGTGGAGTTTAGGGATTACATTGCGATACTCGGTGGGCTCATTGGGATTTTGGCTACCTTTACGGGTATTATGTGGATGTTTGTTCAACAGATAAATAAAAGAATTGATTTAGTGGATAAGAGAATTGATGAACTGAGAGAGAACATTAAGGATTTGAGGGAAGAGATAAAAGAAATCAGGCTCCTTCTCTACAAGGTCTTAGAGGTTCCTAACAAGCAAAGGGAGTGAGGGTTTATTTTCATACCTTCACAAAATGGCGGGACAGGGCTATTGTTTTTAAGACTTCTGCCTATAATTATCCCTATGGAATTCAGGGATTACGTTGCAATACTTAGCGGGCTTATCGGGATATTGGCTACCTTTATGTGGATTATGGGAATGCTTGTTCAACAGATAAATAAGAGAATTGATACGGTGGATAAGAGAATTGATGACTTTAGGGATAATATGAATAAAAGGCTTGGTGAGTTGAGGGATGATATGGATACAAAGTTTGAGGATGTATACAGAAGACTCGGTGAGTTAAAGGGTGAGGTGGATAGAAGGTTTGGTGAGTTAAGAAGTGATATGGATAGAAGGTTTGGTGAATTGAGAGAGGAAATTAAAGAGATCAAGCTTCTTCTTCACAAGGTCTTAGAGGTTCCTCACAAGCAGGGGGAGTAAGGGTTTAGTTTGATTCTATTATTTTTATCTCCTCCTCCGTTAAGCCATAAAGTTTATAAACAAGCTGGTCTATTTCTCTTTCAAGTTCTTTGACTTTTTGCTGTTTTTCTTGGCTGGTCTCAAAATCGGGGGATTGGGTAAGCGTGAGGATTTCTTGGACTTTTTGGACTATTTGGTCTGCGAGGGGTTGGGTTTGGGGAGTGATGGGAGGGATGGGGAGTCGCTCTACATATATTGAAAAACCTCTTGTAGCTTCCTTTGATAAAGCTTGGGCAGTATTGCGATAATAGAACATAATTAGCTTGGAGTTTAAAAGTCCAAGTAAATATAGCAAAATGCTTCTTCTATTTTCTCCATTTTTGTAAGGTATTATAAAATAGGTCGTATTAAGCCCAACAATTCCATTCTGTATAAAAGCAAATTTAAAACCTATATCAGAATAACCTATCTTATCCAATAAAAGCAAATTTATTTTTTCTCTGCTTGGTGGTGCTTGTAGTTCATACCATTCTTGATTACCAGCCCTCTTCTCTAAAGCTTCTTTATGTTTTTTTAAGTAATCTAAGACGCAAGAAGTTATTGTATGCTTTGTAGCCAAAATTATCCACAATCCCGCCCACTTATACCTATACCTCTCAATATCTCTACCTCTCAGAACTGGCTTAATTATTTCCTCTGTTCTCTTTCTTTCCTCTTCATTCTTGCAATTTGCCAAAATCCTGTTCCGTGTTTCTGTGTCTATGATAAAAGCATCGTTGTAGCCTGTTTTAATCCCAAAGTAAATCTTTACATCCCACTCTTTTAAGGGTTTTCCTACTTTTTCAATCTTTTCTTTTAAGCTTAAAACTTTGTCATCTCCGAGTGTCCAGCCGTTGTTGGAGAGTTTTTCTTGCAACATGGTTTGCCAGTTTCCAGCATAAGTGGTCTGCCAGTCCCTAAAATCCTGCCAAGTTCCAACATCCCTCCAAGACTCCACCCTTTTAAGCACTGTTTCAGTTTCTTGTTCTATTAAATACTTACTTCTTTTTCTCAAATAGATTTCTAAGTCTTTTACATCGCTTGGCACTGTTAAAAACTCAAAGGTGTGTTCCTTTGGTGGTTTTTCTTTTTTAAATATAAGGATGCAAGTATCCACTGTTTGCTCAAAAACTCTATAACCGCCGAAGTCTATAAGCTTTATGATGGTGGTTTTTTCTTTCAAAAACTTCCTCAGATTTTCTCCATACTTTGCCCTCATCCACTTATTGCTTGTTATGTATGCCAAAACGCCCTGTTGTTTCAAAAGTTGATACCCTTTTTCGTAAAAATACACATAGAGGTCTGCGGTGGATGTGAAAACCTCGTAGCCCTGCTTTTGGAGTAATGCTTTATCTTTCTTAATTTTCTCCTGCCTCACATACGGTGGATTTCCAATCACCACATCAAACCCATCTACCACTCCAAACATCCACTCGGGGTCAAACCAATCTGCCTTTGCGGTGGGGTCCAAAATGTCAAAGCTTATTATTTTCTGGATATCTTTGTTGTCCCATCCTTGCTTTTTCAAAAGCTCCGCTAACTTTTCCCTTAACTCTCTGTCTTTTTCTTCCAATTCTTGCTTTTGTTTTCTGTTTCTAACTCTGAAGTATCTTTCCCTTATCCTCTTTAGCTCGCGTTCTATTTTCATCACCTCTTGGCTTTTTATACTTTTTTGCCTTGAACTTTCCAGACCTATTAGTGTGTTGGCACATACAAACTTTGTCTCAAGGTGGGGCAAGGGGAGTATGCCAAAGTTGTTGTTTTTGTCGTTGCTGGGCTTTTGGTCAAGGATCAAAGACAGGAAAAACCTTAGCTTTGTCAGTTGCACCGCTATAGGCTGGATATCCACTCCGTATATGCAGTTTTGGATGAGATATAGCTTTCTTCCGTAGTCGGGGTAATTCCTTTGCTCGTTGAAGACTTCTAAAAGGTATGCCCTTTCTTCGTTTCTTTCCTCTTGGGTCATCTCTTCCCATCGCTCGGAGAGTTCGTTGGTCAGTCTTCTTAGCTGTTTTTCCTTCCAAAGTTCGTTGTATGGGTCTATTTTGTTAAGGAGTTCCACAAGCTTGTGCAAGGCTCCCATGCAAAAGGCACCACTGCCACAGGCGGGGTCTATGATTTTTACGTCCGCTATAGCTTGGACAAGTTCCTTTTTCTCTTCATCGGAAAGCTCGGGTTCTTCTCGGTAAAATAGGTTTTCAATCTTTTCTTCACTTAAGCTCGTTTTTGTTTTGAAGTACTCCTTTAGGCTTTCTTCTACCATGTAATCCACGATCTCTTTGGGGGTGTAATAGCTTCCTGTTGCCTTGCGGGCGGTGGTGGCGGTTTCTGGATTGTAAGACGCAAGCAGGTTTTCAAAGACCTTTCCCAAAAGCTCTGGGTCAAGGGCTACCTCTTGGTCTATACTGCTTGATTCATCTGTGGTCCAGTTGTAGTCTTTGAAGATGGCTATTAGTCCTCTGAACTTTGCCTTTCCAAGTCCATACTTTGAAAGGTCTGTTTCTTGCTCCTTCTCTTGGAAGAAGTATTTGTCGGGCACTTTGGCTTGTTTGTCGGGTCTTCTTGAAAAGCCGTCTATGTATTGGCTGTCTTTGTCCAAGCACTCAAAAAGTCCTCCGTTTATGAAGGGGATGTTTTCAAAAAGCCCTAAGACTTCCTCCGGAGGTATCAAAAATTTGTCTTCATACCTGTATAGGCTCTTTATTCCAAAGGTGTTTCTGTTTTTGAGAAAGCCTTCGTCCTTTGCCCATCCTCTTTCGTTTATGGGTCTGTTCAAAGTGGCAAAAAATAGGTTTTGAAGGATGGCGTTGTAGTAGTTGTGTCCGTTTCCAAAGTCCTTGACTATGTTTTTTAACTCCTTTGGGTCAAAAAGCTTTTCGGGGACAAGTCCCATCTGTTTGATGAACCACACAAACATTAGCCTTGTGATAAGGCGGATAAGGTTTTCCTCCTTTTGCCCTCCGGGGAAGAATATTTCCTTTTCGTAGTTTTCCAACGCATGATAAAACCAAGTTTGAATTTCTTTGTAAAACTCCTTTGTTAGTGGTTGGACGCTAAAGGCGGATTTTATTTCCTTTAGGTCTTTGAATTCACACCCACCCACTTGTTTTATAAAGGTCTTGTTGGGTAGCTCTGGGCTCACAAAGTAGGTGTATCTTTTGTATGGGCTATACTCTCTCCTCGTGCCATAGGGTTCTGTAAAGACCAAAGAAAAGCGGAAGGACTTTCCCTCCTGTGGGTAAAAAACAAAAAGCCCTGCGATTAAGTCGTTTGCTTTCAGGATTTCCTTGGCGATTTCAAACTGTCTTTTTTTACTGCTCCTTTCAGTGATGTTTTCTTTTAGCTCTATGGCGTATACCTTAAAGTTATTTATGTCCTCAAGCTCTTTGTATGCTACCTGCCTTATGGAATGGACCTTTTCTTCTAATTTCTCTTTTAGCCTAATGGGAGGCTGACTTTCCTCTACTGTAAAGTCCTTTTCAAAGAGGAAGTCCTTTAATCTTTCAAGGGAAAAGTCCTCTGCCAGCCTTTGGGCTAACCTTTCTCCCTCACTCATACTGGTTTTCTACTGCTATTATAACCTCTTGGCTTTCTTCCTTAAAGCGTGCTTTGGTTTTTTCCAAAAAGTCCTCTCCAAGGTCTGCCTTTAGCTCTTGTATTTTATTTTTCAACTCCTCTGGCTTGTTTAAGACTGTCTCCCAACTTGTGATTTTTGAAAGCACATACTCGGGGAGGGTTCGGTATTCGGTTAGGTCCTCCATCAAAGCGTTTAAAAATTTCCTCTCCTCTTTGAGTTCGTCCATCTTCAAAAGGGTGGAGACCATGTTAAATGCCTTACTTTCCAAGCTGTTTTCACTTCTTGCCCTTTTGATTACAAAGGAATGGCTTGAAAGCACCTTTTGGTAATGCTCCCAAAACTCTGGAGAAAGCTCTCTTCTTTTTTCTTCCGGGCTTGCCTTTATTTTTTCATAAACCTCCTCAAAGCTAACCTCCAAGGGCATGTTTTGGCTGTAGTCCTTGTATCCCACAAAAAGGTCTTTTCCTCTTCTTATGAACACCATAAGTTCGTTCTTTTCTCCCTTTTTGGCTACCTTTATCCTGCGTGGCATTTCTTCAAGCTCTTGTTTTACCCAAGGATATTTTTCAAGGATCTCTTCGTATTCTTTTTTGACCTTTGAGAAAAAGCTTTCTTCTTCTTCTTGGTATGTGTTTAGCTTTCTGTATAGCTCGGACGGTTTGGGCTCCTCTTCGGGAGAAAAGATTTTGGCATCCTCTCCCAAAACGTGGTGGATCATAAACATCTTTGTTTGGGCGATTTCCCTTGATTTGGCTATGTCCGCTCCCTTCTCCGTAGGGAAGAAATTGACGATGAATATCTCATCATAAACCTTTCTGCCTATGCGGTTGATCCTTCCCACTCTTTGGATCACGCGCACGGGGTTCCAAGGGATGTCGTAGTTTATCACCACTCCAGCCCTGTTTAGGTTTATGCCTTCCGAAAGTTTGTCGGTGGTTATCAGGATGTGGTATTTGTCCTCTTGATCTTTGTATTGGGCGTCAAAGTTTTTGAGGATTTCTTCCTGTGTTCTTTTGCTTATTTGCCCTATGGCGGAAAGGACTTTACCGTTGAATTCCCTTTCCAGCAACTCCTTTAGGTGCTTTGCGGTATCCACATACTCGGTAAAGACCACCACCTTTTTGTTGTTTTTCAAAAACTCTTTTATACCCTCAATAAGCCTTTTTGCCTTTGGGTCCTCTTCCAGAAGCCTTAACTCTTCCACCTTTTGTCTTAGCTCTTCAAAAAGCTCTATGTCCTCCTGTATGTGCCGGATGAACTTTTCCTTTTCTTTGAATTTGTCAATTTCGTAGATTTTGTGGTATTTCTTGTTGATTTCTCCCTTTTCAAGGTCCTGCTGATACTTTCTAAGTTCTTCTTCTACTTCCTCATCGCTTGCATCCACCAAGTCTTCCATTAACTTTCTGTCAAGGATGAACTTTCCTGTGTTCTTGGCAAACTCTAAAGCAGTTTTGTGTATTTCTATAAAGTTGTTCAGGCTTTCGTAAAAGGCTTTAAAACTGCTCTCAAAACGCTTTACCAACAGTCTTCTCATAAAGTCGTAGAGGTTTTTCTGATAAAGGTATATAAAGTTCTCTTCGGGAGATCCTGCGTTATCCTCCTCGGGCACATAGCCCTTTTCATACTTTATGGGAATGTATATGGCTCCGTGAAATCTTCCGCCCTCCTCCGGCTCATAAAAAGCCTTTATCACCTCGTCGTAAAAGTTAAGCTGTTTTTCATCCAGCTCAAAAAACCACTCCTGCGGGTCCCTTACCTCTGGCATTTGGATTTTGTCCTTGTAGTATTTAAGGTCCAGGCGGTTCCTTCTGATGACCACCTTTTCAATGACCGCCTTTATCTTTCGCGAAAGCTCCTTTGCCCTCTTAGATACCTTTTCAATATCTATTTCCCTTTCTCCAAAAAGCTCCTTGTAATACTTTTTAGCCTTCTCTCTTTTTTTGCTGTCGGGCGAATTGTGATAGTTGTTGATGTATGCCAGTTTTTTAAACTCGTTGTCGTACTCGTCAAACCTATCTGCGAGGTTTCCGTCCAAGGTCAGTGTGGATTTTTTGGGAATGGTGAAAAGCTTTAAGAGGGCAAAGATGTCTGCGGGTCTGTTGTTGAAGGGTGTGGCGGTCAAAAGTATAACGGTCTTCCCTCTGCATATTTCACTAAGGTAAAAATAGCTTTCTGTCCTTTGATTCCTAAAGCGGTGGGCTTCGTCTATGATGACCACTTCTATGTTTCTATCTTTTACATACTCTTTAACCTCCTCCAGCTTTCCCAAAGAAAAGACCTTCCAGCCATGAAGTTCAAAGTCCTCTATATACTTTTTCCACCCGGATTTTTCGTAATCGTCTCCCACAAGGTGCGGAGGGCATATAACAATGCCTCTCTTTCCCAAAGCCTTGGCGGTAAGGCACGCAATGACGGTTTTTCCAAGTCCCACTACGTCCGCAAGTATTACGCCTCCGTGGTCCTCACAGCAGGCAACCGCCTGGGCTACCGCAGAAAGCTGATAGTCGTAGGGCTCGTATCCCGCTCTTTCCATTATCTCCTCAAGCTCAGACATCGGAAGCTTTCCTTGATGAAGTTCTAAGTAGTTTTTCAGAAGGTAAGCGTAGGCTACAAAGGGTGTGATCTCCCTAAAGAAGGTCCGAGTTTTGAAAACTTTTATGATGTCCTCCGGAGATAGAGGGACTGCCCTTTCCCATCTTTCGTCAAAGTATTTTTCTGCGCTTTCAAAGCCGTAATCCTTTATTTCTACGTTGAACTCCTCTTGTCCCTTTAGTCCCGCCAGGGTTAGGTTGGAACTGCCTGTGATAAAGGTGTGCTGTAGAAGGTCTCCCTCAAGCTTGAAAAGGTAAAGCTTTGCGTGGTTTGGCTCTCTGGTCTTTTTTATGACTAACTTTTTCTCCTCCAAAAGCTTTAGGAAAAACTCCACCTGCTCGTATATTTCCTTTTTGTCAAGCTCCTCCGATGTAAAGGCTTTCTCAAGGGACTGCAAAAAGCTGTTTTTCACCTCTTCCTTGCTTTTATTTCCATGCGCCAACTCATAGAGTCCATAGACGCCCTTATCCACGCTCAAGCCTACAAGGACCTTTATATGCTCTTCTTTTAGCTTTCCTTCCTTTTCCAACTCCTTTAGTGTCTCATACAGTGCCTGCACGCCGGAAAAGTAAAAGAAGCCCACCAAAAACTTAAGCTCTTTGCTGTGTTTTATGAGAGTTTTAAGCCTTCCTTCTAAGGTCCTTTCTTGGGCGTTGGTGATGAAGTTTTGGCTCATTAAAAGGAGATTATATTAGAGGTTTTTCCCTGCTTTATCCAACCGATTCGTATATTCTTGCCCTCCACTTGGCACCCAAGCTCTTTGCCAATTCTTCTGTTTTTTTCATATCCACGCCCGGGTAATCTACCGCAGTGGCAACTACCTCAAAGCCCAAGCTTTTTGCGGTCTTTATAAACTCTATTACCTTTTCAAAGGCATCCGGTTGGGTGGGCCTGCAGACCTTGTCGTATGTTTCTTTGTCGGGGGCATTCAGGCTAACGGACCAAACATCCACAAGACCAACAAGCTCCTTTAGTCTCTCCTTTGGCATAAAGGTAAACAAAAGACCGTTGGTATCTACGCGCACCTTTCCACCTTTGGACTTCACCCACTTTGCAACCTCCTTAAGGGCAGAAAATCTCAAGGTGGGCTCTCCGTATCCACAAAAAACTATCTCCTCATACTTGGTGGGGTCTCCTATCTCTCTTATTACCTCTTCCACTGAGGGGTCCCTTTCCACCCACACCCAGTAGCCTTTTACCATAAAGTTCCTTTCCCTCTCTCTTTGACAGAAGGCACAGTGAAGGTTGCACTTGTTGGTTAGGTTGATGTAAAGCTTGTTGTTGATTACGTATGTTATGGTTTCCCTTTTACCGTTGGTGTTCAGGTTAAAGATCAGCTTGGCGTTCTCTGAGGTCATCCTATCCACATCCTCCAGGCTGGTGTTTGGGATCAGTTTGGCCATAACTTCTGCGGTATGCCAGATGTTGGTGGGTTTGTTGGGCTTGCCTCTGACGGGCTGAGGTGCCAAAAAGGGGCTGTCCGTTTCCAAAAGTATACGTTGGGTGGGGGTCCTCTTTACCACCTCCCTAAGGGCGTCTGCGTTTGGGTAGGTGATTATGCCCGAGTAGGATATGTAAAAGCCAAGGTCCACGCATTTTTTCATAAACTCGTAGCTTCCGGTAAAGCAGTGCATCACACCGCCCACTTCATAGGCTTTTTCTTCCTTAAGTATTCTGTAAGTTTCCTCCTCCGCATTCCTTGAGTGCACCACTATAGGAATGCCCAGCTCCCTCGCTATCTGAATTTGCTTCCTGAAGACATCCTCTTGCTTTTTCCTGTCGGAGTAATCTTTGTAAAAGTCCAGTCCCATCTCGCCAAGGGCTTTTACCTTTGGGTTCTTTTGTGCCAGCTCCTTCAGCCAGTCTAAGTCCTCGTCCTTTACGTTGTCCGCGGTATGGGGATGAAAGCCTATGGCACAGTAGACCTTTTCCACCTCTTGGGAAATTCTGAGGGCGTTCTGTATAGTTTTCCGATCGTAACCCACCGTTATCAAATACTCCAGGGAGTTATCCTTTATAGCTTCCTCGTAGTCTTCCTTCCTAAGAAGGTCCAAATGGCAATGGGTGTCTATCATAAGCTAATGAGTTTAATCCCTCTGTGCGTCCTTTTCAAGCTCTTTGGGATACGGTTCAAACAGCGTTTGGGACTGAAGATATTCCTCCTCAAACCTAAAGCTCCAGTTTTTGAGAAGTTCAAGGATCACATTCTCTTTGATGAGGTCTTTCCTGAAGTCCTCCAGAAGGTTAAAAAAGTGCTCCTTTTCCTTTTGGTTTAGCCTGCTTGAGAAGTATCCAAAGATGTGGGTAAAGGTGTTGACCCATTGTCCTTTGGAGGGGGCACGCTTTAGGGCAAGTCTGAAAAGCTTTGCGTATTCCTTGAGGGTCTCTTGGAGGTTTTTGGAGGTTGCCACCAGCCTTCCCATCTCCTTTAGTTTTACCTGAGAGTGTAGCATCAAAAGGTATTTGTTTCTTTTGTGAAAGTCCATAAGCTGGCTTATGCGCTGGGCGGTTTCCATAAATTCCCTGAGTCTTGCCGAGGAAAAGAGTCTAACCAGAAAGTGCCTTCTTATATGTTCATTCCTAAGTCTTTTTTCATCTTCCACGGGCAGGTCCTCAAACTTTTCCAAAACCTTCCTTGCAAAAAGTCCTTTCGTGCGGTGGGAAAAGACCTTTCCCTCGGGGTCCTTGTAGGATAAAGTGCTGTTGGACACTCCGCAGGAGGGGGATTTAGCCTTTAGCAGAAAGCCATCCACCTCCGGGAGGCTACTGAGAAATTCCTCGGAGAACCTCTCCATCTCTTCCGTTAGGTCCCTCTGGGTGGAGGGTTGAAAGAGTCTTGGATGGCCATCCTTCCAGTAGATCAAAACCTTCGCCCTTGGCACTCCCAGACCTATGGAAACCTCCGGGCATACACTGATAGGTTGGCAGTAGTTTAAAAGCTTTTTCACAAAGGGGTCTTCAACGGTGCCACCGTTATAACGAACAAACTCGCCGTTAAGACAGGCGCTTATAACAAGCTTGGGTTTTGGATGGTTCATAACTCCTGAAGGAGTTTTTCTACATGTCCCTTTGCCTTCACGTTGTAGTATGCCTTTTTTATGGTTCCGTCTGGGTTTATAACAAAGGTGCTCCTTATTATGCCTGTGGTTTCTTTACCGTACATCTTTTTGGTGCCGTAGGCTCCGTACAGCTTTGCCACCGTGTAGTCGGGGTCGCTCAAAAGGGGGAAGTTCAGTTGGTATTTTTCTTTGAACTTTTTGTGGGAGGAGATGGGGTCCGGGCTTATACCCAGGACCCTGTAGCCTTTTGATATAAGGGTTTGCAGGTTATCCCTAAAATCGCAAGCCTCTTGGGTGCAACCGGGGGTGTTGTCCTTTGGGTAGAAGTATATTATCAGGTTCTGCCCAAGCAGATCCTTGAGGCATACCTTTACCTCTTTGCCCTCTTCGTCTATACCCTCCAAACAAAAGTCCGGTGCCTTATCTCCTTCCTTTAGCATAGTCATAATTATAACCCATCAACCGTAGGTATCGGAATCACCTTTAACCGGTTCTATCCTCAAAATGGCATCCTCCGGTGTGACGTTGTCTCCCGGTTTTGCAAAGATCTTCTTTACCACGCCAGTTATGGGTGCGTGGATCTCGTTTTCCATCTTCATGGCTTCCACTATTGCCACCGTTTGCCCTTCTTGGACAGGCTGACCTTCTTCCACAAGGATCCTTACCACCCTACCGGGCATGGGTGCGGTTGCGTCTCCGGGCTGGCTTGCTTTGGGTATGCCCTTTTCCTCTAACTGCTGTGCTACCGTCTGAGATACTCCACCGGCGGGTATGGCTTCCAGTAGTGGAGTAAGTTGCACCTCTTCCAGTCTTCCATCCACTCTGATGTAGTACTTCCTTGGCTTTCCGGGCTCCTGGTGGGCGCTTACACCTTCCACCTTTACCTTGAACTTTTCGCCGTGATAGATGATCTCAAACTCTACGGGTGCTGCGCCGGGCACTGTGCCGGGCTTGACCTCTGCGGTTTCCGCCAGCTCCTCTATGGGCTCTGGCTGGAGTTCTCCCTTTTCCCTTGCTATGAAGAAGTCCTTGGCTTGCATGGGGAAGAGGGCATAGAGCAGAACTTCCTCGTCGGTGGGCTCTCTACCAAGCAGGGCTTTTGTCTCTTCGTAGGCCTTGTCCCAGTCGTTGGGGTCTGCCAGGTCTGCAGCTCTTATGGAGAAGTCTGGCTCTTTTCCGGGACCGAGGATCTTCTCCGCCAGTTCCTTGGAGATGGGACCGGGTGGTCTTCCATACTTGCCTTCCACGTAGTCCCTCACTTCCTTGGTGATCACCTTGTACCTTTCTCCGCTTATAACGTTCAGAACTGCCTGCACACCCACAATCTGAGAGGATGGTGTCAGCAGGGGTGGATAGCCAAGGTCCCTTTCCACGTTGGGCACTTCCTTTAGGGCTTCCTCTATCTTGTCAAGGGCGTTGGCTTCTATGAGCTGGGCTACCATGTTGGAGATCATACCGCCGGGGATCTTGTGGATGAGAACCTTTGCGTTGACGCCCGCATACTCGGTTTCATACTTTTTGTATTTTCTCTTTATCTGTCTGGCAATCTCTGCGCATTCGTCAATGAGCCTTAGGTCAAGTCCTGTGTCAAAGGGTGTGCCCTCCAGCATGGCAACCACTGACTCGGTGGCAGGGTGAGAGGAACCAAAGGCTAAGGGAGAGAGCACCGTATCCACCATATCCACACCCGCAAGGATCGCCATCATATGGTTCACTATTGCAGTTCCGCTCATGTCGTGGTTATGAAGTAGCACAGGGAGTTTTCCTTGGGTTGCCTCCTTTATACCCTTTATGATGGCGTAGACTTCAAAGGGCATGATGATACCGGTGGCGTCCTTGAAGGACAGCCAGTCCGCGCCCATCTCCGCGATCTCAAGGGCATACTCTATCCACTTCTGGTAGGTGTGTATGGGGCTTCTTGTGTAAGAGATCTCTGCATGCACCTCACCGCCCAGTTCCTTTATTGCCTTAACTGCGGTTGCTATGTTTCTGTTGTCGTTTAGAGCGTCAAAGACCCTGAAGACGGTTATACCATTGGCTATAGCCCTCTCCACGAACTTATAAACCAGCTTGTCGGACTTTGGTCTGTAGCCTACGATGTTTTGACCTCTAAAGAGCATCTGAAGTTTAGTGTTGGGCATTACCTCCTTTATACGCCTGAGCCTTTCCCAAGGGTCCTCCTTTAGGTACCTGAGACAGACGTCGTAAGTGGCACCGCCCCACACCTCCACTGCGTAAAAGCCCACCTTGTCCATCTTCTCACAGAGTGGCAGAAGGTCGTCGGTCCTCACCCTGGTTGCCAGCTTGCACTGCTGGCCATCCCGGGGCGTAAGGTCTGTTATGAGTATCCTCTTCTTAAAGCCTCCCTTCTCAAGCTTTTTTAGGTCCTCTCTTATCTGCTCAACTATTTCAACTGCGTGCATGCTGAACCTCCTTTTATAAACCGTGATAGCTTGCTATAGCAGAAGCAATTATAGCCACAAAGTCCTCTTTGTCCCTGTGTTCTGGGTAATCAAAGAGGTGTGGCTTTTCTTCTAAATACTTGGTGGTAAATTTGCCCGCCCTAAAGTCTGGGTCCTTCATTATGTTTATGAGCAACGGTATGGTTGTTTTTACGCCGGTGATCTCGTAAGTTTCAAGGGCTGCGCGCATTCTATCCACCGCATCCTCCCAAGTGGGAGCCCAAACTATCAGCTTGGCAATCATAGAGTCGTAGTAGGGAGTTACCTCAAAACCGCGAGACGCAGCGTGCTCCACCCTTATACCAAAGCCACCGGGTGCATAATAGCGTTCTATAGTGCCTATGCTTGGAGCAAAGCCCTTTTTGGGATCCTCCGCGTTGATCCTACACTCTATAGAGTAGCCATTGAACTTTATGTCCTCCTGCTTGTACGGTAGACGCTCTCCCGCTGCGATGAGTATCTGCCACTTGACTATATCCACGCCCGTGACCATTTCCGTTACAGGATGCTCCACCTGAATACGGGTGTTCATCTCAATAAAGTAGAGGTTACCCTTTTCGTCTGCTACAAACTCCATAGTGCCCGCGCTGTAATAGCCGATCTCCTTCGCCGCCTTTACCACCAAAGAGCCGTAATACTCCCTTTGCTCGGGAGTCAGCAGTAAAGAGGGAGCAATTTCTACCAGTTTTTGGTTTCTCCTTTGGATGGAGCAGTCCCTCTCGCCCAGATGGATCACATTTCCGTATTTGTCTCCGAGGACCTGATATTCTATATGCTTAGGGTTCTGTATGTACTTTTCCAGCAGGAGGTCTCCCCTTCCAAAGGCCTTCTGGGCTTCGTTGTAAGCAAGTTCATAGTTCCTTAAGAGTTCTTCTTCATTTCTACAGATCCTTATACCCCTTCCACCACCGCCAGCGGAAGCCTTTAGCAGAACAGGAAAGCCTATTTCCCTTGCTATGTGAAGGGCTTCCTTTTCATCCTTCAAAATACCGTCGCTACCGGGCACAGTGGGAAGACCGACCTTTTTGGCAACCTCCTTAGACCTTGCCTTATCTCCCATTAGCTCTATAACCTTCCAGTGCGGGCCTATAAAGGTAATGCCCTTCTCCTCGCAAAGCCTTGCAAAGTGTTCGTTTTCCGCCAAAAAGCCATAACCCGGATGGATAGCTTCCGCCCCTACCTCCAGAGCCAAGTCCACGATCCGCTCCGCGTTCAGGTAGGTATCCAAGGGATTTACCCCTATCATGTACGCTTCGTCGGCCATCTTCACATGTCTTGCGGTGGATTCAATCTCGTTGTATATGGCTACCGTTCGTATTCCCAGCTCCTTGCAAGCCCTTATGATCCTGCAGGCTATCTCCCCTCTGTTGGCAACCAAAACCTTCTTAAACATACCTGCCTCCTACCTCACAATCTCAATCTTGTATTCAATTGGTGCCACCTTGTTGATCATGTATGCAATGGAACATGTGCCCGGGTCAAAGATGGTCTTATCAAGGGCTTTTTTCACATCCTCCTCGGACACATCCCCTTTAACTTTTACAAAGAGATAAATTTTAGTGAACACCTTGGGATAGCCTTCTGTGATCCTCTCTGCGTCCGTTTCTATTTCTATGTGCTCCGTGTGTTTGCCTTCTTTGTGGAGGGCTTCGTAGAGGTGTATTCCCACACAGCCCGCTATGGAGTGGAAGAGCAGTTCAGGAGGTCTTATGCCCCTACCCTTACCACCCACATAACCGGCAGCGTCTATGGGCACTTCTCTTCCGGCTTCACCAATGCCTACAAAGTGGAAATCTTCCTTTTGGACCACCCTAACCTTCATACAAACCTCCTAAAAGGAAAATTTTTAGGGCTAAATATTATACACTATCTGAAACAAAAACGACTGCTTTTTATCATAGACTTTTGGCTACGGTTCCTCCTTTCTGCTGAATGTTCCCCATCTACGCCAAGCCCGGGAGCCTGAGAAAAGCGGTTTACTGTAAGAACAGAGACGGGAGCTGAGAGTATTGCGCCTAGGAGTTTATAAAAAATTTATGGCTTTAGTGTAACATTGAAAAATAATGGACATACTGGAAGTAAATACACCGGAGCTTTTGGAAAAGCTAAAGTCCTTAGAACTAAAAGTTTGGAAAGGCTCCAGCGATCTTGATGTAAGAGAACTTATAGGACATAAAAGGGCTTATATTTTTAGAGCCTCAACGCAGGAAGTAGGATATTTAATCTATAGCTATAGAAAGGGTAGAGTCTACGTTGAGGATCTAGTAATCAGCGATTCATCTCACTTTATATCCATAATGAGAAGTATAGAGGATATCTTTAAGCCTCTGTCCATAGTGGCCCTTATAGAGCCACACTTTATGTGGTTTTTCTCACCTACAAGAAAGAGAATATTTAAAAACTCAGGTTATAAATTAAGTAAAGTTAGGAAGTTTAACCTCTTTGGTGAAAGCTTCCTCTATGTGAGGTTAGTGTATGAAGGTTCTTCTGGTTGAAGACGAAACAGACTTGGCCATTCCTATAAGTAGGTTTTTATCCTCTGCAGGTTGGGACTGTACAGTAGCCAAAAATTTAAGCTCTGCCCTTGAGTTTCTTGAAAGGGAAGTTTTTGATATGTGTGTGCTTGATCTTTTTCTTGGTAAGGAAGACGGCACTAAGCTCATACCAGTACTGAGCGACAAAAACATACCCATCATAGTCCTAACAGTAGTAGATGATGTCTCTGTAAAGGTAAAGTGTTTAAGAATGGGCGCTGACGATTATATGGTAAAACCTTTTAACCCGGAGGAGCTCTTAGTAAGAATGGAGGCGGTTCTTAGAAGAGTTAAAAACATAAGCAAGAGTAGAACCATAGTTTACGAAGATATGGAAATAGACCCCTTTTCTATGACTGTGCGCGTAAAGGGAGAGATCCTTCCACTTCCCAAAAAACAGGTAATGATCCTTATAAAGCTCTTGGAAAATGTAGGAAAGGTAACCTCTTATGAAACTCTGTTTTCTTACGCATGGAGCTCTTACGAAGATGCAAGCATTGACGCCCTAAGGACCCATGTTTACAATCTAAGAAAAATACTAAGAAATTACGGGTTTGATATAGTAAGCTATCCAGGAATAGGATACACCTTAAAGTATGAAAATTCCAAGGAATCTGTATAAGGCTTTCCTTTTTAACTTTTTGAAATTCCTTCTGCCCATAGGCACCTTTTTCACGCTCAGTTTTTGGACCTTTAAATCATACATAAATGACTTAGAAAGCGACCACCTTTTAAAAACAGGTGAAAAACTCGTAGATTTTTTGATCCACGACAAGGATTTTCTGAACAATCAGTTCTTTGGCTCCGAATATATAATTCTCATAACGGACAGTAAGGGAAGAATCCTTAGCTCTAATATAAAGTTGGATAATTTAAGGGACATAAGACGCCTGATAAACCTGAAACCTATGCCCAGCCAAGTTCAGGAGATTAGTAATTACTTAGTTTATGTGGATGCATTTCCTTGCGGTACTTCTTTCTGTAAGGCAATTGTTGCACTTTCTGAGTCAAAGATAGAAAAGAGAGTAAATTTACTTCTTCTTTCTTCTCTATTTTCTTCTATCATAACAGCTTTGCTTATAGCTTTCCTGTCTGTGCTTGATATAAGAAAACATCTGAAGGACTATGAGCTTTACTCGAAAGAGCTGAGGAAGGTTGCCCTTTATTTGTCCCATGAGGTAAAAACTCCTCTAAGTATAATACTCATGAACCTGTCTCAAATAAAGGCGGATGAGGAGGTAAAACAAGCTATAGAGAGAGCCATAAAGCGTATCATAAAGCTTATGAAAAATCTAAAGGTGCTTTCTGAACTTGAGTTAAAACCTAAGAGCATAACACTGATAAACATAAAGGGTCTTATATCTGAGCTTGTGGAGTTTTACCAAGCTAATCTGCACGTCAAAAACCTAACAATAAGCGTTGATTATGTTCCCCACGTGCAAGTGCTCTCCGATTACGAGCTAATTTACACCCTGTTTCTTAACTTACTGGATAATGCAGTAAAATATGCTAAGGAGGGTACGGAGATAAAAATAAGCGGAGAACTTAGAAACGACAGGCTAAGAGTGTTTATAAGCAATATAACTGATGAGAAAAGTTCCCTTGATATGGAAGATAAGTCTTACGGATTAGGTCTTACCATAGTGGATGAAATAGCTAAAAGGCTGGGCATGCAGGTAAGTTTTAAAAGGGATGCTTCCCTTTTTACAGTAGTGGTGGATATGCAAGTAAATAAAGAAGAGTGATGCTTCTCCTCTTATACATACTTTTTGAGTTTGTAGATACTATATTTTCGTCTTTTTTAATTTACGTATATTTTCCGTCAAAAAGCTATGGGACCTTTAACGCAAGCACCTATGGTTATGCTATAACTATAGCCAACGCGTTAGGTTTTCTACTCCTGTTAATCGGTCTGTATGCTTTCAAGGTATTGAGTTACAGTTTTTATGTTATTCTCCTTAGCTTTATTTGTTTATTAATAGGGTCTTTCTCTAATAGCTCTTTTGTGTTGGTTTTACTTTTTCTTTTTGTGGTGTTTCACACAGCATTTTTCTTCTGGTATGAGGTGTTGGCAACCAAATTTGAAAAGTTTGAAATTGCAGTAGGACTATCTTATGCAAGTGGTTTTTTGGCTTTGGGTTTGCTTATGCTCTTTGAAAGCCCAAATTTACCTATCCTGGCTATACTTTACTCTCTGACCTTAATTTCCATGCTTTCCCTGAGAGGTATTCCTTTCAGCATTAAAGGTCTAAGTTTTTCTCAAATAAAGGAACCTAAGTTCTTGGCGGAAGTGTTTACAGTGTGGGTTATGGGCGAATATGCAGAAGTTTTATCTTCTATGGCATATTACATAATCAGAGACAGCTCTACACTAACAGAAGCATATATACACAAGCTCTTCGGTATAGCTTTAATTACTGCGTTTTTCTGTGCCATACTTTCGCCTCTTTTGATAGAAAAGCTTGGCATAAAAAACTTTGGAACGCTTACCATCTTGATCATGATTAGCATACCTGTCTTTCTGGGCTTTACCAGTTTCTTTACCCTTCTTGCAGTAATGGTAGGCATGAGTATAGCCTTTTACTGGGTATTTTTCCGCACATATCTTTACTATAGGTATCCAAAAGAGGAGTACATACACAGGTTCATGTTCTTTTATTTCGCGTCGCATCTTGGAGGTGTTTTCCTGTACTCTACACTACTTGGACTTTTTCATAGCCATCAGCTCAGCCTTCTGGTTTTTTCTGCGTTGTTGATCCCAGCACTCGTTTTAAACCTTTTGTTTATGTAAGTTTAGCTTTCATGCCAAAAGTTGATATCTTCGCCAAAAGCTGGTTTATAATAGAAGAAGGTTTTGTTTTGAGGGTTCCTTTGGGACCCTTGTCATCTTGGCAACTGAATATGGGTTAGTGTGTCCTCTCGGTGGGCTGTTTCAATTTTGAGAGGGAGAAAATTTTGATTTTCAAACCTTATGGGAAACAGTCTCACCGTAAAGCCGTAATTATGTAATGCTGTAATGCCGTAATTATGCTCAGTGGCGGAAAGTATTGGGAGACAAAGATTTAAATTTGACAATAACAGACTCAACTTTACATGATCTCGGATTTCGGAAAATTAACTTCATTTGAAAAGGGTGCCCTCTTGACAAAATGATTGATATGTCTTATTTTGGTTAATGTGGTAATTTGAGGTTCTGAGCCCACCGTGTGGGATGGTGACTTCGTCATTAAGTGAATTCCATCTCCTCCAGTAGCTACGTTCTGAGCCCACCGTGTGGGATGGTGACCCATGAAGTGGCATAGCACTTAGACCCAAGCTTTTGTTCTGAGCCCACCGTGTGGGATGGTGACGAGTCATACCCTACCATTGACATAGGGGAGGCTTCTATATAAGTTCTGAGCCCACCGTGTGGGATGGTGACGTACACTAGAACGTATAATACGTTGATAGACTTTCATGTTCTGAGCCCACCGTGTGGGATGGTGACTCTATATGCTCGGGAAGGCGGTAAGCAGTTTGGTGGTGTTCTGAGCCCACCGTGTGGGATGGTGACTACATAAACAACGAAATATTCTTCTTCAAATCCTGTAAGTTCTGAGCCCACCGTGTGGGATGGTGACGAAGGGAGGTCCACGTCGTAAGAAAACCGATGAAGCCGTTCCAAGCCCACTGCGTGGGATGGTGACTCTTTTTAACTCAAAGGCTTTCACCCAGCCAAGCTTGAGTTCCGAGCCCACTGCGTGGGACGGCGACCTGCTTTCTTTGCCGGTTGCCCTCTTCTTATTGATGGTTCCAAGCCCACCGTGTGGGATGGTGACAGCTGGAACACCACGAGGGTGTCCCCAACTTGGAGTTTTATGGTTCTAAGCCCACTGTGTGGGATGGCGACTGCTTTAGGTTTGCCTTTATTGCCTCAATCCGATATTCCAGTTCCGAGCCCACCGTGTGGGATGGTGTGGGAAAATAACGCCCGTGTGAAAAGTTAGCGTCTTATT
>Ga0080005_129276_pt1 | contig 19217 bp, 22 predicted proteins | sample JossMetagenome_2_FD_69208 | JGI IMG/M metagenome (GOLD analysis project Ga0080005, IMG submission 69208) | Hot spring sediment microbial communities from Joseph's Coat, Yellowstone National Park, USA - JC3_ASED (SPADES assembly) (version 2) | ecosystem: Environmental > Aquatic > Thermal springs >... | reverse complement strand
ATAAAAATCAATTAAAAAATGAATGAAATTACTATTTGGATTAGGTATGAAAAAGATTATTCAGAATATAAATATGTATTAGCTAAAATAGATGAATTAGCTAAAAATTGGAATATTGATAAATACTTATTAAGATATTTAATATTAAAGGAATTTGCAAATAATCAGAATTGGCAAAATGAATTAAAAGAAAAATTAGGAAAAAATGGTTAAAATAGCAGATAAAGTAAATGAAAAAATAGGAAAATTAACTGATAAAACAATAAGGGAGATGTATACATTATTTACATATTTGGCATTTTATATATTATTCTTTAGTTCAATGTATTATACAGCTATACAAATGGTAAAAACAACAGGAAAAGTTAATATTTTATTATTACCTGCAGAAACTATAATACATATGCCACCTTATATTTTATTAGCTATAATAATATTAATGATAGCATTATTTATAGATATGTGGAATGATATAGTTAAAAGAGCAAAAACAAATAAGATATCTAAAAATAATGAATAAATAAGAAATTAAAAGCCTCTCAATAACATTTCCAACCCAAACTTCCTATTTATGTTCTTCTTCTTTTTTCTCTTTCTTTTTCTTTCCCATAATATATTGATACTTTTTTAACTTTAAAAAGATTACTTCTTAAATGCTTCTTTCTTAAATACTTCAGCAATATTGTATAATGGCATTCTTTTAACTAAAACATCATAATATCTATTTATATAATCTACAATTGTTGGATCTATTCTCTTAACTATTATTATATATGTTCCATCTTTCTTTTTTATTATATCAACATCATTTATATCTTTGCCTATATTTTCGATACCTTTTATTTGCGAAGCTCTTATAACTTTTTCCTTTATTGGTATACTCAAGTTACCTAAATTATCTTTAAATATAAATGGATATCCCTCTACCAATTTTGTTATAATTTTCATAAAGGTTGATCTTGCTGAACCCTTTATTTCATATATATCCCTTATTAAAGATTTAGTAGCATAACCAAAATTCTTTATTTTCTTATATATTTGATATAATTCACCTGATTCATGTAATATAAAGAAATGTGGAAAAACAAAGTCAGGTATTAATTTCTTGCCTCTATCTAAAACTAATTCAGGTTGGTCAATTGTGTAAGATTTACTTAAATATTCCATTATAAAAGGAATCTTTTTTTGTTTATAAAAAGCTGCCCAACTTATATATCCTTTGCTATTTGTTGGTTTCTTATTAAATAATTTTTTATATTCCCATTCATATAAATCCCATAAAGGATCTGTATCTTTTATTACTTCATTCCATAAGTATATTATTCCTTTAAATCTTTGTTGGACCCTTTTTGCTAATTGATTAGGATATTGTGTATTAACTATATGTATTAATCGCCATTCCCTAATTTCATAAACATATTGTAATAATTCAGTAATTTCTTTTGACCTATCAATAAATATATCAAATATATTATGTGCCTCATCTAATACAATTGGATGAGCTATTTGGTTAGGTCCCCATTCAGGATGATTTTTAATTAAATAATTATGGTATGCTATTCTTGTAGGATAATCTTGTAATAAGTAAATTATATCCTTATAAGCCCAATCCTTAATTTCTTCATTGGTATAACCTAGTTTTTCCATAATTTTTTTATAAAAAACTATTGATAAAGAAGATTTACCTGTGCCTGGATAACCTAATATTAATAACCAATAATCCTGAGCTATATCATCTGTGGTTAATTCAACTATTTGCTCAGAAATATCATTAACAAATTCATAAGGATTTGCAAAAATTTCTATTTTTGTCTTTAATATTTCTTGCCAATAATCTTTTTGTCTTAAATATCTTTGGTATACTTTTGAATATTCAAATAGCTCTCTTGTATCTAATTCCATCTTATTGGAATGATGAAACTATTAAAGATATAGCTAAAATTAGGCCTATTACAAACATATATTCTATTATAAAAGTTATAGATATGTTAATCCATCCTAAATTTTTTAATGCCAACATTATTAAACCTATAACAAAGTCCCATAATGCTAAATTCCTAAATAATATAATAAAGTTTTCAGATCTTGGTGCCTCTACTATAGTTAATAATGCGTTAAAAATAAATACTAATAATACCCATGCTAAAGGATCCTGTAATGTTATAAATTGATAAAATTGATTAAATAAATCTAAAGTTGGTATAGTTGTATTTAATACAACTGGAGGAAATGGATTAGTCATTATAGTCTAAAGTATCCAATACCAAACAATATAACCCATAGGCTTGTAATTATTACTACGGCTATTGCTATATATAATATTCCTGATATTGATATTGATAATATATTCACAAAAGGTCCTAATGCCGGGGCTAAAAATCCTAATATCATTGAAATTAATCCACCTATTATTGTTACTGATGTAATCATTCCATATATTAAATATCCTGCTAATAATACTATTTCTATTGGGAATGAAATTGGGTTTGCTGATATTGTATTTATTGCATTTTGTATATTTTGTGCTGTATCTATTTCGGCTTGTATATTTGTAAATACTTGACCCATTCCTGGTACATTAAATGATGCTAATATTGTAGAAACAAACATCATTACTAATATTATCTTAAAGAATATACTTGCAAACTTAAATAAAGGTTGTTCTCCCATGGTTTTTTCAATAAAGAATTTAATAGCAAAATCATATAAGTATATAGCTAAAAAGCCAGATAATAATAATAAAGGTATAGCTGCGACATCAAAGAATGTTGCTATTATTAATGCACCCACCATAATAAATATTGATATAATAATTTTCCAATAATGTTGATATGCACTAAACCATTCATATAATAAAGCTAGCATAATTATCCATGAAATTATATATGGGATTGTACCATATCCTTTATAAGGTGGATAATATAATACTTGACTTAAACCATTTACATAATTTATAGTAATTACAGCATACTGTTCATTTGTGAAATTAAATCCTAGTGGTTTTGTTATAATTATATTTGTAACATTTGAATTAACTGATGTTAAATTATATGTTTGGATTAATTGTGAATTATTATAAAGTTGTATATAAACAGAATCTATTGTATAAGGTGTTTGAATTACCAATGTAGGATATCCATTTGTATATGTTAAGTTAACATATGCACCTGTTAATGTTACATTTATAAAACTTAAAGCTTGTTGTTGTAATTGGACTATTAATTGATCAATTGATATAGCTTGTTGTTGCGATCCTAAAACTGTGGCTAAAAATGTATTATTAATCCTTATAGAATATAAAGCTCCGAGTCTTACAGGTATTGGCGCATAATAATTATTTGATGAATATAAGTATAAATATGATCCTAATAAATAACAACCTGTTTGTGGATTTTCTATAGATATTAATGTACTTTGATATGGTTTTGATCCAACTAATGGGTTATAGTAATATATTAAAGATGTATTTATTAAACATATAGACCATTGAAAACCATAATTTGATAATAAATTAGTACTAAATGCTTCATCAAATGTATAACCTTGAATATTTTGTGATATTATTATAAAGTTACATTTATCATTAGTCCATAAATATAGAGTATATGCATTCATATCTGTATTTGAATATTGAACTGTGTTATTTATACATTCTAATGTTAATGAATATTTCACATTTGATGGAATATTTCCGGTATCTTCCATATATAGATTAAATTGATTATAATAGAATGGACCAATTGAATAAATAAAATCTGTTGTTACATTTACAGGGTCTTTACATAGTATACTCCAACTAAAATTATGAATTGGTGCTTTACTTATAACCCATGAATATGTTATAGATTCATTTGTTAATATTGATTGGTTATTAGCTATTAAGGTATTATTATCATAGAAGGATGTATTACATGTAACATTAGGTAAAACATCTCTTACAATTAGTGTATAATTCAACCCTAAAGGTGCAGTATAAACTAAAATTTGGGGTAAGTATATTGTTAAGTTAACTACTACAGTATCCCATAAAGGTATAAAACTAATACTGCCAAAAGATTGATTACCATATAATAATGATCCGTTAATATAATTTAATGTATTATTTTGTAAAATTGAGGTAAGGTTAACAAACAAATTATTTATTGTTTGTATATAATTACATGATAAATTATATTGTAATGTTTGATTTGTTACATTATCATAAATTATTAAAGTATTATTTGGTCTCATGCAATAATAGGTTATGTTTAGGTTTGAATTATATAGATCTGTATAATTTACATTATTATAAACGTAAGGTATTGGAGACATTGAAACATTTAATATTTGATCTAATTGGATTGTAAAAATATTAGTTGTTGAATTAGTAATACTCGATTTATTACCATATACTACTACAGTTAAATTATAATAGCCCGATTGATTTAGTAAATAAGTATAATTAAATGGTAAAGTTACATTTACTGCTTGAATTGTTATTGATGGTAATGTTATTTGTACATTTCCGTTTGTTAATTGTGTACCATTCAAATAAATTATATAATTAACATTTTCAGGTAATCCATCTGAGATAGTTACATTGAATAATAAGTTTGATTGGGTATTAACATTTATATAAGCTGTTGGAGGTGGTATATCAATTGTAAATATATTTGTTGCAATTGCCGTAACTTTAGATGATTGTCCATAAGCTACTACAGTTAAATTATAAGTACCAGATTGATTAAATAAATATGGAAATTCATATGGAATTGTTAAGGTTTGATATGCAGTTACCGAAACATTATTTGTTGTTAATACTGAACCATTTAAATAAATTGTATAATTTACATATTCTGAATAGGGATCAGATATAGAAACATTAAATTGGAAGTTTGTTGATGTATTTACTGAAATTGTTGAAGTTAATAATAATTGTTGAATTGAAAAAGATGGCATTACACCGTTTGGAGAATATGCTCTAGCAATTACCCATTGGATGTATTGGATTGATGATCCAAATGAAATAGCAAGGGCTCCTGCACCTATTTCTAATGTACCATATTGGAATGGATTATAATTTAAATTAGCATATATATATCCATTTTTATTTACCGTATATGTATTTAATAATGTTAAAGGAGCCCATACTTGATTAGAACTATAATCATAATATCCCGTTTGAGCATATGTTGAATTAATTATTAGATATGAATAAATAGTATGGCAACCCGATACAAAAGATGTTTTAGATAATATACTATTTGTTATGGCCGATTTTAAGTGAGTATATAGACCAGTGTTAGAATAATAATTAAATTGTACAAATGTAGATGAACTAGGTGCGGGTGTATAACTACTTGGGCCACCATTACCAACACTATATGCATAAATTTGCTGATTTGTATCTCCAAATAATGCTATTACATTTGAATCTGCAGTTCCACAAAAATACCAAGCTTCTTCAACAATTAAAGGTATTTTAGGAATATTCCAATTATTTGGGGGTAAAATATATGTACCTTCATAATCCTTAGCATCTAACATTTGAATACCATTTAAAGTTGCTTGCGGCACATAATTAACACTCGAAAAGGGAGATTTATATCCTATCCATCCATCTGTTGTATTATTAAAATATCCATATGCTATAAATACATATTTACCATTATCATATTGTCTAGATGGAAATATATTTGGGGAAGCACCTACATATGGATAATATTGTTGATAATAATTATCACTATTAGGTCCTATATGCATATATATTGTTATATTACTATTAGCAGGAATACCATTTGATAAATTAATCCACCATACATCACATGTAACTCCATTATAATTTAATTGACCTTCATACCATGAATATATGTTTGGAGTACCATTGTAATTTGTAGTAAAGTATACATTTGACCCATTACTATTAATTAAATTAAATAATGTTGCATTATTAATATAAGCAAAATTAGGACCAGCATTTATTGTTCCATTACATATTGCTATTTGTTGTTGAAAAGGTACGGGTGTTGGAATACTTTGATTATTTGTTATTGTAATTGCATACCAATCCGAAAATACATTTTTAGCTAATAAAATAAATATTAGAAATATTCCAAATAATTTAAGAAATTTTTTGATCATCCTTTATATTGGACATATAACATATAAGCTATTACGCCAACAATTCCTACAAATGTAATCCAAACATATGGGTTACCTGTAATACTATACCAAAATGATGTTCTTTGATAGTTATTTATTGATTGCATTGTTTGATTATAAATATATTGGCATATTATATTATTAGCTCCATATTGGTTAACACAATTTTGATATTGTTGTGATCCAATATTATAAGATGTAATAGCTTCTATACCTGTTACTATATTTGCTCCGTGAGAAAATAAACTCATAAGAAATCCATATATAGTTGCTATTATTAAAAATAAAATAACTATTACACCAGTTATAATTAATCTATTAAATGCTTTTACCATCTTAATCTTGATAATACGTATTGTATATCGTACATAGATTTTATGCCTTTACTTAAACTAGGTGCTAAGCCTCTAGATGGCTGTATTCTCATTGAAAATTCAGGCCATCCAAATGGTATTGGTGGTCTAGGTAGTATAGTTGGTGGTGTGGGTGGTGTTTTTGGTTCTGTTTTTATTTTTAATTCTTGACCTAATAATGATCTAATAGCTAAATCTCTTAATTTTTCTATTTGTATTTTTGGTGATATTATTTTTTCAATATTTATGAATTCTTGTCTCTCTATTTGCTTTAGTCTTTCTCTTAGCTTTTCTAATTGTCTTTCCCCACTAATTAATTGTTGTGCTTGTAAATTTTGTAATTTAAATATATTATATATACCATATAATTGCTCTCTTGAAAATTGATTTTGTAATGGATTTATGGTATTTGTTAAAGATAAGTAATTTTCCCTTAATTTTTCTAATGCTTTATTTCTTAAGACATTTAATTCATTTTGAATATTATACTTATTTAATATAGAATGATCAGAATATTGGTTTTGACTTAATATATTATTATAGCTTATACTTGCTATATTTATTGGAATACCATAAGGTGTAACTCTAATATCTTTTGGTGGTGCTATTATCTTTGAACCACCTAATTCTTTTAATATTTCTTGTAATTCTTGATGACTTAAAGATTGTCCCTTTATGTTTTGACCTAATATTTGTTCTGTTTGAGTATAAGGATCTACTCCTCTAAGATAATTAAATATTAAAGATCTTTTATTAGATAAAGGTATAAAACCTGATTGTTGTACAATATACCATGCATTTCCACGATTGGTTTTCATTACTTGAAACATAGTACCAATTCCATACTTATTATAATTTCCTATAATTCCCTCTCCCATAGTTTTATAAGTTTCTTTTGTTGATGTTTTTATTATACCTATGTCACCAACAAGATAAACCTTATTAAAGTTTTGATTAAGATTAAATTCAGTAGGTTGTACACTTAATTCAACATTACCTGCTTTATTACCCATCATATATACATTATATCTAGATCTATAATATGGTATTTTATTTAAGAAATAAGGGTTTGGCATCTTTCCCACATTGATTTTAAGGTCTTCGGGTTTTATGTAAGGATATAAACCTTCTAAATTAGTAATCTTAATAATATCAGGATTAACTATTTTGTTAGATATATCTTGAAGTATTTGTTGTTTAATTTCATTTAAATATGAAGTATAAGCACTATATTCTTTTGTTGCAGTTTCCAATAATATTTGTGCTTCACCTGGTGATAAAATACCTTTCTTAACTAAATCACTAGATATAGTTACTAAATTAGAATATCTTGATCCAGCTAAAATTTCTGGAATATCAAAGTTTGCATTAATACCAGCCTCTATTAATGTTTGTCCTCTATTTATATTTTCAACCAATGGTATATATTTCTTATTAAGGAAATTCTTAAATAAATATATCCCCTCTGTAGGAACAGTACTTAATTGTTCAAATTCTGGATATATTTGTTGTAAGGCTTGTTGTTCGGTTTTTACTAAATTCATATATGTTTCAAAATTTTCTATACCTTGTGCCTTTTGTGCTTTGAAAATACCCCAAATATTACTTGATACAGATCCACCTTTTGTACTAGTTTCTATTTTACCTTTATATGCATAATATGTTTGTCCAGGTTCATTTAATAGTTTTATTATTTCTATATCTCCTAATTTATTTTTAACTGCTGATGCTTTTGTTAATTCTACTTTTCCAGATATGTCAAATGGATATTCAGCTGGCTTTATATTTGAAAAATCTGCCTCCGTAAAAAATCTACCACCTATTTTTGGATAAGCTTCTGTTACTAAACCAGATCCGGTAATATATGCTTCAATTATATTTCCTCTTTTTACAGATGGAATTATATTTGTAACTGTCATTTTTTTAGGATAATAACCTAAACTCATTACAAAGCCACCTGGATTTTTTAAAGCCCAAATACCTTCAATACCTAAAGTTAAACCACCAGTAACTAAACCGATTGTTAAAGCTTCGTTCAGATTTATTCCACTTTGCCATCCTACTATATTTTTAAATCCTTGCATTGCTATATCTGATCCAAATCCTGCAGCAAAATTAACTCCAGTATCATAAAGTACTCTAGATGCAATTGCTAATCTTTTAGATGTTTTTTCACCTATACCAATAGATTCTAAAACTGGGTTTGCTATAGATCCTAGACTTCTAGCAATTGTAACATATGAAAGTGAAAATGGTATATTTTCAGTGGCTATTTGTATTGTTTCATATGGAGATAAAGTCTTACCCGTTGTTAAATAACTTCCAATATTACTAGCTAATAAATTAAATGATGTTACTAATGCATAATTTTTGGCAAATTCTGTAGCAAATCTTGCAGCAGTTGTACCAGTTGCAGCAGCCCCACCTAAAATACCAAAGGGTAATAATATTAATGTAGTTTCAAGTGTTTTTATAGCTTTTCCTGTTTTTAAAGCTTCTTGATATGCTGGTGTACCATATTGCTCAGCTTCCTCTGCTAAAGATTCATAATATTGAGCAGATTCTTTTAAACCTAATAATGAAGCAACATCTGAATAAAATCTAAATGCTTGTATACCTTTACTTACAGTTCCTATTTCCTCTTTTATATTTGATATTGTTTTCCTAAATTGTGGATTAGTACTATATTCTAATTGTTCCCATGTTGCTGTAGTATGTGTAGTAAGTGGCATACTAATACTAAAAGGATTAATAGTAGTACTAACACTAGAAATACCAAAGGGATAATTTGGATTATTTTTTATTTCTTCCCATAATTTTAAATATCCTAACTTTTGTGATATTTGTGATATTATATTTGGATTTTCAAGAGTAAAATTAGCTTTAAGACTTTCTATATATTGTATATGTTGATTAAAATCTGATTCTATATTATTACTCATTATATTAATATTAGGTACTGGCTTTGTTATTGTTTGTATATATTTGTTATACATATTTGTAAACCAATTTTGAATGCTTTGAAAAACATTACTTAAAATATTTCCACTAATAGGTAAACCAAATGACATCTGATATATAGTTGGTGATTTTGTTGTTTTAGTTATTGGTTGAGATGAATAACCAAAATCTAAATTATTTTCAGATGGTGTAGTTAAATCAATAAACCATTTATCTTTTAAATAATTAAGCATAGTTTGTTTATCACTAAATGATTGAGTATTTATTATTTGTCCATATGAATTAATTAAATATATTGTATTTGTATCAAAGTTAACACCTATATAAGTTATTTTATTTGGATCTAAAGAACTATATCCAAATGGATTAAGAAATATTTGAGTATTTTGTGAAAAGGTTTGTGGTTGAGTTGTTGTTTTATATTCTAATTTAACAATTTCACCTGTTTCTGGATTATAATACCATCCTGGTTTTATATTAAGATTTTGCCCACTTTGTAATTGTTGTAATTGTTGAGATGTTATTGTTGGTAAATTAGTAGATTGTAAATTTACATTAGTTTGTGGAGTACCTGTTTTAAAGACTATTTGATTACCTTCAATTGTATAATTAATAGGTATAGTTTGATTAATATTGTATGTAGCATTATAATATGGTTCATTTAACTTAGTAGTACCATGAGTTGTAACTTGACCTGAAATTTTAAGTGGAGTTGTTGAAATTTGATTAGTTTCTAAATTATATGTATATGTTGGGACTGTTATAATTTGGTTAATAGATGTCCATGGATGATAAAAATCATTAAAACTATAAAACTTATCTACAGATTCTATTTGATATTGATTATTACCTAAATAAGTTATTTTAAATTGAGCACCAACATTACCCCATGTATTTGTATCATAATTATATGCACGGGCATTAATTGTTATTGATTGTCCAGGTTGTAAGTTATTTATTTGATTTAAATATTCATTAGGTATTTTATAACCGTATTGACTTAAAACATTATTAATTACATCTGAAGGTGACATAATTGGTTGTGTCCAAATTGTTGCTGTAGGGGTACCCGGAATAGTATTTATTACTTTTTTTGCTATTGGGTCTATAACATAATAATTTTCAGTAATTGATGGAGAAGATGCTTGACCCATATAAGTACTTGTTTGATAATTCTTATATTTTACAATAACATATCCATTTACATTTTCAATTTCTAATGTATAATTATTTGTTATATTTCCAACAATTTGATCACCAATTACTGATGTTAATGGGCTTGATTGTGTATAATTTATTATTATTTTGTTTCCCTCAACCTTTATATTTCCATTTTTTAAAATATTTTTATTTATACCATATTGACTTAAAATATCAAATATTTCGGGTAAGGTTAAACTATTTGAAGATTGAGCTATATTTTGTGGTTTAGGCTGTTCAACTATTTTTGGTATATTAACAATAGCATTTGATATATTTGTTGTTGGTTGTAATCTTACATAAGGATTTATTCTAATTGGATTATGTATAATAACTTCAGGATCAAGACCTACCCCAATAATTGATATTTGTTGAACAGGATTTAAATTTTTAATTTTTTCTAAAACAGGATTTGGTACTGGCTCTTTTGGGGCTAGTTCTGGTATTTCTAGATTAGTTGAATAGTTTACATTAATATTAAAATTGTTATTTGGTCCTTTGTTAATTACTTTCCCAAAATCTGGATGAATTATATACTTTTTTATTGCTGGCATTGTTAAATCTTGTGAATGATTTACAATAACATTAACATTAATATTATGATTTGATTTATTTACATTAGGATTAATAGGTCCAACCATTTCATTTATAAATAGCATCTAACCTTTTAACCTCTTCTAAACTTCTTTTAATTCCATTTAATTTTAATAAATATATTCTTTGGACTAAGAAACTATAAATTGGATATAATCCTTTTGCATTTACTAAAGCTCTTGCAAATTGACCTGCAGCATATTTTATAACTTCAGGTCTTCCATTTTCCTTTATTATAGTTTCAAATCTTTTTAGTAATATTTTAGTATCATGAGGGCCACGTAATTGATTCAATAAAATTCCTAACCTACCATAAATTGTTTTTAAATTCCATTCAACTAATATAGGTTTAATTTCATTACCATTAATTATAGCAAAATGTGATAATAAAGCATTAGTATTTGTAAAATCAGAAACATCTAATAAGAATGCTAATGTAGTAGCATCATAATCGACATAATTTTCTAGATGTGTTTTATTTGCAAAAAGTTTAACTAATGAATCACTTCCAAAGTAAATATTTCTAAATCTAAAAATCCTAGGCATAGAAAAAAGAAAGAAGCCTTAATATCCAGCCGGTGCAACTACAGTTCTTGGCATTGCTAATCTCATTAGTAATTCTAATATAATTATAAATACTCCTATGAATGATATTATTTGCAATGTCATTGCTAATGTATTAACTGCAGTTGCTGCATAAGTATTTGCTTGTGATACATATGTTATAGAGTTTTGGAAAGACTGATTAACCGTAGTCTGTAGATTTGTTGCATTTGATGGTAATTGGTTATATACTGCCTGATAGCTATTATATAGCAATGGATAGAAGAACATTCCTGATACATTTACTATACCCTGTCCTATCATTACAATTACTGCTGCTACTACTAACCCCAATGCAAAACCAATCAATGTATATACTGTGTCCATAATATATTAATTACATTACTTATATATAAACTTTTATAAAATTTATCATGAATATCATGATATCATAGTAGTATTCATGATAACCTATCATAAAGATTTATATATTAGTCATTATAAAGTTATTATTATGGAAATAGAAATTAACATAAATAGACCTGTAACTTTAGGTGGTTTGGGATTTATGAAAACAACCTTTGGAGCTTTATCTTCAAAGGATAGAGAAATCATAGATAAACATAAAAAAGAAATATCTAAATTAATAAATAATTTATTAAAAGTTTTACAAGAAAAGTATGGAAAAGATACATTAATAACTACTAATTTTATAATTGAAGTAGATAATAATACAAAAATACCAAAAAAAGCATATATAAGAAAAGTAACAATTTGGGAGCCAATAAAAATAATACAAGAAAATATAGAAATAGCTTTATAAAAATGGTATTAGGTGTTGATATAAGTCCAAGGTTTTTATTATTTTCTATAATAGCTAGTGCAGTATTTACATATATAATTCAAAATTTAAATTTACTTTTAAATTTTACTTTAGTTAATCCTTTATTTAGCTGGGTTGGCTTTTTAGTAATATTTTTTTATTTCTTTAATGTTATTTATGCATTAGCAACATATGAAATTAATGAAGATGAAAATACAACAAAAGTATATATAATTGTAATAATTGCACTAATAATTGCAGCAATATTCTTATATTATATGGGCCCAATTATAATGAATTTCTTTAAATAAAATGGCAGATGATTTTGATGATATAGATGAACAAAATATTCCTAAAAAATTACCAAAAGGATTTATGGACTTTAGTTATTTATATAAACCTCAAGAACCAAAAGATACTTTACCAAACTTTTTAGATTTTGATATTACTAAAAAAGTTTCTAAAATATTAGACAAACCAGCATCATCAATTATTATTGCAGATCCAAATAAAAAAGTAATTTTAGCAAAATTAAATGATTTAATAGCTTTCTTTTTAAATTATTCAACACAATTAAGAGCTATATATCAAAAAACAAAGAATCCACATTTAAAAGCTTTAATTGAAAGACTTATAATAAAAAATGATTCTTACCTAAACTCAGCATTAGCATTATATAAAAGTGAAGCATCAATATATGATGTAAAAGAACAACAACAAGGAATATTTTCTTTAAGCCAAACACCTTATGGTTATCAAAATATAAGCTATGGTCCTCAAAATCAAAAACAACAATAATAAAAAAAGTAAAAAATTTAGAGAAGATAAAGTGTATATAATTTACTATTATCCACCAGATATTACTATAACTGAAGATAAAGAATTATTAAGATTATTTAGAGGATCAAAAGATAAATGGACTATAATTGATGAAAAGGGACAAGAATATTTGATAGATGCTATATTATTATTTTATGGTTTACCAATTAGAAAAAAAGAATTAGAAAAACTAAAAACTATGGATGATAAAGAATTAGAATATTATTATCAAAATGCTTTAATATATTTATTTAGTGCATTAACAAACTATAAACAAGGATTTATTAAAAGAATTGTAAGTAAATTAGCATTTAAAAAACCAGAAGGTAAACCTATTAAAGTTAAAGATATAAACGAAGATATAGAATTAAACCAAGGTGATGCAATTGAAAGAGCTTTTAACTATTATCAGCAAGCTCAAAAATTAGGATCTATTTATGCAGAAATAACTAAGTCAAAAAGAGGAATATTTAGTGGTAAGGGTATAATATCTATACTATCTGCAACAGATACTAGAACAATTGTAAATATAGGTGTTGCAATTATAATCATAGTTGTATTAGGTGCAATGGTTTTTTTCTTATGGAGAGCAAATTCTACATTTGCTAATACAATACAACCAGCAATTAATTTAACAAATATTGGTGGACAAGTTTATAATATAACTAATCCAATAAAATGACATCTTACAAAATATTTGATAAAGAAATATTTTTTGAAACAGATCATATTATTATAATTGATTCGAAAACAAATGAAATAAAACATGAGGAAAAACACTATTTCTATGATGGGAAAGAATTAAAAGAAATAAAAGACCTTTATGAATATAATTTAAAAGTATATGAAATTTCACAAAAAATACAGGAAGAATTTACTAAATTTTCATCAAAACATGCAAAACCACCTATAGGTTATGTTACTATAAGTAACATGATCTTTGAATATATGTTAGCTAGAAATAATGTTATATTAATTGCTTATGCAAATATAAATAAATTAGAAAAAGAGATCTCTAAAGAAATTACAGATGATACTATTAAGATCATATTTAAATCAAAGACCATAATTAATAAAGAATGGAATTTTGAAAGTATACAAAACCTACCAAATGATATTAAAGATAATGTGACTAAATTAATTGAAAAGGCTTTAAAAAGTGCTATGGTTATGTTAAAGAAAAATACATAAAAAACTTTATAAACATTATATAATATATGGTTACAAATGTTACCTATATGTTAAATCCTTATATGATTTCTAATGTAAATTTCTATATACCAATTATCCTCTCATTAGTATTATCACCATTAATAATATGGTTAATAACAATATTACTTATAAGAAATCCAAAATTAAGATTCTTTTTTGATATAATTACCCTTATTTATACGGTGTTTTTGATGACAATATTTTTACCATCATTTCTAGGATATAGTTTAACACAAATATATCAACTAATAAATATTGTAGGTGATCCAAATATGGTTATATATTTATATAATATAGAAAATGAATTAACAGCAATATATACTTTAGCATCAACATTTGGATTCTTTTATTATGCAATAGGCGTATTATTAATAATAGCTGACACATCATTATTATGGACTTAAGTGTAGGTCAAATCTTATTTATTTTAATATTAATAGCTTTAATAGTTATTTATATTACAAAGGGTTTATTATGGATGTCCATTGCATTAGCTGCGATATTAATTTATGTTATACCAGGTTATATAATTATAAAAAAAATATATAATTTCTTTAAAAAAGAATAATTTATTCTTTTTCCTTACTTTTTATTTTTGCTAAAATTCTATTAAAATCTTCTTTACTTTTTGCATTTAGATAATTCATTAAAGACCAAAATATAAAATCTATGCTTTGTATATTAAAAACTCTACTATCTCTTAAAGGATCTAAATTTTCAAAATATTTATCTAATTCTTTTAATAAGGTTTCTTTATCTTCTTTATCTAAATCTTCAAATATTCTTACATATAGCTTTGCATCATAGATTAAATTATATAACTTATTTATTAGTGCTAATTCTAAATTTGAATCCTTTTTTGTTAAATATGTTGTATATAAAATTTTATATTCAATAATATCTTTTGTAATTTCTTGTTCTAATAAACTTTTTATTATCATTTTATGTTATATCATAAGTTCCAGTTTTTGGCTGTGGTATTGGTGTACCATAATTTAATATAATACTTACTTTTTGTATTAATTCATAATAAATATCTAAAAGTTCGGGATATGTTATTTCAGGATCTGTGACTATTCTATCAAATAAAGCTTTTAATGATTCTTTTGCTATTTGTACTTCCATTTGGGTTTTTGCACTTATACTATAACCCCAAGTTGATCCTAATAAAGCTAAAGCATAAGCTATCGCAGCTCTTAACTTATATTTAAGTTCTTCATCATCAAAAGTTTTTGTATCTGTAGATATTCCAGAATATGTTAATAATTCAATAATTTGCTCAATAATATTACCGAAACCAATTTGGAATCTGGTCTTTAAGTCAGGGATTTGATATGAATATTGTAGATTTGTATCCATATTTATATAATTGTTTAAAGAGATTTATAAATTATAACTCTAATATTTGCTCTAATAGGTTATATGCTTCTTTGTATTGATCTAAGGTTAAAACTCTATTTTCCCTAATATATGCTAATTTTTGAATAACTTTATCTTTATATTCCTTAACTTTATTTGAATTAGACATAGCCATATAGCTTAAGGCTAAAATTAAAGTCTCTTTTAAATCAATTATAGCTTTATCTTTTATTAAAATTTTACTATTACCATTATATATTTTTTCAACTTTTTTTATGATATCTTTTATTTTGTTTACCCTTTCTATTAGATCTTCCTTAAATTTTTCTTTTGAATTAAACAAATAATCTATGTATAAACCCTTTCTTTCCATATATAAAATTTATAAAGCTCCATTTATAAGTATATATTATATGTCAAATGATATAAAAACAGAATTACTTACTATAAATTACACTAATAATTATGTTGATATTTTAATAATAGTTCCTATGACCTTTATGCAAATATTACAAAAGTATGGTTTACTAAAAACCCCTTTAGATAAATCAAAAGAAAAAGAATTATTAAAAGAATTAAAAGAAAAGTTAAAAAATGATGAAACTATAAGAAAAACAATTAAAAGTGAAATTGATAAAGCAAATAAATTTATATACTTATATAATCCTGAAACCCAAAAAATAAACCTTGAATTATTTAAAGTAGAAATAAAAAAAGATAATATTAACCTATATTATAGAATAACTTTTATTACAAAAAATTTAAATAAGTAATTTTACCTTTAATTTTTACTTTTATAATATTATACACTATGTATAAAGTATATCCAATAAGAAATAAAATCCACTGTGGTATAATAATATTACCAACTTTTAATGGCAATGTAAATATATTTAATATTGTTATAATAATTCCTATTATAATAAATAGCATTATGCTATAAATAATTAAGGTATCTATCATTGCATAAAATTGCATTTTTTTAGCTTTATACAATTCTCTATAAAAAGATTCTAATGTTTCATCTTCTTCTTTTATTTTCCTATTATATCTTTTTGATAATTTATTATATAGTTTATTAATGATATTTTTAAACCAATTACTATTTATAATTAAACCAAAAACAAAACCTATTAAAATATCTATAAGTCCACTAACCATTTTTCCAGCTCCACTTACCTTTTACTATATCTTTAGCTATCTCTTCTATAATTCCCTGCTTTATATCTGTTTCAGGATCATCTATAATAGTATTTAATCCTAAACCTCTTAATTTTTTTGCTATCATAATAGCAAAAGTTCTTTCTCTACTTTTTAGGTCAGATAATTTTATTGAATTATATTTTGCCTTAAATATATCTTGCTTTATTTGATTAATCATTGCCATAAAGTATGGGGCACTCATTGTTTTATCTATTATATACCTATTTACATCAAATTCATCATCTATTATGCTTATAATTGCTAACCTATCTAAAAAAGCTTTAATAGATGAGTCATTTAAACCTCTTTTAGTTAATTCTCCTTTTAACCAATCTTTTGATGTTTTTATAAAATCTGTTAAATTATTGCTATTTATATTATCAACATTACCTAAAAATATAAAACCTACATCTCTTTTAATTACATCTCTTTCAGATTTAGATGATGCACTTCCTTTTTCTATATGCCATACTCCTTGAGCTAATCCACTTTCAGCAATTGATATAAATTCATCAAACTTGTCTTTTTCTAGATTCTTATCAAAAGCATCTATTACAATATAATCATTATGAAATATTGCACCTAATGTTCCGGATCTTGCATCCATTACTAATCTAGTCCTTGATGGAAACTTTCCAAATATAGCAATTTTCATAACATTAATTAACTTTACATAAAAAGTAGTCTTACCAGTACCAGGTTTTGTAAATTGTAAGGTATGTGTATACTTTGTAAAGTCATCAGTTAGTTTTATAGGAAATAATGATAAAACTCTTGGTAGAAATATTTTTCTTAATAAATTATACTCATCTTTATTTGCATCAAAGGGATTTATTCCTATAGCACATAAGAATAAATCAAACCAATTAACCTTATATTTTTCTTTTATTTCTAATAATTCTTTTGTTCTTAATTCAACTTTTGCTAAATCCATATATGATTTTATATAAAACTTATGATGTCTCTTATCTTTATCTTTTACAATAATATTTAAATATAATAACCTAGCTTTTGTAACTTCATTTAATATATCTACTAAATCTTTATCATCTATGTCAGGATTATTTTTCTTTAATATATATTCATTAAATATAACATCAACTCCATTTGTTAATTTTGCAACAAATTCCTCTGGAGATCTTATTTTTACTTCAGTAATTCTTCCTATAAATTCTAATGATTTCTTTCTTAATAACTTTAATGTAAATTCCTCTTCTTTTTCTGGTTTACTTAAATAGATTATATCTATTATATTTGAATTCCAATCTCTAATAAATGGTAAATATGGGCTAATACCTTCATATTTTTCCTCAGATATATCTATATTCTCAGGTATTGTATTAATAAAAATTGGCTCTTTAAAGATCTCTTTTGAGTCATAATCTGTCATTGATTTTCTAATTTCTTTAATTCGTCTTCAAGCTTTTTCTTTTCTTCTATTAACCTTTGTAATTCTTCTTTTGATAATTCCATAGCTTGACCTATTTCTATTTTTCTTTCTAGAGTTTCTATTTGATCTTTTAATTCTTTTATTCTTTTAGCTTTACCTATATTAATACTTTTTGGTTTTTCAGGTTCAACTCTATATATTTTGTTATCTACTAATTTACCTTTATTTTCTGATAATATTTTATCAATAGCTTCCATAATTTCTCTTTCATAACCTTTAAATGTCCCCTTTATAGTATTAATTTCAATCCATTCATTCTTAATAAGTTGATCAAATATCCAATTATAAATTTCATTTACTTTTTTTGTATCTATTTCTTTAGGTTTTTCTTTCCTTTTTTCAAATTTTGAATCTGTAAATTGTTTCATTAAGTATTTAGTTCTACTACCAATTAGTATCAAATTCTTACTTTTATCATAATCTAAAAAGTTTAACTGCCTTAATATTCTATAAGCAGTCCTAAATTCTCTTTCATAACCATTCTTTATAGCATCATTTAGTATTTCAGCATAGTTTACAGTTTGCTTACTAATTATTTCCTTTAATATTTTACTCATGT
>Ga0080005_127700_pt1 | contig 19234 bp, 30 predicted proteins | sample JossMetagenome_2_FD_69208 | JGI IMG/M metagenome (GOLD analysis project Ga0080005, IMG submission 69208) | Hot spring sediment microbial communities from Joseph's Coat, Yellowstone National Park, USA - JC3_ASED (SPADES assembly) (version 2) | ecosystem: Environmental > Aquatic > Thermal springs >... | reverse complement strand
GCGCCCCGGCGTCCCTGCCCAAGTAGCAGACCCGCCTTTTGCCGCCCTCCACGTGCTCCACGCGCATGTAGTGTTTGCCGTAGACCTTGACCTTAGTTAAGTACCCCGGTTCCCCACACCTGGGACACGTGATCTTCACAGCACGCAGGCGCGTCCTCATTTTAATCCTTTTCCACTAATTTAGTGGAATCTCCGCTGGGTTTTTGACACGCCGCGTTTCCACTAATTTAGTGGAATCATTTTACATAAGGGGGCGTTCGGTTAAAGGGGGCAAGGCCGCGCCGTACGAAACACGTCTTTGCGCAACGCGCCGTGTTCCGAGTAAGTGTTAAATAGCGGTAGTAGCAATGCTACATGGCCAAGACGAACGTGGAGGAGGTTAAGCACGTCTACCTAACGCTCGACGTCTACAAGAACGCGATGGAGAAACTCTACAGGCTGGCGTATCAGAGGCCGGAGCGGCGCTACGTCTTGACGTATACGCTGGGCGCCACCGGCAGGAGGATATCGGAGGTGCTTGAGCTGACGACGCGCGACATAGACTTCGAGAGGCGGCAAATAACGTGGCGCATTTTGAAGAAGCGCCGCCGAGACTACTACGTCACGCTGCCGATGTCGCCGCGGCTTGAGGACATCTTGCGCAGGTACGTCGTCCTCAACGGCGTGCCGGACAGGCTTTTCCCGGTGACGCGGCAACAAGGCTGGCTGGACGTTAAGAAAACTTTCAGAGAGCTGGGCCTCCACGGCTGGAAGCCGCACTACCTGAGGCACGCATTTATCTTGATGGCGTTGGTGGGGCAGAATACCATAGAGCAAGTGCGGCGGTGGACCCAGCACTCGTCGTACAAGGAGCTTCTTGAATACGCGCGGATAGTCGGGATGGAGCTGGACAAGCCCCTCGTGCCTTTTTAGATCTTCCTCCAGGCGGCGGCGGCCGCCGCCATTATTATCCCCAGCGCCACCAGGGTGAGGCTGGAGCTGCCGTATATCAACGTCATCAGTATCCCGAACAGCGCAAGCGCGATGCCGGCGACGGCGGCGGTCTTGACGACGTCGTCGTCTCTGCGCGAGGCGGCCCACGCCACGGCCACCGCCGCAGCTGCAGCCGGCGCCACTGCGGCCGGCGGGGGCTGGACGGACATCGGTCCGTACGGGACGGCGGCCGGGGCCGGCGCAACGTACGTCTTCAGCACGTTGTAGACGGTGTTCACCCACACCGACGTGGAGGACTCCATCTTGACCGTGTCTTGGTACCGCGGAAGCGACTTGTAGTAGTCCTCGAGCCTCTTCGTCATGTTTGCCTGCATCTGCAGCCACTGCTTGATGGCGTTCGCCGTCTCGTTGTACTGCTGGGCCATGAGCTGAAGCAGCCGCTTCCACGCCTCGACAAGCGCCGTGTCGGGCTGAATGGCCGGCCCCTTCACCAGGGTGTTGTTCGGCATCAAGAAATACCGGTATCCGTAGTCGTAGTACTCGCCGGCGATGCTGAACGCCGGCTGCATGAGGCAGAAGTCCCGCGGCGTGTAGGCAAAGTCGAGGCGGGTGTCGGTGTTTGCGTACTGGCCGTCCCACCTCGCCTTTATGCACTTGCCCGGCTCCACCCTGTCGACGAAGGTGTAGCCGCCGCCGCGGTAGCCGTCGTACGGAACCCAAAGCCCGACGTAGACGGGCGAAGTCTGGTTGTTACATATCTCAAACTCGCGGGCGCGGTCCATGCGGAGGGGGGCCAGCTCGAAGGGCGGGTTTGCGGACTCGGGCTTGTAGGGCGGACACGCGAGGCCCCGGGTGTTGTAGACGTATAAGTCGTCGGCGAGGGTCACCTCCACGATGGTGTGGCGTTGAAGCGGAATGGTGAAGTACACGCTACCCCACGTGCTCCGCTTTGCCAGCCAGTAGTCCCGTATCCTGAAGTAGCCGGCGGTTTCGTTGCCCACGTAGCCCAGCTCCGCCCTGCCGTAGAAGCTATTCGGCAGCTTCACGAAGACCACCCCGTCGCCTGGGTCCGCCCCGACGGCCATGGCCATGAGGAAGTTGTAGCCGTACGGCCAATACGACAGGTTGTCTGGGATCTGCGGCAGCGAGCTGAAGTGCACCGGCCCGTAGAAGTAGTAGGAGCCGTACAGAGACAGCACCGTAGGCACCCTCGTCTTGTTTGCGATGTACCACCCGTCGCCCACGGCCACGAGGGTGTTCGACTTAAGCCTGTATAGGTGCGCCGTGCCGTTTATCCACGTTTCGGAGGGCTGGGGGGTCCAAGGCCACCACGCCCCCCTTATGTCGCCCTGCCTCCCCGTCTTGAGGTAGTACAGCGTCACGGTGACCCAGCCCTGCGTCGCGTTGAAGTAGTAGTTGGAGGGGAAGACGATGGCGTACGTCGCGCATGTGGCCTCCTCGGTGAACAGCAACTTGTCGCCAACGTTGTAGGCGGGGCCCTCGCTCACGTATACGGAATACGTGCCAGGCGACTGGATCCAGTAGCCGTGGTCCAGGTACATCTTGCCGCCGCATATGGACCACGGCCCCGACGACCTGCCGTTCACCGTGAAGTTGGAAAACTGGCTCCACAGGTAGCCGGGGCGGTCGATGTAGACGTCGATCTTGTAGGGGGGAAGGTCGTAGTAGCTGCTGTAGAGCATCTTCAACATGTAGAACAGCGGCACCCCCATGAAGTTGGCTTCGTAGTTGTAGGGGTACGTCTCAACCACGACAAGGCCTTTCCGGGGGTCCACCGACGCGTTCCACGCGGGGAGCAGGTAGCACACCTCCGCGTTTACGAGGCACCACTTCACAGCCGTCACGTTGTACGTCACGGCCATCATTATGTCGCTCCACGCGGCGGCCGAAACCAGCGCGGCAAGCAACACAAGCGGGGGGAGTGCGCTACGTAGAGACATAGGCGGCGATTTTGCGCTTCGCCGTGGCCGACAGCAGCCTGTGCTTTTCAAGCCACGCATAGACGACTTCCGCCACCCGCCGGGCCTCCGCGGCGCCTTTATGCTTCTTCGCCAAGGCGATTAAATATATCGCGCGCCTCTTAGCCAGCGTAGGGGTCATCCTAACCCGGCGGCATGAGCGGTCGTACGTCCAGCCCCGCCTCAGCTCCCTCTCAACAAGCGACAAGATCCCCCGAGCCGAGCGGGCGTCGACCCCGTCGCCGGGGACGTACACATTTTCGGCCCTAGCCCAGCAGGAGTTTTCCCCCATGTATATGTTCATGGCCGGGCCGAGGCCGCGGTTTTTATTTTATTTTGACAGGGCGAGGACGACGGCCGCCGCGAACAGCGCCACCGCGGCCCCCGCCTGGGCCACCGCGGTCAGAGGCGGGTAGGCTATGGCCAGCGTCGACACTACGGCCGCCGCCGCGAACAGGTACACAACGGTCCTCGACAGGCTGGACACCACCGCCGCGGCGAAGGCGCCAACCGACACCGCAGCCATCAAGAGGCTGAAGGAGTCCGTGGGGTAGTTCCCCAGCGACGCGCCCTCCGGCATGGCTATGGACGGCGTCGGGGGCGCCGGGACGGAGCACGACAAATTCGCAAGGACGCCGCCCGGCTGGATATGCGTCACCACCGTCGTGTAGGTCTTGGTGGTGGTTGTGGTGGAGCCGTTCACCACGTACTCCTGGACAGCCGTGGCTATCTGGGTCGTCTTTATGGTGGACGTCACGGTGTAGTACACCAACGTGCATGCGGGCGACTGGCAATACGCGGGGGGCGGAGTCAACACGCTGACAGCCGCGATGGCCAGCGCAACAGCCAGCGGCGCCAGCTTACCTCTCGCGGTGCGCCACATAGCCCGCCACCACGGCGATAGACACGATTATAAACCACGGCCAGTAGGTCGAGGCCTTCGGGGCGGCCAGGTATTCACTGTAGACTCCTATCGAGCTGCTGGTCATGTTCCTTGCCAGGGACGGGGCGTAGTCCACGAACATGTACCACAGCAACATGAACAGGATAAACAGCATGAAGGCGGCGACAAGCCTCACAAGCCCCTAGCCCTCCCTGTTTTTATTTTTTTCGAAGCGGCACTTAATGTCGTAAAACTGCCGCGCCTTGGGGAAGTACCTCTCCGCCTCTTTAAGCACCTCCTCCACCTCCACGGTGTGGCCGAGCAGCCACCTCAACGTGTTCAACCCCACCACGTGGTGGTTCCACGTGGCGAACACCATCAGCCTATGCTTGATGCTTTCGACCCGGGAAAACCCCGCCACGAGGCCCAGGAAGCCGCCGGGGAGGCTGAGGAGGGCGGCATTCCTAATGCGTTGCCACCTCGTCCTGGCTTTCTGCTTCGTGAGGCTGTCCCTTGCGCAGCAGCACAGGAGGAGCACGACGAACATGTAGAACGTCTCAGCGTCCATTCCTTTTCTCGTGCACGGCGGTCTGAGCCACGCCGGCCCAGCCGCCCATGGGCCGCGGCGCACTTAGCAGGGCGATGCCTCGGGCGATGGCCTCAATGACCGCGGACGACTGAAGTATTGAGTCGACGGCGGCCAGCGCCTCCTCCACGATGCGGAGCTGCGCCACGGGGTCGGCCTCCGCCTTCAGCCTCTCCACCTTCGCCGCCACCAAGACGGAGTAGGCTGTCTGAAGCAGCTGGAGGTACGTCCGCGCCGCCTTGGAGGCCATGGCCTCCGGCGTGGCGGCCATGTCGAAGACGGCGAGGGTTCTTACATAGAGCGCCGCGGGAGCCGACAGTATTGCGATGAGCACCTCAAGCTTCTGCTTCAACGCGGGGTCAGCCACCTCGGCCATGGCCGTCAAATACGTCAGTGTCTGCTGGAGCCTGTCCGCGTCCACGTTCTCCTGGACCAGCTGCATGAACCAGTCGCCCCACGCGGCGGGCGGCGCCTCGGCGGGCGGCGGAGGCGGCGGCGGCTGCTGAGGCGGCGGGGAGGCGGGGGGCGGCTGGGGGGTCTTCCTGCGCCTCACCATAGCACCGGCGGCACGTACCTCATCCTCCTCTCCTTCAACACGACGTAGGGGTGCGACCACGCCACTGCGCGGCAGCAGCCGGACTTTATCCACGCCACGGCGAAGACCCTGTCTCTGCTTTCTCTATACTGCCCCCACTCGTCGATTACGATGATGCGGCGCTTCAAGTTCGGCGGCGGCATTATGCGCCAAAGCGCCAGCGGCAGCTCGTAGAGCCAGGCTATCAAGACGGCGTTGCGCATGGCCCTCGCGTGGGCCAGCACCGCGTCCAGCAAGTCGCCCCTCACGTCGGTCGCCACGACGGCTGGCCACCCGGCGCCGGGTAGCGAAGCCACGCCGCCGTATTCATACACCCACCAGCCGAAGCGCCTCGGCGGGATCCCGGCCACGTAGTGGGCGAACTTGAGGAGGTCCAGCTGGTCGATCACGGCCTCGGCAGCAGGCCCTGTATTGCTGGTACGATCATAGGCAGGAGGAACGCCGCCGCGGCGCCTATCAGCAACAGTATTAGGAGGGTCCTGAGGGGCGACCCGCTCCTCCGAAGCGCCCTCAGCAACGCCGCCGTGGTCTTGTAGTCCTGGTATATCTTCTCGGCGACGTTCGCCGCGTCGCGGAACGTGACAGATATGTGGAGCAGCAGCGACTTCATCACGTCGACAACTGTCGAAGGCGACATGTCTACGGCTATCCATACGTCGTCCGCAAGAAGCCCCACCCTCACCTTGTCCCCCATCCTCCGCGACACCTTATCCACCAGCTGCTTGATGCACTCCCGCGTCTCGGCCCCGCCGCATATGAGCGACAGGTACGACGCCGCCCTGGCCTCGGTGGCGGTTACGTCCGTGGCGGTGGCCGAATGAGGCGACGACATTTCGGCGAACAGGTACCGCATGCCTAGGCCGCTTGGGAAGCTCCTCACAACTACGGGGGGCGTCCGGACATACGCCAAGACCGCGGTGGTGCCGACTAGGTACAGCTCCGCCCCGTCGTGGAGTATCGCCGCCCGCCGTGCCACGGCGACGCGGCCGTCGGCGAAGTAAATCACCGCCTGGACGTCGAAGCGGCGCCTGGCCAATAAGAAGACCAACAACGCCGTGCCTATCAAGGCCCCTATCAACGTGGGGTCCACGCCGCGGACCACCCGGTGGAATAAAAAGCTAATGGAGTTTCTCCAGGGTGGAAGACGCTGCCGATATCAGCGCCGCCTCGCGGAACAGAGGGACGAGGAGATACAGCGCCTTCACGAACTTGTCCACCTCCTCACTGTCGTGGAACCTCCACGCCAGCAGCTCCTTCACCGAAGCAAACACCGGCAGCTTATCCCTCGACACGCCCACCAGCCCCAGCACGTCGGCCCAGTCATGAACCAAGTCGGCCGTGAGGGCTGCCTCCCTCTCGCCCAGCAACGCCACGGCCAGCGCAATGAGCTTGTGGGCCGCGGTGACGCGCGACACCGAGTCCCGCGCCTTGATCATTTCGTCGTAGACAGCCACGACGCGGTCTATCAGCAACGCGCGGGCTTGGTCAGTCAGAAACTGCCGCCTAGTCATAGTACGTCTTTACTATCTCGAGCTCCAAGTCGCGGCACCATTCAAGAGCCCGCTGCCGCGACGTGAACGTATCCGCGCATATCACCGACCGCGCCTTCGCAAGGGGGTCTGAACACGCCGTCAGCATCTTCTGGGCGCAGCATTCGAGGAACTCCGTCAAGGAGTTTATCTGGGGGCACATAGCCCTCGCCTCCCTCAGCGCCATAGCCCACGACAGCAACGACACCGCCCGGAGGTACTCCTCCTCCTCCCTGTTCACGCCGCGCCGCGGGGTGCCAAATAAAAAGCTAGCACGACGACCACACCGCCCTAACCACGGTCTCCACGTCGTCGGGCGCGCGGCACCTCGGCCTCAGCTGGGTCCAGACCGAGGCGGCGATTTTGGTGGCGAAGGTGTCCAGCGGCGCGGCGTAGGTGTGGACGGCGGCGGGGAGCGCAGGCATGTGGACGCCCGGCACCGGGGCGTGGAAGATAAACAGCGCATTCTTCAGCGGCCGGAGGAACTTCACCACCTCCTGCGCAACTAGGTTGTCGACGAAAACCACGGCCCCGTAGCTGTCGGCCATGTCGACGACGTAGGTGTAGTCGGTGCGCGGCTTCCTCAGCCACCACACCTGCCTCCTTCCCGAGAAGTAGAACCACGCCAAACTCAGCGGAACTTCCTGGACGGCGCCCCAGGCGGCGCGGAAGATCCCCCTCTCCGCGTCTATCGTGTACTGGAGCTTCGGCACCTGAAGCGGCTGCATTAGGTAGTACCACTCGGTGCCGTGCGCCTCCCGGGGGTCCTCCACCTCGGCAAAATTCTGCGCCCCCTCGGCCGGCGGGCTGAGGCCCTTGATGCGGGCGTAGGCCTCCAGCATTTCCCTGGTGGGGAGCGGCACCGCCACCGGCTTCAGCCGGCCTCCCCGCCGCAGCGCGGGGTCGATCAGCGACGGGTCGGCGTTGGTGGTGGCCGCCACGACGCCGTTGTCCAGCTCCTGGAGTTCGGTCAGCAGGACCTGCACCGTGGCCAGCTTAAGCTCCGACGTCTTTTCACGCGACATGGCAAACACCTCGAACTCGTCTAGGAGCACCGCGTCTCCGCGCCGCGCTAGGTCGAGTGCGCGCCTAATGTTCTCCTCCGTCTCGCCTAGGTACTTAGACATCAGCGACCCCGGCCCAAAGACGTGGAGCTTCACGCCCCACTTCTTGGCAAAGTAGCGCGCGGCGTAGGACTTCCCCGTGCCTGGGGGGCCGTAGAGCAGCAGCTTGCAACCCCTCGCCCGGGAGAAGCAGGCGTCGAGCTCGTCGAACACCTTCCTGTACTGCACGTAGAACTCCCCAGTCTCGAGCGACTCCGCCCTCCAGTCGCGGCCCTCCGCAACTACGCGGACTCCCGGCAAATCGACGGCTTCGGTGTATTCCCTATGCGCATAGAGGCAGCCCTCAGGCGCCGCCTTCACCACGGCGCCGCCCCGCCTCACCACGCGGGTGCAAAGCACAGCTTTATATTAGGCACCGTTATAAAGGTCGTGTCTTGGTGGCGCCCTTCATACGCCTGGGCCGCCTGCAAGGGGAAATACGGGGCGGAGGACGACGCGGAGGCCCTCGCCAAGGCGGCTGAGGCGGGCGACGTGGCGTGCATCAACGCCCTCCTGGACAAGTACCCCTCGGTCGTCGTCCTCCACGACGCGCCGGACAAGACTTACGCCGTCCGCCGCGAATACGGCGAAGAAGTGCACATATGCTACGGCGACCTCTGCATAGTGGCGTCGCTCCTCGAGGCGCCGCCCGGCGAGGAGGAGGACAAAATCGCGGAGGGCGAGGCGGCCAGGGAGAAATACGCCGTCTTGAAGGTCTACGCCCTAAAAGGCGCCGAGCCAATACGCCGAGAAAAAGACGCCGTCTAAAACACGAAAAATTTTGGTCTTTTGGGCTACCCGAAATTCTTCAACTCTCGCGTATTGACCTCCAGGCGGTGAACACCAGCGCGATGAAGAGGCCGGCGGCGAGCACGTGGAACATGAGGGAGGTCTGGGTGAACAGCTTGTCGCTTCCCTGCGGCGGGAACTGGAACGGCACGCCCAAGGCGTCTCCGATTTTTTTGCTGTTTTCCGCGAAGGCGGTGAGGACGCCGTTGAGCACGGCCACAAGCACAAGCGCGACGCCGAGCCAAACTGCGAAGGTAGCCGGTCCGACGCCGTCACTCATAGCCCCGCCACGCCACCACGATGGCCGTTACTAAAATGGAGGCGATGGTCAGCTGGGTCGCGTTATGCGACGTGAAGGAGGCCGCCTGGACCAGCAGCTGGTAGGCTTGGCTCGAGGCCGTGGGGGGGACGGCTGCCTGCAGCAGGTCCAGGAACAGCGTAAGGGCGTGGGGCCACGCCGCCGCCAATATGAGGATTATGAGGAGCTGGGCGACGGTCATGTCATTATGGACACCGGCGACAGGATGTATTTGACCAAGAGGTAAACCCTCAGCGCGATGTAGAACGTGGTGAGTGCCTGCGCCACGACGGCCACGGCGAGGATTATCTGACCCGCCCACCCGAAGCCCCAGGCGCCGAGCACCGACGCCACGACGGAGGCGGCTGAATAGACGGCGGTGGCCAGCGACAGGAGGAACGTCAAGAAGTACGACACGTACTTCATGAATTCGAACGTCAAGGCGCCCACGTCGTTGTTCATGCCGAACGCGCCGCCCTGCGCTAGGTGGGCCGCCCACCCAGCAAGCGGCCCCGCAACCTGCGTGATCTTCACGCCGGCCGCAGCCGCGGCGGTCACCCCCACGGCGTACAGTATTGAGAAGTAAAAGGCGAACCTCAGCGCCTTTTCGGCCGTCTCAGTCACGAACTCGATCACGGCCGTATAAAGAGGCGGCTTTAAATTTCATTCGGAAAAAAGGGGGGGTTTGGGGGGCGTGGGGGCGCCGCCCCTTACCGCCTGGTCTTCCTCTTCCTCGCCATGGTCACCTCACCGCGACCTCTATCACCAGCACCTTCTTCCTGCGCTTCTTCATGTCAGCGCTTTTTCCTGGTTTTCCTGCGGGCGCACATATCACCACCTCTCGATTACCAGTATTACGACGCCGAGCACCGTTATGATTATCGCAAGCAGCGCAATGTTGACTACGTTGTGGAAGCCGCTTGTTATGTCGTTGAGCATGTTGAGGCCGGCGTTGTATATGGTGTAGTTGCCCACGCCCTGTTTCGCCATCATGCCGAGGGCGTAGTTGCCCACCGCGATCACCATCACAAGCACCACGACGCCCACGGCGAGGACCTTAGCTAGGTCGATGCCTTGCCTTATCTCAGCGCTTCCGCGGACCTTCTTGCGCCTCGTTCTCGCGAGTGTAGACATGGGGCCGCGTAGGTGGGGGATTTTTATTCGATTTGGCTGCCTTTCTCCGCCTTCTTCCTCCTGATGTACGCAAGGGCCTTGTCCAGCTGCGCCTCCACCCGCCGCCTCCTGGCCTCCGCGTGGGCCTCCTCGACGGGCGGCGGCATGGCGAACTGCGGCCCCACGGGGATCAAGCCGACGATGTAGGAATAGACGCCGAGCCTCGCCTCCGACGGATACAGCGTGTCCTGCGACCGCACCAGCCACTCTATCCGCTTCAGCACCACGTACTCCCGCGGCTCCGCGGCCTCCGACGCGAGGCATCCGCCTGCCGGTGTCTGGTAGGTGCTGAACGGCGCCCTCCGCCTCGCCACGTACACCACCTTGGCCATGGAGGACAGCCTCTTCGCCACGAAGCCCCGCGCCGCGGCCGTAACTATTACGCCCCTCTCGGCCAATGCGCCCCGCGCCACCTTCAACGAGTCCATAATTGCGGACCATGCATATGTCGACTCCACGTCTAGGAAGCCGAGGGCGGCGTCGTCTATAATTACCCAGTCGCGCCTCTTCCGCCGCCGGAGCTGCGCCTTCAGAAACTCCACCAGCTCCTCCGTGGAGGCGCCGAGGAAGAGGCGGCTGGCCGCCTCCACCACGGCCTCCTCGTACGTCTCAGCGGCGCCGCGGCGCATCAAGTCGTGCGCCACGATGTGAAGCGCCGCCGTGGTCTTCCCCGACCCCGGCTCCCCCAGCAGCACAACCACGCTGTAGCCGGCGACAAGCGTGTTTGCGAACCAGGCGCACGACATCACCACTCCACGTCGCAGCGGGGCGCCGGCGTCGACGGCCTCGGGGTCCTCCTCAGCCGAGGCAGGCTGGTTATGCCGGCCGCTTCCAGCCAGATAGACGCAAGTATTAGGAAAACGGCGACGCCCGCCTCCAGCATGAGGTCCCTAAACACGGGCCACTCCGTGTACCACAGAGGGCGGACGGCCGATTTGTAGTTCAACGTGGCCGCCTCCACGACGAAGAGGTATGCGAACTCTATCAACGCAAACACCAGCGTCAGCCAGCCCACGTCCTTCAGCACCTCGTGCACCCTAAGCCGCCTCCGGTTCAAGAAGCGCTCCACCGCCACGGCGGCCGCGGACACAAACAGCGCTAGCATAACGCCCCGCAGGCGGACCTGAGGGCCCACGCATCCACCACGTACTTCGACCTCCTGCCGTTCGACAGCCTCGCCACCACTATCTTCGCCCCAGTCGCCTCCTCAAGCCGCCTGAGGACCCTCGCCAAGAGGCCGTTCATTTCGATGCGGAGCCCCCTCGCGCTTACCGTAAACGTACGCGTCCGCGCCCCCCTCGCCCGCTTGCAGAGGAGCTTCAACACGTAGTCCTCGTCCAGCCACACACAGAGAGGCGGACACCTCTTTATAAACGTGACGCTAAAGTAGAACAAATACCTCCCGTTGCACCCCGCCGAGGCCCCGAAGCGGCAGAATGCTCCTCAGATACGCCCCCAGCGGCATGCCGCCCGACGGAGGCGGAGGCAGCCTCAGAGACACCGGCGCACCCAGCAGCTGCGAAACAACCTGCGCCACGGCCGGAAGCGCAACCGACACAGGAAGCGCCAGCAGCTGCGGCGGCAAATACGGCACAAACCGCACCAGCTCCCGCTCCGTCACCACCACGACGCGGGACCCCGCCGCCTGCCCCGGGACCTCCGCCTGCGCCTGCCCCGGCTGTTGCTTAGACTCCTGCTGAGGCCCCACGCCGGCCTCCCGCCGCGGCTCCGTCCCCGGCCCCTGCCCAGCGCCGGGCTCCTGCCTCGTCCCCCGGCGGAGGCCGTCCTCAAGCTCCGGCTCCCCCGGCTCGAGCCGGGTCGCGGGCTCCGGCCGGACCCTCCGCCTCAGCAGGTACCGCAACCTCGCCTGGAGGCTGGGGAGGTCCTCGAGGCGCCTGACCAGCGGCCTCGGCTCCTCCTCCGGCCTCAGCAGGAGGACCTGCCCCTCCCTCGTAGTCGCGAAACCCTCCGTCTCAGGCGGCCTCCCGGCCTCGGGAGGCCTCTCCGTCCGGAGGGACTCTATGGGCGGCCTCTCGAGCGTCGCAGCCTCAGGCGGCTTCGGCTGTTCCACAGGCTGCGGCTTCGGCTGAGACACGCCGAGCTTCCTCTGCCGCAGGAACTCCTCAAGCCTAACCATCAGCTCGTCCTCTGGAAGGCTGTAGTCCGCGGCCAGCCTCCTAAGAGCTTCTCTGTCTGTCAATATGCGTTGTAGCTCGTCCGGCGGGAGCTGGGCCAGCTTCTCCCACTGCCTGCTCCTGTATACAGCCATCGCGCGCTCCGCCAGCAGCTGCTCGTCTACGCCGAAGCGCTTTGCTAACCTGGAGAGCAGGTTGGGGTCTTTCGTCAGCCGCAGCAGATTATCCAGATCCATCTCATGGAGACGCCGCAGCAGATCCCTAACAAGCCCCGGCGGCATCTCCTGCGCCGCCCGCGCTAGGTCCGACAGCGTGCGTCCCTCGAACTCCAGCTGAGCAGCCAAGGCGCGTCCCTGCGTCTCGATCCCCATCTCCCGCGCCGCGTCGATGTACGACTTGAGGGTTTCGTACCTATCCCTGATTACAGCTACCTCCTTCAACAGCTTCGTGTAGCGGGCCTCGTCCTCAGGCGGAAGCGGCCCCCTCTGCCTCAATTCATACAGCTTGTTGAACTCGTCAACCGTCTTCTGCCACTCCTCAAACTGCTTCACAAGCGCGTCGTACTTAGACGTGTCGCCCCGCTTCAGCCGCATGATGGCGTCGTTAATCTCGTTGATGAAGGCCTCGGCCTCTGGGTCGCGCCACGTCAAGCCGCCCACGCCGCCGCCCCTCTGCCCCCTCAGCGCCAGCGCCTGCTGCCTCAAGGCGCCGAGCTGGGCCGCAGGCAGCTTCGCGAGGCTTCTCAACGCGTTGGCTATGTCTGCAAGCACCGTGCTGGAGAGGCCGACCTCGAGGAATGCGGGGAGGGCTTCTTGAGGGTATCCCTGGACGGTGCGGGTGGCGGCGGCGCCTGCGCCAGCCACGCCGAAGCCCACCGCCGCCTCAGCCGCCAGGCGCTTCAACGCCTCGCGGGACATGCCGGCCAGGCCAGGCACAGCCGCAAGCGACAGCAACAGCGACCGGCCAGCCACCTCCGCCGCCACGTCCTCAGGCGATGTAATCAGCCCAGCCTTCTGGAGCTGTCTCTTGATGTCCTCCTCCGGCGCCAGGATGTTCTTCAACCTGTCCGGCACGTTGGTTACAGCCGGCGGCGCGCGCTTCTTTTCAAAAACGTAGTCCGCAGGTACGGGCGGGGCAGGAGGCGACGGCGGAACCTCAAGCTTAGGGGGCTGACCCGCGGCGCCTAGGGCCGTGAGCTGTCTGAAAAACGGCTCGAAGTACTGCCTCTCAATTTCCGAATACGGCCGCCCCGTCCAGATAGCCATGCCCCACCTATACAGCTGGGGGAGGCCGGTGAGCTCGAAGAGGCCGAGTGAGGTGAACATGTGCTCGCGTATCTGCGCCAGCGTGTTTGGGTCGATGCTCGGAATCTGGGGCGGCGGCGCCGTTGGGCCTCGCCACGGCGTTAGCTTAGGAAACTGTGTAGACATGCCCGCCTCTGGGGGCACCTTTTTATTCTTATTTCAGCCGCCGCTTCATGTTCGCCTCGGGCCTAGTCTTCGGGGCGGCCGTGGCGGTGTACATCCTTTCGCACTACGACCGCCGCGTCAAGAAGATATATGCACTGGTCGCGGCCGTAATATCGGCACTGACCGCCTTGGCAGACTTCACCGCCTCCCAGATACCCGCCGTAGAGACATGCACCACCGACGTCGACACCGGCGTCCGGACATGCGTCACCAGCTACAGCAACGACGCAACGCCCCTCATATTTTTCATCCTGTCCGTGCTGCTGGTGGTATTTACGTTGCTGGAGCTGTCGGTGGAGGGCATCTCGGTGTGGCCGTGACGCTGGTCTACGCATATGCCCTCTTCCTCTTCCTCGCCTTCGCCTCCTCCCTAGCGGCCCTGATCTTCTATATCCGCTACGACTTCTACAACGCCGCGGTGTCGGCCCTAACCGCAGCCGTCTCGTACCTAGCCACAAGGGTGCTGCTGTTCATAATCGCGAGGAGGGACTCAGAAAAGGTCGGCTAGGGGGGTCCAGCCCGCCGCGAGGCCCAGCACGTTGTTTAGGACCACGGCCGCCCGCCACGCAATTGCCGCCGCGAACGCGGCGCGGTAGACCTTGAACAGGCGCCTCCTCCGCGGCGCCGGGAGGGCGGCGGCTGAGGCTTCGAAAAACTTGACCGAGGCCGCCGCCAGCAAGGCGGAGAGGCCCTGCACCAGGAACGACGTTTCCGGCGCGTCGTTTACGAAGGCAAGCAACGGGTTGGCCTCGTACCCCAGTCCCCAGGCGACGAGCAGGTAGGTGGTCACCGCGTCGGCCAGGCTGACTAGGACGGCCGCGGCGAGCATAGCACATACACTGCGCGGCATTCCGTGCATATCAAGTCCCCCGGACGACGCCCTTCGTACTCCGCAAGCAACCCCCCGCAGCGCCTGCACCTAGGCCAAAGGGCAAAGTGCAGCCTCAACTCCTCCGGAAGATTCGCAACCTGCCTCATATCCACCACTCCACGCTGTACGGCTCGAGGCCGTTCTTCCTCACCCTAACCCTCACCACGACTTTGCCGTACGGAAGCTCCAACCTGTACCTGTCGCCTTCGTCCACCACCACGGCGACCTCCGGCGGCTCGTTGAAAACCACATATATCCCGTCGACGCCCTGCCGCTCCAGGCGGTCCATGACCTGGGCGACGAGGTCCTTCACGTTCATAGCCACACCACCAAGGACCAGCCTTCGTAGTAGACCTCTATTTCGACGGCGGGGTTCTGTTGCCGGGCCCCCGCCAGCGCCCCGGCCGCAGGCGCGGCCACGTTTAGGCCCCGGTGGGCCATGAAATCTAAGAATTCTTGGATTTATAAGCTTTTCGCCCCTTTACAAACCCCCCAGGCGACGTAGCAAAGGCCCAACAAAGCCCCCGTGTCTTTGACCTTTGTCTAGATTTGTTACCTGTACGAATAAAGCGTACGAACGACATTTTTACGTCGTACGAAGTTGAACGAAACGGCGTACGAAAAAGCGTACGAAGAAAGGAGGGGGGGATACACCCCCCCAAAATTGTGTTTTCTTTGAAAATCTAAGACTTCTGGGGTCGGCAGAGTTCTGGGAGGGTTTCGTACATTATGGTGCAGTCGCCCAGCCACTGGCCTCGGTAGAGCTTGGCTGCTTCGTACGACAGCATTTCGCGTCTCGTGTCGCATTCGTCGAACAGTTTGGCGACCCTGTAGCACTTGCCTCGCCGCCAGACTAGTCCCTGCATATTGTCACGTAGTAGTTGCGGGAGTGGTCCACGCTGAGGGTGATGCCGAGTTGCATCAGCACGGCCTTTATCTTGGCCGGCTTGAGGTACATTTCTACGTCTTCGTTGACGCGGAACCAATACCTTACCTGTTCAGTCGTGTAGTAGACGCTGTCGAGCTTTGCCGTGTCTACCTGCACCACCTCCATGAACCGCCGCCTCAGCTCCCTGATCAGCTTCTGGAGGTGCATGTGGCCGCACCTGTACTCGTTGTCTACAGGCGTCGTCAGCCTTATGTACTCCGCCGCGTTGGCGGGCGAAGAGGCGGCCATTTCCAGCTCCCTCTTCGCCTCGTTGATTATGCTTAGGACGGTTTCAGCCACCAGCCGCTTGGGGTCGCCCAAGGCCGATGTCTGCTTGGCATATTCGAGCTGCTGCGCCACGACGCTGAAGGCGGCCTCGAACATCTCCCCGCCGCCGCATAGATGATTTGCCGCCTTCCTTAAGAAGTTCAACACGCCCAGTCCCTGCTCCCTCGAGGCCGTCCTCCACTGTTTAAGGTAGACCGTTGGCAACGCGATCCCCAAGGCGTACAGCCTCTCCCTGAGGGACTCGGTTGATTTAAGTAATTCGTCGGTGTCGTAGTGCCTGGGCGGATGCGCCTGCCTGACCGTCACCACCCACGCCCTCCTCTCAGCCGAGTAGGTGGTTAATTTATCCGTCGTGTCCACCACCGCCACGTTGGCGAAGGTGCTGAAGGCCTCCACCTCGCCTTCCTCCACCCTAAGCACCACGTTTTCACTGTCGAAGGCGGACTCAGCCAGTAGCTTCAACTCGGCTAGGCGGTCCCTCTGGACCTCGTCCTCTCTGAATTCGTCCAGCGCAATGGTTGGCATGGTGAAGTCGACGACGCGGTAAAACGCGGCGGGGGAGCTGTTCACCACCAGCCGAAGCGGCCTCGAGGACAGGAGCCGCACAGTCTTGAGGAGCGTGGAGCCGCCGCTTCCGAAGCCCAGCTTCCTTATGACAAGGAGCTCCGCGTAGGGGGCGGCCCACCGCATATACGTCGCAACTATCCACGCCGCCGCCACGTCGTAGTACTTGTTGTCCAGCACCACGTACTGCTCCAACACCTCCCGAACCTCCCTCGCCGCGCGGCACAAGTCATGCACCGCCGAGGCCTCTACGTCGCCCACCGTGTTGTAGTGCAGGAAAAGCTTGGCAACGTTTTTAATAGGCGCCGTTATGTTGAACGCCTCCCTCAGCCTAAACGGCTGCTCCCCCTGGACGGGGTCGAAGTCGTTGGCGAACACCCGCCACTCCCCTTCGTGGTTGTGGAAGTAGGTCTCCACCACCTCCCCCAGCCTCTGCGGCGCCCCGGCGTCGGGCGTGTAGATCACGTCGTCCCTCTTCATGAATATGGTCCGCGGCGCCTCGATGCGGCGGATAGACGCCATAGCAGATAAGTAAGCCACCACCCTGTGTACGTCCGACACGCCGAACCTCCTCACCGCGTTGATCACCTTGGCACTCTCCACGTCCTTGACGGTGAGGTCCACCGCCTTGTCGCCGTCGCTGATGGACACCAAGAAGTGCTTCGCCACCCGCGTAACCTCGACCGACAGCTTCCTGCCTTCCTCCTCGATGAGGATCTTGTTCCTCGCCAGCCTAGTGATTTTCATGGAAGCCTGCCGCCTTCAGCAAATCCAGTAACAAGTCGTCGTACGACTTGTAGTTGTGCATCACCTTCGCCAGCGCCAGCCTCCTCCGAGTCTCCGGCTTTATGAATATCGCCACGTACCTCCTCCCGTTTTTCTGGTCCGACATAGGAGTCTATGAATTGTGATGTTTATAAGCTTTCTCAGCTTTCCAACACCAAACAATGTTTTTTGGGGGGGCTTCCCCCCCTCGCTTTTTTCGTACGCTTTTTCGTACGACGTTTCGTACGGCTTCGAACGCTTTACAAAGATTTTTCGTACGAATCTTCGTATAACGTAGACGGCGTGGGTCGACTTGTCGAAGTTTTCACGGCGTCTAGGAACGTACAAGCTAATTTCGAAAAAGGGCTAGGGGGTCAACGCGTATTGCTTGCCGCAGGTTGCGCATAGTACGTCGGTTGAGGCTATTTTGCGGACTAGGGGGCCTCCGCATGCGGGGCACCGGGGCCACGCCACGTCTATCAGGTCCTTGATCATGACTGCCTTGTAAATTTCGACCTTCCTGATTTGTTCCAGTATCGCGTGGCTGTTTGGTGAAATTTTTAGTGACTTCATGGGGGGGCGGCGTCCGCGGCTTTATAACGGTTCCGCCGTGGGGAACTGTTTTATATTGCGTTCTTCTGCCTGGTCCATGCCTAGCGGCATCACGAGGAAGGTGGCGGCGCGGGTGGAGGAGGCGCTTGAATTCTTCAAGGCCCACAAGTGCGCCACCTTGTCCGTCTTGGCGTCGGCCTTGGGCGTGAATTGGGACAAGGCGCGCCGCGTGGCGGACCTCCTCAAGGGGTCCGTGGTAATGGTGGTGGTCGGGGGTAAGTTGCTTTGGTGCGTTTCCCAGGAGGCCGCTGAGGAGGCGGTGAACAGCCTCCTGTCGGAGACCCGCCGGCTGATATGTAGCTCCCGGCGTAAATATGTAGCGCCGTCGAAGCTGGCTGCCGAAATTGTCAACGACGCCCGGGCGCGTAAAGTCTACGCGAAGTACGTGCCTCTGAAGCATATTGCCAAGGCCGCCGGCCTCAGGTTTATAGACGCCGTCCTCACCGAGCTACTGGGCGAGGCGTACGACAGGCGGTTCAACAAGAAGCTATACATGGTGCCGCCTGACCTCTGCCGGAAGCCGCACCGCCGCGTGAAGCCGCGGATCTACAAGCCGAAGCGCGGCACCACCACGTTCAAGGTCCCGCCGGCCGTGGCCAGGGACCTCGAAATTGCGGCCGCGTCGCTTGGAACCACCAAGGGCGAGCTGGTGAAGGAGGCCATAAGGCGCCTCCTGGAGCACTACAGGAATGACACGCCATAAAGATGAGGTTAGGCGTCGGCATTAGGGGCCGTGCTGATGTATTAGTCCGCCGCATTTTGGGCTGGCGTACTTACAAGCACCATTGTCCACGTGTCCCTCTGCGCGCCCTTAACCACCACCATGTTCTTCTTGCGTTCAAACTCCTCCACAGCGTACCTGCCGGGGGGCAAAATGTCGCTTATTTTGCTGTACGTCTTTTTGTCAACCTTAAGCAGGAACCTGCCCCTTATCTGCGCCAGCATTGAGGCCATGTGGCGTAGGTCGTCCACCGTAAACGGCGTCCCGTAGTAGTCCTTGCCCCTGTCTACATATGGCGGATCCAGGTAGAACACCGTCTTTTCTGCGTCGTACCTCTTAATCACCTCCCTAAAGTCTAGGTTCTCGATGGTTATGTCTTTCCATGCCGCGGCGTATTTAAGCACCGCCGAGATTCTGCTGCTGAACTTCTTAGCCTCGTTGTGGTCTGGGTCGACGCTGTAGCTAAACCCGCCTCTGCTGGTGCCGTGAATCGACGAGTTGTAGGCGTAGAAGGCCAGCGCGGCCGCCACCAGCGACCCGAATTCTCTGTCTGCCAGCATCAGCTTAGTAACGATGCGGTGGTAAGACCGGCTGTACGGCAGGAAGGAGAGTATTGTGGCCAACTGCTCCGGGTTCTCCTTGATGTGCTTGTAGAGCGCGGTCAGCCTGTCGTTTATGTCGTTGTAGATGATGTTGCCGAAGACGGCGCGGGGCACAGTCTGCGCCATGTAGCCCGACCCGCCGAACACCTCCACGAATGTGCACCGCGGCTGGGGGCACAGTCGCTCGAGCCGCGGCCGCAAAATGCCGGCTATTTTGTAGTCGCCGCCTGCGTAACGTATGATTTTCTCCGCACTGCTCGAGCCCAAGACAGATTCTATATGTTGCCTCAGCGCCCCGGCGTCCCTGCCCAAGTAGCAGACCCGCCTTTTGCCGCCCTCCACGTGCTCCACGCGCATGTAGTGTTTGCCGTAGACCTTGACCTTAGTTAAGTACCCCGGTTCCCCACACCT
>Ga0080005_120981_pt1 | contig 19294 bp, 23 predicted proteins | sample JossMetagenome_2_FD_69208 | JGI IMG/M metagenome (GOLD analysis project Ga0080005, IMG submission 69208) | Hot spring sediment microbial communities from Joseph's Coat, Yellowstone National Park, USA - JC3_ASED (SPADES assembly) (version 2) | ecosystem: Environmental > Aquatic > Thermal springs >... | reverse complement strand
CTGATAGGACGCACATCGCTATAAGGCAGGTGGCGGATGAAGTTGTGGCTTACGGTATCCCTATGAAGCCGACCACCATGAGTATGGTCGCCTACAAGGACGGTAAACCTTTAATAGGGGTTTCAAGCGGTATAATATACTTCCCCGACTATAATTTCCTAGACGTGATTCTACCATGGGTTTTAAGCGGCGTAAAGGTAACCAGGGAGTTTATCGCTAGACTAGGTGAAGGCGGGCTCTCGGACTACTACCTTAAGAAGATCGCGCAGAAGCGCTAAGAGCTCAAAAACGCTCCCACGGGAGATCAAAAGTAAACTCTAGACCCCCAACCACGGGATTCAACGTTTTCATCTTTAATCCGAGAGAGGGCTCTCTACCTCTAGTATTAGTATGGTAGGACGATAAAGCAACCATGGGGAGGCTTTAAAACCCTCCCCCTAAAATCTGGTATACTCCTATCTCTAGCCCTACCCATAGGTATCACTCTAATTCAAGTTCTAGCGACTATTAACTAGGAGGCTTCCGGTCTTTAATCCACTATTTTAGTAACGCTTCACACTCTTTCCCTACTCTTAATCCCGGGCAAAACTCTACTTGAACCTTGAACACTGTATTCCCATACTCCATCTAACCCGAACCCGTGGATATTTTTAAGGAGATGGGGTTTTTAGTTAGGGTTACTGAGGGAGTGCATGTGAGTGGGAAAGAAGACTTCTAGGTATAATTCTATTAATAGCTACTGTCATAGCTCCAATAATTCACAGTGTCTATGAAAGTACTTCAAACCATGCGGTTTCTTCTGTCGGCAAATCCATACTGCCTCTCGAGAAATACGATTATATAAAGAGATACCTGGACGAGGATCTCATGGACGTGAGAATTAGGCTACTCTCTAATACTAATGGAAAAGTGGCTAGTATATTATTGATCCCTAAAGTACCGGTTGTAATTGAGAAAAACATAAGTGGTTATGGAGGAGAATTCAGGGTCAAGTTTGTATTGTGGGGGTCTATTTAAGTTATAGTAGATATAGATCGTGGAGCGCTCTATGGTACTATAGATTTACCAAACCCATCGATGGCTAGGAGTTTAAAGTCTGTTCTTGAGAATAAAGAGCTCTCCGAGATTTTACTTCGTGAGCCATGGTTTGTATTCTTACCTGGGTATAGTAGTGTAAAGAGTGTAGTAAATGAAGTATTGATAATGTTTGAAAAACCTGTCTGGACAAACAAGACCATAAACAACATGGAGGTTTTAGGCTGGATCTCGAGTATGGTTATGCACTTAGACGATAAGGGAAACGCGATTAAACGGATTGACGCAAACTTCGGCCACCCGAACTTCAAGGTAACTGTAAACGACACCATATTTAAGAGAGCTGAGGATCTAGCCAAAGCGTATGTAGCTAGGACTCCGCAAGGCAGGACGATACTAGAGCAGAGCGCCACGGTGCTACTCCTAAGGCAAAAGCCGCAGGGGAGAGACGCGTGTAAAAAAATATAAGTTAAGCGATGCAGAGGCCGAGTACCTCGTAAACGCGCCCACAGGAAGCGGCATCCTTAAAGCTGGGAGGAAAAGGATAACACTTCAAGTGCTCCCAACAGAGGAGGAGCTAAAAGCGTTCTCCACGACCGTGACCGAAGATGCGTGGTAGTTAAAAAAAGCTTTTAGAGCGAGACGGTCGCTCCCGAGCTCTAGGCCTCGGCTCTCAGTGTGATCGGGTACACGTTGCCCACCTTGGTGTACACTCTCACGACGTAAGTCGCGTCGGGCACTAGTTGAGCGTTCTGCACGGTCGCCTCGATGGTGGCCTCTGCGCCGGGCGACAGGGTCTTAGACGGGCTGATATCGGCTGAGCCGGCGCCGAGGATCTCCACCTTATATATCACGGCAGCCGCGGAGCCCTTGTTCTCTACGTGTAGCACCACTCTCCCATCAGCGTACGGCTTGTTGTCTGGGTGTATCACCAGCGACTCCACCTGCCCCATCCCGCCCCACCAGCCCATGAGCCAGCCTATGACGCCGACGGCGATGACTAGAGTCACGGTCACCAAGATTATCACAGCTATGATGGGCTCGATCCCCCTCAAGCTACCACCCTCTTAAACCAGGGAGGCTTAAAAAAGAGGAGCTATTGATTCGAGCGGAGAACGCGCTACGCCTTAACTCGGCCCTTCTCACGATTCAACTCTATTGGTAAGCCCACCCTTCCAGAGAAGGTAGATATATAAGTCCATGGTTAATTCTATAGGGGCGTATTGGTGGGGGTGGAAGTGATGAGATCTTGTATAGTAGCGGTTCTATGATCTCGTTTACCATGTCGAAGAGCCCTTTTATCCTCCTGTATAATATAATTCATATACAGCGTCAAGTTTGTCTCCTTCAAGGACCTCTATCGAAAGCCCTATCATTGATACCTCATCTACATGTAATACTTTGCCATGGTATTCATAGCCTTTCGGGAGCCCCTCCGCTATTTCAGCTATCCTTTCACTACTCTGATCTTTCCCATTCTTTTAACTAAGATTTCTTCTAGATGCCGGGTTTAGGGGGTGGCGATAAACAATAGTAGCCTCCCAGGCAACCTCGCCAAGCTACTATACGTTGTGAGGGCCAGGCGCGAGTTCCTAGACAAGTACACGGCTCTCAGTGAGCTAGTCAACAGTACGCTGTCTTGGAGGCGCGGGAAGTACGTAGAGGCCTTGGTGGTGGACAAGTCCGCCTCCTCTAATCTACTCTCTAAGCTCGTGAAAAGAGAGGACGTTGAAATAAGACTTCCGGGCCTCCTTGTGGGGGCCGGGGTCGGGGTCGAGCCAATACGCGAATTCGACCTCGACAGCCCCACGCTAGGCATCAGAGAGCTATCAGGGGAGGAGCTGGAGAGACTACTAAGAGAGGTGGGGTTGTTAAGAGTAGAGGAGGCTTCTAAGCAGGTTGCAAGCGCTGGTGAAGTCGCACTTAAAGAGCCTGGCGGGGTTTCAAAGAGTGCTCTGAGAGAGCTCAGCGATGAAAAGCTTTCTGAATTAGAAGGTCTCGTGGCCCCTATCCTCGGGAGAGTCAGGCGCAAATCAGACGTCTTGAGGCTCGTTGCTGATGGCTTAGTAGAGCGCTGGTATCGTCAGTGTCTACTGCTAGATTGCTTAAGAGGTTTGCTGAGAGGTTTAGTGGCGATGTCAGCGCTGAGGACGCTCTGCGACTAGTCGTATGCGAGTATAGGAACGCTGGCCTAGATATTAAGGCCTATAGGGAAGACCTTAAAAAGGTCTTGGGCGTGAGACTCAGCAACCTCGAAGACTACACTAGCGAGTGCATTAATCTTGAGTGGAGCTGGGAGAAGCTCATTGCTGAGATCGATGAGACCGAGCTTGGCGTCATCATCGAGGAGCTTAGAGCGCTCACGGGGGTCGCTGAGGAGCCTGTAACGTTGGCTATTGAGCTGGGGACTAGGCTGGACATTGTAGAGGAGCTTCTTGAGGCTAGAGAGGCTAAGAGGCTTAGCGAGAGGCTCACTAGAGCTGCTAGCTTGATAGCAGACTCGATACTTCACCACTTCCGGTTTGTGAAGAACTTCTCAGTGGGAGACGTTGACCTAGGGCTACACTGCTGGGATGGTAGGCGGTACCGCGAGTGTAAAGGGCTCATCGGCAAGCTCATCGAGAAGCACCACAACCTACTAGGGCTTGGAGACTGTGGCGTCAGGCTAACGTCTCTCGAGAAAGAGGTCATCAGGATACTAGAGCACAGGACTCGCGAGCCCCTCAAGTACGAGCCCAGCTCAATAGCGTTTGAGAACTGCGTATTCGACTAAGACATGCTAGCTTGTAGACCGCACAGTCCCAGCAGACTTGTCTTCCACTACATACCACATAAAGCAGACGTGGAGCTTCTCGACACCTTGCTGAAAGCCGGCTCTATACCGGAAGATGTCGTCGAGAGACACGCCCCTAGAACGCTGAAAGCTTTTAGAGAGTGGGTCGGTAATAAGTGGATCTTACTGTTTGAATTGCTGGGCCTCGTGCTCTACCCGAAACCGTGCAAAAAGCTTGTCCTGCTAGTGGATGCCGAGGGTAGAGAGGGGGACACTGGCAAGAGCACTTATATCAAGTACTTGCAACTGGTGCTCGGGGGGCTACGCTTCAGTGCCTTTGCATGACTTAGTAGACCCGAATCAGAGGTTTGTGGCTGCAAGCATCTATAGGAGGCTAGGCAACCTCTACGCTGACCTGTCCGAGAGGGCTCTCAGCGAGATCGGCAGACTTAAGGTCTTATCAGGCGAAGACGCTATGACCTTCGACAGGAAGTTTAAAGAGCCGGTTACATGGGTGCCGTACACTAAGCACATCTTTAGTGCTAACAAGCCCCCTCCAGTTGTTAAAGCCGACATGGCCTACTGGAAAAGGTGGCTCGTGGTCGAGTTTATTGGTAGCTTCAAGAAGCCTATCAGGGAGTTCGAGAAGACCCTGGTAGAAGAGATCCCTCAAGCTGTGGCCATCGGGATAGCCGCCTTCTACAACGTGTTGAAGAGGGGCTCTTTCAGCTTCGAGAACACCCCAGAAGATGCTAGACACAAGTGGATGAGCAGGTCGGACACTGTGTACGCATTCATGGAGTGGCTTAAGTCTAGCGGAGCACTAGTTGAAAACCCCGCTGGTAGAGTCAAAGTAGACAACCTGTACGAGCACTACGTGAAGTACTGCGACTACATCGATGTCGACCCAGTAGAGCAGAGGCGCTTCACGATGAGACTCAAGGAGCTGGGCTACACTACAAAGAAGCCCAAGCACTACTCGACACTGCGCGGCTACAGCCTGAACGGGGAAAGACTCAGAGAGCTACTAGAGAAGCTATACTCCGAGGGTGAATCAGGTAGGTAACCTTTTTGCGGTATATTTCTAGCGATCAGTGTAACATGTAGTAGTAAATAATAAATCTAAAAGTTGTTTTTCTAATTCACCTGATTCACCCTCCTATGTCTTGCGTTCATGTTAGGAGAGGCGGGTTTGCACAGAATGGGTTTCGGCTTTTCTAGCTCCTAGAAGCTCCGTGGCTTTGTCTCTGTTTAACCCAGCTTGGTTCAAGGGGCGGGTTTTCCTAAAGAGGGTGGTTAAAGCTTGGTTTGATGTAAATCCAGGGGATGGGCCTCCGCTCTTTCCACGAGGTCGTTTACGAGCAGCGTCTTGGGACTAGTCTGGGGCATAGCTTAGGCAGCAAACTACACACGCCGCTATAGACCTCGCACTTGTTGCCAGACCTTACGATCAAGCCCCAACGACACTCTCAGCAAAGACCCTAATAACACACCAACCACCTATTCGCGGTGCTTTTAGTTAATCCCGAGTTAAGTATAGTTAAACTGAGAGGGCCTATTGAGATTACAGGGTAACCTGCGGAGACACACCTTTCTCTGCGAAATACCGTCAAATCCCGGGGATTTTTACGGGATTTGACGGGTTTTCTAAAAATTAGAAAGCCCGTGAGAAATACAAGAACAGACCGGGTATCTCCAATTGTGAAGATGTCTCTGAGTACGCAGGTAGAAAGACTAGCGTCTCTATGATCGCTTCGCGTACCTAGTGGTGTCTTTCACGGTTTTTCTAACTTTCAGAAAAACCGTGAAACGGCAATCTGTTCGCTGATGGGGAGTGACCCCCATGCTGTTAAGACTGCTAGTAGGTTTCATTTTTTCAGTTTTAAGTAGAGCTGTGTTTTTGGGCCTCTCTTCTGCTTTCACGGTTATTTTCAAATTGATTTTTGCTGTAATAGTAACTCAGACCCAAACCTTAAAGGGCTTAAGTGTGTAGAAGTTGTAGCTGTGGCTTTTGCGAGTTTTCCTCTGACCTCACCATGGGAGTTCTAGGTGTATTTCATAGGCATAACGCTCAGTCTTACTTTAAGAGCTGAGCTATTTTATTTCTAAGCTCCTTGAGGCTTTTCGCTGTTATCTTAACACTTCTATCCTCAAGCATTATTGTGACCTCTTCGCCTCTCTCTAGTAGGTGTTGAGCCTTCTTAACGGCCGCTACAACTGGTAGAGGCTTATAGTTGACGTATGATATACACTTTACATTCCTTATTCTTACATAGTGGAATGAGCATTTGAACTAAGTTACCATACCCCTCCCGGATCGATGGGAGCCTTCCTTCACCACCTTCTATTATAGCTTTCATTTCCCTCTCATTAGCTAATCTAAGCTTCCCGCATTCGCTTTGAAGCTCTATTAAAGCTTTATTTTTACCCTCTTTTATAAGCTCTTTTATCCCAACACCAAATACATATTCAAATCTCTCATTAAGGCCGATCTCAACAGCCTTCTTAAATACATTATTGTAAAGTATTTTAGTCACCTCAACGAGCTCATCTCTAGGAGGCTCACCTCTTGCAACTTTGTTGACGATCATTTCGGCAATTTTAATAGAGGGTTCCCATTCGCTTTTAACCTCTTCAAAGCTTGAATAAGCTGAGGTCAATGTCCAGAGGAGATAGAGTAATAATGATTTACCTACATAGTTCTTACCTATCAATATAGTTAATGGCTTAATCTCTATAGTAGCGCTTTCAAAGGGTCCAAAGTTCTCTACTCTGAGGCTAATTAACATCAATACCTTAAGGCTCTATTCAATTTTGCATAACTCTATGTGATCTTTACATCTATTACAGGTTTTCTAAGTTTTTAAATATTGAAATACCTTCACGCTTTATCAACATCTTTAACCATGCAATAGCGTGATATACACTAACTAGTTCTTCTAACAATCATCACACGTATTACTCGAATTAAAGAAGTGAGACATCCACGAGCTGAGATTGTTTTAAGAGACTTAGAGAGCTTACATCTCTTTGCATTACATTATGAGGATTTTAAGAAAGGAGCTGAGAGGGCTTTTCGAGCATATGAAATATTAAAGGGTTGTTATGGAGAAGTTGAAATACATTTCTTAAACTATGGAGAAGCTGAGGAAGAAGTAAAGGAGATTGTTAGTAGGGGAGTGAAAGCCTGAGTCTTTGTCTTTGGGAGTGTGTTAGAGATGATTATTGCATTGATTTAAGTGATATTGACATGGCTATAGTATCCGGCGAATTTGGGAGTAAAGAGAAGAAGCTAGGAGTATTTTGAAAAATGCTTTGACTTGCTATTAGAATTTCGCTTATCACCAAGATAAATGTTAAACAACACTGATTATAGCCACCTCCATAGTTATTAAACACTTTGTCATATAATATCATTATAATGCTCAAAAATTTTAATAATAGGAGTTTGAAAATAGAGTGGAGTAGCCTAAAAACGACCTTTATGTTTTAATGTTTTATTTTCAACTATTCTTATATATCCTTGAATGTTGATATTGCCTCAAGTAAGGGTTCTGCTATTTTTAAGACATGTTTTTTAAGCTCGATCGCGGTTGGATAACCTGTTTCCTTTACGAGGCTATTACTAATAAGGAGAGTCGAGAGTGCTTTATATCCTCTGATTGCTCCAAGTATATATAAAATAGCTGTCTCCATTTCGACTGCTTTAACACCGAACTTCCTCCAGTAAGCGATAAATTCTTTTACTGGGATGTAAAATCTATCAGCACTAATAACGCTTCCAACTGTGTATTTTACGTTATGTTTCAACATATATTTCTCTATGTGTTTTAGTAGGTTGTAGTCTGCTACAGCACTTATACAAACAGGTTGCTCAGTGTACTGGTAATATAATCCACCAGAATAGTAATTAGCACTAATAGATAGGATAACATCGCCTACATCTAGATCCTCTACAAGGGCACCAGCTGTTCCAAATCTCACAATCACCTTGGCTCCAAGCATTGAGAGTTCTTCAAAAACGATCTGAGCAGAAGGTGCACCAATACCGTGGACAGCTATAGTTAATGAGACCCCCCTATAAAGCCCAGTGTAGGTGTAAAAACCTCGATTTTCATTAACTAATTAGGATTTTCAAGGAACTCTTTTAAGATCTCTGCTCTCTTTGGATCTCCGACAACTATAACTCTCTCAGCTATATCACCCGGCTTAGCAAGAATGTGTAGAGGCTTTGAGAAATAACTCAATAATTTTCACCACAACTAGACATTTATTACACTTTCCTTACTTTTAAAAATAAAGATGAGGAAGAAGTAAACTTTATTTTTAATTTTGTAATAATTTTCATTTATTCATTTATAGAGTCATAGAAGTTATTCTCTCTTATATGGTTTAGCTATTGATGCTGGAGGCTTAGACTTTCTAAAGAAGAATACAAATATTATTGATGTTACTATGTAAGGTATTATTTGAAACATTTGAGGTGCTATTTGTCTACCATATATTTGCGCTAGTATGAGTTGTAGTGCGTCGAAGAATCCAAACACATATGATATGAGAGTTGTTGCTAGTGGAGTCCACCCGCCAATTATTACTGAGGCTAGGGCTATATAACCTCTACCAGCACTCATATAACTAATAAATCTACCACTCCAATCAACACCTAAATATGCACCGCTAAATCCAGCTAAGGCACCTCCAAATATTGAAGCTAGAGTTCTTAGTTTAAATACATTGATTCCAGCTACATCTGCTGCCTCAGGATCTTCGCCAGCACTCTTTAATCTAAGACCAATCCAGGTATATTTCAATATAAAATGTAGTAGTATCGCTAAAAACAGTGTTAAAGTAGTTATGGGACTTAAACTAAATACATTACCGTCAACTCTTATAATAATACTGGGTATTGTTGACACACCAACAGAGAAGCCGGGTTGACCCCATATTATTGCGTTTCCAACGTTTGTTAATCCGTAGCCTAGAATAGTGACACCTATACCGGTAATTATTTGGTCTGCATAGAGGTATACACTTAATAATCCGTGTAAAGCTCCAAATAATATACCTACAATAATTCCTACTAAGACTCCTACAACAGGGTTATTAGTAATATAAGTAGCTACAACCGAGAAAAACGCGCCTATTATCATTATGCCCTCTATACCTATATTTACTACTCCAGACTTCTCAGTAACTAATTCGCCTAACGCTGCTAATGCTATAGGAGTACCTAGTCTTAAAGTTGAGCTGAGGAGGGAAATTATGAGACCAATGTTCATGTCTTAACGCCTCTCCAGGATTTTAAATACCTAGTTATCAAACTATATGCACCCGGCGTTGAAGCCGCAACGAGAACAACTCCCTGAATAACTAGGATTAAGTCGCTTGAAACACCAATCCCAACCATCATTCCAAAAGATCCTGTGCGAAGTACTGCTAAGAGTAGAGATGAGATTAAAACGAAATATGGGTTGTTTTGTGCAATTAAAGCTGCTGTTATACCATCCCAACCATATCCAGGCGAAAACCTATAAGGTATGGAGTTGAAGACTCCGAGGATCATTGAAGAGCCAGCTAATCCTGCTAAGAAGCCTGAGAAGAGAAATGTCTTAAGATATACTCTCTCAACATTGATCTTAGCCACACGTGCTGCACGCGGATTAAACCCTACAACTCTCATTTCATACCCAGTTGTTGTTTTATAGAGAATAAAACCAGTTAATATGGCTGTTAAAACTGCTAAGATAAAGCTCCAATTGAGTGGTAAATTTGAACTTATTCTTGGAAGCACTGCTGTAGGCGATATTTTATATGTTCTAGTTATCGTAGCCTTGGGGTCGGGGAAAACATATAAAACGACATAGTCAGTTAGATATATTGCTACCCAGTTAAGCATAATAGAGATCACTGTTTCATTTACGCCGAATTTAGCTTTTAAATAACCAGGACCTAGACCCCACAACAATCCACCTAACCCGCCAGCTAGAAGTGCTATGGCCATGTGTATTATTGGAGGTAACTGTATCATATAACCGGCTATAAAAGCAAATAATGCCCCCACATATAATTGCCCCTCCATACCTATAAAGAATAGCGCTGACTTAAACATCACGGCTGCCGCTAATCCTGTAAAAATTATAGGCGTCATGGCGTTGAGGGTTTCAATAATTGAGTGGTAATCGCCAAGAGAGCTCTTAGCGAGGAGCCCATATGCGGTAAGCGGATTGTAACCAGTTATCCATAATATAATTGCGCCAATTAATAAGCCGATAAATACTGCTAGTACAGATGTAAAAAATTGTTCTAGAGAGCCTTTAATCAAGATATTGTAACACCTCCCATGAGTAATCCAAGTTTCTCCTCTGTGAGAGCCTCTGCTAATTCCTCACCAATTAATTTGCCTTCAAAGATCACTCCAACTCTATCACAGACTTCTAAGGCTTCATCAATATCAGATGTGACTAATAAGACAGCTTTGTTATTTTCACGTAATTCAAGTAGAAGTCTTCTAACACTATTTGTCGCCTCTATATCAAGTCCTCTTGTCGGATTTACAGCAATAATGAGTTTAGATCCTTTACTCAATTCTCTAGCGACAACTAATTTTTGTTGATTACCACCACTCAAAGATCTTGTTTGTGCTTTAATGTCGGGTACGATTATAGAGTATTTCTCAATAAGTTTTTTACAATGTTCTATAACACGTTTTATATTAATGAACGAGGCTTTACTCGTGAAAAACCTATGTATACCTAATACACTATTTTCATATACTCTCATTTCGAGTATTAATCCCTCTATAGTCCTATCTGGCGGAATATAAGCGAGGAGTTTATCTTTAGAGTTAATTATTATTCTCCCTCTCTCATATGGTCTTAAACCAACAATAGCTTCTACAAGCTCTTTCTGCCCACTACCTTCAACACCAATAATCCCGTAGATCTCTCCTTCTCTAACTTTAAATGAAGCGCCTTTAACAGCATATCTATTATCATCTCCTCTAACCCATAAGTCTTCAACTATTAAGATATCACTACCTGGTGCATGCTTAGTTTTTAATAAGGGTTTAGACTCTAATTTAATCATCATTTTAGCTAGTAGAGGTGGGTTTGCCTCTATTGTTTTAACTACCCCTTCAACTCTTCCCTTTCTCAATACAACTATTCTATCAGTTATTTCTAAAACCTCTTTGATCTTATGTGTAATAAATACTACAGTAACCCCGTGATCTTTGAGTTTTCTCAAGGCATTAAAAAAATGTTTAACTTCTATTAATGTGAGAGATGATGTAGGCTCATCAAGAATTAGTAATTTTACGTCTTTGTAAAGAGTTTTTAAGATTTCAACCATCTGCTTAAAACCCACGGGTAATGAGCTCACTTGAACATAGGGATCTAGTTTAAACCCGGTTAACTCCATCAGCTTCTTTAATCTTTCAACAGCTTTAGACATATCTATGAATAATCCTTTCACTTTAGGTTCATAACCTAAGACTATATTTTCTAATACTGTCAAATTGGGTATTAGAGTAAAGTGTTGATGTACCATTCCTATTCCATATCTTAACGCGTCTTTAGGGCTCTTAAACTCAACTATATCCCCATGTATTTTGATAGCCCCTTTTGTTGGTTTAAGTAGACCTGAAAGAATTTTCATTAACGTAGTTTTGCCTGCTCCATTCTCACCTAAAAGGCCTAGTATTTCACCCTCATAAATCTCTAGATCTACCCCCCTAAGAGCTATTGTACCATCTGGGTAAACTTTATGTATATTTACCATTTCCACGAAAGGCTTTTCCACGTAAGCATTCACCTAAAATCTACTGAAGATTATGGAGCATTTTAAAAATTGAGTAGTCTTTGCGAATCTATATTACCCATATATTTCTCTTAATTGTGTAATTGTATCTGATGTGGGTATTGGGACGCTTATTTCTCCATTTATAATCTTATTTCTTAATTGCATAACCTTGTCCCATACGTCGCTAGGTATAGAGTTTCTCAATTGTAATATTTCACTATATATTTTATCTGCTTCTTCTTGACTCATGAGTTTTAGTGATACTGCTATGTCAATCATGTTCTTAATGTCTTCAGGCCTACTTACATCTACACCTCCTTCCTTAATACCAAGAGATATTACTCCTCCCTTGAAATTACCTGAGTAAACGTCTTCAATCGCTTTATACACGGCTACGTCTACGTGTTTCATCATGCTGGTGATTATGTAACCTGGACGAACCCACTCCTGCGCAGTATCAACACCAATCGCATATACTTTTCTACCTGTTTTCTGTGAATATTCGTAAACAGCGTCAAATACTCCAAGCCCTGTTTCACCAGCTGCATGATAAATTATGTCAGCACCCTCTTGTAACATTGAAAGCGCTGCCTCCTTACCCTTACTAGGATCTCCAAAAGTCCCAAGGTACACCCATAATATTCTAATATTCTTTCCAGTTTCATTCATAACGTAATGTATACCGAATTTATAGCCTATTTCAAACTTCCATAATGGTGGTATATCCATTCCTAATACAATACCAACAGTACTGCTATTCGTTAAATACCCAGCCAGAGCTCCAACTAGGGCTGATCCCTCGTTCTCCCTGAAAACTATTGACATTACATTAGGCTTTCCTTCTACTACAGCATCTATTATTGCAAATTTCTGTTCTGGATATTTATCTGCTAACACAGCAACTTGCTCCGCCATCATGAAGTTTACTACAATAATTACATCAAAGCCTTTCTTTACTATGCTCTCGAGGAAAGAGAGCCATTGAGCTTGAGGAACATTTTCATAGTAAAAGTATTCTACTGATGCGTTTAGATTCTTCCTCGCTAATTCACCTCCCAACCATGCAAGATCATTAAACCCAAGATCTCCCCGTTTCCTAATAACAACAGCTGCACTAACCGATCTTGTAGGTGGTTGTGTTGGAGTAGTTGTAGTTGGTGTAGCTCGTTGAGAAACAAATACCACTAGAATGCCGATCGCAGCTACCACTACAATTATCACTAGAATTATTGAAAGACTTCTCGACAAACCCACTACCATCAAGCCTCTTATTTTATGTGTTGAGTTATAAAACCTAACCTTATAAACTTAACTAGTTATATCGTGCTCGAGAACAATATATCGTCAAGTAGTTCATTATGACATCTTCATCACACTAATTAATGCATTATCTATAGAGTAGAGTTATTAATTATTGTTAAAACTCAATAACACTAAATTCTTCTTCTAGAATTTACTATATATTAGAATGGCGTGTTAGTAGTATTGAGGCATGTTACATTCAATATCTTAAGTGAGGGTTTGAGTTATTTTAAGTCTCTTTATGAGGTTTCTCACTACTTCTCTTATTTCATCTTCTCTATTAAGGAGTTCTTCTGTTATTTTCTCCTCGTCGATCGTGGTTACTTTGCCATTTTCTACTATTAATCTCCCATCGATAAAGACATCTGCAACATTATCTCCCTCTAAGTAATTTACTACTAGGTCTATTGGGTTGTGTATAGGTAGTATTTTAGTAGACTTGTAATCTAGTATTACAAGATCTGCTGTATAACCTCTCTCTATCCTCCCTATTTTTTCTCCAACAATAGAGCCCCTAGAACCTGTTATCATGTTTAATAACGTTGTTGAGTCTAAGCCTGCTTTAAAATAGGTTATAGCATTAGCTACGACTTTACCTAGAGCCTTGGCAACTTTAACCTCGTGTAATAAGTCTATTTTACCCCAAGCTCCTCCATCACTGCCTATTCCCAGTTTTATATTATTGATATTTGTAAAGCCTGCCCAATGTAGCCCCATTAACCATGCATCTACAGTGGGACACCAGCAAATACCTAGTTCATATTTCTTTGCTAATTCAATTTCATTTGGGGAGAAAAATACTCCGTGAGCTATTACTACGGGCTTAATGTCGCTAATACCTTTATTTAACATGTACTCTAATGGTCTCTTCCCATACTTGGCGAGTGTATAATCTACTTCACCTTGATACTCACTTAGGTGTAATGTGAGTCCTATGCTATATTTCCTACTTAGCTCTATAACATTGTCAATTAAGTCTTCTGTAGCCATCATAACTTGCCTAATACTCATCCATATATGTACTTTACCACTATATCTCTCATAGAGCTCTCTAATTTTCTCTAATACTTCACGAGTTTCAGCTACTTTATCATCAGCTATATTGTAAGTAGCATAGGTAATGACACCCTTGATCCCAGCTTTTAAAACCTCTTGAGCTAAGATCTCTGGATATGGTGCTCCTGCTTCTATAAAGTATGTTATGCCATTTTTCAACATATTCACTATACTCGCCTGCGTGGATAACCTTGCAAGATCTTCTCCCATAGTTCTCTCAAAAGGTACTAGTACTTTAGTCCATATAGGTGGTAGTTGTAACATTATATCACTTATAGCTGACCTAAGTAAATATTGCTGTGTATGTGTATGACAATCTAATAGGCCTGGAATAATTACATGATGTTTTCTCTCAATAACTTCTTCAGCCCTATATTTCCGCAAGACCTCCTCATACTCGCCTACATCTACTATAATACCATTTCTAATAGCGATAGCTCCTTTAGAAATAACGCGATTAAATTCATCAAGAGTTATAATATATCTTCCTATAACAATCTTATCTACTTCTCCCTGCATTTAATATCACCACTCATACTAGTAATAATGGTATAAGCAAATATGTCTTACTTAAACCCCCCTTGAAAAATGAGCTTATCTAACGTAAAGAAAACCTGTTCATATATGAAATTCTTTTGATTTCAAAAGGAATTAAGTAATACATATTTCACTCCCATAGTACTTATAATACTCAGCTATGTGTACTCTGGCTTGAAAAATGCTCCACTGGCTTAATGGTTTATAAATGAGCTATAATGACAGCAGACTACTTGAGGGAAATGTGAAAGAAATTTCAAAGAGTGATCTAGGCGAGAAGCATAAAGGACACTATATATTTGGCACAACTGTGATTTAACATTAGAGACTATTGACTGGTGATAAATGAACTAATTATTGGTTTATCAATATACATGCTGACATTAAAACTCTCTATGTGGAGGTACAAGATGATTTTCACTATAAAGCGGATTCCTCTAAGTTAAGCTTTTCAGCAATAGTTTCAATAGCGTTGTGGAGAAGATAGTGGACTCATTAAGAGAGTTTAAACCTAGTATTGAGTAAGAACGGTGTTAGCAATTAGTATTTATATATCTTGATGTTCCTGCTTTCTGCGTATCTCTCTACGTCGTTTTCTATCATTGTGCCTGCTAATATTGGTATTACTGGTTTTTTATACTTCTCTTGTATAGCTTTAATCTTCTTTAAGAGATTATTTATGTGTTTTCTTGTTGGTTTGACTTTTACCTCGACAATGTAGGTGTTTTTATTTATCTCAACGAGTAGATCTACCTCATACCCATTCACCTTAGCATTCCTCACTCTCGCAATGACCTCTTCACCTCGTAGTCTAAGTTCTTCTCTTAAGTCATCCCAGATATACCTCGTCAGTGTGATCTCTGAGAGAGCGCCAACTTCAAGTTCTACCCTAGAAACCCTCTTCTCCAAGTTTCTCAACAACATACTGTGTTCTAATAGAGTTTTCTCAATTACCTCAAATCTCTTGTAAGCCTCTTCCCACCTCTTAGTATTCTCTTCCCATCTACGCCAGTTCTCTTCCCACCTCTTATTGTTCTCCTCCCAGCGCTTATTGTTGTTCCCCACCTCTTCTCCTGCTCCTTCATAAAGTAATGGAAGTCCTCACGGAGTTTCTTAAGCTCACTTAGAATAGCATCAAGCCCAATTAACCCAGCAACAGCTAATCTAAACTCCTCATCCTCCCTGAGCAGGCATAAGATCTTCTCTTTTAATTCTATAAGGCTCAAAGTAAGCACCATAATAATAGTAACTTTATTCACCTAATTTAAATAAAAACTTAAATAGAGTTTTGAGAGCGTAGAATTCTAGAAGCGACTTCACATGACTTAAGAGACTTTCGAAGTGCCCCATTTCAGCTATTGGTATATTTGAAAAAATTGCCTGTATTACTTGTTGACTTGAGGTTTTTGTTTTTTCAATTATTTCAATCACTTGTCTGAGAGAATCTCCTATTCTTCTCGCTGAAACATAACGTCCTGCACTAGGTATGAGTACCTGCGGGTCTACCGCCCCCAGCTCTGTTAATGGGGTTGCATATATTTTATCACCAGCGCAAGCTAGCAGTGTTCCAGCAGATTTGGCAAGTCTCGGTACCACCATAACTAGTTTTCTATCTTTAATCAAGTTCTGTAGTCTTACGCCTATATGGTATGCGGCATCAGCATCTCCGCCCTATGTATGAAGTACTACACACACATCTCTGCCTTCTTGGAGACCTTTTTCTCTTATGTAAAACTCTAAGTCATCAACGACGTCTCTCTCGATACCCGCTAATTCGTGAAAAGCTAAAATTACAACTTGACACTTGAGAATCTCTTCTACCCTAGTAGCGGCTTGATCTATACTAATAAGTAGTTCCTGCAATTTTGTTAATTGTGCTGATTCTTGTATTGATTCATTTGTAACCTCCGCCCCCTGCTGCCTTAAGCCCATATGTCCTCCTCCACTTATCAACTTTTTCGCTAATAGTACTTTTCATAGTCATTTCTGGGTAATTTGAATAGATATAAGCAATCAAATATGAGAGAGGGACGCTTAATACAGCTCTCACTAGTTGCCTTAAGTACAAGGCCTTGGCCACATCGCTTCTAGCCAGCTTCTTAAACGCCTCTTCGCCATTTTTAATGAGGTCTTGTGAGGCCTCATAAATCCTCGCTGGAGACTCCCAAAAAAACTCGCTGCCAAGATCCGGATCTATGATGTGGATTTTAAGTAAACCCCTATCTTCAAATTCTTTAATGGTTTTCTCAAGTTCATTTGACCAAGGACCATATTTCCACGGCTCAAATTTAAAAATCCCAATACCTAATGTCCTCTCCACTAGGAAAACCAATTTTTGGAGCCTCGTTGAACCCTTTATCCTTCCACCAGCCAAATAAAATATTGCAGAAATAAGCTCATCATTATTTAACATATTAGTAGCCCTGATATAGTATGGTTGAGAGACACCTAATAAATTTCGAACCGCTTCGCACGCAAGCAGTAGATCACGAGAGTACTTGCTTTCTAACCCTCTATTTACGGTGTTTAGTTGATTGAAAAATAATCTGTATAACACGGATGAACGAGCTGGAAAAGACAAAGTCTGAGAATATGATATGAAGAGCTAGGAGTGTTAGGTAAGGCATGGCACGTTTTTATCTGATACTAGGCTAAAAGAGGTTTGATTGAATGTTGAATCAAAGTCGTTAAAGGAGCGTTCTGTTGTGTTTTAAGCTCTCCTAGTTATCTAGGGGTTACGCCGTGTCTATGAGAGATCTCATCGTTAAGGGCTGGGCTCTACTCTGGGAGAGGCTGGTGTCTTACATCCCGTTGCCCCGCAGATTGGTCGACTTCGCAGTGGTGTTGATAGTTGTTACCATGCTGGTCGCGATACATAGGCTTCACAGGGGCTTATTTAGAGCTATCTTAGTGCTATTGTGGGGCGCTCTCGTGGTCTCAGTAATATTTTATCTAGTTGGTGGCTAGGCGTGTGCAGGGTCCTCAAGATCCTCGAGCCCCGCTCGATGAGGCACCTCGTGGTCAAAGAGTGCACAGACGCGCTGTCCATAGAGGCCGGCGACGTTGTCTTGGTGCTAAACAAGAGGCTCGAGAAAACCCATATAGCTCTGAGAAGCCTGGAGCTGGGGCTTACCCTCGACGTGCCACTAGAGGCCATCGAGGAGTTCGAGAGGCTGCTCAAGAGGAGGCTTAAGAGGCTGGTCATCGTCTCCGCGTAGGAGGTGGTGGACGGTGGTGAGCGTCCGGGACCTTGTTAGCTGGGGCCTCTGGATCGGGTGGGCGACAGCGATAGAGTTCTTCACTTACGGCGTGATACTGAGGGTTCTTGGTAGAGAGGGGTATGAGAGGTACGTCGCCAGCTCTCTCGCGGCCGTGATCGTGCTGGCCTTCGGGTGGGGCTTAGTGCAGTCTCTCTACGGTGGAGCGACCCCGCCACTACCCTACGGCTGGGTGTTCTACGCTGTGAGCGGCGTGTTGCTGGTCTCTAGCGCTATATACCTAGCGATGGGTAAAGCTGAGGGCGTTAGTCAACTACTAGCTGCGCTCCTAGTCGTGGGCCTAAGGTTCTTCGCGACATCTCTGAGCAGCGGGGTCTCGATCGGGCCTGGCGGGACGGTGTCTGTGACAGCGGTGCCCTCCAGCGTTACGATCAGGAGCGGCGAGGAGCTGAGGTTGACGGTCATACCGAGCGGTGGCAGCCCGCCTTACAGCGTGACCATAGACTGGGGCGATGGGAGCACCAGCTCTGGGAGCATAAGCGAGAGCGGCGAGTGGAGCCACACCTACACGGCGCCCGGGGACAAGCCGGCCGCCTCCTACACCATCCGCGTGGATGTAACAGACAGCGAGGGGTGCAGGGGCTGGAACATCCTAGCTGTGATTGTTCAAAAATCAAGACTATTGTCCACTAGGGTGGCCCTGGAACATCTTCTGCGGCCTCTACAGGCTCGTCACAACCATACTCCCAGCGCTAGACCTTCAGAAGCTCGTGGAGTGCCCGCTCTTCCCGATGAGGGACGGAGACCCAGTGTACGAGGTGTACAAGCTGGTGCTGAGCGCGTCGATGGGCGCCCTAGGGCTGTTCCTGGCCTTAAACCTCGTCTGGAGGGCCGTTGGAGAGGAGGGCTTGCTGGGCGTCGCGGGCTCGATCAAGGAGGCCGTCGTGGCTGTCGCCATGGCTCTGCTAGCACCACACGTGTACAACGCCACAGCACAGGCACTCAACACCATCAGCTACCAGCTGATCGGCCGGGTGGACATAGGCTGGTTGCTCGCGCGGATCTTCCTACAGCTAACGCTCGGGGTGGTGCTGGGGGTACTTCGTGCCGTTCCTAGCACACTACGCTGCGTTCCTCGCGGCAACCCTGTTCCTAGCGAGCCTGGCGGTCTACGTGAGGTACATACTAATACTGACCCTCGTGGCGGCGTCGCCGCTACTAGCCGTGGGCTACCTGCACCTAGCGCTGAGGGGGGCCGTGAGGCACGCCGTGAGCCTGCTGGCAGGGCTGATGGTCGCGGGGCCTGTAGCAGCGGTCTTCATGGTCGTGGTGAACGCGGTCGTCCCCGGGCAGAGCATAACCTTCGGGATACTCTACCCCCTGATAGTGGGGGTTCTGCCGACGCTCCTCGGGACGCTCGGAGGCGTGAAGCTGGAAGATGGCCCTGTAAGATTTACCTGGGTATTTAAAGGAGGAGCGCCGGGGGCGGGATTTGAACCCGCGCGGGGTTTCCCCCACCGGCTTAGCAGGCCGGCGCCCTACCAGGCTAGGCGACCCCGGCAGGCGTTTTGAG
>Ga0080005_127778_pt1 | contig 19298 bp, 14 predicted proteins | sample JossMetagenome_2_FD_69208 | JGI IMG/M metagenome (GOLD analysis project Ga0080005, IMG submission 69208) | Hot spring sediment microbial communities from Joseph's Coat, Yellowstone National Park, USA - JC3_ASED (SPADES assembly) (version 2) | ecosystem: Environmental > Aquatic > Thermal springs >... | reverse complement strand
AGAGGGTGACAGTCTGCGGCAGGTAAAGGCGGCGTCTGCAGAAACCGCGGCCTCTTCTTCGCCGTAATTGAAGACGCCGCAAAACACCTCCGCCCACCACCGCGGCGGGACTCCAGTGAGCTGGCGGAGGACGGATGCCCCGCGGCGCGGGGGGAGTCATGCTGAGCCTTCCCGGCTGGGAGCGGAGGCGCCTTGGGACGCAGACCTCCAGCCCTCTTCCTCGTAGGGCTGAATACCTGCGTCCCGCCCCTCGCGGACAGCCGGAGTCCGAGGCCCTCCAGGAATAACTAGCCGAAACCCCGGCGAAGAGGATGTAGAGGAGACGCTTGCCGCGCTCAAACCCGCCGGGGCAGGGTCAGGGGCGTCTAAGCTATAGTTCTATGTGCCTCGTCTCGGGAGACTCCGCTCCGGGCATAGGCCAACTCCCCCGCGTCTTCGCTGAGTCCCATAGACCATTACCACAATTTGGAATACTAGTCAAAATCCTTAGAAAAATATAAGTAACCTAATTATGTGGTCCATGGCTGGTGTGGATGTTTTCGAGCTGTTAAGAAAATGGAACGCTGAAAATCCACGCTATCTTAATCCTGAGGGGCCCGTACTTCTTGCAAAGCCAGAAGACTACGACATCGTAGTGATGAGCTCAGGTTTGACTTTAGTAAAGGGATTATATGGTAGCGGTAAAACCTACGGATACGGGTTCAAGATATATCACGACGCTAGGCAAAGCGGCAAAATAGATGCACTATACGTTAATCTACGTACTATCGCAAATAAGTATATTAAATCTTCAGGAAATATAGTAGGAAATATAACAGATATCATAAATATAATTTGCAAGGGTTTAGATGTACCTATCAATAAACGGCACGGAGTTTTCATGATAACAAACGAAAAGCCTATCTCTACAGTATGTAGCGACTATAAGCGATATATAGATATGGCTCAAAAAAGGAGGCCCGTTGAGGTCTTCAGTGAGTTCTTGATAGATTTAGCAGATAAGGCAAGCAAGCGGCTAATGATTATAATAGACGAATTTGAAGGCATTGATGTATTATTAGGCAGAAAGTCGAAACAAGATGTATATAACTATATTAAATCTACGTTGGAAGCGCTGAGACCAGGCGTTATGGAGACGCATCCTCATAAGCTAGGTCTACTGTATTTAATTCAAGAGGTTGTCTATCCCTCGCAACAAATGGAGAGATACATCAGAGAGGCCGCTGTGCCTGCATTGGGCCGTGCAGTCGCGAACAGTCCAGATGGATCAATACAAGTCAAGTACAACCTAGACAGCATAAAAAAATATATAAGTGAAGCACTAGATTTATTACATAACCAATTGAATTTAGATGATAAAATTTATCAGCAACTAGTTTCTTCATTCTCCGAAAAAGAAACAGAACGTGTTCTGTCTCGTCTAATATATATGCCTGCTCACAATTCTTTCTATCTCTTAAATTTGGCAATAGCTCACTCGGTAGAACAACCGTTGATTAACAATGGTATTATTAATCCCCGGATAATACTCGAAGACCAAGTAGGCAAATATGAAATATATAAAATATATTATGGTAGAAAACCTTTCTCCTCTATTCAACTTGCAAATTCATTAACACAAATACTAGAGTTATTCTTAACAATGCAAATAGGAAAGCCAGAGGCGCCTCCGATACCTGTAAAAAGAACTGGATATGAAGGCGGCTACTACGTCGGCACACATGGGACCTACATCATAATGTTAAGAACCACAGATGTTAAGTCAGATGAAACATTCAAAAAGGCGTTTGTAAATGCCTACCGCGAACCTCTATCTTATTGCATACAACGAACGGATAAGGGTAAAGGAAAGGAGAGCGAATGCATTCTCATTCTGCTTTATTACGATAATGTGAATATCGTTAAAATACAACGCGCTATTACGAAATTAACAATAAATAATAGCAGAGTCAATATTAAAGCATCGCCAATAAAAATAACATACGATGATGTATTCAACATTATAGTTGCCTACAATGATGTGACCACACCAGTAGGATTCAAAGATTATGCAAAACAAAAAATCGAAGAGGAGTTTATAACCCGTATTCAAGAAGCAGTGAGTAAGGTGTGATGATGACGAGCATACTCAACCCTACAAGTGAGCACATTCAAGAGGGAATAAAGATCCTAATCGCCTGCGGCTCTACAGGCGGAAAACCTCACGAGTATGCAAAGATTTTCGAGGACGCTATAAAAACAGATTATATTCCATTCTACAGTTTATATAATATATTTCAAAAGAGTAAAACATCAAGATATTATTCTAATGTTGTTAACTGCATTGATAAATTAAACAAGTGGTATGATGAATTTGTCTCTAGTTATGGTCTCGAGGCCCCTCAAGACGGAAACAAGTTTTACATTGCGCGAAATGCGTTTATTCTCCTTTTTATCATTACTAAACATATATTGGAGTATAGACTCCCAGAGCTACCAATTACATTTAAGCAACTTCTAACAGATGAACACTATATCACATGGGATAAAGTCGGCTTAACGTTGGACGACATAATTGGGCATGTTTTGCCAACCATGCTCAGCATAACTACTACCGGAATTATGAAGGAAGGAACGCAGATAGATATTCTAGGGGACCTTCGGCCGAACATTAAGGCGCTTATAAATTCTACAAAATCACAAGGAGGGGACAAGTACAAAATATATAAAACCATAGTTTCTCCTATGTTATTTTTCAATCTGTTATCAGAAGATTTTGTATATCTAGTAGATGTCTTAGAAGGAACAGCACGGAGCAGATATAGGTTTCTAATTACTGGATTAGGTTCGTCAGTAAAGAATATTTTGCTTGACATATTGAACAGAAGCTACATAACTACAGATGAGATAAATATCTTAAATAAAACATTAAATCAAATTAATAAGGCTCATGTATACATTTTAAGTAATATTCGGAGCGCTCTTGTCGAAAACTGGTTTTCTGTCGTCAGAGGCGCTATCCAGGTCGTTGAATCTGGCGGCGGGACCCTGTATTACACCAAAAGCGATGTCTATCTAGATGTCTCGTCCTATACCTTGGCTACCGTTGGACAGTTTTATGTAGCACACAAATTAGGACATAGGGAATTTGCTGTGCTTTTTAGCAAATATTTGCCTATAGATTATTTAGATAGGCCTCGTGAAATGTTGGAAAATTATATAAAAAGATTTATAGCGATGTCTATAAGAATATGGTAAGAATAAGAACTATTTCTACGCTTTTGCTCTCCCAGATCGAAAAAGGAGAGCTACGTCAGCTAAAGTTCAGTACCAACGATCTTAAAGAGGCGTTCGAGGTTGCTAAGAAGATATACCTAGATGAGGGCGAAAGGCCCTATGGCGCCTCAAGAGGTCCGCCGGGTGTTGGAAAAACAACGATTGCGGAGGCTGTAATGATTGATTCCAAGATAGAGGAGGCTCTACGCGAAAGTAACACGGTCTTTCTATATGAGGCTCCCACGAACGAGCTAGTCATCAGCGCCTTCGAGCGTCTTCTCTCCCTAACAGTACATGACTGCGACACCGCAAAGGAGTTTTTACGGTCGGTGAGGCTCTATGGCTCGCTTTTACCGCCGCCGTTTATTTCTGAAAGTAACGACGGATTATTGAGGGAGTGTACGAACATTAGCCCAGATATGCTCAGAGAAGTGGTAGGGGGAAAAATCACAGAAGACGTAAAAATCGCCATCTCGACGGAGTTCCAGAGAGTTTCAGCTCGCTTGAAGACTAAAAAACTTTTTTCGCTGTTTGTAGATGAGGCGTCCACGTCGCCTCTCTATTTGCCTTATACTCCTCTCTCGGATCTTGCCCTCAAGGATTTAATGGAGGAAAGCCGGGGCGTCATGCGTCATCTGTTTGTGGTTGGAGATGAGAGACAGGCGATTGGACTAGAAGAGGCATATAGATATAATGAACAACTTCTCATCTTGCCTAAAGTCAGGGAGTTGCTGGAAGAGGAGGGGGTTGTCGAGTCCCTTTTCAAACACATCGGCATCACCTTGAGGTTGCCGGAGCCGACCGAGAGGCCTCTTCATAAAGGATTCTATGAGGAACTGGGAGGGTTACGTGCTTACTATAAATTTTATGAAAGAGTAAATACTTTACAATTAAATCAATGGCGAGAAAGATGGGGAAAATGTAATAATATCGACTTATCTTTTAATGTTCTTAAAACAGTTGAGCATGCATTGTCTTCTTCTCTGCCGTTGATAGTTATCAATACGAAGGAGAGTTATCCGCCAAGTGAGAGAGTGGAGCCCTATAGAGTGAAAATAGCTATTGGCTTAGCTGCCCTCTTCCGTTGCCTGTATCCACAACTGGAAATTGCTGTAGTTGGACCTTATCAAGACCTCGTCTTAGTTGCAAAAGTTAATTACTACTCAAAATATGGTAGATTTGGACATGTCTATTTTGCAACTATTAATACTATGTTAGGTAAAGAAGCTGATATAGTTATCGCGATGTTGGGTAAGGAGCGATATGGAGAAAGGGATATGCAAACCATTTATTTCCAAGATCCCAATCTGCTGAATGTGCAACTTAGCAGGCATAGAGCTATGCTCATAATTGTTGGAGATGCGATAAGACTACGGAATGTTGCAGCCAAGATTGCAAGAGCATCTGGCATGAAAGGAGAGAGAAGAGAGAAAGAGAAAAGCTTAATGATACGAAAAACCATTGATACGTTGCTGAGCCTTACAGGCGTAGAAATTACTAAGCAAGGCAAAAGCACGCCACCTCATAGACAAGGCGATGCCGGCGTCTTTCTAAACATAGGTAGACAGAAAATAAAGACATGAGTGCCGAATATTACTTTATTAATAATTACCTGGAGTATTTAAGGAGTTATGAATACGTTGATGAAGGAAATAAGGAAATTTGTGTCGATATCTTTCGAAACTCATTAAAAATCACGGGGCATATTACTCGAGCCACTGCAATTGCTTGGGGATCTGTATGTACATATGCGGCAAGGCTTTTGTCAACTTTAGGAGTAAGAGCCTCATTAATCCGAGAAAACATACCTGGCAAGGGCTCAGATGCACACAAAGCATTAGCGCTGGCAACACTAGAATTGGCAAAACATATGAGAAGCGGAAATGAAGACCCGCCAAAGATGGAGGACATCTTGAAAACAGCCATAAAGAAAGCTGAAGGCTATATAGATGAAATTACTAAGGAAATGTATAATAATTTATTATTAATGTTACACAACTTTGTTAAATTGTATAAAAATATATCTACTACTATGAATCTTGGCAATAACATTAAATTCTATGTGGAGTTACAATTACTGGATTACGAGACTCACATATGGGGCACTCCAGACGTTATCATTGAGGATCCCGACACCAAAAAGGCTGTGGTGATAGACTGGAAAACTACCGGCGATACGCCCAATCAGCGGGAGAAGTATCAGCTATATGCCTACGCCATTTTAGAGGCTCTGAGGCTTGGATATAAGCCGTCAGAAGTGTTTACAGCGATTGCGCCTGACAACTTGGATCAAACAAAGATCTATTATGCCATAATCAGACCTAACGGTGTTTACTCAGACCATCCCCTCATGCCGCTCTCGGTACGATCTAAAGTAGATATAGGAGAGCTTAGAAAAAGGTTACAGCATGTCGTAGATATCGCTATCTACATGGCATCACTAGTGGTCGACTTCGGAACTTTGTGTTGCGGTGGTGAGCTGAACTATCATGACCTACAAGAGCAATGCAAAATACGTCTTGATACCGGCGAATACAATGCGCTTAGGCTCACGCCGCCTGGTATGTCTCGTGGAAACCCTGCAAAACAAAATTTCTGGCAATGTAAAATTTGTCCATTTAGTAGTAAAAACAGTAAATTAGATGAATGTAGATTCTATTTTGGGTCTAGAAAAAAGGATCCAATTGATAGACTTATGTGGAAATTTAGAGGTATAGTGTACGGAGAAAGAGAAAGCGCGCTCGTCCCCTATAGAGTTCTTTACGAGATTGGGAAAAAGGTTGGCGGAATGAAGACTCTTCTGAAAGATCTCAAAGAAGGCATATGGTATCAAGTTTCTGTTACTAATGGTGATTTCAATGTACGGAGACATAAAAAGACTTCATCACATACACAAAGATATAAGCATAGATGTAGCGTGATAGAGGTAGATTTCAAAGAAATAGATTTCAATAGAGAGATAAGGGTTGGTGTTTATACGGTTGAACCTATAGGTAAAGAGGCTCTATTGTTGTTACGTGACTATCTTCCTTGCGAGACGCCAACGACGAAGGAAGTCATACCTATCTATGGTCTCAGAGAAAGACAACCTGTAATAATCGCCTTGCCTGATGAACATGTATATACACCGACCTTAGGCATGGTCTTGACCGCAAAGGTAGAACAAGTGTTGCTAAAAGGCGAAAAGGTTTATGGGCATGAGTGCCCAGGCGTCTGTGCCGTTGTTACTCCCATAAGCGCTAACTTAAGGTTCCCGTTTAGAATTTTCGAAGAATATAAAGAGCTTTACGGTATCAATGAAGTATTTGTATCGGAGGTGGGCTCTGATTTAACGCATATAGATCTAGCCACAATAAATAGCCTACACATGATGCTTAAAAAAGCAAAAATAGAAGACTTGACCCAAGAAGATGTTGAACATATCAGAAAGACCGTAGAGCAAGCTTGGAGAGAGGTGCTGACAGCTTCTTAACGAAGTTGGTTAAGAAGTTCCTCTGCAAAGCGGATAACTATGCTTAGATGGTCGTACTCCTTTATTTTTTCGATAATTTTATTTTCAACTTGTTGATATAATATCTTTTCAATATTTCTCAGATGTCTCATGCCGATCCATCTATTTGTATCGTCCACACTTCTGATGACTCTATCTGCCTTCTCTTCAGGCATGATATAGAAGATTTCCCTTAACGTTGCATCGCCTATGTATGTCTCGTCGAGTCCATAGAATCTATGTCCGCTCTTTTCTTCAACAATAGGCACGAGATTATAGACAATCGAACGCGCCAGCGGAGTGAGTGGGCCAAGTTTACTGTAGCCTCCTGTCTTGGGAACTCTTAGATCTTTAACATCGGACAGAGCCTTATATATCAGCCGTAGAGCCTCTACATATCCGTACAATTTACCTCCGAAGAAAAGTGCAGAATGCGTCTTTACAAGCGTGCAATGCCAACATCCAAACCTCCCCCCAGCCGATGTTAAAGTATTTCTATCTAGCATATAGAGATTTACCAGCGGTTCGATGTCGAAATCACTCTGTTCATAGAGCAGAAAGTGCCACACATCTCTAGTCGTCCAGAACCGTATCGGAGCCAGTTTCGGCACCTCGCCATTGATTGCGAAAAACGCTCCAGCACAAGACCCAGGCAGGCAACTACCGTACATCTTCTTCATGGATGCAGCCCGTGCGCCGCTCTCTTCATCGCGCTGGCCCGTTACGACTACAGCCCCCTTTAGATTTTTCACCTCCTTCAACAGAGGTTCTAGCTTTAGATGGTCGACACACCACCTAAAGACAAACGTCGGCGCTGGGTAACCCCTGACGTATACCCGCCAGAAAAAAGTCTTTACAGCCTCCGGTCTGGCAATCCTAGTCTTCACCTCAACATATTTTCCGGCTTTTTCTCTAAACTGCGACATGAAGCTCCTCACCCAGCTCTCCAGCGGGTTTACTTCGCTTAAAGTATCGTTATAGAGCAAGGAGACCTCTATATTCGGCCAATCCTCCCTGAGCCAATGGTACAGGTAGATCGCAGTAGCCGTGGAGTCTTTCCCCCCGGAATAGGCAACTACGAAGTGAGTATACCTCTTAGCAGCCTCCCTAAAGGGGGAAAAGTCTCGGAAGTTCTGTTTTTTAACCAAAACGATTCGCACATGTGTGGAATCTGCTCATTATAAATCAGTTCTACTTATGGATCTGGTAATCCAAGACATCAAAAAAACTGTTGGAGCGGTACGTTTACTTTTCTTGCCTCTCCTAGGTTTTGATGTTTCTTGTAAAATTCTTGATGTTATTTCTAAAAATAAAACTGTTAATTATAAAACAGATAGATATGCCGTTGTAGTAGGCAATGGAGTAGGCAAATTATCAGAATTTAGAGTACCCTGCGTATTGGATGAGCGCCGTATGCCACCTCTTCGGCGTTATATAGACCTTGGCCTATTGAGAGCGGACTTCAAACGTGGACCTAATTATAGTATCTTAGAGGCTTCTTTTGGGAATATTGCTGTAATGTATAACTCATTGAAGTGGTGTAGCGGCAATGTATACGATATAGCTAAATGCGCAAAAATGTCGGAATCAAAGGCCAAGGAAGCACTAGCATTTCTTAGGACGCTATATCCTTCGCTCTTCGAAATACATCGCAATCTATCGTTTAGCGAAAAACTCGGTGATGTGGGCAGGTTGTTACGAAATGAGGATTATTGGGCAGATCTCTATTACTACATTGAAACTGGTTTTATTACGCCAAATGAATTTCTTATAAAGCCTAGTTTTTATTCTCAAGACGCTATCATATTAAGAAAAGTCAGAGGCTTTGTCGCCAGATACTCGATACCGCGCCTCCTCCATCTCGTTGATTTCCGTGATGCCGTGGTTGCAGATATTGGTTGCGGCTATGGCACAAAGGGGGCTTTCGGCATCAGGCATGGAGCCCGTCATGTCGTGCTCCTAGATATTGACGAAAAAGTATTGAGAGAACGTGGAAACGGTCTCCTGATCGACAAGGTTATGGCGGATGCCCATGCGCTTCCCATACGTGACAAGGCCATAGACGTCTCAATTTTCTGGAACGTCCTGCCATTCCTGAAGGATGAAGAAAAGGTGTTAAATGAGGTAAAGAGAATTACGAGACGTGAAGTAGCCGTCTCAGTCTACAACGCCGTGTCGGCCTTCAGGCGGTATAGCTATGCCGACTTTCTTGAAATAGTCCTTCGATTGGGAAAGCCGAAAGCCATAAGGAAAATCGGACGTAATCAATTCCAGGCAGTAGTAAGGTATGCGCATCAGAATACTTAGAGAACAGTACTGCGCTAAGTGTAAAATTAAGGCGCCTAGAAGCACGGGTGTGAGATTACTACTAGAAACCGTAGAAAAACCACCGCAACGTGTCCTCGACTTTGGATGTTCCACATGGCGGAATTCAAAATATCTGGAAAACCTCGGCGCATTTGTAGTGAGAGTAGATGCTTCACCCAACACAAGACCTGATATAGTAGCGTACCCAACACATATGCCGATAAGACAAAAAGCGTTCGATACAGTGCTCTTTACACATATCTTTATGTTTCTACAAAGCAAACAAGAGTGGCCCCAAGTGGCCAGCGAGTTAGTAAGAATTTCGAAAGGGTATGTGATAGTGGAAACTTATCGTGTAAAACATAAAGAAGCATTGACATATGAACCCAAAGATATTGAGAATTTGTTCAAAAATAACCATATAGAGATTTTACGAAAATACATTAGACAAGATTTACAAGTTTTTGTTATTTCTACTTAAAACTAACTAAGTATAGGTTCCAATAGACAGCTTATGTCTATTCCTCTTTCGGGGTTTGCCGAACAGGCCTTTATGGTAACACTACATGAACGTGATTTCCCTATTTTTGACTCCCCTAGATATGCAATAACTGCAAGCAAATTCGGCTGTGATAACTCACTAAGATAAAACAGTGCTTGTCCTATATCTTTTTCACGAAGTTCGTACTTATATTTAGCATCTATCGTATAGCTAATTGAACCAAATTTCAAATAAATATCAGGCCTTATGTTTTCACTTTCACCAGTTAAATCGGTAATCAGATTACTCGTTAAGGGCGAATCATAGATAAGTTCGATGAAATTGTTGCCTGTAGATATAGTAAACTTGTTTCTTTTCTCTGACACTTCATCTGTTGCGGATTTTACATTAAATTGTACATCTGTAATTTGCCATCCTCTGTTCATAAATTCTCTTATCAGAGATGCTAGTATCCAAAATTCGTAGAGTTTATGAGTCGAGACCATGTGCAAGTCAGCAGAACCGAATTTCTGCAATAGCTCATTTTTTCTCTTATAACTTATATATGTTTTAATGATCTCTATTATAATAGGATTAATATATCTATAACTTAACGCTTCTCTTAAAATTTCGTAAGTGACAGATATGTTAGGTATCTGTCGAAAAACAGGTTGATCTAGCAACAATTTATGCTTATTTATGAGATTATATATTTTCTCACTTAATGGTTTCATAGGTTTTTTGTTAAGAAAATCTTTGATTAATTTCTCAAGATCTTCAATAATCATTAAATTCAAATGTTTAAGTATGACCAGGGGAGCTAAGGCTTCCTTAGCGCGAAATCGTCTAAACCCACCAGCTCCAAGTCCACGGAAATGAAGACGTAAGCTTGTTAACAAGTCAGGCTTCCCTATTTCTCCGTCAGAGATTACGATTTGTCTATGTAACTTCACTGGCTGATAAGATTGCAAAAATTTGCGTGTGAGGTATAAAACCTTTGAGCTATAGACTAGTGCTAAGTTGTTTCCCTCTATAATGCTTGGAAGTAATTTTGAATAAATAAAATTTTCAAAATAATATGTTGGCAAGCTTAACCCTAAATTCTCTAAAATTGACAAGGTTTCTGTTAACATCTTTATAAAACTTTAAAAGCCAATTTTGGGAATAATACTAATTGTTACACTGCCACACTTTAAATCGCCGTAGAAACCGTAAAATGTTATTTTGTTGTTTTTATATTCTATGTTGTTTTTATATTCCGGAGTTCTGATACCAAGTTTATCTGGTTATACACCATATTTAGTATTTATTGATGACCGTACTATAGATTTCAAATTATCTACTAATTCTTTCAAACATTCAGTTATATCTATACCGCATTCTTTTTTAATTGTTTCTACGTAATATTCACGGTCTTCACATAGGACTATTCTATTTTTATCACAATCTAGCTCTCTATCCTTGCTGGTGCAGAGCTCCTCAAGGGACATGGAAACCTTTGCTTATCCTCTCGAGGTATTCACCAGAAATTTTTAGACCGTGTTGACTAAACATCTCGCTGGTTTCCTTAAGTGCTTTTCTCCATTCCTGTCGTGATTCTGCGATTCGGAGATATTCTGCTAGGGCATCAAACTGCTGAAGGATAAAGGTGGCAATGGCAAAGTCGTAAAAAAAGGCCCAGCTTGCCGGTCTTGAACATATCTGGCTAGAGACATTGGGATCTCTATCAGTGAGGTAGTTACATAAAATATACAAGACTATGAGATAGCGCAAGGCGTCTGCAATGATTCCCGGCGCGATTCTTAACGGGCAGATTTCGCAGTCTTTTATCTTTTCAAGAGAGACTTGGAGTTTCTCAAGTAAACAGTATAAAAGATGTTTTAAGTCTATTGTAGTGTCATCTATCTTATAAATCAATGAAATATTTGACATTGTATAAATTTTTTTATAAATATCAGGGATAAGAACAACATAATCATTCTCTTCCTCTTTAGCTAATCGCAATGTACTTATTGTTGCACTTTCATCTACTAATTTAATTAAGTTATCACAGTTTTGTTTCCTTAATTCATTCAGTTTTTCTTTAAATTCATTTTCGACATCGTTATAAGATGTTTGACTAAAGCGTTCATAATCTATCACTGCAAAACGTCTGCGAAGCGCATAGCCCAGCTTGTAAAGAAGTGCTCTATCATAGCTATTCAATGTGCCCAATACTCTGAATGCATATGGCACATATATATCAATATTTCTTTTTTTATTAATCATAATCTTTATTGGATTTTTTCTATATTCTACATCAAATAATGTAAAAAATTCGCCCAGGGCTCTGTCTAAGTCTGCACGATTTATCTCGTCTATAATAACCCAATGAGGCTTACCATTCTTCTTAAGCGAGCTACGGCAATTCTGTGCTGCAAGAGTTAGGAAGCCCGGCCGCCAGGTGCCCTTTAACGTAGGCCCTCCAATTACATCATAGCTCGTCCACTCGGCGTTGGCTGTATGTATCTCATAAGAGACACCAAGACGATGCAACAATGTAGTGAGATACCTAGTTTTGCCGATTCCAGGCATGCCGACCAGCAACACATTCTTACCACTAAGAAGCGTTGCAATTACACTAAGATCCAACGTAGATATGTTATGTAGTATATGTAAAAAATTGTGACATATCTTTATATATTGTTTTTCTACATGCTCTTTAGCCTTTTTATATAAGATTTGAATATTGTAAGGGCTTGTTTCTTTCCAGATATTATAACAAACTGATGCTTCCTCGCGCAGAACTTTGTTCCCATAAATATAACATAAGTAAAAGATTAAAGCTCCTAGTTTGTCAGGTTCAGAAATTTTACCTGCACATTCTCTTAAAAATTTACCAATATCTGTAAGTCTACCTTTCTCATCATCGCGCCATTTTTCGCTGTGCCCCACTGAGATCACTCCAAGTCTTCGAAGGTCGTTATATACGAAGGCCGCGTAGAGAGGTCTAATCTTTATTTTGCTACCTTCATAAAATCGTATCGATTTTAAGGTGTTAGTTACACACTCTATTATTTCATTTTTTGTGAAATCGTTATTGGTTTTGTTGTTATTTTTTGAAAAAATACATAGTAATACCATACCATATATTTTATAAATTAACATTGGATCATCTGTTCTTTTTATTAACTGAAGCTGGTGTGGAACATATCTCCTTTTCCTTATTTTTTCCTGCATATAAATTAATTCAACAGTAGCTATAAATCTTCATCTTGCAACCGGTTACTCTGAGCCTAGAAACAGCCCATTCTTGTTTATGAATTCTCCGGGTCTCAATAAGTCGTCACCAACTTATTTATATGCTGTAGCTTTAGTCTGTGTCTGAGCTTTATGTGCGTGTTGTGGAGGCGGCTTATCCCCACGTGAAGAGGCTTGTGAGGCGTCCCGGCGTCTTTCTTCTGGTGCCGCCGGGCTCCTCCCGCGGGTATATTTTGGAGGGGCTTTTGAGGGAGGACGCTGTGGACAGGGCCTACGCCTATTCGAGGCTTGCTGAGGAGCTGAGGGCCAGGGGTTTGGCTGTGGGGGATCTGCCCAGCGTCGAGGAGCTGGAGAGAGGCGCCGATAGACGCGTCGTCGTGGCTGTGGAGAGCTCCTTCCAGGCTGTGGAGCTGAAGGAGAAGCTGGGGAAGAGGACCGAGCTGATCTACCTGCCCAAATACTTCAAAGAGGCGGCCAAAGACGTCGACAAGAAGCACCTGCGGGTTGCCGAGGTGAAGCACAGGAGGCTAGGCGGGGGCATCTCGCCGAAGCTCCTAAGGCCGGGGGACAGGTAGCTCAAGAAAGACAGAGACGCCATCCTCGCCCTAAGCCCAGGCGCGGTGGGGCTTAAAGACGTGGCGAGGGAGGCCCTGGGAGGTCTCCGCTTTAAGATTGCATCTGCCTTTTTGGCGGAGCTCCTCTCCCCGGCTTTCGCCGTCTTGGCGGTCCTCCAGGCGGCGGCGCCAAGCGCCGCCGGGCCCCTCCTCGCGTTTCTTGAGAAGGCTGTGGAGGCGGGTGGGGAGGCGCTGGGGGACTTCGCCGCCCGCCTCCTGGAGCTCTTCGCCGGGAGGAGGGAGCCGCGGGATAAGGTCGCCGCGGGCTTCGCCAAGCTCGTGAGGAGGGCCCTCGAGGCCGAGCCGTACATAGACGACGACCGCTATGAGGCGGTTGTTGATCAGGTGGCGCTGGAGTGGGGCATGGACGTCAAAACCTTCAAGGCCTTGGTGAAGAACCTAGCCGCCTTAGCCAGAGACAGAGCCGCTGGACTAGACCTAGGGAGGCTGGAGGAGGTGGTGAGGCGGGAGGTGGATGGCGTGTTTAAGAAGGTGGAGGACGCCCTAAGGGAGGTTAAGACGCAGGTCTCCGGCCTTCTGGCCGGGGTTAAGGTGGCGTTTGTGGGCGACGTGGAGGCGGGGCTTCTCTACCACAACTTCGTGGTGGAGGGCGGGGCGCCTAGGGTGAAGACGCGCGCAACCGGGAGGCAGGGCGATGTGGTTGTGGATGTGGTGACCGGCGGCGCCTTCGGGAGGCTGGTGGGGGAGGTTTTGGAGAGGCTGGGAAGGGACGGGTTGGTGGTTTTGGTGGGGCCGCACGGCGTTGGCAAGTCTACGCTGGCGGCCTACGTAGCTTGGCTTGCTCTTTGGCGCGGCGAGGCCGACGCCGTGGTCTCCGCCGGGGAGGTAAAGACGGGCTTCGCCTCCGCCCTGGAGAATCTGCAGAGGTACACGGGGAGGAGGTTTCTACTTCTCTACGACCCGGTGCCTGTCACGGCGTATTACGAGCCAAGCGCCGTGGGGGAGGAGGCTGAGAAAGAAAAAGCAAGGGTGAGGCGGGCGGTGGAGGAGGCTCTCCGCGCGGCTGGGAGCGGCGTCAAGACGCTTGTGGTGTTTCCTGATGAGCTGTACCGGGACCTGCCGCCTGTGGCGAAACAAGCCGTGGAGAAATACGTCGTAAAGGCTGTTTTAAACGACGTGGAGTTCCTCCACGAGGTCGTAAGGCGGTACTCCGGATGCGGAGGTGACTACAACAAGCTGGCAGAGGAGATAGCGCAGTTCAAAGGCGGATACACACTGGCCGCCAAATACGCTGGCCTCTGGCTGAGGGGCAACGGGTGTAAGGTGGAGAGAGTGGAGAGGGCTGTGGAGGAGGCTAAGCAAGAGCCTAAGCTCTTTCTCGCCCGCTACATCCGCGACGTGTTGTTGTGGCGCAGTAGTGAGGAGGAGAGAGTGAGACTTTTGTATAGAGCAGCGGCGCCGCTCCTCATCCACGCCGTCTTCGGCCCGGTGCCGGAGGGCGTGACGTATATTACGCAAGCCAAGGACGGGGTCGTCTTCTACCAGCCAGAGGAGATAGAGAAACTCACCAAACCCCAGTGGGACCTGCTGAAGGCAGGCCTCCAACCCACAGCCAAATGGCTAGCCCAGCGACACGAAGACCTCGTAGAGGAGGCGCTGAGAGACCTAGCCGGCCTAAACGGCGAAGAGGCGAGGAAACCCTACGAAAAGGCCTTAGGCGACTTGATCAAGGCGCTGGACTGGGCCCGCGGCGAAGTACTTAAAGAAGGCGCCGAAACCCTCGCCGAACTCGGCATCCCCAAGGAGGAGGCATTAAGGGTATGCGATAAAGTCCTCGCCGAACTCGGCGTCCCAGAGGAGGACTGGGAACTGGGGACAGCTCTGCTGGCCTTTGTGAACCAGAGACTCGCCGCTGTTTTCAAGAGGGGCGAGAGTAGGGGTTGTTGGAAGAGGGCGGCCCTAATCGTGGGCCATGCGCTGGCTGGACATCTCGTGTTGCTTACGACGAAGTTGCCAGAACACGTTGCAGAGGCTTTGGGAGATGCCTTGAAACCTTGCGTGGTGGATGACTACTTGACGATAGACAGCGAGATGCCGTGGCTTTCAATATGCATAGCACAACTGATGCCTATAAGAGAGTTAAACATACTCTCCCCCTACACAGACGTAGAGATCATAAAAGCCGCGAAGGAAACAGCGGAGGAGCTGATGAAGCAGTGGAGAAGAAGAGGCTTCGGTTTGGCCGAGGTCATCTACGCCTTGGGTCTGGCAACGTTGGCCGCCGGGGCTGAGGTGGATGGGAAGACGGCAGACCTGTTGTTCTACGCGGCATCTGCCACGGTGCAACTGGTGACACATCCGATGGCGGTGTTGCCGGTTTTGGCGGCGTTGCGACCTCTGGGCGAGATGGCGCCGCATAGATACGTCGTTGCGCTGGCCTCTGCCTCGGAGTTGGAGACGTTGGATCATGAAACGGTGGAGTACATCTACGACGCCTTGCAACAGCTCAGAGACCGCCTCCTTGAGGCGGAGCGCCGCTGGCCTCTGGTGGAGGCTGTACGCGCCTACTCAAACCTGGTGAGAAAACATTTGATGCGCATCAAGCATCTCCAGAAGAATGCGGTGGTAAATATGTGCCAACTATATGGCGAAGTTAGAAAGCGCAACGCCGCGGTGGCACCGGAGAGCGGTCTCTCGGCGCATCGTCTCTTCGATGCCATAGCTAGGGTTTGTGTGCTGGCTGTGGCTTTGGAAAGTGACGACTTGGTGCGGCATATGCGGAAACACTGCGGCTTAGGCGACCTTGAAAGAGAGACCGAGGCCGTGAGGAATTTGTTGGACGACGCAGCGGCTCATCCAGAGGAGTTGAGAAAAATTATGGAAAAAGACGCTGACTTCGCCGAGTGGGTGACGGCGCGTAACGTCACAGGTGACGCCGGGTTGCTGATCGAAGACTTGAGAGTTTGGCTCACGTATGAGCTGGCTCACTACGAGCTGGATCACGCCCTTGACGAGAAAGGCGAGTTAGACGCGGAGAAGCTAGAAGAGGCCACAGGGGAGTTCGAAAAGGCGGCGGAGATAAGCAGAAAGCTGAAGCTGTGGGAAAACTACCTCACCGCCCGTGGCCTTGCTCTTAGAACCCACGTCCTGGCCGCAAAGAGCTGGGGAGGGCTTCTCGAGAGAGCTAAGGGCTTCTTGGAGCTGTGGAGGGAGGCGGAGAAATACCCTCAACCGACCACCGGGTATTTTAAGGCGGCTAACCTCACACTCGGCCAGTGTCTGGTCTACTTGGCGGCCTCCGGCGACAAGGAGATGGCAGAGAAGTTGTTGAAAGAGTGGCGATGGTTGCTGGACTACGACCCGGAGGTCTCTGTGGTTACTCGGCTTATGCTTAAGCTTTTCAGCGTAGGGGAGGGGGCTAGACTGAAGGATGTTGTGGACGTGTTTGGGCCATGGCTTCCACCGGAGTTTTGGCCGACTATATTGATGCAGACTGGCCGCCTGCAGAAAGAAGAGGCTTTGGAGATCTGCAAGAAGTTACCCAATTCCGAAGTCTGCGTTGGTGCCGTGGCGTCCGTTGCAGGTGATCTAGATGCCGCTGAGAAATTGAAACTGGAAATAAAAAGCGAGACACCAGAGGCGCGTCCATTGCTAAATGAGGTTGATGGGAGGACTCTAGTGGAGGCCCTGGCAACCACGTATTCTCACGCACGACTCGCCTTTATGTTATTGGCGGCTGTGGAGGGGAGGGACGACGCGGTTAGGCTACACGGCTTGCTGGGCTCTGTGGCATATGTGGACAATGTGAATCAGCCACTTTTCCGCGCCGTCTACGAGAACTGTGGCGACTTAAACAGCGAGGGGTGCAGGATGGCTCTGTTGAAGATGTACTACTACCACTACTAGAGGCGCCTTCCGCGGCTTCTGGATCGCTAAGAGAACGGTCTTTACGCGGTCGATCTTCTTCGCCAAGTTGTCTATGCATTGTGTAGTTGCTTGATGCGAAATCTTTTGATCTCCTCTTCTGTATTGATAATACATGGCTAAGCAAGATGGCTTTAATGGCTTTTTCAAGCGACTGCTGAAGCGCGATGAGACCCCAGCGGAACCGGCGCACACTAAGAAGCCACTCAGCCGTCTCGGAATCCCCCAGTGCGATATTAGTTAGTTCTTTTGCCAACAATGTGTCTTTTTAGTTAAAATTTTGTCAAAAGATTCGGTAATATTCCTAAAATTTAGGTTAGTTGATAGAGTTTTTTTATCGCAACTATGGCTCTAAGGCCCTTGTTCTTAACCTCCCACATCCAATATACGGCGACGAAGTCGTCTATCTCGCGCAGAGTCTTGACCAGCCTGTACTTCTCGTGGACATAGGGGTACAGTCTGGCGAATAGATAGGCCTTAGCCGCCTTCTCCAGGTTGGCGAAGGAGTCATCTATCTGCATCACGTCGCCGAAGAGCTCACGCCACCAGGTGAGCCCCTCCACGGAGAACGAGGCTATGCGTCTGCCACCCTGCATAAGGGTTGCCCTCCTTGTACCTATGCGGAGCGTGATCATGCCCCTCCGCAGACGGAGCCCCGCACCCTTATGTCTAGGTTCTTAAACGCCTTGGCGTGCTCAGCCGCCTCCTGGGGCACCTCCCTCTCCCTCACGGTGAAGGTCGCGGCGATCGACGCCTCGCCGCCCTCCGCAGTCAATGTATTTAGGTACTTTACAAGTTTCTCCACCTCGCCGACGCCTCTGGCGGTCCAATTCGACTCCACCGCTCCGTCTTTAAACACGGCCTCGGCCTTTGCATCAACCAGCTGGAAGTATCCAAAAAGTCTCAACTGTTCCAGAAAACGCAAAACCGCCGTCGCGTCGTAGCCGACGACCACGAGACTTCTGGCTTGTACACCCACGCCCTCAGCCAACGGCTTCTCCACGTCTTCACACTTAACAGCCGCAGGCGTCGCCTCAGCCACGACGGCGGGCTTGGCCCTCCTCTTTGCCTCCTCTAGAAGCGACTTCACCTCTGCCGGAACCTCCTTCACCACGCTTATCGCCCTCTCGGGATCGCAGTTTAGAAGTTCCCTAAGCCTGGCAGTCTCCTCGCCCTCTGGCAAGCTCCTAACCTCTCTAAGTCCCTGCGGCCAGTACCACGAATTTCCGCAGGAGAGCACTATCTCCCCATTCTCGGCCAGCTTCGCCAAAGTCTCTGTGAGCGCCTTTCCGGGCTCCACCATGGGCAGATCAGGGTCCCTATAGAAGTCCTCCCTTATGGTCGCTACGTCGATAGACTCGACGTGGCGCAACCTCTTAGAGAGATAGACGTCGTATAGATACTGGGCATCTAGTGGAACATATTTCGCGATTCCTTCCAGCGCATCTCTCACGGCCTTGGCTACGGCCTCCCTAAACTTAGCCGCGGCCTTCCCCGGGGCCTCGCTTCGCGCCAGCTCAACCCTGAGATCGATATAGTCCACGCCGTGGGGCATGGGCACGGCGAGTTTGTTGTACGACTGATAGAAGGCGTAGTATAGCTCGAGCGTCCTCTTCTCGCACAGCGACTCAAGTCTCTGTCTCTGAGAGGACTCCTTGAGCTCTTCCCTCAAGGCGTCGCACGCCTTTATGTACTTGGCCTGCTCCACAGGCATGCCGCTGTGCAAAAGAACCACCGCGGAGTTGCGGTAAGTCAACTTATCCAGTGCCTTCTTGAGCTCCTCTTTGTCCGGCGGCTGAGCCCGCGGATGCCAGACGTACAGCCTAAACCTCTTCTCATCTCTAATGTCGTTTACCCCACTGGCAAACACCTTGACAAACGGAAGATCTATAGCCTTCATAAGCCTCTCCGCCTCCTCCTCCAAGACCTCGTAGGCCTCCTCGGCCAATACGGTGGCTCTCCTCTCCTCCAGAATCTTGTTTATATTTGGCTCCGCCGAGAACCAATACCTGTTGTTCTCCTCGGA
>Ga0080005_113848_pt1 | contig 19305 bp, 18 predicted proteins | sample JossMetagenome_2_FD_69208 | JGI IMG/M metagenome (GOLD analysis project Ga0080005, IMG submission 69208) | Hot spring sediment microbial communities from Joseph's Coat, Yellowstone National Park, USA - JC3_ASED (SPADES assembly) (version 2) | ecosystem: Environmental > Aquatic > Thermal springs >... | reverse complement strand
GAGATACAGAAGTTATATTTGGTAAAAAAGATACTAAATATCCACCAAATTTTAATGAATTATATGCATGTTCTAATGTATTCCATGGATCTGGTATATCCAATATTATTAAATCTATATCCTTTTCATCAATTCCTTCATTAATATTTTTTAATTTTAATTCAACATAATCCAATAATTTTAATCTTTCCAGATTTTTCTTTGCAATATTATAAAAATCCTCCCTAATTTCATATGAATATACTTTTCCATTTGGTCTTACAGAATTCGCTAAATATGCTGTTAATATTCCAGAACCAGTTCCCCCCTCTACAATTTTCATTCCTGGATAAATATTTACTAAAGAATATAATAGTCCTATATCTTTTTCATGAATTGATTGTGGTCCTCTTTTTAAATATCTAACCAAATCATTAAAATTATCTTCTAATATTAAAAATTCCTCATTTAAATGCGATTTAATTATACTACCAGGTTCTTTATTTAAATCTTCTTTTTTTATTATCCCAAAATGTGTATTAAAATCTTTATCTTTATCTTCTATATAAAATTTTTTACCAGTTTTTCTATGAATTATTATCATAAATTCCATATATAAAAAATATATATGAAGAATACGTTAGTATTCTTTATAAAATTTTTAATTATAGTTATTCTATAATGGTAACTACAGAAACTTTGAAAGAAAAAATTAATGAAATTTATAAAGAAATTGTGGAATATTTAAATAAGGAAGGGATAAAAATAGATCCAAAAGTAAGATTAAAGATAATTGAAGATGATAAAAATCCAAATAAGTTAGATATGATCATATCCGTGTTTATATTAACATTCGGAATGTTCTTAACTTTACCTAAAAAATTAGAAGATTATGCATATATAAACCTTGCTATTTATTTTTCTCAAGAATCTTATAATATAAAACCAGATGCACTTTACAATGATCTTACTAATACGATGTATATATATTTACCAGAAGCTTTAAAGAAATTATCAAATTTAATATATGCCAAAAATAATCTTGATAAAGAATCTCTGGATAATATACTTAAAAAAATTGGTTTTAATAATAGACCAGCAAAAGAACTATCACCTCATTATGATAAAACTGCTGAAATTCTTATTATACCACCAAAACCATCAGATGAAGATATAATAAGGAGATATTTAATATTAGCAATATCACATGAAACCGCACATGCTTTAAATAGAAAATTAAAACTTTTTAGGCATGTAGATGAATATATAGCATCTGTATTAGAAACTTTATTATATTTTAAATTAAATATTGGAGATAATAAATTAGATAAGGGAATATTTAAAATTTTATATAAATATAATCCACATTATGAGATCCTAAATTCTGCTAAATCATCATATAAATTTTCTGAAAAAGATCCTAATAAAACTTTTAATAAATCAATTACTAAATTATTAAAAAATCTAATGAAAAAGGATCCATATTCTCTTGGAAGATATACTGCATATTATATTTTAGAAAAATATGGTCTTGAAAATATAAGAATAAAAAATATATATGAAAAACTTATAAATGATCCATTTTACTTTTTAAAAGAATATTTTATGCAATGTAAATAATATTTTATAACATCTTTATTGCAGATATAATTATATCTATTGCTATTGCTAATAATATTAAACCTCCCAATTTATTTAGAATAATTAAATTTTTCTTTCCAGCTTTTTCCAATATTAAAGTACTATTATAAATTATTACATAAGAAATTAAGAATGCTAAAGACATTGATAAAAATAGATATATTAAATTAAGATTTTCAGATGTATATATTAATGTTGCTGTAATAACACCCGGACCTGTAATTAATGGGATTGCCAATGGAGTTGCAATAATATCCTCTAAAGATTCATTATTATCTTTTATATTTACATGAGATGGTATATCTTTTACCAATATTTCAAATGCAATATAAAATAAGAATATTCCTCCAGCTATCCTAAAATCTATTAAATTTATTCCTAAAATTATTAAAAACCAATTACCAAACAAAAATATTATTAACCATAATACATATGCAATTAAAAATGCTCTATTGATTGCATATCTTTTTTTATCTAAATCCAGTCCTAGTGAATCGAAAATAGATTCAAAAACAAATATATTTGGAACAGTTCCCAATATAATAAACATAGTAATAAATACATTGATATATTCTGTTATCATGAATTAGTATACTTTTCTAGAATTTTAAAATGAAATGCTGTGTTGTATATTTTATGATGAATTTTTAAATAGTAAAATTTATAAATTTTATTATTATTACTATTTAGTAATGAATAGATATAGGTATGATTTAGATGGTATTATAGATGAAATCTTTGAAGAAGTTATAGAATACTTTAATAAAGAGGGTATAATTAAAAGAAAACCCTTATTAATAAAAGGAGACTCACGTTTTAATATAATTACAATGCCTACTCTATCCATTGGTGCGGCTTTCGCATATACTGAAATATCTAATATGTTAAAGTATAATACTTTTTATGTACCAATACCCCTTATAATATGGTTTATTCCATCATTTTGGATATTACGGAAATATAAAAACTCTTATGGAGTATATATACCAGTAATAAGAGTGATTTATACTATGAAAAATACATTAAAAATGACCATAGATAAAGTATTGGATGTTTTAAGTTCTAAAAATATAAGTGGTCCTTCCATTATTAGTCTAAAACCACCAGAACTTGGTATAGTAGCATATCCTGTATATACAGATGGAAATAATGTAGAAAAAGATGTAGCAAAAGCTATTGCTAAACCATATTAATTCATGAGGTTGCGCATTCTATTATTGGTAGAAAAGAATGGAAAGCTTCTACTTTAGAATATTTAATATATTTCTATAGTAACGAACTTTATAAATATCCCAAAGTATATGAAATTATAGAAAAAAATATAAAAAAGTGTAAGGCATATATTGAAAGAGAAAAGAGCCCAAATATATATGATCTAGGATTGTGTTATGCAAATATTATTATACATGAGTATCGAGATCTAGAATTAAATATAAAAGATATTATAGAAAAAATTAAACATTTATCTAAAAAAGATGTCATAAATATAATAAAAAGTTATAATATTGATTAGAACCAAAGAATTTAAAAATATTTTTTAAATTAGTTTATGTATGAACCTAGATCGGAAGACTTAATAATAGAGATTTTTCTATTAATATCTATAAATTAAATTCTACAATTAATTATGCTATGGAGAATAAAGATCTATCCAAAACTGGTTTAGAGATAGATATTGTAGATAGATTAAAAGTATTAGAAAAAATGAAAGAAAAAGGATATAATCCATATCCATATGAATTTTATAAGACAAATGATGTAAAGGAAATAGTAGATGATCCTGATAAATTTATGGATAAGTATGTTAAAATTGCTGGAAGGGTTTATTCAACTAGAAAACATGGGGGAATTGTATTTTATGATATAAAAGAAGAAGGATATAAAATACAGGTCGTTATTAAAAAAGATATAACAAAAAATTTTGAAGATGCATATGAATTTATTCAAAGAGGGGATATAATTGGTGTATATGGAAAGATAGGAAGAACAAAAGCTGGAGAATTATCTGTATTTGCTGAAGATTGGATCATATTAACAAAAGCATTAATTTCTTTACCAGATCAATGGTATGGATTTACCGATGTAGAAGAAAGATATAGAAAAAGGTATTTAGATTTATTAATGAATGATGAAGTAAGAAGATATTTTGAAATAAGATTTAAAACAATAAGTTATGTAAGAAAATATTTTGAAAATTTAGGATATATAGAGGTACAAACACCGGTATTACAACCAATATATGGAGGAGCAAATGCAAAACCATTTATTACATATGTAAATGATTTAAAAGAGAATTGGTATTTGAGAATCGCTACAGAACTATATTTAAAAAGATACCTTGTTGGTGGATTTAATAAAGTATTTGAAATTGGGCCAGATTTTAGAAATGAATCAATAGATGTAACCCATAACCCAGAATTTACAATGTTAGAAGCATATGAAGCATACGCAAATAGAGATAAAATGATGGAAATAGTAGAAAATTTAATATATGGGATTGCAAAAGATGTTATTGGAAAAGATTATATTGAATATAATGGTAAAAAAATATCATTAAAACCTCCTTGGAGAAGGTTAACAATGTACGATGCATTAAAGGAATATGCAAATATAGATGTAACAAAATTGCCTGATGATGAAATAATGGAAATAATGAAACAGAATAATATTCAATTAGAATTAAAAGAATATAATAGGGGTCTGGCAATTACTGCATTATTTGAGGAATTGGTTGAAGATAAATTAATTGAACCAACATATATTATAGAACATCCGAAAGAGAGTACACCTTTATGTAAATTAAGTAGGAAGGATCCATCTTTAGTTGAGAGAGCTGAAGGATATATATTGGGAGTAGAAGTTACAAATATATATTCTGAATTAAATGATCCAATATTGCAAAATAAATTATTATTAGAACAGGCAAAAATGAGAGAATTAGGATTTGAGGAAGCACATTTATATGATCAGGACTTTATAGAAGCATTAATGTATGGAATGCCACCAACAGGAGGAATTGGAATAGGTATAGATAGAGTACTAATGTTATTATTAGGAATAAAAAGTATAAAAGAAATTATACCATTTCCAATGGTTAAGAAAAAAGCAGAAAGCGAGGCAGTAAATATTTTAACAAAATATACAATAGAAAATCCGATTGTAAAAGGTTATGAAAAATATTAGGCCCTTCCAATACCAAACTTTTTTAATAATATTTTTATATTATCATTTACTAAAAATATAAAAAATAGACTATACAATGCTATAAATAAATAATAATAAATATTTATTGGAACCAATAGTCCAAATCCAAACAATGAAATTATAGATCCAATTATTAATCCTGCAATTGTGGATATTAAGAAAGATTTACTAGGTTTTGATTTATAGAATCTATCCTTTTCCCTAAATACATATGGCATTAATAAACCAAAATATGTTATTGCTATAAAGAAGAAAGAATGTAAAAGATGAATATTATTTATTTTAAATATATTTAGTGCTATATATAATAATAATGACATTTCAAAAAATGTAAATATGCCCATTATACCTGCATATTTTACCAATTTTAATATATTCCACTTTTCAGGATATTGAGATCCTCTTTCATTATCTAAAGATATCGCTATTGTTTGAAAATCTATAATAAAGAAAAATAATAATACATCTGTAGATGATAAAATATATAATGGATTATGGTAAAAAATCGTAGTAAATAGAAATACTGATAAAATAAATAATGCAATTTCTATTGTCTTATTTATTTTTATTAATATCCATGTAACAACTCTTTGATATACAGATCTTCCAATTGTAACTAAATCTACAATACCTTGTAAACCTTCTACTGTTAATACAACAGAAGCTGCAGATTTTGCAACATCTGTTGCATCATATACTGCTATACCAACTTCTGCTTGTTTTAATGATGGAGAATCATTTATACCATCCCCAGTCATTCCAACAATTTCTTTTTCCTCTTGTAGATTTTTTACAATATAAAATTTATCCTCAGGATATATTTCTGCAAATATTTCAGATTCATTAATTAATTTCCTTGCTTTATCAGGATTACTTTTTAGTAATTCTCTTAATTCATTTCCAGATATTGCTTTATTATAATCTAATCCAATTTCTTTTCCAATTTCTTTCGCAATTGGTAATGAATCTCCAGTTAACATTTTTACTTTTATTCCAAGATCTTTTAGTTTTTTAATTAATTCTGGAGTATCTTTTCTTGGAACATCATATAATGCAACAAGACCAACAGGTTCCCATTTATTATTATTATTTATTGCAACTGCTAGAGTTCTATAACCTCTTGATGCAAAATCTTCAACTATTCTTGATACTTCTTTTGGTATATTTATTTTGCATAAATCATTAAATATAATATCTACTGCACCTTTTGATACATAAAATACTTTATCTTTATATAATACTTTTGCTTCTGTTCTTCTAGTAGAAGGATCAAATGGTCTAAACCCTAATATTCTATAATCATCTTTATTTATATTAATTTCTTTCGCTTTATTAATAAATGCCATATCTATTGGATCATTATTTGATTCTTGTGATGCTAATGTTCCATATAATATTACATCTTCCTTTTTATAATTACCAAATTCTTTTATATCAGTTATAGATAATTTATTATATGTCAAAGTACCTGTTTTATCAAAACATAATGTTGTCATTGTTGCAGCATCTTCTATTGCAGATAATCTTGTAATTAATGCTCCCTTTTTTGATAATTCAATAGAACCAACTGCCAATGTAACTGTTATCATTGCAGGTAATGCTACTGGAATTGCAGAAAGTAACAAAGATATAATTAAAGGCAATACTGTAGAAAGTATAAATTCTAAATTATGAATATATAAAAATGAAAATATTAATGTTAATCCTCCAAATATTAATACAATTATTAATAATGCAAAAATAACTTTATTTATTATTTCCTCAATATGTAATTTTGGTCTTGCTGTAGATACTAATTCTATTGTTCTTCCAAAGTATGTATTCCTTCCGGTTTTATATACAATACAATTTGCTTCACCCCTTCTTATAATTGATCCTGAATATATAATCTGTCCTCTTTTCTTTTCAACTGTTAAAGATTCTCCAGTCAGTATTGATTGATCTACATCTAATATATCTTCACTAACAATTATACAATCTGCAGGGGATATATCTCCAGCTCTTAATCTTATTATATCTCCAGGAACTAAATATTTTGACTCAATTAATTTCCATTGTCCTTCTCTTAATACTCTTGCTTGTATTTGTAATTTTTCTTTTAATAATTCTAATGCTTTATTTGCTTTTTCTTCATGTATAAAAGATATTAATACATTAATAAATAATAAAGACAAAACTAAAGATGCATCTATATATCTTCCAAATATTAAATATAAGGCTATAATAATTTCTAACATTATTGAAGAAAATAAAACAAATTTTTTCAAAAATTTAATTAAATTACTTTCCTTTTTTTCTTCAATTAAATTATATCCATACTCTTTTAACCTTCTATCAACTTCCTCCTTTGTTAAACCATAATTTAAATCCGAATTTAATTCTTGGAGAACCTTTGATAAATCTACATTATCATTCATACTATAAAAACCTCTTTATTATTTAAAAGGATAATAACAAAAAATCTTTATTTTTATCTATTATCTCCATTACCTTGTAAGGTCCCTTTTTTTCTACTTCTAATTTTTTTCAAATTATATTCTGCAACTTCTTCTAAAGAAATATCAAAGTTTTTTACAGTCTCTAAAAGATACCATAAAATATCTCCAAGTTCAGATATAATTTCTTCCCTTTTTATTTGAATATTATCTCTGGCAATTTTCTTATTTTATTAATAATTCTCCAACTTCTCAGCCAATGCTAATGCAGTATAATAAAATCCTCCATCCAATTTATCTAGATATATTACAATTTCTTTTGCTTTTTTCTAACATTCATTAAATTCCTTATAAAAAATTTATATGAACGCCGCGGGTGGGATTTGAACCCACGCCCCCTTTCGGGGATATGGTCTCAAGCCATACCCCTTGGACCACTCGGGCACCGCGGCATATAAATAATTTTGATCTTTATACAATTTTAAAATATTTGGGTTTTAAATATTCTAATAAATCATGGACTAAATTTGATAAATCAAAATTATCTGAAGAAATATGTATAAAACAATAATCAATTCTCTCCCAATAATTTAATGCAATAGTAAATTTATTTGTATCAAATAAAAATGATGAAAATTTTTCCTTATCCGATATTATTATCTTTTTATTTTTTATTACCAATTTATATTTATCAATTAAATAATCAAAAAATTTATATATATCTTGCTCAGAAAATAAAAAATTGTTTTTTACTCCATTAAGAATTAGTTTTACTTCCATATAATATTCTCTCTCTTATTATATTATCTATATCTTCTTCTGCTCCACCAACTTCTACAGATTTTATTACCTTTAATATTGCAGGATTTTTTAATGCTAATCCAACTGCTAGACATGAACCAGTTTCTAATTTTGTTAATGCTTCAAAATATTCCCTAGATAAATATGGACATGTTTTTCTTATAAATTCTAAATCTTTTGGATTGATTATTTTTAATAAAATAAATGTATTTAATTGAGATGTAATATCTTCAATAATATTGGAAGGTACTTGGGATACTAAAATTAATCCTAAACCAAACTTTCTTCCTTCTCTTGCAATTAAAGATATTCTTGACGAAACTTCACTATTTTTAGATGCAAATCTATGTGCTTCTTCAATTACAATTCCCAATATATCTGTCTTATTATTAAATTTCCAAGATTTGTATTTTTCATATACAATTTCTAATAATATATCTATCAATATTCTTTGTTCTTCTATTGATAAAGGATATAAATCAAATATAATCACCTTTGGAATAAATTTGTTAGATTCTTCTAAATATACTTCTCCATTTTCTTCTTTAACTATATTATAATCTGAAATACTGAAATTTCTAATATCTTCTAATAATTTATTAAATAAGTCATCCACATTTTCGCCTATATCATCTACATTTCTTGGGAATAACATCCAATCCTTTATTCTTAACAATCTTGATTGCAAAGATCTTATTACATCTTCTCTATTTTTATATTTTTCAAATATTTGTGGAGGATCTCTTTTATTTACCATTTCTAACAATTTATCCATGAATTTTGGTGCTCTTCCATCTTCTAATGATAAAATTCTATATAATAAGGAATACACGTGAGGAGCTTGTTTTCCAGATATTCCCAAGAAACTTTCCATATAATCTTTTATATACCTTAATGGTAATTTTGCATTATATACTATTACATTTTTCTTATTTTTTTCACTTATTAATTTTTCAATAAATACTTTTTCCCTTTTACTAAATGTTATTATTACAGAATTTTCAAATGATAATATATAATCTCTATGAATATCAAATAACAATATTGGTATATTTTTCTTTGATAATTCACTTATTATGTGAGCAACAGTTGTACTTTTTCCAGAACCTGTTATTCCAAATATGCCAGTATGTCTTATAATTAAATTTTTTATATTTAAATCTACAATAAATTCTTTATTTTGTAAATTTATTTTTCCTAATGGTATTGATAATACTTTTTCCTCAAATGAATATATTTTACTTACCTCTTCCTCTTCTGGTAGGAATACTTCTTCCCCAGGAACTGGCGGTGTTTTTGGTTTTTCTTGTAATATTTTTCCATTTTTTATTACCCCAATAAATATAGCTTTTCCAATTATTAAATATTGAGATTTTTTCATTTGTCCATATAATAATTCTATTGCCTCATAATCAAACAATCTTTCTTCTTCAATTGCCTCTGATTTTAAATCTTCAATTATCCCAAAATAAAAAGAATCACCAATTCTTACTTTAACTATACTTCCTATACCAACCGAATATCTTTCCTTTGGATCAACAACAAAATAAAAATATTCTGATGTAGCTTCTTTTATAACATAGCCAACTTTCATAGATGTATATTTATAATATACTTTTAAACATTTTTTATCTAAATATTTTAATGCCTGGTGCACTTAAAGTAATAATACCTGAAGGAAGAACATTAAGAGATGTTATACGTATTGTGGGAGTAGAATTAAATGGACATAAACCAATAATTGTAGAATTAAGAAGAATACCTGGTGTAAATTGGAGATTTGCTAATGCTATATGTAGTGTACTAAAGATAAATAAATGGCAAGCTTTGGGATCTTTAACAGATGAAGAATTAGAAAAATTAGAAGATTGCTTAAAAAGACCACAAAATTATGGTATACCTACCTGGATGTTAAACAGAAGAAGAGATCCTAGAGATGGTCAAGATAAACATTTAGTAGGACCTGACTGGGAAATTCAAATAAAAATGGATATAAAGGAAGAAATTGAATTGAAAACATGGAGGGGAAACAGACATATGTATAAATTACCTGTTAGAGGACAAAAAACAAGATCTCATCATAGAAAAGGTTCCACTGTTGGTGTAATAAAGAAAAAAGAATTAAGGGCTCAACAAAAATCTGAAAATAAAGAGTAAAATGTGGAGAAATAGAAAAACTTGGGAAGGTCCAACCCATCCTTGGCAAAAAGATAGATTGGAAGAAGAAAGACAATTATTAAAACAATACGGGCTAAAAAATAAAAGAGAATTATGGAAAGCTTCCACAATTGCTAGAAAAATAAGATTCTATGTTAGATACTTAAATGCTAAAAAAGCTGCCGGAGTAAATGTATCAAAAGAAGAAGAAAAATTGAAAAATAAGTTAGTTAGACTTGGATTATTAAACAAAACTTCTGATATAAGTGAAGCTTTAAACATAACAGTAAGAGAAATATTAGAAAGAAGGTTACAAACAATTGTATTTAGAAAAGGTTTAGCAAAAACAATAAAACAGGCAAGACAACTAGTTGTACATAGACATATTATTATAGGTGATAAAGTAATAGCATCTCCAGGCTACTTAGTTAAGGTCGATGAAGAAGATAAAATAGGATATAATCCTTATTCAAATATAAATAAAGAGAAATTATTAAGCCAAAATATAAACAAGAAAGAAAATAAAGAAGCAGCTGTACAAGAGGTTAATCAAACTTCTCAATAATCCTATCTTTTTCTTTAAAATTTTCTTTAGTATTTTAGATATACACGCCGTCCAATCTTTATACATTTATAAATATGCTAACTATGACAATATAGAAAAATTTATTAATAAATATTTAAAAATTCTAGGGTTGTATATATATGAGTTTTTTATTATACAAAATTTTATGGTAGAATATTGTAAATTACCATATGAAGATGAAAAATATGAGATTCTTATTAAGAGAGAAGAAGAAACAAATGAAAAATATGGTTATAATCCATGGAAAAGACCAATAAACGAATTATTAGATTTCTCAATTATTAATTTAGATAAACCGAAAGGACCTACATCACACCAGGTTTCTGGATGGATAAAAAATATTTTAAATAAAAAAGCAGGGCATGCAGGTACATTGGATCCAAAAGTAACCGGAGTATTACCAGTAGGAATTGGAAGAGGAACAAAGGTATTAAAATTATTGTTAACTGCTGGAAAAGAATATATAGCATGGATGCATATACATAGTGATATTGATGAGAATAAAGTATATGAAGTATTAAACAAATTTCAAGGAAAAATTGTTCAAAAACCCCCATTAAAATCTGCAGTAAAAAAAGTTCCTAGAGAAAAAAATGTTTATTGTATAAAAGTATTAGAGGTTGATGGCAGAGATTGGTTATTACAAATTGCAACAGAAGCTGGTGTATATATAAGAAAATTAATAGATGATATAGGAAAGACTTTAGGAACAAAAGCTCACATGCAACAATTAAGAAGGATTAGGGTTGGAGAATTAAGAGAAGATTCTGAAAAATATCCTTTAGCTACTTTACAAGATATAGTTGATTCTATATGGTTTTGGAGAAATGAAAATAATGAAAAATATATAAGAAGAGTTTTCCTACCAGCAGAAGTTGCAGCAGAACATACAAAGAAAATCTGGATATTAGATACTGCAGTAGATGCAATTGCACATGGAGCAAATCTAACAGTAAAGGGAATATCAAAACTATATTCGAATATAAAAGAAGGTGATCTAGTAACAATATTTACATTAAAGGGGGAAATGGTTGCATATGGAACTGCATTAATGGATTCTGAAAAAATTTTAAATTCTGAAAAAGGTATTGCAGTTGATATTGATAGGGTTATTATGAAAAGAGGTTTATATCCAAGAGTATGGAAAAAATCTAGTACACAATGAAATTAATATTGGGTATTGATGAAGCTGGAAGGGGACCTGTAATAGGACCAATGGTAATTGCCGGCTATTGTATTAAAGAAGAAAAAATAGAACTATTAAAATCCTTGGGTGTTAAAGATTCTAAAAAATTAACAAGAAAACAGAGAGAAGGTATATACAATGAAATAATAAAGTTAACAGATAAATATAAGTATATAATAATTGGTCCAAAAACAATAGATTATTATGTATATAAAAATAAATTAAATTATTTAGAATTTGAAAATATGATAAGAATAATTGAGGAAATAAAACCAGACAAAGTAATAATTGATTCTCCAATAGTTAACATAAAAAAGGTAATAGAATACATAAAAAATAATTTAAAAATAAATATTGAACTAATTGTAGAAAATAAGGCAGATAAGAATTATCCTGTAGTATCTGCTGCTTCAATTATTGCAAAAGTTATAAGAGATAAAGAAATTGATAAGATTAAAGAAAAAACCAATATAGATTTTGGGTCTGGATACCCTTCTGATAAAAGGACGATTAAAGCAATAAAGGAAAATTATGAAATACTAAAAGATTATATTAGAGAATCTTGGATAACAATTAAAAAAATAAGAGGAAAAAATCAAAAAAATATACTTAACTTTTTTAATCATTCCACTTCAAATTCTTGAACATTACTTTTCTTATATTCAGAATACTTTTCAACTTCTTCCATAGCTTTATTTATTTCTTCAATCATTTCTTGTGATATACTATCTATTTTTACATTATTAATCCCTATTCTAATATATTTATCCCATTCAATTTTTATCCCATTTTCATTTATTTGCATTGGATGTCTCAATAAACTATGTTTTGTATCCCTCATTTTCCATACAATAATTGATCTATATAACTTTCCATCTATCTCATCTAAATCCATTCTAACAATCCCATCTACTGCATGTTCAACACCAGGTCCGCCAAATCCTCTTTCACCAACAGAAATTTGTGAAACAAATATTGCAGTACATCCCAATCCAGCAATCAATCTTTTTAATAACATTACTATAGATCTTGCCATTGCTGGTTTTGTTAAATATAATGTAGAAATAGAATCTATAACAACCCTTTTAGCATTTGTATCTTTTATTGCTTGTCTTACTACATCTAATAGTTCATGTATGTTATCTAAATCTCTTACTAAATATTTTTCTCTTTGAGCTGCAGTACCAGTTCCACCGGTAAATGCATCTACAATTGCTATTTTTCCTTCTTCTTCATATTTTGATATATCCCATCCAAAATTCTTAAAACTCCTTCTAGCACTTACTGGATGTTCTTCAAGTGCAACAAATACACCATTTTCATTATTCTTTAACCCATTATATAAAAATTGTTTACCTAAAATTGATTTTCCTGTACCAGGTCCTCCACTTAATAATACTACATTTCTTTCTGGTATTCCTCCATATAATATTTCATCAAATCCTGGTATATATGTTCTAACTTTATATATCATTATTATAGTTTGAAATAAATATTTAAACATTTATAAATAATAACACTGTTATATTTTTATGGCAAAATATTTAATATTATTAACAAAAGATAATAAAAATACGGTGGAAATGGTTTTAGAATTTTCAAAGGTATTAAAAATGAGTGGAGCAGAAGATATAAAAATTTGTTTTACTTTAGAGGGAATTAAAGCTCTAAATAAAGAAAATGAGGAATATAATTTAATTATATCTAAACATTTGGAGGATATGAAAAATTTAAACATAAATATATATGCATGCGAAAAATGTATGGTAAAATTTAATGTACCAGAAGAGAAATTAATATATAAAGATAAAATATTTTCATATGAAGAAATGAATAAGTTAGTAGATCAAGGGTATGCAATAATTACCTTTTAATTTCTATTATTTTTCCTTCAACATTATCTTTAAATAGATCATCATGGGTACATAATATTATTTGATAATCGTCTAGACTAGATATTAATTGAGCTAAAGATAATCTTACATTTTCATCTAAAGATTCTGTAGGTTCATCTAACAATAATATATTAATATTTAGATTTAATATGGAAGCAATTGCAAGTCTTAATGCTAAGTCCAATATCTTTGTTTGTCCCCCACTTAATCCAGCTTCATCAATATATTTCTTAATACTCTTTCCATCAATATTTTTAATTACATAAATATAAAATAGCTTTTCATCTTTTACTTTACTTTCTTTTATATCTATTCCAACATCTATAATATCTTGATATCTATATAACCTTTTAAAATAGAATTTAAATGCATTTTCAAGATTTTTTGATAATTTCTCCCTATTAAATTCTATATATTTTAATAAAACACTATATAAAGACCTTAAAATATTTAAGTTTTTACTTATATTCTTTAACTTTTCATTTATATTATTATATATATTTAATTTTTCTTTATAATTTTTTATTAATTCGGGTTTTAGATTTTCATATTTCTTTATTTCTTTATCAAGTTCATTCAACTTATTTTCAAACTCATATATTGAATTTAAATTATTTCTTTTATATATATCTTTTATCTTTTCCAAATTCTTTTTCATATTGTCTATTTTCATTAAAGAGTATCTAATATTATTTATCTCATTTTTTATATTTTGATATTCTTTTTTTAAATTATCTATTACTTTATCCAATTCATTTTTCTTTATATAATTTATTGTATCCTTTATTATCTTGTATTCATTTATTTGATTTATTCTATAATTTATTTCATTAATTTCTTTTTCAATCCTTATCTTTTCGTTTTCAATATCTAATAAATTTACTTTGTCTTTAATTTTTCCCTGAATATATAGTAAATATTTATATTTATTCTCAATTTCCTGATATAGTTTATCTAGATTGTTTTTTTCATTTTTAAGTTTATCTAAATTTTCTTTATCTTTATCTAAACTTTCTTTATATTGATTTAATAATTTTTTATGTAAATCTTCATCTAAAGCTCTTTTACATACTGGACATTCTGATATTTCTCTATTTAGAATATTTAAATATTCTTCTTCTTCCTTTATCCTATTTTCTAAGATTATAATATTATTTTCCAATTCTTTCTTTTTATTCTCTATATTTTTTATTTCACTTTCTATATTTTTGTATTCTATATATTTTTCTATGTTTGAATATATTTCTTTTAGTTCTTTCAATTTATATTCTAACTCTTTTTCATTAATATCTTCCAAATACTCTAATTCCTTTTTTCTATTCTCTAAATACTCTAAAGATCTATTTAATAAATCTTTTGAATAATTTTCATATTTAAGATTCTTTCTTTCAGATTCAAGACTTAATATATTATCATATAATTCTCTTTCTTTTTCTTCATATTCTTTTAACTTTTGATTTAGATAATTTTCCTGAGTTAATAAATTATATTCTATACTATTTTCCAATGTTTTTAGCTCTAAATAATCTTTATATATATTATCTCTTATTTTCTTTAATTCCATAAACCTATTAACTTCTTCTAATAATTTTTCAATATCTTTATCACCAAAGATATTTTTATATAATTCAATATCCTTCAATAATAAGCTCTTCTCTTTTTCTTTATATTCTTTTTCTTTTTCTAAATCTTTTATCAATCCTTCAACTATTTTTAATATTAAGGAATAATATTCTATATCAAATATTTTTTCTAATAATTTTGTTAATTCAATTTTTCCAGATAAATTTATATATCTACCCAAGTCTCCTTGTTTTATGTACAATATATCTGTAAATTTCTCAACCCTATTTATATTTAATATTTCTTTTATTTTTTTATTAACAATATCTGGTCCAGAGGCTATAATTCTATTTCCTTCATATAATATTGCTTTAGATTCTCCATTATTATTTGAAGATCTAACTATTTTGTATATTATATTTCCTTCAGATATTTCTAATTCTACGTTTAAATTATACGAACCAATTCTTATTAATGATGATATATTTGATATATTTATACTTGATAAAGAATCTTTTCCAAATAAACCAAATAATATTGCATGAAATATAGATGTTTTTCCAACTCCGTTTTCTCCTATTATTATATTTTTTTCATCAAAATTTATCTCTAAATTTTTATGTATTTTAAAGTTCTCCAACTTTATTCTATTAATCCTCATTTTATTAATTGTTTAAACATTGTTTCCCTTATTCTATCTAAATCAGAATTTCTACCAGAATACATTTCTTCAAATAATTCTTTTATATTATTAAACATTTTTATTACTTCTTGCTTATCATTTATAAAAAATGAGCTATCTATTATATTATCTATTGTAATTATTTCTTTATTTAATTTTATTTCCTCATCTAAAGAATAGGAGTCATCCAATATTAAATATCCAGATTCTATTAAATTTTCTAATAAATTTTTTATATTAATATAATAATCTTTTTTATATCTAACCTTAATTTTTATGATTGTTTCCTTTGATTTATTATAAATATCACTCTTTAATTTATTTAATCCATCATCATTATTTATTATATCTTCATAAATATATATTGGCCTAACATTTAATTCTTTAAATTCTATATCATTGTCTTTTACATAGAAGAATCCTTTCTTTATATTTTCTTCATCTTTTGATATTTCTGTCCTTTCAGTAGAACCTGGTAAAGCAAAGATTATATTATCGTGCTTTTCTAAATGTTTTTTATGAAAATGACCAAATGCATAATAATCTGCTTTAGGAAAATCATTCAAAGATAAGATTCTAGGTTCTTTACTGTGACCCTCCAAGATATTTTCTGGAAATATGTTTACTGCTCCATGAAACATAAAAATATTGTAACCATTATTTTCAAATTTTAAATTTAATAAATTTTTCTTGTAATATGTTCTTAATTGTTCATATGATAAATTTGAAGGTTCTGATATTCCATAAATATAAACATCTTTATATACAAACGGTTCTTTTATATTTGCTTCATATATTAAACCTAATCTCTTTAATATTTCTAAAATGTTCTGTCTTTGCCCCTTCGTATCATGATTTCCCTTAATAAATATTAATGGTATTTTATGATCTTTTAGTTTAAATAATATATCCAATATTTCCAGAAGATATTTTGAATCTATCCTAAAATAATCATCAAAGAAATCTCCAGAATGAATTATAAAATCTACATTTTCTCTAATTGCAAAATCAATAACCTGTTTAAATGAATTTAAAAAATCATATTTTCTGATCTCACCATATTCTACTGGAATTTGACATCCTAAATGTGTATCAGAGACATGAATAAATTTCATTAAATATTATTGTATAAAAATTTTTTATTTATATTTTCCAAATACTCATTTAAATAGTTTAAAACTATTTCTTTATCCTTTTTATAATAATCAAAACTTATTTTTAATAAAAAAGAATCTTCTGTATAATGTATTTTAATAATTTTGTTTAATGTTAATTCATCTTTATCGATTCTTAAGTATATATTGTAGTTTTCATCAAAGTTACAATTACTTTTTATATCTTCAAACCTTAATCCTAAAGAAATTAAATTTCTAAAAAATATATCTATACTATTTTTATCATTAATTTTTATTTCATATACTTCAATTGTATTACTTATTAATCCTTTATCCTTATAATTGTTTATTTTTATTTTCTTTCTATCAATATCTTTTAATAATAAATCTATTGCGTTTAATATTCTATTTCTATCATCCCATTCATGTATATTTACCCTCAATAGCACAAAGGAAATCTTCATAACAATTATATAGATATATAGAAAGGTTTATATTTATAAAAAAATTTATATGTAAAATGGTAAAAAGAACTCAAGGTTTACCTATAAATACTATAATTTTGGCAATTATTGGAATAGTTGTACTGGTATTTCTTATACTAATATTTACTGGTGGAATAGGAAAATTTGTTTCAAGTACCAGCCAGGTAGGTCCATCATCTAATCAAACAACTAGTGCACAATGTTCACAATATGCGGCAGCAATACATCAACAAATGGGAACCTCTACAGACCCATCCTCTCAATTACGAATGTTAGCAACTTCTCCATATGTATCTACAAACTGTAGTGTTCATTTCCAATATTCATTTACTTTATATAATGGCTCAGAAGTCTTATGTGGACTTGGTCCAGATACATGTATAAACTTCGAAGGATCTTGTATACCTGGTTGCCAACTCAAATAAAGATTTATTTTTTATTACTAAATATTTTTTATGATAGATAAAAATTATGTTTCATCTATTTTAGGTATATCAAAAACAAAATTACAAGAATTAATAAATGAAAAAATAAAACAATATAAAAATTTAATTGATGAAGAAACGGCTATTTTATTGATATTAAAGGAAAAGGGATTAACATTAGAAGATCTATATAATATAAAAGTAAAAAACTTATATCCTGGACTAAAGGTAAAAGAGATAAAATTAAGGATAAACAAAGTACTAATAAAAAAAGATAATTTAATAATTTTAGAGGCTGGAGATGAAACAGGATTAATTAAGTTAATAATTAAGGATCATAAATGGAAAAGAAAAGAAAACTTATTAAAAGAAAATAGCAATATAAAAGTAAAAAATGGTATAGTATTAAATAACCTTGTTCTATCAATATTCATAAACAACATAGAACTAATTGAAAAAATAGATGAAAACATAAACCCAAATCAAAATTATATATCATATAGATATATAAGATTATTAAAAGAGAATGAGAATAATTATATAGTATTAACAGACAATTTTAACATATTATATTTAGAAAAAAACATTCAATTAGAATATAATAAAACATATACGATAAAATTTTATAATAAAAGACCTATAGAAATTATTGAGCTAAAATCCTACTAAACTCATTAATTTATCAGGACTATTGTAATACATACTCATAATTTCTGCAATCTTTCTATAATTTCTTATGTTATTTTCTATCATATATTCTAGTACTCTTATTTTAAATTTAAAGTTAGTTTCTATACCATTTTTATCCCAGTTTCTGATCTCCGCAATTTTATTTAATATATAACTTTCACCCGCTATGTAAGTATCATCCCTTGGATTCCATTTAAATGAAATTATTCTATCAACATCTTTCTTTTCTTTATTAAATCCAAGTATTTCATATATCTTATCTACTCTTCTTACATATTTCCCTTGATATTTCAATCTTTTGAGGAATACAACCCCATCCAATACTTCCAATAAAGCTGGAGGTAAGTTAATTGGTGGAGATAATAACCTATCCATTAATGCTTCAAAACTTTCTGCATGTATGGTACCCAAACCTGCATGACCTGTTGCCATTGCTTGGAATAATATATAAGCTTCTTCTC
>Ga0080005_128079_pt1 | contig 19325 bp, 19 predicted proteins | sample JossMetagenome_2_FD_69208 | JGI IMG/M metagenome (GOLD analysis project Ga0080005, IMG submission 69208) | Hot spring sediment microbial communities from Joseph's Coat, Yellowstone National Park, USA - JC3_ASED (SPADES assembly) (version 2) | ecosystem: Environmental > Aquatic > Thermal springs >... | reverse complement strand
AATGTATATAAGCTATTTACAACTATATTGACATGGAGGCGTTGGTGTTCATAAACGTGGACATAGGCGCCGAGGACTCGGTCATGGACCAGCTGTCCAAGGTGCCGGAGGTTTCGGCGGTCTTCTTCGTCTACGGCCCCTACGACCTCGTCGCCAAGATAACCTCAGACGACGCCGAGAGGCTTAGGGCCGTCATAAGGGACAGGATAAGGAAGATCCCCGGGGTTAGGTCGACCACCACGCTCATAGTGGCCAAGGCCCTCCAGAGGGCGGGCCCGCCCTATTGATGTGTAGATTTTATATATATTCGGGGGTCCCCCAGGAGGACCTCCACAAGGCCCTGAGGCTGGCGGCCGAGAGGGATCCCTACGCGCCGGGCGGCTTCCAGCACGGCGACGGCTGGGGCTACGCTGTGTATACCATGGACGGGTCCCTGGCCTACTACAGGTCGGCCAAGGCCGTCTGGAGGGATCCCCACGTCCCTCCGCTGGGCCTCGCCGGCCTCGCCCACGCGCGCGCCGCCTCCAAGGGGGAGCCCCTGGGGCTGCTCTACGCCCACCCGTTCCAGGCCCAGACGCCCGACGGGCGCATGATCTACGTGGCGCACAACGGCTCCGTCGACAAGAAGGCGCTGGCCGAAGCCCTCGGCCTGGACCCCAAGCCCTTCTCCGACAGCTGGCTCCTCGCCCTGTTCCTCGCCGCCCGCTGGGGCGACCCCGAGGCCGCCGTGGCCGAGGCCGCCGGATACGTCAAGACTGCCCTGAACCTCGCGGTGCTGGAGGTGCCGGGGCCCAAGGCCTACGCCTACTCCTACTACAAGCTGCCCGAGGGCCCCGAGAGGGACCTCCACGAGAGGTACTACAGGCTGTACGGAGTGCGGGGGGAGGGGTGGAGCGCCGCGGTGTCCTCCAGCCTCGCCAGACACATAGAGGCCGCCCAGGAGCCTCTGGAGCCCGGCAGGCTCTACGTCCTATAGCCGCGCGGCCCTCAGCGGCTTGGCCGAGGCCACCTCCTCCTCCAGGTACCACTCCACCACGAGGTCCTCCCTCTCGGCGAGCCTCACGGCGGCCGAGAAGGCCCTCCCCCACCTCTCGTACTCCCCCACGACGGACCAGCCCTGTCTCACCAGGGAGAGGTCCTCGTCCCTCCCTGATATCAACAGCCTATCCCCCCTGCGGAACAGCCGGAACATGTATACGTGCGTGTACTTCTTTAAAAGCCGGGGTTTTACTGAGGAGAGTTTAACTCTAAGTACCTAGAAACTTTCTGAGAGGTCCCGTGATGAGGCGCGTGAGGAGGCCGTGGGTGGCCGGAGACGGACGGCTGACGCCGCGGCTATTCCAGACGCCTGTGGATCGCGGCGAGGACCAGGACCTTGGCGAGGTCGGCCGCGAAGGGCACCTCCCAGAGGCCCAGCAGCACGAGGGGGACGGTGTAGGCGAAGGCCGCCGCGGAGGCCAGGAAGGCCTTGGACAGCGACGGGAAGCGGCCTCTGAGGCGCGCGTATATGAAGTACCCCATGACGGGCTCGCCCCAATACGCCGCGGCTATCGCGGCGGCGCCTGCGGATACGCCCAGGGCCAGGGCGGCGACTCCGGCGGCCGCCAGCCCTATGACCGGAGGGCCCAGGAGGTTGAAAGCCCGGCTCTCGAGGACGCTCCCGAAGCTCCGGTAGACGTGGACCGCTATGGCGACCAGGGCCGCCATGACGGCCAGGTTGGGCACGCTCGACGCGCCCAGGTAGTAGACCGACGGCGTGAGGAACAGTATGAGTATGCCGGCGGCCATGCTTCCCCTTATGCCCCTCGCCAGGCCGGATCGACGCTCCATCGGGTGTCCCTCGATGTGGAGATAAAAGCTTACCAGGTGCCCCTCACGGCCCAGCTCGGCTCCCGCGGCGGCTCGACCTCGCCCTCGGCTCTGTACCTCTCCACGGCCTTCTCGTCCACGTCGACGCCTATGCCCGGCCTGCTGGGGACCTCGACGTGGCCGCCCTCCACGGGGAGGGCGTCGCGTATCAACTCCCTCTTCCATCTGGGCCAGAAGTCGTAGAAGGACTCCTGCACGGCGAAATTCGGTATCGCCGCGTCGAGCTGCAGGGTGGCCGCGTGGAGGACCGGCCCGTTAGCGTTGTGAAACGCCGTCAACACGCCGAAGGCCTCGGCGATGGCCGCGGCCTTCCTGGCCTCCGTGGGGCCGCCGAACCTCCCGAGGTCCACCTGGATGTAGTCGGCATACCGTATGTACTGCAGGAGCTGCCCCTTGTTCACCACGCGCTCGCCCAGAGCCACGGGCACCCGCGCCGCCGATCTGAACCTGGCCAGCCCCTCCAGATCCTCGGGGTGGACGGGCTCCTCCATGAAGTATATCCCGTAGGGCCTCAAGGCCTCGGCTGCCCTGACGGCCGACTCGGCGTTGAAGCGGCCGTGGCACTCTATGAGTATATCCACGCCGTCCCCCACCGCCTCCCTCACCGCGGCCACGGCCTCGACGGCCCTCCTGAGCGAGGCGCCGTCCAGCACGTCGAAGCTGTCGCGGAACGGGTCGAACTTGAGGGCGGTGTACCCCCTCCCAACCACCTCCCTGGCCCTCTCGGCGAAACATCCCGCGTCCCTACAGCCCCCATACCAGCCGTTGGCGTAGAGCCTCACGCGGCTCCTCGACAGGCCCCCGAAGAGGAGGTAGAGCGGCGCGCCGAGCTCCCTGCCTATGATGTCCCAGGACGCCATGTCGAACGCGCTGAGGGCGGCCGCCGACTCTATGGACACCGAGTAGTTGAAGTCCAGCCTGTACCAGAAGAGCCTATTCGCCTCGACGTTGTGGACGTCCCTCCCGCGCATGGCCTTGGCGAGCGTCCTGACCATGGCGGCCACCGAGGGGGCGCGTATGGACGTCAAGGTCTCGCCCCACCCGACCCTCCCGTCCTTGGTGACCACCTTGACCAGCAGGACGGTCGAGGCCCAGGCCGCCGGATCCTCGGAGCCTCCCGAGAGGAGGTGGGGCTCAACCTCCGCCACGGCCATGTGGAGGCTCCGGCCCGGCTTTAAAAGCCGTCTGGTATACAAATAAATAGAGGGGGCATCCACTCCATGCGGGTCTCGGTCATAGGTCTGGGCCGGATGGGGAGGGGCATGGCCCGCAATCTGGCGAGGAGGGGCCACGAGGTGCGGGGCTACGACGTGTCCGAGGAGGCGGTGAGGGCCGCCGGGGTCCCTCCCTGCGAGGTCCCGCGGTGCTTCGAGGCGGACTACGTGGTCCTGGCCCTGCCGACGGGCAGGGAGGTGCTCGACGTCTTGAGGTCGGCCCCGGCGTCCACCGACGCGGTGATCGTCGATACGACCACCCAGAGCCTGTCGGAGCTGAGGCGCGTGCTGGAGGCCGCCGGAGGCCTCAAGTACCTGACCTGCAGGGTGGAGCGGGGGCCCAGAGACGCCGAGGAGGGCAGGCTCGTGCTCTACGTCGGCGGCCCCAGGGACCTCTTCGAGAGGGCCTCCGAGTTCCTGGCCCAGCTCGGCGAGCCGATCTACGCGGGCACGCACGAACAGGCCACCGCCCTGAAGCTCGTCAGCACGGCGCTCCTGGCGGCCAACACGGCCGCGTTGGCGGAGGCGGCGGAGATCCTGAGGCGCCTAGGCCTGGACCCCGACTCGGCGATCGCCGTGCTCTCCAAGGGAGGCGCCGCTTCGGCGCAGCTCAGCGCCCGCATGCCGGCCATGTTGAGGGGCCAGTTCCCCGTCGGCTTCTCGGCGCAACAGGCCGAGACGGTCCTGAGGCAGCTGCAGGAGCTGGCCGAGGAGCTGGGCGTGGACGTCCTGCCCGTCCTGGGCAGGGTCAGGGAGCTCCTGAGGGAGGCCGCGGCCGCCGGCATTGGCGGAAGCGACATAGCGGAGCTCGCGCTGTACGTCAAGGCGCTCAACGTGCAAAGTCCGCACTCTCCGCATAGGTGATAAACTCGGCCCCCCAACGCCCCGTGGAGGTCGTCGAGGTCCCCGGATGCCCCCAGGGAAGCCTGGTCGTCGTGTCCTACCTGATGGAGAGGCGCCCCAAGGCGGCCAAGTTCCTCGTGCCCGACGGCGAGTGCGTCGCCGTGCTGCGCTTCATCCTGCCCCACGTGGGCTACGCCCATAGGGTGACCAGGCGGGACAACCTCTGGCTGGTGGAGGTCGAGAGGAGCCAGCCGTAAGGGATAAAAGGCCCGCAGGGGTTTCGGCCGATGCGCGCCGCCGGCCGGGGCGAGGACCCGCTCTCGGATCTGGACTCCTACGACGTAGGGGGCTCGGTCCTGGACGTGGGGACCGGCTGGGGCGGCCTCCTGAGGTATCTCCTGTCCCGGGGGGCGGCCGAGGTCTGGAGCGTCGACGTGGATCCGCGCGCCCTCTCCCGGGCCGAGAGGGAGTTCGAGGCGGCCGTGAGGGCGGGCGTGTTGAGGCTGTTGAGGGCCAGGGCCGAGGAGCTGCCCTTCGAGGACGGGCGCTTCGACTACGTGATCTCCCTCGCCGCGGTCCACCACTTCTCGGACGTGGGCGCCGCGTTGGCCGAGATGGCGCGCGTCTCCAGAGGGTACGTGCTGGTCTACGACTGGGCTCCCGAGTCCGCGGGGCTGGCCAACCCCCACAGCGCCCGGGAGCTGGCGGAGGCGATGGAGGCCGCGGTGGAGGCGGGCAGGAGGCTGGGCTATCGCGCCGAGAGGCGGGGGCTCTGGTACAAGCTGGAGCTGGCAAAGGCTAAATAGAGGCCCTCGAAGGCATCCATGGGGATCGCCAGGAGGGCACTCCTAGCGGCCATCCCAGCCGCGCTGGCCCTCGCGGCGTTCTACCTCTACGAGAACTACGGAAGGTTAGTGGAGCTCCTGGCGGGCGGAGGCTCGACTGCTACGACGGCCTCTAGCTCCGCGACCCGGATCGCCTCGGCGACGTCGAGGCCGTCCTCCCAGCTGGCCCTCCCCGAGCCTCTGCCCGGCTACATCTTCGCCAACGGCGGCGTCGTCCTCTCGGAGGACGCGATAGCGTTTCAGCTCCTGCCGGGCATGACGGGCGACTACGCCGTGCTGCTCAGCGCCGACGGGCTGAGGGTCCTTCCCGACGACGCCGAGATCGTCATGAACACGGACCACTCGAACATAACCGGCTCCCAGCTGGCGAACGGCCTCTACTTCTTCGGCGGCGGCGAGGAGGCGGCGGCGCCTTGGTCCCCGTGCGCCGCGCCCTGCTCGCCGTACATATCCGTATACGACGGATCGCGGCTGAGGGTGCTCAAGATACCCAGCGGCAGCTGCGACAATATGAACTTCACCGGAGTTGCCTACGACGGGGAGCTCTACTACGCCCTCGGGGGCGCCAACGCGGGCAGCCAGACGGGCGGGACCGGGGTCGTCGTGCTGGGGCCCGATCTAGGGATAAGGGCCATGAACGGCCTCTCGTTTTACGACGACGCCGGCAACTTCCTCAACATGTACCGATCGGGACCGAAGCAATATAGGGGCGGCGAGATATACACGCTGGCCTACAGCGGCAGGCGGCTCCTCCTCGAGTCGATCGAGCTGCCGGTGCCCGACGCCGGGCGCATCTGCTTCCAGCAGAACGTGAGGCCCAGCTTCAAGGGCATCGTGGCCGACGACTTCGACGGAAGCGCGATACCGGCCCTCGCCGAGGACCTCTCCACGGCCTACTTCAACGGATCCGAGGTGGTCCACAGAGCCCCCGACGGCGAGGTGCTGGAGCGGGTGAAGGTGCCGAACCCCGGCGGCAACGTCTACATAAAGATAGTCGAGGGCACCCTCGTCGCGGCGAACCAAGACGGGTGCACCCTCAAGGTGCTGTCGCCGACCCCGAGGGAGTTCAGAGGCCTGGGCTTCGTGGACTGGCGCGGATACGCGGCGGTGTTCCAGGGCTGCGAGCTGTCGGCGGGGACGCCCGTGCAGTTGACCCCGCTGCTCTAGAACTCAGCCACCACCTCCCCCGTCTCGGGCAGCCTCTTGTAGCCGGGGGGCATGTCCTCAGCCGACCTCACCGCCTCGACGATGGGCCTGGCTCTGGCCAGAGCCTCCTTCCTGATGAGGAGGTCGTAGACCTCCCACCCGACCGGTATGAAGTCGAGGCCGTAGAGCTCCGCCGCGTACCTTATGGCGAGGCCCACGTCGGCCCTCCCCTGCGCCACCGCCGCGGCCACCGCCGTGTGGGTCCTCACCTCGTATGTATAGCCCCTTATGGACTTCGCCAGCTCCTCCAGCGAGGTCCCCCTCGCCCTAGCTATCCTCTCCAGGTGGAGGTCCAGGAGGGTCCTCGTCCCCGTGCCCCTCGACCTGTTCACCATGACCACGTCCTGCCGCAGGAGGTCCTCGAAGCCCCCTATGCCCTTGGGGTTGCCCCGAGCCACGACCAGCCCCTGCTCCCTCGCGAACCCTCTGACCAGGACGGCGCCCCTGACGCCCAGCCTCTCCACTATCGGCGCGTTGTACTGGCCCGTCTCGGGGTCCAGCATGTGGGTCCCCGCCACGTCGGCCTCCCCCCTCTTCACCGCCAGCACTCCGCCCATGGACCCCACGTAGACGGCCTTCACGTCGAACCTCGCCAATATCCTGTCCAGGAAGATGTCGTTGCTGCCTATGAAGTAGAGAGACGCCGGGCGGTACCGCTCGAACAGCCTCACCTCCACGACCTCCCCCTCGTCGAGGAACTCCACGTCCTCCGGTATGACGATATAGCCGTCGGCCCTAGCCAGAACCGATATGGCGCCCGACTCGGCGTTGAGGGGGTAGGCCGCCACCTCGCCGCCCCTATCTATCAGCACGACTGGGTAGAGCGACCGCCTGCCCTTGGCGCCCTCGGTCTTGACCGAGAGCCTGGCCCTATAGACCGCGGGGGGCTCCGGCCTCAGGCACTGCATGGCCAGAAGGGCCGGCCTCACGACGGCGTGGAATATCATGAGGGCGCTGGAGGGATATCCAGGCAGGCCCACGACCAGCCTCCCGCCCACCCTGGCGGCCACAGTCGGCTTGCCCGGCCTCACCTTTATCCCGTGGAACAGCACCTCGCCGAGCTGCCCCAGCACCCTGTAGGTCAGATCGGCCATGCCGGCCGACGTGCCGCCGGATATCAAGACGACGTCTCCTTTGCCCAAGGCGTCCTCCACGGCGCGTCTATACGTCGACGCGTCGTCGGGTATCCTCCCCGCGATTATCGGCACGCCGCCTGCCTCCAGGACCGCGGCCGCTATGGAGAAGGTGTTCACGTCGTATAGCCTGCCGGGAGCCAGGGGATCTCCCGGCTCTGCGAGCTCGTTGCCCGTCGAGATTATCGCCACCCTGGGCCTCCTGTACACCTTGACGCGCCGCAGGCCCGCCGCCGCCAGCACCCCTATCTCCCGCTGCGTCAGCTTGGTGCATCGCCTCAGCAGAAGCTCCCCCGCCGAGAAGTCCGAGCCCGCAGGCATTATATTCTCGCCGGGGTACGCCGACCTGTAGAAGACGACCGACCCGGCCCTCTCCGAGGTGTACTCCACCATCACCACCGCGTCGGCCCCCCTGGGTATCGGCGCCCCCGTGGCCACCTCGGCCGCCTCGCCCCTGGACAGCTCGAAGCGCGGGAAATCGCCGGCCTCCACCCTGCCCTTCAGCGCCAGCGACACGGGCGCCAGCTCGCTCGCGCCGACGAGGTCGGACGACGACACCGCGTAGCCGTCGACCGTGCTCCTGTCGAACGGAGGCACGTCCACCGGCGAATACACGTCCACGGCCAGAGACCGGCCGTAGGCCTCCTCGAGAGGCACCTCCTCGGTCCCGAGAGGGCCGACGGACCTCAGCAACGCGTCGACCGCCTCATCCAGCGCTATGAGGTCGTGAAATATGACCCGCCTCTCCATTTGGACGAATGCCGCATTTAAATAAAAGAGACAGCGCCGGCCATCGTGCGTATTGATCCCTCGATCGATGCCATTTTTGCACATTTATGGCATTTAAGCGTATATATGTGGGCTGACTACGGCGGGCATCCCCCATTCCAGACACAGCCGTGGGCCGTCGGCCTCTTCTACGCAGTATTGGGCTTCGCCTTCGGCGCGTTGGCGGAGCGGACGAACTACTGCATCGTGATAGCCACGCATCAAGTGATGAGGGTTAGGTACAGCCGGATATACGAGATTATTCTGACGGGCATAGCCGCGTCGGCCCTCTTGACCGGGCTGCTGGTCGCGCTGGGCGCGGTCCCGGCCGTAGACGCGTATGCCTACATGCCGGGCGCCGGCTGGTACACGGTGTTGGGCAGCTTCATATTCGGCTTCGGCATAATGCTGGGCCAGGGCTGCATGGTCGGCATGCTCTGGAAAAGCGGGCAGGGCTACGTGGTCAACTGGATAGAGATCCTCGGCATGATAGTGGGGACCATAATATTCTCCTTCCCCATATATCTAGGCCTCGATCTAGACAGCTGGTGGCACGCCACAACCGGCCTCAGCATAGCGAACGGATCTCCGTCGAACTACGTCCCGTATCTGCTGTCCTCGGCGCTTCCCATGAGGCTGGCCGCGTTCCTCGCAGGGCTTATCTTCTCGGCAGCGATACTCGCCGTGGTCTGGAAGATCAGGAGGAACAGGCTGGAGTTCGAGGTGAAGGAGAGCCTCAGGAGATCTCCTCTGCTCTACGGCGCCCTCTTCGCCATCTTCATGGTGGCCTCCTTCGTCTTCCTCGCGGGACGCGGATTCAACTACCTAGGCGTCACTACGCCCGTGGGCTTGTTGGCCGAATACGCCACGGTCCCGTTCGGCGACCCCTCGATGCCGAAGAACTGGTTCCAGACAGTCCCCGTGCTCAACCCATTCACGTTCTTCGTCCTGATGGCGGGGCGGGGGCCGCCGTGGCCTCGATAGCCAGAGGCACCTTCTCCATAAAGCTCCCGCCGCCCAACACGAATAGAGCTGCCGAGCTGGGCTTGGCCTTCGTCGGAGGCGCGGTCCTGGCCATAGGGGCGAGGATAGCGCAGGGCTGCAGCGTCGGAGGGTTCTGGACCGGGCTCGCCGGCCTCTCGCTCTTCGGGCTCCTCTTCACGCTGGGCTTCATACCCGGCACGATAGCCGGCTACTACGCCTACGTCTTCCTGAGCTCGAAGGCGGCGAGGAGGGCCGGCACGTCGGGGATCAAGATGGAGGTGGAGCCCCGTAAGGCCGGCGCCGCGTTCGCGGTCGCGTGGGGCCTCGTGCTGATAGGCGTAGGCCTCTACGCCATGCACTACGGGCCGCTTATGTCCAAGGCCATGGCCCCCGCCGTAGCTTCGCAGTACGGCTACGACCTGATAGGGGCCGGAGCCTTCGTGGCCATCGCCGGCGTTATCGCCGCCGCGCTGAGGCGCAGAAAAGCCTAAATATATTTTTATATTTTTCTTTCCAACCCTCCACATGGGTCAGTTGGAGAGAGAGGCGAGTAGGCCCTTCGCGTTCAAATCCGCCTACTACCTCTCGCTCTATACAAAGATGAGGGCCAGGAACTTGAAGGAGCTGGCCGAGGGGGTCAAGAAGGCAGACGCAGGCGCCATATTCCACCACGTATTTCACACGGTCTTCGCCAAACACAGGATGCGCCCCTACTACACCAACGACTTCGCCGCCTGGGTCGGCGAGGAGCTAAACGACGAGGACTTGGCCATAGAGCTGTCCAGCATATCCGGCGCCGAGCCCGCGACCGTCGAGGATATCAGGAGGGAGGTCCTGGCGATCCTTGAGCCGAGGGCCGGCGAGAGGCCCGCCAGGAAGGAGTTCGTCTTCGTCAGCATGGTGCCCATAGTGTACGAGACGGGCTTAAGGGCCAAGACCCTCGCCGAGTTCCTAGACGCCGTGGGGGCGGCGCCCGCCGACTCGATAGCCTACCACCTGATCACCAGGAGGGTGCTCGACGGGACCGGGCGGAACGACTTCTCCGTCTGGCTGGAGTCCGAGTTCGGCCTCTCCGAGGCGGCCGCCGCCATATCGAAGATAGACCCGTTGATCTTCAACAACGAGGAGGACCTAAAGTCGGAGGTTATAAGAATCCTCGAGAGGGAGTTGCTATGATAGAGCGCTACGTCGAGTTCGTCGGCGAACACGAGATAAACGCCATATTCAAATACGCCGAGAGGTTGAGGGACTTATCCATACTCCATGTGAACTCGACGGCAGCAGGCGGCGGCGTGGCGGAGATACTGCACAGGCTGGTGCCCCTCATGAGGGAGCTGGGCCTCAACGTGGAGTGGAAGGTCATACGCGGAGACCAGGAGTTCTTCACGGTGACCAAATCCTTCCACAACGCCATACAGATGGGCAGGGGCGAGATACCCGATGATTATTTCAAGGTATACGACAAGTGGCAGGAGATAAACGCCAACGAGATGCCGCTGGACTACGACGTGGTCTTTATCCACGACCCCCAGCCTGCCGGCTTGATAAAGTATAGGAGGAAGGGCACGTGGATATGGCGTTGCCACATAGATGTGAGCAACCCCCATCCCGAGGTCTGGGGATTTCTGCGGAGCTACGTGTCCAAATACGACGGCATGATAGTATCGATACCGGAATTCGCCAGGGACGACCTCGACATACCCCAGATAGCCATCCCGCCCTCCATAGACCCCCTCAGCCCCAAGAACGTGCCGTTGCCCCGGACCACCGTCGACAGAATTGTGGACAAATTCGGCGTGGATAGGGAGAGGCCCATCGCGTTGCAGGTGTCGAGGTTCGACAGGGCGAAGGACCCCGTGGGCGTCATAGAGTCCTTCAGGCTGGCCAAGCGCCACGTCCCGGACCTCCAGCTGGTCTACCTCGGAAGCCCCGCGACGGACGACCCGGAGGGCGAGGTAGTCTACCGCGAGACCGTGGAGGCCGCCCGCGGCGAGAGGGACGTCCATCTGCTCATGTTGCCCCCCAACAGCCACGTCGAGGTCAACGCGTTCCAGAGGGCGGCCACCGTAGTCATGCAGAAGTCCATAAAGGAGGGCTTCGGCCTAACCGTCAGCGAGGCCCTCTGGAAGCGCAGGCCGGTCATAGGCGGAAACACCGGCGGGATAAGGATACAGGTGATAAACGGCGTCACCGGCTTCCTGGTGGACAGCCCCAGGGCGGCCGCGCACTACTTGGTCTATCTGCTGAGGAACAGGAAGGTGAGGGAGGAGATGGGCGAGGCCGGCCACGACCACGTCAGGAGGAACTTCCTGATAACGCAGGAGCTGAGGCGCTACCTAATGGCGGTCCTCTACCTGACCAAACGCCACGCGTCCTGACGAGCCCCGACGAATCCGGTCGGCGCATCATCCAGCCCCTCCGCAGAGGCCGCGGCCGGATAACGCCGTTGTCGGCCATGGCCAATAGGTCGGGCGAGGGCTTGCTCCAGACGGCGGGATCCCTCTACTGCTGGCCCCCTCACGATATTGCGGGGGCCCCGTACCGACAGCCATAGCGTCCATCCTGGCCGGCATCGCCCTCTCGGCGGTGAAGACCCCGACAAAGAGCCAGACATAGCCGCGACACAGTCCTCAGCAATATCTGAAACAAAAATAAATTATTTATACGTAATACATATAAAATATCTTTCTAATCCACTAGATATACTTCTATATATACGTAAAGAAAGGCAACGAATATAAGGTAGATAAGATAATACTCTTCATGACGCGGGGTATCTCCAGGACTACCGCGATAGCGATAGTGGTAGTTGTGGTGGTATTAGTTGTAATTGCCGCCATATTGGCCACCCCAAAGCCCGCCCCGCCTACCACCACCACGTCGGCTCCGTCCGCCACCTCGACCTCCACGCCGCCGGCCACGACGTCAGCTCCGCCTACCACCACAACCTCGGCTCCGCCGCAGAAGCTCGTGGTCTACGGGCCGTGGGGCGTCAACACGCCGGAGGGCCAGATATTCCTCCAGCTGATTAAGCCCTTCGAGCAGCAGTACAACGTCAAGATCCAGTACGTCGGCACCACCGACTACGGCACTGAGGCCCAGCAGATCACCAGCGGAAGTCCTCCGTTCGACGTGGTGATATTCGCGCCGGTGAGCCTGGCCAGACAGCTCGCCGAGGGCGGATACCTCACCGACCTAACTCCGTACCTACAGCAGAGCGGCATCATGAGCCAACTGATACCGTACTACGTCGAGCCTGTCAACGTCAGCGGCCGCATCTACGGCGTTCCGGTCGACGCTTGGTCTAAGCCGGGCATATACGTCTACGTCCCCACTCTGCAGAAATACGGCATACCGACCCCCACGGAGATCAGCCAGAGGTGGAACTGGGGCCAGTTCCTAGGATATGTCCAGGAGCTGAAGGCCAAAGGGGTCGTCCCGCTGGGCTCCGGCGCGGCCGACCAATGGCCCTTGGTGATAGTCTTCGAGCCCATAGTCTACTCCCTGGGCGGCAGGGACCTATACTACGCCATAATGTGCCACAAGATCAGCTACACCTCGCCCATAGTTGAGCAGGCCTTCGAGTTCTACCTATCCCTCATAGCGTCGGGCGCCTTCGGCCCGTCCGCCTTCGCCGCCAGCCAGCACTTCGTCGACGTGTACGCCCTCATGAAGAACGGCACCGTGGCCATGTACTTCATGGGCGACTGGACGCCGTTCTTCAACAAGAACTACACGGCCTTCATGCCGGTGATGGCGCCCTCCATCAACCCGCAGCTGGCCGACCAGTACTTCGTCGTGACCGGAGGCGACTGGGCGCTGGTGCCCAAGAACGTCCCGGACAACAAGACCCTGGCCATACAGTTCGTCATATGGCTGGCCTCGCAGGACTTCCAGGAGGCCGTCCTCAAGTCCGGCTGGAGGGCCGTGTCGCCCAACAAGGCCGCCATGCAGGCGGCTCTGTCCGGCCAGATATCCGTGCCGCCCTCTAGCAAGGTGGTCGACTCCTGGCTCGTCCAGTTCAGCAACAACCTGGTGCCCGACATAGCCGACAACATGCCGTCGCAGTTCGAGACCCAGGTGTTCTGGCCCACACTGGCCAAGATGATATCCGACCCGGCCCACTGGCTCGACTATCTGAGCCAGATGGAGCAGCTCGCCAACAGGATCTACAACCAGACCAACTGGGACGCCACATACCCGTTGTGCCAGGGCGTCACCTACACCGGTCCCACAGTCTATACGGGCCCGATGTACAACGTCACGGCGATACTCACGGCCGCCGGAATACCGCTACCTGACTGGCAGAGGTGAGCGTGAATCGGCTAATATACTTCCTCGTTTTTTCAGTGCCCGCCCTCCTCTTTATTTTTATCTACATAATATATCCCCTTGCCTTGGACGTAATTTCCAGCTTCACCAACTGGTCGCCCACGTCCTACGCGTACGTGGGCCTCCAGAACTACGGATACCTCTTCACGGACCCGCTCTTCATACAGTCGCTGACCACCAACCTCATATGGCTCGGCATTAACGTCCCCGCCTCTATGTTCCTCGGCATGCTCTTCGCCCTTCTGCTGACCAACGAAAACGCCAAGGGCGCCCGCGCCTTTAGGACCATGGTCTTCGCCGCCCTGGCGATACCGCCGACAGTCGCGGCCTTCATGTTCGGCTATATGCTTTTCGCCGCCAACACGGGCATAGTCAACGCGCTGCTGTTCGGCAACGGGCTCAACGTCTACGGCCTCTACTGGCCGGGCCTCCTCATGATGGTGTTGATAACCATATGGAGCTCCACGCCTCTGGCCACCATAATATACATGGCGGGGATAGCCATAATACCGAGGAGCGTGATAGAGGCGGCGTCCATAGACGGGGCCCCCATCCTCACGAGGTTCACCAGAATATATCTGCCGTTGCTCAGGCCGGCCCATATAGTGTCCTTCGTGATGCTGTCGATCCTCACCCTGAAGGTGTTCGACGTGGTCTACACCCTAAGGGCTCCGGGAGGCGCCTCCGTGATGCTCTACTACATGTACCAGAACCTCAGCTACGGCATGTGGGGCTACGCGAACACCGTCATAGTGGTCATATCGGCCATAGTGTTGGCCATAGCGATACCCCTGACGATAGCCATGTTCAGGAGATGAGGGGCCGGACGTTGATATTCACCCTGTTGGCGGCCCTCGTGGGGCTCGGCTGGCTGTTCCCCCTAATCGCGACGCTGCTCGGCTCCATAACTCCCTACGAGACCGCAGTGCTCTACGGATGGTGGGGCCTCAAGGCGTTGACCGACAGCAACTACGTCGATTTGGTTAGGGAGGGCATCTACCGCTACGTCCTCAACAGCCTCGCCATAGCCGGGGCCTCCACGGCTCTGCCGATACTTCTGGGCATGGCGCTGGCCTTCTCCATCAGGCGCCGCCACATACCGGGCGGCGACATATGGGCGCCCATCCTCTACGTCCTGCAGGTCCTCCCGCAGCAGTCCATAACCGTGCCGATCCTCAGCCTATACAGCAAGGCGCAGTGGATAATGCAGAGCTACCTAGGCGTCGTCCTGGTCCACACGGCCTTCGCCCTCCCCTGGATAACCTTCTTCTTCTACAACTTCCTGGCGTCGCTCCCCAGGGAGCTGGTGGAGTCGGCCGAGATAGACGGGGCGTCCGACTTCAGGCTCTTCTCCAGCGTGGCCCTCCCGGTGATGACCACCGCCATCATAAGCGTCGCGGCCATACAGTTCGTCTTCGTCTACAACGACCTCTACTTCGGCCTCGTCTTCATCAGAAACGGGTCGCTGTTCCCGGTGACGGTGTTCATAGCCAACTCGGTCTCGGCCTACTTCGTCAACGTGGCGCTCATGGCGGCGGCCGCCGTCGTGGCCGTCCTGCCCCCCATAATAATCTTTCTCGCGCTGCAGAGGTACTACGTGACCGGCATACTCGGCGGCTTCATGAAGGGCTGACGCGCGGCCGCGAGGCCAGGCCCGGGAACCTCTCCGCAGGCTTTCCGTCAAGCGTTATGAGGACGCCTCCGAGGGCCTCGGCAAAGGCCGCGTAGGCGGCGTCGTAGACCGTCACGCCGCGGTCCGCCGCCTCCTGAAGGCCTCACGCGCGACCTCGCCGCAGGCGCTGACCTCAACCGACCTCAGGAACTCCAATATCTCGCCCAACACCGCCTCGGCGCGGCCCGGCTCCACATCGCCCCACCTGACGTGTTGCTAGAGCGCGTCGGCCGCCTCGCAGAAGGCGAGGTCCAGGATGGCCACCGAGTCCGCACTCCTCAGGGCCTCCACGACGGCGTCGCTGTCCCCCTCCGGCAGGTAGAGCGCCGAGGCGTCTACGACGACCTTCCGCATCCCGGTCCTCTCTGATGAGCTCGGCGCTACTGGGCAGAAGGCCCACCTCGCCCTCCAGTTCACTCCTCAGGCCCGCGCCCTGTCCAGAACGCGCCTAAGCCTCTACCTGGCGACCAGCTCCTCGAGGAATCTCCTTATCTTCTCGGCGTAGTCAACGCCCAGCTCCTCGAGCCCCCTCTTGAGCTCTCTCCTAACCCTCACCGATATGACCTCGCTCGCGCGTATACAGATGCGTATACAAGAAATAAGACCCGCCTCTCCATCTAGGCTAACGCCGCATCTGAATAGAAGAGAAGATCCCTTGAATAAAAGATGTTGCGCGGCGGAGGGCTAGGAGGGAGGGGCAGGCGGCGGTTGTTGTTGCCCCACCTTACCCATTACCTCGCCGAGCACCACGTATAAAGCCGATGAACGCGGTGACCACTATCGCCGTCAGCATCCCGCCGATCTCCGTCGAGCCGTTGTCGAACTTGCTACCCACCGAATAGATCGCGATGCCCGTCAGTATAATCCCCACGAAGTTGATGAACGGAATCACCATCAGGATCACCCCCACCCTCCCAAGGCCGGCGTCGCCCACCCGGGGCCTCAGCCCCGAAAAACCGCCGTACATGTAGAACAAGCCGATGACGGCGAACACCACGGAGAGCACCATAGCCAGAAGAAACAGGTAGGGAATCAACGCCAGGGACCAAACCAGCACGGCGATGACCTCGGACAAGGACCCCCGCCGAAGGCGGCCAAGCGACTCGCACAAACCCGGAGCGCTCATACAGGAAACTCCCCAGGAGTAGGTGATGCCAGCCCGCCGCGCGCAAGCCGTCCACAGCCGGAGCGGCCGAGGGGCGAACACGTCGATATATAGTCTATATAAATTTCGGCGTTTTTAAATCGTCGTGCAACATGCGCTTTACATCTGTTAAAGCGTTCAGCTGTTTCGGCGGGTTAAGTATGTAAAGCGTAGATCCAATTTATAAAACGTCGTGCAACTTCTCAGCAGACGCCGACGCCGAGGAGAAAAACACGCAAATACACACACCACCACCCCCCACACACCAACACAAAAAACAAAACCAAAACAACCACAGCCAACAAGCCCCCGCACAAAACCCACATACTACCACCAACAAAACTTAAAAACCCACACAAACCAACAACAAGAACCCCCAGCATCTCAAATAGAGAATTGAAAGCTTTGGCGCAGTACCCCCGGTCGCCTAGGTGCGACAGGCAGAATTTAGCATCTCAAATAGAGAATTGAAAGTTTACCATTTCGACAAACTTGTCCAGAGCCACCGCGACGGCATCTCAAATAGAGAATTGAAAGTCGAACGCCAAGTAGCCAACCACAGGCTCATATAGCCATATGAGCCCGGCATCTCAAATAGAGAATTGAAAGGGGTACGGTGGGTATGGCTACGGATACGGCTATGGATACGGCTACGGCATCTCAAATAGAGAATTGAAAGGTAGGGGTAGCCGCATCATATCAACCCAACACTTTGTAGAATATGCATCTCAAATAGAGAATTGAAAGACGCGACAGTAGCAACGCATATGCAAGCGCAAGCGTGCTTGCGGCATCTCAAATAGAGAATTGAAAGCGTATTTATCAAGCGCCGCCAGCTCGCCCCTGGATATGTAAGCATCTCAAATAGAGAATTGAAAGATGGTATCGGCCACCATATCTATGGTCTTTGTAAAGGTATCCCTGCATCTCAAATAGAGAATTGAAAGTATAATTTAGTCATCAGCGTAGGTACAAGCGCGGGGATCGAGCATCTCAAATAGAGAATTGAAAGCATAGACTGATGCATGACTAAGAGGGGCTGGACCTACTTCTTTGACCGGAGCATCTCAAATAGAGAATTGAAAGTGATCAGACAACCACTTTGCGATGTGGCCAGCAAGGTGGGTCGCATCTCAAATAGAGAATTGAAAGAGTACCAAGTATCACACCACCACCCCTATAATCCATATATAAGCCGCATCTCAAATAGAGAATTGAAAGTTTTTCTTTATCACCCCAACCGGGGCCATATGCATAGAAACACGCATCTCAAATAGAGAATTGAAAGCGCACCGCGTCGCCCAAGGACTGCACGAATCCCGACACAGCCGCTACATCTCAAATAGAGAATTGAAAGACATCATATTCACGGGCCAAGGCGTCGTAGAACCACGACGCGGCATCTCAAATAGAGAATTGAAAGCTCCATGAGGCGGTGAGGGGCGAGGCCTACGCCGTATTAGTGCCCCGCATCTCAAATAGAGAATTGAAAGCTCAAGACTCAGATCATCCAGCGGCTTGAGACTGGCGCCGGCATCTCAAATAGAGAATTGAAAGCGTCGACTATGTGCTACACATATTCGGCCACGACCAATCGTCGCGCATCTCAAATAGAGAATTGAAAGCTGCACCACGTTGCTGATGATGTCCGCTAAGCATTCCTCGACGCTGGGGCATCTCAAATAGAGAATTGAAAGCTCGTGTATTCCAGCACGACGCCGACCTCTCTGTCTCCGACGCATCTCAAATAGAGAATTGAAAGTCACCGTGCTTCCAGACTCTAGGGACAGGCTTAAGGTCGTTATCGCATCTCAAATAGAGAATTGAAAGTTATGATGCTGTCGGTGCATTCTACATAGCACGTCTCATCCTCATCGCATCTCAAATAGAGAATTGAAAGCCTCAGTTCCGTACTCGCTTCCAGCGCTCATCACGAAAACCGCGCATCTCAAATAGAGAATTGAAAGCATACCTCTAATTCCACCTCGCCCTCCCAGGGCTCTAGGTTAGCATCTCAAATAGAGAATTGAAAGATTATGCCCCTATCGTGCCCTCCTTCACCTCAAGTATGTCAAGCATCTCAAATAGAGAATTGAAAGAGAGACTTCGTACGTAATCATCTCCCTACGGATGTCGCAAATGTCAGCATCTCAAATAGAGAATTGAAAGACGCTGGAGGAGCTGGACAGGGCCAGGGGCGGGCCGCTGAAGCATCTCAAATAGAGAATTGAAAGTAAAGGAGGTGCGCATGCTGAGGGAAAAGCTGGAAAGGGAGAGCATCTCAAATAGAGAATTGAAAGGCTAAAGTTTACCCCGGCGTTGTAAGCATTGCCGCCATCAGCATCTCAAATAGAGAATTGAAAGCTCCGCCTGACGACGCGGGTGCAGAGCACAGCTTTTTATTCGGGCATCTCAAATAGAGAATTGAAAGTTCGGCCATTACCCGCACGGACTCCTCGGCGCTGTACTCTGCATCTCAAATAGAGAATTGAAAGAACACCCCCGACACCGCGCCGCCCGTCCTGGAGACGTTGGGCGGGGGCGCATCTCAAATAGAGAATTGAAAGCGTGGCTTGGCGCGGCTCTACACCAAGGCCATAGACGTGTTCTGCATCTCAAATAGAGAATTGAAAGTTCGCCACTCTCCACATTCTAAGACCCAAGTTGTCATCCGTGCATCTCAAATAGAGAATTGAAAGTACACCGACGCATGTCTCCCCTTCCCCGACTTGTCCAGCCACTGCATCTCAAATAGAGAATTGAAAGCTATGCCTGCGGCGGTGAGGTTCCCCGCGGCGCTCCGCATCGCGCATCTCAAATAGAGAATTGAAAGCATGCCGCCTACCGCCACCACGTAGTCGCCTTCAAGCGGTGCGTGGCATCTCAAATAGAGAATTGAAAGATATCTGAAAAACCCGTCCTTAATATATGTACCACCACGCCATGGGGCATCTCAAATAGAGAATTGAAAGCAACCGCCTTTGTCGGTCACGTATTCCATTGTGAACGTGGTTTGGCATCTCAAATAGAGAATTGAAAGCTCCTCCAGCCGCCAAGGCCAGGCTGTGGAGGTACGACGCAGGCATCTCAAATAGAGAATTGAAAGCTCTATCCAGCTATATGGTTTCTATTGTTGTTGGTGTTGTGGCGCACCATTTGCGGTACCAGCATCCGGGGCATTTGTTGGGGTGTGGGCGTGGTTGTGGGGTGTGTCCTGTGTATATTTGGCGGATTTTGTCGGCGGTGTAGAGGACTAGGGTTTTGAGGTCTTGGGTGAGGGGTATCTCGGCGGTTTCGCCGGTTTCGGCGTAGTAG
>Ga0080005_129804_pt1 | contig 19338 bp, 19 predicted proteins | sample JossMetagenome_2_FD_69208 | JGI IMG/M metagenome (GOLD analysis project Ga0080005, IMG submission 69208) | Hot spring sediment microbial communities from Joseph's Coat, Yellowstone National Park, USA - JC3_ASED (SPADES assembly) (version 2) | ecosystem: Environmental > Aquatic > Thermal springs >... | reverse complement strand
TTGTACACCTGACAATGTATGGTGAAAACATTTCTGATGAATTGCTAAACCTTATATTGTCCCAAAACAAAGATATATTAGTGGTTGTGGGGGGCGAGAAAGTGCCGTCATGGCTCTACTACGAATCCGACTATAACATTGCAATAGGCAATCAGCCTCACAGCGAAGTTGCAGCCCTAGCGATCTTTCTGGACAGGCTTTTCAAGGGAAAAGAGCTTACAAGAGAATTCCACAACGCAAAACTAGTTGTTATCCCCCAGAAGAGAGGCAAAAAAGTGGTGAAAAAAGAATGAGCCAAAACGAGGTCTTAGCCGAACTCGCAGAAAAAATATTTGGAGAAAAAGCAAAAAAGATAATGATACTTCTCTCAAACCACGTCGAAATATCCGACGACGAAATAGCCAAAGAACTCGACATGGATCAGGCAGAGCTCAGGAAAATTTTAAACGAACTATTCGAGGCAAGACTCGTAAAATACAGGCGTGCAAGGGACGAAAACATTGGATGGTACAAGTACTACTGGCGAATAACAGATGAACCCCTAGAAGTACTACTCAATGATAGGAAAAGGCTTACTCTCACTATTCTAGAAAAGCTTCTCAGCCTCGAGGAACAGGCAGAAGTCTATGTTTGCCCGAGCTGTGGGGCGCGCTACTCTGTAGTGGAGGCCGAGGACTATGGCTACACGTGTCCCAACTGTGGTGAAGTCCTGGAGCCATACGATAATTCGAAGAGGATAAGAAAGATCAGAGAAGCCATTCAGGCATTGAAGAACTACGAGCCAATAGCTAGTAGTGGAAGCTAATTTTTCCGGGTGACAAGATAATTTATCCAACAATAGATGTTGATTTTACTTTCGGGCCATTGCGTAGATAATTTAACACCGTATTACATCTGTAATACGTATGGCTGGTTATGACCTTAAGGAGATAATTTCCAACCTAACAGATACGGAGAAAAGGATAATTGAGACATACATCCAGAAGGGTGGATCAGCAAAAGAGATCGCTAGCATGCTTAATGTTTCAGAGAGAACAGTATATAAGGCCCTCTACAAGTACAGGAAAGCCGCTCTCGAAATGGGAATTGATCCATCAAACTTCTATTTGAGGAAAACCGTTGTCTCAAGTGCCCCACAAAAACAGTCAATATCGCCAGACGTCATAGAAGAGATGAAAGAACAATTACTAGCAGAGATCACCAGGATAATTGAGGAGAGCATTCAAAAATCGCTTAGGGGCGTTCTCGAAGAGATTCTCTCGGAACAAAAAGCGTCCCTATCACTGAGAAAAGATGAACCAAAGAACATGGCTTTGCAGGAAAGCCAGCTAGAATATGTTTTCCTAAGACTATCAGAGACCCTTGAAAAACTAAATGCAAACATTGAGAAACTCAACCAGAAGATAGATAAATTAGATGTTCCTAGACAATCCAGTGGCAATTCTAGCGCATGGAGCCGGGAAACATACACAGTTGAAACCTCGCTACCAAGTTTTGTTCAGGGAAATCCTTGGATCGATATACTGTCCCGCCCAAGAGTTCCCTAAAGATTCCATTCTCGAATCGTGTTTTTAAAGGAATCCGAAAGAATATAATAGAAATGTCCCCAGTAGTGCTAGCCCTATAGCCAAGTAGTCTTTCCACGTGAACTTTAGAGAAACAAGCCTCGTGGGCTTCACGTCTAGCCCGTATCCCCTTGCCTCGAGGGCCTCGGCAATCATCATGCTTCTCCTTACCTCGAAGATTATTAAGGGAACAAGTAGGTAAACATAGTTTTTTATCCTGTTATAGAGCCTGCCTTTTTCTAGTTCGAGACCCCGACTTCTCAAGGCATCCGAGACTATTTGTATGTCATTTGCTAGTGTGGGGACAAACCTGAAAGACATGTTTATGAGAAGGGAAAAATCTCTTGGAACACCAACCCCCTCGAGAGCTATTCCAATCTCTTCTGGCGATGTAGAATTGAAGAAGAGTGCAAACGAGGTTATGAGCGTTGCGAAGCGAAGAGTCATTACGAGGGCATAGATTGCTCCCTGAAGGTTAGGCGTGAAAACAAAGTTCAGCGTGAAGATTAGGACAAGTAAGAAAAGGGAGCCATAAAGGCCTCTAAGTATGACTCGTACACGTTTAGCCATAAAGGACAAGCTAAGTACACACGTCAGCACTATTAACTGTGTGTCCAGCCTAGAAGAGTATATGGCTAGGAGGGCGAGAACAGTGCTCAGGAAGAACCTTGTCCTAGGGTCAAGCCTGTCGTATGGAGAGTCCTTTTTTATCGTTTTAAATGCTCGAAGTGCCTCCATTTGCCTCCCTCATTTTTGAGATGATTTCCCGAGACAAGTCTTCCACCGACAAATAATCATATCTATCCAACAGTGATTTCCCATAAAGAGCTCTCGATATCCTCACTAGTTGAGGTGGGAGAAGATTACCTCTCCTAATAACGTTGTAGTCTGTCAGGACTCGATGCGGGGGTCCTTCGGCAATTATTTTTCCCTGCGACATAACAATTATTCTCTGAACGTACATCGTCACGAACTCGACGTCATGCGTTACGAGAACAATGGTCTTGCCCATTAGCTTTAGCAACTTGATTATCTCGGAAATCTTCTCTTTTTGTAGATAGTCTTGTCCAGCTGTGGGCTCATCTAGAACGATGACTTCTGGATCATATGCTAGAACAGAGGCTATCGCCAGTCTCTTCCTCTCTCCAACGCTCAACATGAACGGGCTATTATCACGGTACTGGTAGAGCTCTAGAATGTTCAGTGCCCATTTTACTCTGTTCTCGATTGCGTCCTCTGGGAATCCAAAGTTTCTTAAAGGAAAGGCAACCTCGTCGAAAACAGTCTCGGCGAAGAGTTGATGGTCAGGATTCTGGAAAACAATCCCCACTATTCTAGACAATTCAGCGACGCTTGTCTCCCGTGTGTCTTTATCTTTTACCTTTATTCTACCACGCGTAGGCTTAAGCAGTCCGTTGAAATGCTTGATTAATGTTGTTTTTCCTGCACCGTTTTCACCCATGATTGCTACAATTTCTCCCCTTAGCACATAGTTTGTTACGCCTCTGAGCGCCTGTATGCCTTCTGGATACTCGTAGTAAACGTTATCTATCTCTATTATCTTCTCTTCGCTTTCGCTCATCCAAGCCACCTTTAGACAATTTACGGATAATTTCTAGAGCCATAGCTTCTGGAACAAGTTTATCAATATTTATGGGGAAACCGCTACTTTGCAACTTCTTGGACAGTTGAACCATGGGCGGCGCCCCCACGATGTAGTCAGTCTTGAGTACTGTTTCAAGAGGCGGGCCGTCAGCTATTATTTGTCCCTCGTTCATCACGACGACCCGGGTTGCGAACTGTAGTGCTATTTCGAGCCTGTGCTCGATAAGTATCGTGAGCATCCTGTGTTCCCTTGTCTTTTTTGCTATAAGTCCAAGCATCTTTAGCGCGGAAAAGGGATCAAGGTTTGCTGTAGGCTCGTCTAGAATAAGTATCTGTGGCTCCATAATCATTACCGAGGCCAATGCAACTTTCTGTTGTTGCCCACTGCTAAGCTCAAATGGCGACCTTTGACGTAGCTCTTCGATTCCATACTCCCTCAGAACCTGGTCTGTCTTTTTTCTTATCTCGGCTGGCGGCACACCGAGGTTTTCAAGCCCAAAAGCTAGTTCACGCTCCACTGTGTTGAAGAATAGCTGGTTTTCTGGATTCTGAAAGACAAAGCCAACGGTTTTCGCGAATTTAGCTGTAGGGGTTTTTCTCGGGTCATAGCCTGCTATATCTATTTCCCCCTGAAGCTGGCCCCCATAGAAGTTTGGAATAAGCCCGTTAAATATTCTAGCAAGTGTACTTTTGCCACAACCGCTCGGGCCAATTAATAGGACGATTTCATCTCTGTATCCATCGAAGTTAATGTCTTGCAGGGTTTGAGTCTCTGAGTCTGGGTAGCGGTAGCTTACGTCCCTTAGATAGACGAGCTTTTCTCTCATATCACGTTCTACTTTTATTAGTGATTAATGAGAGGTTACAATTTTAATTACCATTCTGTGCGTCAGTTTATCGTTGCTTGAAAGCCTTCTGCCTGTCCTAGCGTCAATGGCAAAGGCAAAGCGTTTTCCTATCTCTGTATGGATTTCGAAGGCGAGATCCCTCGGGGTAGCGTCACCCTTTACGAGGAAAGCGTCGGGTAGCACATTTCCCTTAGAGTCAGAAAAGGTTTTTTCATTCTCAACTGGGAAGACAACTATCATTCCGAGCTTCTCAAAGACGGCCTTGTTTATTGCTTCCTGGACGCCCGTGGACCCCCAACGCTTGAGGACTTTTTCACGTATATACTCGAGTGCTTTCCTTTGATCGCTTGTTGGGTTGCCAGTTATCTCAAAGTCGCCGTCTCCAGGCAAGTATCGGATTAGTCCAGCCTTGTCCGCTTTTCTCAGAGCTAGTTCTGCTTCTGCAGATGTAGGCACCACAATGTATCTGTCTCCTAGCTCCTGTTGCATCCTTTTTATATTGTCAATGGAAACATCAATATCCGCCTTGTTCGCAGCTATGACGATGGGTTTTGCTTTCTTAAGCAGAAACCTTACAAGGTCTAGTAAGTTTTCCTGCGACCAGCTAGTTGCCTTTTTACCTCTCAGCCCAAGCTCGTCTATTGCTTGGTCAACAATGTTTGTGCTTATCCCGAGGCCTGTAAACTTTGCATACAGCTCCTCATAGTTTTTCTGGAAATCTATGAGTTTAGATATTTTCTCCCAGTCCTTGCTGAGAATCTGGTAGACCCACATTTCGAGCTCTTTCTCAAGGAAAGCAACGTCCTTCAAGGGGTCATGTGTGCCGGGCGGGACGGGCTGTCCCTCCTCGTTGGTGGACCCACTTGCATCGACCACGTGGATGAGTACGGGTGCGCGTCTAAGGTGGTCTAGAAACATGTTACCTAGGCCTCTTCCCTGCCATGCTCCAGGAACAAGGCCGGCCACGTCGATGAGTTCGACTGGGACGAATCTCCACCCGTCGATGCATATAGAGTTGCGGGGGTTGTCTTTGACCCCTAGTTCCCGGCAGACGCATTGGGTTTTTACATAGCCAATGCCAATGTTTGGATTTATGGTAGTGAAGGGATAGGGTGCTCTCTTTACGTCTATCAGTGTAGCTGCCGCGAAAAATGTTGACTTACCAGTGTTGGGCTTCCCTACTATGCCAACTTGAATCACAATTTTTTAAAAAGAAAGTGACACAAATATCTTGTGGCTTTATGTGGCCCTGCATAGCTATTTCAGGGTCTAGCTATTTTGCCTCGGTCTTCTCTTTTTGGTTGAGAAACCTTTCCCCCAGAATTGACATCGTAATTCAAGACGAGATAGGGAAAGAAATAACGAGCCCTCGAATGCTTAGATACATGGGTAAAAAGAGCATCCCAGCTATGTCACAAGAGGTCTTTAGCAGGCTCTACTACCCGAGGATGAACATTGAAGAGCCAAACGAAGAGTGTTTCCGGATAAGGATAAAAGAACCAAGCCTCGAAGGAGTACACCTTTCTTCATGCCAAAAATTAGTGGAATTAATCGAAAAACATGGGAGAGTCGTTCTTCCAGCGTGTATCCACACTGCGCAGCTAGCTCTTTATGGCAACGAGATTGGCCTAGACCTAAAGATAAGTGGATCATTAAACGAGGAGGCCCCGAAGGAATTTCTTGAACAAATTAACCTGGTTCTCAGAGAGAAAAAACTAATCACAGATGAGCCCGTCAACAATGGACAAGACATATGTGAGCCGGGACACTTAATTCTTGAGGCTCCCTATGGTTGGAAGACTGAGGCAAAAATTTATCCCTACTTCGACGAAAACATAACTCAGTGGGTAGCCTATTTTTCCCTTCTTGTCGTAGGTATGAGAGAAAACATTGGTAGACCGGAAAGTCTTTGGGTAATTGAGGACCCTGGAGAAAGAATATTCTTCTATAAGGGGTCTCCACGCGCCGAGTCCTCTGTAAAAGTTTCCTTGACGCGGGACAGCTACTGCCGGCTACTGCTTTCAAAAAGAACCAAGAGGATGGCAGGCATATTCTGTAGCATAGATGCCCGGGAATCCTCTCTTCTAGGAGATATTTTCTCCAGTTTCGTAGAGAAAAGTGAGCCTTGCAAGATGATGCCAGAGATAGCTGTTACAGAGTCAGAGCTTTTCAAAGAAAACAAATTGCTGAGGGCTCTAGTTGCCTCCTGGTTCAAGCTGTGCTGGGGCTAGCACTATAGGAATCGCTGTACATCGTTCCAATCTATTTTGACTATTTGTCCTTTCTCTGATGCCTCTAGAGCCTTCACTATGCACTTGAGTGCGACATAGCCTATTAAGCCGTCCACCTTTGGCTTTTTATTATTCTTTACAGCTTCCAGAAAGTTTCTTAGCTCTGCCTTTAGAGGCTCCTCCTGCAAATATGAAATCTCAATGTAGCTGTTCTCAGAAAAAACAGAGGTTTCAAGCCCATCCCGTGGAATCTGCTCAACACCCTTGTCGACGATAATCCTCCTCAAGATGTAGTCTACCCTAAGCACTTTGTCTTCTGTTCTGATTGTGAGGCTTCTGTGCTTGTAGCTTGGCGCTGTTCTCCAGCTTGCAATAAGGGAGGCAAATTTTCCGTCTGGATAGCTGTAGAAAGCCGCTATCTCGACCTCGTAGGGGAAGTCCTCCTTGTGAAACTTGTATGAAAAAACACCTGTGGGGAGTTTCTCCATAAACATATTTGAGACATCTATGTCATGGACTAATAGGTCGTGGGCGACCCCTAGATTTAACGTATAGTTTGTCGCAGGTCCGGGACCAAGCCTTTTTGCATCTATGCTTAGTATATCTTTTCCCTTGACGAGACTGTATGTTGCCTCCACGATGGGGTTGAATCTCTCGATATGTCCGACTGCCAGCTTTCTACCTTGTTTCTCTGCTTTTTCAAGTAGACTATATCCCTCCTCAAGTGTTGCCGCCAATGGTTTCTCTACCATTACATTCGTGTATTCCAGGATTCTAGATGCAACTTTGAAGTGGTAAACAGTAGGGACAGCTACTACTGTCGCGTCAAGTTCCTTTTCATTTTTAAGGAAATCTTCTAGGGAAACATAGTATGTGTCTGCCTTAAACATGTTAGCTGTGTTTTTAGCACGCTCAGCGTCGGCATCAACTATGACGAGCCTGTCTACGAGATCCTTTAGAGAAGAAAGCACACGCACGTGGTTGCGCCCCCATCTCCCAACACCGATAACTCCAACACTTAGGCTCATGGGTCTTCCAGCCTCTAAGAAGAAAGAACAAAATAAACCTATCCTTGTTCTTATAAAGCGAAGACCTAAATAGATGGGCAGAAGCCGCGTACGCCACGCGCCGTTCGCGGGGCCACAGACCCCACTACTTGGACGCGCGTGCCGAGCTTAACTTCGGAGTTCTGATGGGATCCGGTGTTGCCTCGGCACTATGAGCGTACGCGGCGTTAAAAAGTATCGAATAAAGGCAAATATAAATTTTTTCTTTGCCTTGTTTCAGTAAAAACAACATGGATTTTAAAAATGTTAATTGAAAAATAATGTTGAATAAATTTTAATGATTTAGCTAAGCAAGGCTCGGGCCAGCTTTATACTGAATAGTGGATGCTTAAGTAGTTTCACAGCTACCGAGGCAACGTTTTCCCCATTTGCTAGGTTTACCACGTCCTCCGGTGACAATATTTCTGCTAGCTGGTTGAGCTCGTCGTCTGAAAGCTTCTCAATCGCGTGCAGGCCTTTAAGGCTGTCCTTTATTCGCTTACCCCAGTATTCATTATACTTGTCCTTGTACTCTGACAGCCTTTGTTTGGACAGGTTGCCTTCTTCAAGGGCCTTCGCTGTGACTTCGGCGGCTATTTTTCCTCCAGCGATAGAGGTATGAATGCCTCCACCGGTTAAAGGAATGACTTGTCCCGCGGCCTCACCTATTAGTATCGCGTGGTCTGTCACGATTTCGCTTAGCATCCCACCTATTGTCACGGCTGCGCCCCTGAACTCCAGTATGTCGACTTTCTTGAAGGTCTCTGGATGCATTTTGATGAACTTGTCTAGATACGCCTTGGGCGCTGCCCCCTGGACGCCTATGCCAACGTTTGCTAGGCGTCCGTCCTTTGGAAAGATCCACACGTAGCCCTTTGGTGCCACATCGTTGCCAAGGAAGAAATAGGTCATGTCTGGGTCGTGGACATCAACATTAGGCATCACGTACTGAATGGCTGGGATGACTTTTCTCTCGCCCGGCTTCTCCAGGCCCAAGGTCCGCGAGACGAAGGATAGATAGCCGTCTGCGCCCACCAATAGCTTTGCTTCGAGATCCATTGTACGCGTCTTGACTAGCCAGTGGTCTTTTTGGAATGTGAGTTCTTTGACAGGCTCTTTCATGTATATTTCTGCTCCCGTAGAGGCCGAGTATTCGCCCATCACTCTGAGAAAATTCTTTTTATCGATTACGTAGCCCATTTCCCCCTCTTCTTTTACAATGACCTCTTTTCCATTCGGAGCAACAATCACTGCCCCCTTAATTACATGAGAAATGAATCGGTTATAGTCAGATTTTTCTATCTCGGCAGTTTTGAGGACACGTGCGCTTATGCCCTCGCCGCAAGGCTTGACGGCTAGCTGTTCATTTTTCTCCACGACGGCAACCTTAAAACCCTTGGCGGCCAGTACACGGGAATACATGAGACCGGCTGGTCCAGCTCCAACAACTAATGCGTCGTACATGTTAGTCCCCTTTGCAGGGTAATATTTAAAGGGGCGGTATAAAAATTATACTTCAAGGGAAATATACATGGATGTGGACATGTTCTGGGAAGACGTCGAGAAAAGAGTGAAAAGAGTCATTGATGGGGTAGAAGAGACGCTCAAGGTCATGCTTGAAAACAAGAAGTTAACGGTTGAGGAGGCACAGGAAATCTTAGATTCTCTTGCTCCAAGTTTTTCCCTGCTTGCTAGAAAAGGTGTTCTCCAGATTCTATACACATTGTTGCTTCTGGGACCATGCACGTTTACAGAGCTTCTAGAATCCTCAAAGGTAAATCGCAGAACGCTCTCTTTTCGACTCAAACAGCTTCAACGCGAAGCAATGATAACTAAATACATAGAGACGGTCAACAGAGAGAAGCAAGGAAAAACTCTCTATGTATTGACAGAGAAGGGGAGGTCTGCGGCCCTCCTTGCCATTCCACTTATTTATTACATATCCAAGACACATGAATCTCCTAGTATCCATAGTACGTTATAACACGGCAGGATCTATTTCAAGGACTATCCTCCTAGGCCTTGGGTCTCCAGACCTAAAAAGAAGAGCGTTCCCCCTAGCTCCAAAAGCTATGTGGTCAAATTCTTCTCTTCCAAGCGAAAATAGGGAAGCTATGTCAGCAATATAGCTCTCGGGTCCAGAAAGCGCCACCACGTATCCTGCCAGCTGGAAGATCCTTGAGTCAAATTCTCGGGGGAGCTGTGTGACAGCAAGTATGCTCAGGCCGAACTTTCGTATCTCCTTGAATAGTCTTAGGAAGTAGTCTTTTAGCAGATGTGCCTCTTCTAGGACAACTATTAGGTCCACCCTATTTCTAGACCCAAGACTCCTCATATATCCTTCTAGTAGGAGAAGTAAAATCTGTGAAGCAGTGGCATGAAGCTCTCGCGAGACTAAGGTCGGAAACGTAATGTGGAGGTTCTTTTCAGCGAGCTCTCTTATTTTGAAGCCGTCCTCGGAATAGAGTTTTCGCAGATCATCATATATACGTTTGAGGTTGGGATCCTCATTTTTTACTTTTTCAAACGGATACAGACTTTTCTCTTCAAAGCATTTAGCTAGGATTTCTCTGAGAATGCTCCTATACCCGGGAAATGCATATATTTTCTCGAGGTAATAGGAAAGCTCGCTGGCAAGCTCTTCGGGGCTCCAGCCAGGGTGTTCCATGAAGTATATTTTTTCCACGGTGAGCTCTAGTCTCGTGTCCATTATGCTTGTATAGGATTTTTCGCTGTGTGGGTCTATTACCCACTCCTTTATGCCCAATTTTTGGGCCTGCAAGAGGATATGTCTAGCAAGTGTTGATTTTCCTGAACCAGTGGATCCTACGATTACTCCATGCATGTTAGGCAATTTGGAGGGGTTAACCCTGACTTCTCTTCCTCTATCGTCTCGGCCTAGTATAAACCCATGAGTTTCTTCTGGGGGAGACAGTATACTAAAAGGGGTAAATATTGCTAGGTCGCCTGATAGACCGAAAGCCTCGCGTGATAAGGCTTTTCTCATGTAATGATAAAGGATTTCGCTCATTCTAGGACACCTAGAGGAAGCAGTGACTTTTTAAATATGAAACCCACAGTTTTCAGGATTTTTACCTCGTTTTGTGTAGCAGCTAAGAGGCCTGATACGAGGTATAAGCTTTCTCTCCTCTCCCATCTTCGTCTGCTTGCTGCAAAAAACTTTGCACTGCTGTGGATGACGGAAAGCTTGTCGAGCGCGGTTCCAAGCTCGTAATCCCTATAGGCTCTCGAATCTATTTCGTGTTCTACGTGTAATGGGCCCGGCCTTAGCCGTAGTAGTAAGAATATTTTGTCTGAAATGCTGTAGATCAATTGGGCTCGGGAAAAGATATCGAAGATTGAGGGATACGAATAGAAACTTTGAATAGAGTCTAGCGTATAGAGCTCAATAGAGTTCTTCCACCTGTACCCGTGGAGGTTTCCTGGAAAACTTGCTAAGAGGAATGCTGAGGAGACGGGAAACAAAACAGGTGTCTTAAAGAAAAGGATTGAACCAAGGATTGCTAGGAAAAATTCTCTGAATTTGTTTCTTTTTGCTTTTTCTAGGAAATCTGGACGCAGAATTCTATAGACTTCTGAACCACTCATAGGTCTGAAACTTAAACCGTGTCTTTCAAATGAACGTTTAAGCCTATAAACTTCGCTCTTTATTTGTTCAGGTAAAGCATCGAATTTGTTTGTGCACATCCTCGTAACGATGAAGTATCTTCCCCTGTCAACTGCTATAAAATAGGTATTATTTCCTGTAATAATTGTATTTATAAAACTCTGGGTATAAAACCAGAATCTCTTTTCGCTCAAGTCGTTAACGTTGTGGCGTACATCAAAGAGCTCAAACCCTATGTAGATGCATGTCTCATGCTTCCTAGTTTCCATGCAAAAATCCTCCTCAATCGAGATTTCTCTAAGCGGATACCCTCCCAAAGCGAAGATAAGCGACCAGATGTATAACTCTGGAAAGAGGAGTAGAAGAGATAAACTAATTATTGCTTGTCCTGCTAGCTTCTCCTCTGGTCTACTCATGAGAAATATTCCCAGAGCAGAAAGCAGAAAAACGAAGAGATACCTTGTCTTCACATTATTCACCAAATTTTCTCCTAATTCTCTTCCAAAGCTCTTCTAAAGAATCAAACCTGCCTTCTCCGAGATAAAACCTTTTAAGCCCCTCAACTTCGATTCTTTCCTCTCTTTCAAGTGTATCAAGTGCCTTGAGTCTAAGCATTCTTTTTACATCTCCGTCTGCAAAGAAGCTCAGAGGGACTCTAAGCTTCCTGGCAAGAATCTTGAAACTTTTTGGGTCTAGAGAGAGACTTGAAAGGGCCCCGTCTACTTCCCGCAGGCTCGAAGCCTTTCTTACCTTGTCTATGACCTTGTCTATTATCTGAGTATTCTCTCCAGCCTTCTCCAAGCTCTTCCTAACTTCCTCTAGATGCTTGGTTGCCTGCTCCTTATAGCGTTCAAGAAAGTCTCTGTAAATTCCTGGAAAATACACCTGGAGAACCTGGTCATTATCGTCACGCATCCTTTTGAGCCTAGGGTCGTAGCCCATAAGGTATAGCCTTAGATTGTAGTAGCTATCCTCTAGTCGGCTCTGCAATCTTTTGGCAAGGTACCCGCTTTCTCTACGCAGGTGTCGAATTGCATTTACACTTGCTACGGGAAGGCTTTGATCTGCAAACCTACTTGCTTTCTCTACCTTTGAAGCAAACATATACAGTTTTCTTGCTTTGCTTTCTTTGTAGTGTTGCCTCGCAAAATCTCCGAGATTCATTAGTGTGGCGCTTGCGAATTTTAATATCGCTGGAAGTGGTTTACGGGATAGATATTTTGGAGATTCCCGTATTATTCTCTTAGAGATTCTGCCGATGGTGACTACGGGATGATCCTTCTCTACTTCTCTACTTAAAACTAGCTCCTTATAGAGGGTACTAGGTCGCCAATCAATTTTTATAACGTTACTGTTTAGAGACCAAATTCTTTTAAGCTTTTTAGCCAGAGACACAAAACTGAAATACGTCGAGTGTTTAAGAGAACTGAAATGAATGCTTATCGGTGAAAAAATAGCCACTGAATAATACCCAACCGTTAGCAAAATCCCGCTAAACATTATGAAGACCAAGAGAAAACTCTTGTAGAGTGCTAAGAGAGGGTAGATAAAACTGTTAAAATTTTCCTTAAGCCATCCATCTATGTGTGACACTTTTTGCCACAGTGAAAGGTATGTTGGTGCAGAGCTGTGATTCCAATACCCTATCCCGTGTATTATGATTTTCGGGGGGGAAACGTTCCCGGAAAAGACTCTGGAGCAGTTCTTCTTGCTGAACCATATCTTTATGCCATACTCTCTAAAGTTTGGTACTTCATCTTTAAGAACCAACTTGTCTGATAAGAATCCTGGAATCGCGTTGCGGATACGTTCAAACCAGTTATTGTAGCTCTTTTTCCAACTGTCTAATGCTCCGAGGTCTGCTATAACTCCTGGAGGCATTTCGTTTGTTACCCTGTAGTACAGAGTCCAGCAAGTTCCGTTCTTACTTATAAGGGATTCATTCAAGTAGACAAGCTGGAAGTCTCCTCCCCGGATAAAAAACTCTTTAACAGATGTGCTGGGCTCCAAGGCAAACTCGACAGTACCATTCTCGTTTCTCGAAGGGCGTAAGGGCACAACGCCTTCATATGCCACAACGTGGCCCATAGTTCCTTTTTCAGACGTAATGAGGTATACGGGTAGCCACACGTTGAGTTCTAGCGTTTGATTTGGCTTGAGAGAGAACTTTGCTGGGTGAGCGTAGCAGTTGCAGTATGAATAGGGAGATTTTTCATAGCAACATGGATGTAAAGTGAAATTTGTCCAATAGTTAATTATCCAGAGGACTGTATAGTTCCCCGCAGGTAGAACTAGCTGGCCACCATTTTTACCCTTTACAACAAAGAGCGTCGAGTTGGTATCTCGTAGACCTATAAGTATTGTGTCGAGTATAGGGGTATCAGAAAAGTCTTTTACTTTAAGTCTAAGGGTTCCAGTAGGACTAGTCATGGCTCCGAATGGAGGTATTGATGTAGGTATAGACTCTGCCTCAGTAATAATGTATGGGAGAGCTAAAGAAAAAGCCAATAGTATCACAGAAGTTGGTAAAGCAAACTTCCTAATTTTCGGTACCAGGCTTAGAAGAATTATGGTTCTAGTTACGTTTCTTAGATTTCTTAAAGAGTCTATTAGGAACCCTGTAAGGCTTGTAATGAGCCAGGCCGCGCCTGTCTGAACTGAGAGGTATTCAAGCTGTGCAAGAACCGTATGTCGGAACAGGTCAAAATACTCGAGGGCGATTGTTGCCTCGGGTGCACCTAGTGTTACGGCCAAGCTTATAATTGAATCAACAACTGCGCTGCCAAAGAGTAGTTGCAAAGCTCCAGTATAGGCTTTGTACAAATTTCCCTCAAGTTCTCTAAGTTTCTTAATAGAGCAATCTATGCTTACCATTGCATATTGTGAGTAAAGTCTTAGCAGTATCACAACGACTCCTGTATAGAGGATCAGTTCTACAACTCTTTGCGACAATACGTTTAGCGAGTGTTTCCGTCTCTGAGTAAACCAGTAGAAGAGAGCCTCGGCAACGACCAGAGAAAAAGCCAACCCGAACCAAACAAGTTCCTCGTTCATGTTCTCAAGACGCTAATCATTACCGTGTCAAATATCGAGGCCAAGCCTATCCCGCCAATCGTTGCTAGAGTAGACGCAAAAATGCTAAGAGTCAGTGAACGCCCAAGCTCAACAGCGGCGTCGCCAATGATTCCAGCAATATTTATCCAGTCCGTAGGATTGATGGCTTGAGGTACCCTTATCTTCGAGAGTGCCTCGGCTGTTACCTGAGAGGAAAAAGCTATTGCAAGCGAGGTAGAAAGATAGAGGGATACCAGGGATATTCCAATTTTTCTAAGCCTTGGTATAGGTGTCAAAGTAGTGCCAAGAGCAAACAAGTAAGAAGAGACCATAGAAAATACCTGTGCAACGAACGAAAAATGCATGTAAATTATTGCTACTAGACTTAGCTCTGAGAGGCTCCAGCCAGTAGCTCCAGACAATACACTTACAAGAGGAGCCGTTAGTGGTGTACTAGCAAGAATAGCTTTTTCGGTCTCTACAAAAAAGATCATGTCTACAGCTTTTCTGCTTGCATCCCAGAAAATTCCTGAGGCAGTCGAGCATATATTGCTGACTTCCAAACTGTTCCAGAGATTAATATTTAACCCGGCCATGCTGGCTAATTCAGAGGTTATAGAAAAAATCAGTTGCACGATAAAGATTAAGGCGAGGGCTACAGTGGCATCTTCGAAATATTTCAAAGCTGTCTGCCTCTGTCCAAGGCTCCAGTAAATAGAACCAAGGGCCAGATAAGCTACTATGCCGGAGGCAATTATGAATATATCCATTGGGAGCTACCCCGTGAATACTGAAATAATAATTTTCCAGCCCTCGTTCAGCAGAGTATTAAAAATGTCTGCAATTGCAGATATTTCGTTTATTCCAATATTTTTCATGATGTTCACGAGTAGGAAAAGCAAGGGAATAATGGCGAGTGTTTCGACTGCTCTTAAAAATTTGCTTACGGCAAGACTTCTCCCAAAACTGCCACCTGTGACCCAGGAAACAACTGCGTCAAAAACTATGAAGAAGAAGCCGAGCAAGCCAATGCCAAAAGCTATGGCAAAGAGAAGTGCAACAGCATCTCGAAATGGCTTAAAAATATTTGTTATGAGGTCTGGGGGCTGTGCAAGAATTATACTTGTGTCTACAGTAACGATTTGAATGAAAAATAGCAGGAGCAACGATTTTAGCCGCTTTTTGTTGTCATGCAAGGCCTCTTCTATAGCGAGTTTTATTTTCCTGAAAGTTTCCTTGTCGGAAAAATTTTTTCTATCAAATTTAGCAATTCTCCTCAAATTATACTCATAGAGCACCCTGATAAGAATCAGTTTTAGCCGCCTCATAACTCTCTGGCAAGATTTTGCTGGAACAATATAAGTTGGCACAAATTGGAAGTCTCCTCTGGCATCGCTATATATTCCCTCAGGTAAAGGTTGAGGGGTAAAAAATCATGAGCGATATTGTTGCCTTTGGAAGTGGCTATAAAGGTGGAACAGGAAAAAGTGTACTATCGAGTTTGGTTGGATATACGCTTGCTCTGAATGGGAGAAAAGTTCTGCTAGTCGACTTGGGCGAGTACGGTAGTAGCACAAACCTCTGCCTCGAGGAAGATCCTGGACCCCCATACTTGTCAGATTTCTTTTGGGGAAAAGCCACATGGAGAGACGTCATAGTTGAAAGCAGTTATTCGTCTAACCTCTGGATAGCTCCAAGCTCCAAGGAACAAGGACCAATAGACGCGGAAAGCCTAGAATACCTACTGGACAACGCTGGTAAATATGTGGACTACGTAATACTCGACTTGCCATCTTATCCCGGAACACTTCTAGACCCCATAGCGATGCTAGCAGACATAATTGTACTTGTAACCAACCCAGATAGGCTCTCTATACTTGCTGTAAAAAACTGGATATCTACGCGTCCCTTTGCCAAAAACAAGCTAAAAATCCCAGTCCTCAACAAATACCACTCTCTCTTGCACAAATGGCTGGACAAGATGCGAGAGGAGTACGGGGTAGTATTTCCCATAAGCTTTGACCCGGCTTTAACATTTACTTTTACAGAGACAATAAAGGAAGCCTACAGCCTAATAAGTAAAAGAACCAGGGAAGAGGTCATGCTACTTGTACAGAGAATAAACAAGCCCCTCCTAAAGGTGACTGGGTAATGAGCCACAAAAGACCCCTAGTCAATGAGGGTCAACTAGAAGAGAAGCCTCGAGAAGAAACTTCCAGCAAGCCACAATTATCAACGCCTAGACCTGCAATTCTCCAAACAAGGACAGACAGAAGTAGCGGCAATACAAGTGGAGACTTCATCCAAAAAGGTCTAGAGGGTTTCAAGGCGGTTCTAGAGTCTCTGGGGCTGGATTCTTCGTTAGCCTCAAAGCTAGAAGAAAAATACTTTGCAATAGATGAGGAAATCAGGAAAATAAACGAGAAAATAGATTCACTAGAAAGGGAAAGAAACAAGCTTCTAGCAGACAAAGAGAAACTAACCAGACTCCTCAAAATGTTTTCAGAAATAAGAAGCTGAAAAACATGAAGATAAAGTTTAAATTCAAAGATAAAAAAGAAAAAGAACTCATCCCCGTAGAGGACTCTATTCCAAGAGACTCAATACTTATAGACAAAAATCCCTTAGGCGCCCTGTTTATACGGGACTCCACGCTGTCTGTGATTCCATTCAAGGATGACGACGTGTGGGGCCCACTTGGAGCCCTCTTCGCATCCGACAAGGTTGAGGAAGCCTGGATATTCAAAGACAAAATAATTGCGACGCTCAGCAATCTTGGTCGAATACAGCTCTCGCTAGACAATCTCAACATACGGGTCGAGGACATAATTTCTCGTCTAATTGCTCATACAGGTGTAAATGTTTCCTTCAGAAATCCGCGCGGCGTCGCCGAGTACGGTAACTGGAGGATAGCTATACAGCTCCACTCCGGCGGACAACTACACGTTGTAGCTACAAAGATAAAAAAGGTGCCGCCAATCACGGAGATCCTTCCCCCAGAGATAAGTGTAAAACTCCTCTTGCTGATCTTAAGGCCTAGCACAGTTATTATTAGTGGGCCCCCAGGAAGCGGAAAGACAACATTACTAAGTAGCATAGTGGGGACTCTAGGTCAGCTATTCCCCTGGCTCCACATAGCCATAGTCGAAAAATACAGGGAACTCGACTTTCAAGGAGGATGGTTTTCACACGTTGTAAGCGAAGATATAGCCGAAGGAGTCAGGTACTCAATGCGGTACCTCCGCCCAGACCTACTAGTCGTCGGAGAAATAATGGCCGAGGACTTCTGGAGCCTCCTCGAGCCATCACGAGCCGGGATACCAACACTGGCTACTTTCCACGCCCCCTCGGTCGAAAAAGCCGTAAGAACTCTCAGCGACGCGCTACAGATACACCTCAAGGGCTCCCCAAACGTCTACACATACCTCGACATAATAGTAAACACAAAAAAACTTGTGACCATTGACGGCGTAAAAAGATTCGTAAACGCAATATACATCTCAGACGGACAGAGAATACTACCAATATACCTCGACGGCCAACCAGTCGACGACAAACTACTCGAAAAAGCACTCCCAGACAAACTCTACATAGGCGACACAAAACAAGTAGAAGAAACCCTCCTCAAGCACCTCGTAAAAAACCACTTAGACAACAGAGTCCAAGCAAAGGTCCCATAGCACCTTGAACCCGGAAGAGTTCTTCAGAAAAGCAGGACTAAAACCAAGACCACTACAGCTAGAAGCAGCCAAACAGCTCGCCGAAATGGTCTTGTCGAATCCGGTGGTGGGCTTCCAGGCTCCCACCGGCTTCGGAAAAACAATCACAGTTCTAGCCGCGATATCACTTGCAGACGCATACCCAGTAACTTGGAGAGTTAGGACTCATGAGATTGCTAAGAGGATCGCCGAGGACTGTGCGTTGCTTAATTTTCCATTCTATATAGCTGCTGGACGCGAAAAACTCTGTCCTCTAAAAGAAGAATATAAATCGAACACCTACTATTTTTGCAGGTTTCTAAAATTTAAGTGTCCATTCTTTAAAGGTTTGTCAAGTATCAAACCAGAAAACATTTTTAGTGTCGACTATGACCAGTTGTTAAGAAAGCTAAAGGGCACAGAGATTTGTCCTTACTATGCTCAGCTCTATCAGCAAGCTCACGTCTACATTATTCCCTACGGTCTAGGTTTGTCATTCGACGTCAACTTAGAGGTAATTGATGAGGCACACAATATGGTACTTGATGTTTATAGTATTCCTGAGGCAAAACTTAGAGAAGCCTTAGCTGAATTGGATATTCACTACGAACCCACAGGAGACCTTATCCAGCAAGCATTCATTGAGACTGCCCAGATGAAGATCGTAGAGCTACTCGAACAGGGAAAAATGCCACTCATTGCGGGAAGAGTAATAGCAATGCTTGCTAGGGGAACCTTTGTTTGGCGAGAGGAGGGAGAGATACACATTCTGAAATTTATTCGACCAAGGAAAAGAACGATTTTCGTAAGTGCAACACTAGAACCTTTACAAAAAATATACAATATACCTGTTTTGGAAATACCTCTCCAGAGAAAACCAGAAGCACTCATTGCAACGTGGATGACGACTAGATTTCATGAATGGGACTATAAGATGGCTAAGGAATATAATGATTTGATTTTTCTCCTCAGAAAACATTTCCAAAGAATAGTTGTATTTGCTACTAAAAGAGTAGCTCGTAGCCTAAGGGCGGACTACGTCGAAGAAGCCCCCAAAGATTGGAAAGGTGTATTTCTACTTTTTTCCCGTGGTAAAAAAGGTGAAGGAGTAAATATAGAATCAGAAGTTGTTGTCGTAGCAGGAGCCCCATATCTTCCACCTTTCATACACGTAGAGAAACTTGGTTTAACTCATGATGATGTGGCAACAATCACAACGATACAGAATATTGGGCGCACCTTAAGGCATCCTGAAAACAACCCTTTGATCATACTAGCTGACGATCGTTTTCGAAAACTGAAACCCACACTAGATAGATACTATACAAACATAGAGACGGATGATCTACACTCGTTAGATAAAGCGATACAAAAATACAAAGCTTCCCATCCAAGCTAACATTTGCTGTGGCAACCGGTTATACTTTTCTTATATGTAAAGACTAATAAATGGGGTTAGATACAAAGTGGAAGGTTGCTATGTCTGAGACCACGCAATGCATGATACAGGGTTGCAACTCGGCGGCAGACATAATCATAGAACTGAAGGGTCAGCAACTAGTGCTCTGCAGGACGCATTTCAAGGGACTTATCAGCCGTCTTTCACGTGTTGCAGAGAGAAGCGGGGCGGCATATCCTTCCAGGATAAAGCTTGTAAAGATGG
>Ga0080005_129866_pt1 | contig 19351 bp, 13 predicted proteins | sample JossMetagenome_2_FD_69208 | JGI IMG/M metagenome (GOLD analysis project Ga0080005, IMG submission 69208) | Hot spring sediment microbial communities from Joseph's Coat, Yellowstone National Park, USA - JC3_ASED (SPADES assembly) (version 2) | ecosystem: Environmental > Aquatic > Thermal springs >... | reverse complement strand
AGGGGGCTAAATTTCTTTATCTTGCATGACCGGAGATTTTCGGGAATTTACCTTCTTTTCAAGAGGATATTATCTTGACTAAAATTAGAAGAGATCTTATATTTAAGGCAGTTGGACTTTGAGTTTCTAATTCACCGTGTGGAGTTGAAAGTCTGGGTGGGTGGTTGTGTTGGATGGGGAGGGTTTAGTTTCTAATTCACCGTGTGGAGTTGAAAGTATTTAGGGGTGGCGCATTGTTTTAGGTGTGGGTATTCGTTTCTAATTCACCGTGTGGAGTTGAAAGATAGATGCCTGCCCATCTATGGGGGCATCCCTCCCCTGTTTCTAATTCACCGTGTGGAGTTGAAAGCCCACATACACAACCCCTACATCCTCCCCATCCTCATGTTTCTAATTCACCGTGTGGAGTTGAAAGCCTCAAAAGCTGATCAACATGAATCTTTACAGTCCTGTTTCTAATTCACCGTGTGGAGTTGAAAGTGATACAGTAGCAGGTAACGCATTCTTCATCTTCCTGTTTCTAATTCACCGTGTGGAGTTGAAAGCTTAGCCCTCTCATATACCCTCCTCATACATACCACCGTTTCTAATTCACCGTGTGGAGTTGAAAGGTGTTGTATGTGGGGTATCAGGGGCAGGTGGAGATAAGTTTCTAATTCACCGTGTGGAGTTGAAAGTCCATCAACGGAATAACATCAACAACCCTAACAGCGTTTCTAATTCACCGTGTGGAGTTGAAAGAGTAATTTTTTGTTAGAGAGGTTTGATTTTGTGGTTGAGTTTCTAATTCACCGTGTGGAGTTGAAAGGAGGATGTAGGGCTTGTGATGATGATGTTAGGTTTAGTTTCTAATTCACCGTGTGGAGTTGAAAGTACCCTCCCACGTCACAGCCTCCCTCAACTCAAAATGTTTCTAATTCACCGTGTGGAGTTGAAAGCAACACTCCATCAGAATTTAAAAAAGACCTAAAAAGTTTCTAATTCACCGTGTGGAGTTGAAAGGCTAATGATTATTGGGTTGAGACACGGGAGTCTACGGTTTCTAATTCACCGTGTGGAGTTGAAAGATTTATTTGGAGCCGGGGTGGTATTGTTTGTATGTGGGTTTCTAATTCACCGTGTGGAGTTGAAAGGATGATATTAAATTTGTTCAAAGAGTGTTTGCTCGTGTTTCTAATTCACCGTGTGGAGTTGAAAGTCAAAGTAAATACCTGTTTGCTTACTGCTGGATCTCGTTTCTAATTCACCGTGTGGAGTTGAAAGCTAAGATCTCGTTTCAATAAGCGCCAAACTCTGTTTGTGTTTCTAATTCACCGTGTGGAGTTGAAAGACTGTAATAATCATACTCTCTCAATTTCTTCCCATTGTTTCTAATTCACCGTGTGGAGTTGAAAGCGAATTTTCTCGTTTTTTTGCAAGTTTTCTCGCTTTTGTTTCTAATTCACCGTGTGGAGTTGAAAGTCGATCAATAACTTCACATCGAGTGCTGACTCTGCAGTTTCTAATTCACCGTGTGGAGTTGAAAGTTCATCGGTCATTTTGGTCGTTCGGCGCTGTTTCTAAGTTTCTAATTCACCGTGTGGAGTTGAAAGAACCTTATACCCATATTGATAATTAATATCACAATTTGGTTTCTAATTCACCGTGTGGAGTTGAAAGCCCATCAGAAAGGGGGCGCTGAGTAAGTAATAAAAAAGTTTCTAATTCACCGTGTGGAGTTGAAAGTTTTCTTCTCTGGCAAAGTAATAATACCCCCCACATAGTTTCTAATTCACCGTGTGGAGTTGAAAGCACGGTGAATTAGAAACACACTGATACACACACCGAAGTTTCTAATTCACCGTGTGGAGTTGAAAGCAATTCATACATTGCGATTGTATCTCTCCTGCAATCGTTTCTAATTCACCGTGTGGAGTTGAAAGTTTTATGGCGCAGGCGTATTTGATTAAGCAGTTGATGTTTCTAATTCACCGTGTGGAGTTGAAAGTGACGATATACCTTACAATAATTCCAGTTCGACACGAAGTTTCTAATTCACCGTGTGGAGTTGAAAGATATTTTAGTTGTGATCGCTGCTTTCAACTCCACACGGGTTTCTAATTCACCGTGTGGAGTTGAAAGCTCTGATAATTTCGAACACAAACTCAAAACCTTTTCAAGTTTCTAATTCACCGTGTGGAGTTGAAAGCGCAAGATTAATTATATCATAGTCAAAGACAAAAAAGTTTCTAATTCACCGTGTGGAGTTGAAAGTAAAGAACATTGTTCCACCGTCCCCTGGTATATGTGGTTTCTAATTCACCGTGTGGAGTTGAAAGTAGGATTTTAGAATACGGCATTCAATGGGGGCATTCGTTTCTAATTCACCGTGTGGAGTTGAAAGATGCTTCACTTCGACAAAATACATCATCACTAAACGGGTTTCTAATTCACCGTGTGGAGTTGAAAGAACTGTAATCTGTAAAGTGTTGCATTTTGCAACAGTGGTTTCTAATTCACCGTGTGGAGTTGAAAGACCAAAATGCATTACTATTATCGTAGGCTTCACAAACCTGTTTCTAATTCACCGTGTGGAGTTGAAAGTAACCTGAAAGGATCATGTCCATATAACTCAAATAAGTTTCTAATTCACCGTGTGGAGTTGAAAGAGCGGAACGCATAAGTTTCTAATTCACCGTGTGGAGGTTTCTAATTCACCGTGTGGAGTTGAAAGATAATACTCAACTTGTCCTGTATCGTAGACTTTCTCTAAGTTTCTAATTCACCGTGTGGAGTTGAAAGTTTTCCATGTCTGTTTCTAATTCACCGTGTGGAGTTGTTTCTAATTCACCGTGTGGAGTTGAAAGCCTTCTATTTTCTCGCCCTGTTCCCGCATCATATAAAGGTTTCTAATTCACCGTGTGGAGTTGAAAGAAATTGCCTGAACATGTAAAAAAAGCTATCAATGTATGTTTCTAATTCACCGTGTGGAGTTGAAAGACAAAATTGTCGAACTTTCAACTCCACACGGTGAATTAGAGTTTCTAATTCACCGTGTGGAGTTGAAAGACAAAAAAACTCAAAAACGGATATAATTTTGATAATGTTTCTAATTCACCGTGTGGAGTTGAAAGCTCAACAACCACTTCCCCTTAACCTCCCTCAATAAGTTTCTAATTCACCGTGTGGAGTTGAAAGAAATTTTTAAACTCACGCACTATTTCATCAGTATTTTTCGGGTTTCTAATTCACCATGTGGAGTTGAAAGTTTAAATAAATAGGCAATGGGGCTTCCCGCCCCACCGGTTTCTAATTCACCGTGTGGAGTTGAAAGCATACTGTTGCAAAATGCAACACTGTTGCAAAATGGGTTTCTAATTCACCGTGTGGAGTTGAAAGTACTAATGCTGTCTGCATACTGTTTCTGTTTTTCTGGTTTCTAATTCACCGTGTGGAGTTGAAAGAAGAGAATGTCCGTTAAATGCGTAATTAGCATAAACAGGTTTCTAATTCACCGTGTGGAGTTGAAAGACAGCATTTGTTGCAAAATGCAACAGCGTGTGTTGCAGAATGCGTTTCTAATTCACCGTGTGGAGTTGAAAGTTAAGGTCCCTCTTTGGATGGTGAGGGCTTTAAGGGAGTTTCTAATTCACCGTGTGGAGTTGAAAGTTTTAAAACCTTAACTGAGCAAGGCATCAATGTTTTGGTTTCTAATTCACCGTGTGGAGTTGAAAGTTTGGCTAGGGAAGTACTCGACCACTGAGATTGTGAGTTTCTAATTCACCGTGTGGAGTTGAAAGAGCATCGTTTATCCGTTTAAGGATCATTTGATCTATGTTTCTAATTCACCGTGTGGAGTTGAAAGGTCTTGAAAACAGTTAAACTCAGCAAAACGTCTTGAGTTTCTAATTCACCGTGTGGAGTTGAAAGGACGAAAACAATTTTGTTAAACTTATAAACGAAGCAGGTTTCTAATTCACCGTGTGGAGTTGAAAGTTTTAATTTAGAGAAATAATGAAACGAAATCTTCATGTTTCTAATTCACCGTGTGGAGTTGAAAGGCCTATATCATACATGAACTCTCTGCCGCATATCGAGCGTTTCTAATTCACCGTGTGGAGTTGAAAGTACGGTCAAAAACCAAATGGCAAAGATGACAGCAAAGTTTCTAATTCACCGTGTGGAGTTGAAAGAGTTTCTTCTCAACATAAAACCTCACCAAATCAGGTTTCTAATTCACCGTGTGGAGTTGAAAGCCTCCTTTTCTTTGTTTTGCTTTTTAAGCAAAAACAGTTTCTAATTCACCGTGTGGAGTTGAAAGAGTGGCAACTCTTCTTTTGAGACTACTGAGACTATAGTTTCTAATTCACCGTGTGGAGTTGAAAGTGCTTTTTCTTGTCTTGAAAAGAAAAGTATTGTCAGGTTTCTAATTCACCGTGTGGAGTTGAAAGCATATATTAAATTTGAAAAAACAAATGAAAAAGAATATGTTTCTAATTCACCGTGTGGAGTTGAAAGAATGTGTTTTCTTGAGCCAACTCACGCATTTTTTGTAGTTTCTAATTCACCGTGTGGAGTTGAAAGTCAGGACATAGTTGATGTCTCGGTCCTTTCTCCTTCGTTTCTAATTCACCGTGTGGAGTTGAAAGTGATAGAGACATACTTATTACAAAGGGCACAAGAGTAGTTTCTAATTCACCGTGTGGAGTTGAAAGTTGACTGATAGAGTAATAGTTTCTCCACCAGAAGTTAGTTTCTAATTCACCGTGTGGAGTTGAAAGGTTGAACCCTATACCCTTTACTCTGGCTCCGCCCAGTTTCTAATTCACCGTGTGGAGTTGAAAGGAATGGTCTGGGCTTGTTCATAGCCCTCGATGTGGAAGTTTCTAATTCACCGTGTGGAGTTGAAAGTTTTTAAAGCAAGTAAGTATGAAAGCCTTGCTTGAACGTTTCTAATTCACCGTGTGGAGTTGAAAGATAGCTTCAGCTGTCTTACCCATCCGCATAAGCTTAAGTTTCTAATTCACCGTGTGGAGTTGAAAGTGTGTCATTTCAATTATCGTTTTTCTTGTTTCTGGGTTTCTAATTCACCGTGTGGAGTTGAAAGATGGACTGATTTTGCAAGGCTTAGTAGAGGACTGCTGTGTTTCTAATTCACCGTGTGGAGTTGAAAGTGAGATAGAGGTTTCAAGCTTGAACGCTGGGACGGGTTTCTAATTCACCGTGTGGAGTTGAAAGCTTTGGTCCCAGTCTTGCTTCGAAGCACGAACGATGAGTTTCTAATTCACCGTGTGGAGTTGAAAGATTATTTGAACTTGAAAATCGTTGATAAATGGACTTATGTTTCTAATTCACCGTGTGGAGTTGAAAGTGTAAAAATAAGGAGCATACCCAGGATGAGCTAATGCGTTTCTAATTCACCGTGTGGAGTTGAAAGCTTAGATTGTGAAAATTTTCACGACCTCTTGACAAGGGTTTCTAATTCACCGTGTGGAGTTGAAAGCCTCATAACCCCTCTCCCACTCACGCCACTTCCCCCTCGTTTCTAATTCACCGTGTGGAGTTGAAAGCTAAAGCCTCCACAACATCAGTAAACTTAGCTTCTTTTGTCGCGTTTCTAATTCACCGTGTGGAGTTGAAAGCTGAGATTGTGAAAATTTTCACGACCTCTTGACAAGGAGTTTCTAATTCACCGTGTGGAGTTGAAAGAACTCTCCACTCGTTTGCTATTAAAAATTTTTAAAAAGTTTCTAATTCACCGTGTGGAGTTGAAAGAGCTGATATCTTGTATTTCCCCGAAATAGCTAATCCAGGTTTCTAATTCACCGTGTGGAGTTGAAAGTTTATTATTGCTTTGACGAGTTTGCCCTCTTGGACTAGGTTTCTAATTCACCGTGTGGAGTTGAAAGCTGAGATTGTGAAAATTTTCACGACCTCTTGACAAGGAGTTTCTAATTCACCGTGTGGAGTTGAAAGAAAGCTGGGAAAACTTGATACCAGTTCGTTCCGTTGTGTTTCTAATTCACCGTGTGGAGTTGAAAGAACCGGAGCAACACTAACTTTCACAAAAATAAAGCTGTTTCTAATTCACCGTGTGGAGTTGAAAGCGCCAGGTGAAGGAGAAAGGACCGAGATATCAACTAGTTTCTAATTCACCGTGTGGAGTTGAAAGTTTTTCTGAGCAAATGCGTAGTATAGTGTTTGAGTATGTTTCTAATTCACCGTGTGGAGTTGAAAGTTCACAAACACATTAGGAGAAGCTTCAACATTTGGACGGGTTTCTAATTCACCGTGTGGAGTTGAAAGTCCGCTCACATCTCGGTAGTATTCTTCCTTGCTCACGTTTCTAATTCACCGTGTGGAGTTGAAAGTAAGATGGAGATAGGGGTTATCTCGTTTATTTTCCAGGTGTTTCTAATTCACCGTGTGGAGTTGAAAGCTCTGACTTCACTAACTTCGGCTTCTCAAAAACAAAATGTTTCTAATTCACCGTGTGGAGTTGAAAGCAATGCATCTTGTAAAACTTCTTGTGTTAATTCTTTTGTTTCTAATTCACCGTGTGGAGTTGAAAGGATGTAATGGACAAGTTTCCTGAGCGTTCTAGTAGGTGTTTCTAATTCACCGTGTGGAGTTGAAAGTTCTTTTTTTTTCTTTCTATTATAACATACTTTTTGAAGTTTCTAATTCACCGTGTGGAGTTGAAAGTTAAGTTATAGGAAGATTATGCTTGAAGGAGAGTGGGGTTTCTAATTCACCGTGTGGAGTTGAAAGTAAATCTCTGGATAACTCAGTTCGTATAACAGCTCGTGGTTTCTAATTCACCGTGTGGAGTTGAAAGCTCAATATCCCAAATAATCACTCGAAACTGTAACTCAGTTTCTAATTCACCGTGTGGAGTTGAAAGGCTTCAGTCAAACAGGTATGGTATCAAGAAATAGAAGTTTCTAATTCACCGTGTGGAGTTGAAAGATCATTTTACTATGCGCATCATTAAATTTATTTGTAAAATGTTTCTAATTCACCGTGTGGAGTTGAAAGTAATAATAAGTCGTTGGCTCATCAGTAAATCGATACCTGTTTCTAATTCACCGTGTGGAGTTGAAAGACCTAACAGCTGCTTCAACTTTCAATTCATTTATCAAGTTTCTAATTCACCGTGTGGAGTTGAAAGCTTGTAGAACAAGCAGTTCCTAATGTTCAGAGAGCAAGTTTCTAATTCACCGTGTGGAGTTGAAAGTTTAGCGACTTTAGCATCTCAAAGAGCAAGTCCATAGTGTTTCTAATTCACCGTGTGGAGTTGAAAGTCCGGTTATATTTAAGTTAAATTTACCGAGGAATAAAGTTTCTAATTCACCGTGTGGAGTTGAAAGTGGCTCCACCTCCTCCGCTCCCCAGGGCATCGATGCCCTGTTTCTAATTCACCGTGTGGAGTTGAAAGTTTTTTCTTCTAAATTTGTTTTCGTACTTTCTTCAAGGTTTCTAATTCACCGTGTGGAGTTGAAAGGTCGATATCCTAAGTTTGATATTCCATGGTTTAATTTTGGTTTCTAATTCACCGTGTGGAGTTGAAAGATTTTTTCAACCTACCAATTACTTCAACTTTCGATTTATGTTTCTAATTCACCGTGTGGAGTTGAAAGACTTTCAATTTATTTTCAATTTGTAATCCTTCTAAGGTTTCTAATTCACCGTGTGGAGTTGAAAGGACATGTTGGACAAGTTTTTTGAGCGTTCTAGTAGGTGTTTCTAATTCACCGTGTGGAGTTGAAAGGATAAGAGCGCTCGTGATGCATAAGTTGAAAATAAAAGTTTCTAATTCACCGTGTGGAGTTGAAAGGGAGACAATCAGTTGCTTCAGATGCTTGTCTGCTCGAGTTTCTAATTCACCGTGTGGAGTTGAAAGCTGCTTCTAACAATTGTGGTTGCGCCTTGCCACTAAGTTTCTAATTCACCGTGTGGAGTTGAAAGACGGATTCGATCTTTTAGAATTAATTGATGAGCTACGTTTCTAATTCACCGTGTGGAGTTGAAAGATACCACTTGTAACTTGATGATGTTTTGTAAAAAATGTTTCTAATTCACCGTGTGGAGTTGAAAGACAAAGGTGACGGGCTTGCTTTTGATTATTCTTCCTCTGTTTCTAATTCACCGTGTGGAGTTGAAAGCTTTTTCTTCAATGTACTCAAACATCATCTTATCAAGGTTTCTAATTCACCGTGTGGAGTTGAAAGACGACTGGACGAGTGAAAAATGCAGACACCGTTGATGGTTTCTAATTCACCGTGTGGAGTTGAAAGTCATTACACCCCCCTTCACGAAAACAACTATTGCTGTGTTTCTAATTCACCGTGTGGAGTTGAAAGCAGTATATAGAAAATCTTAGCCAATTTTTAGGAGAGGTTTCTAATTCACCGTGTGGAGTTGAAAGATCAGTTGTTCATCGGTCATTTTGGTCGTTCGGCGCTGTTTCTAATTCACCGTGTGGAGTTGAAAGATCTATAACTTATCAAACCACTTCAGAAGGCAATATGTTTCTAATTCACCGTGTGGAGTTGAAAGAACTGCAAATTAGAATAATTTTAAATTACAATAAAAACGAGTTTCTAATTCACCGTGTGGAGTTGAAAGAAAAACACATAAGCATAATTGTCAGGTATCTCAAAGTTTCTAATTCACCGTGTGGAGTTGAAAGATTATTGAATTTGTTTGCAACTTGAAAAAAGTAGAAGGGTTTCTAGTTCACCGTGTGGAGTTGAAAGCTCCACAAACCTAACACTTCTTCCCTCGCCTGTCAATGTTTCTAATTCACCGTGTGGAGTTGAAAGAGTAAGTTGTAAGAAGCTTTGGTGTGTGTATCAGTGTGTTTCTAATTCACCGTGTGGAGTTGAAAGATTTTATACAATGAAGAGTATCTTTGGTCCCCAGCGGGGTTTCTAATTCACCGTGTGGAGTTGAAAGCCCCTCGTTGCACCCTCCGGCCCTGAAACAAGAATTGTTTCTAATTCACCGTGTGGAGTTGAAAGAACTGCAAATTAGAATAATTTTAAATTACAATAAAACGTTTCTAATTCACCGTGTGGAGTTGAAAGATACTTAACCTGCTCACGAACCTTGTCCATGGCTCTAGTTTCTAATTCACCGTGTGGAGTTGAAAGGTATTCATGCGGTTCTTGAATTCTCTACTAAACAATGTTTCTAATTCACCGTGTGGAGTTGAAAGCTCGGAGTAGATAAATCTAATCTACCCCGATCAACGGTTTCTAATTCACCGTGTGGAGTTGAAAGTTATCATAGCTATGCTCTCGACTATTCTTACACGATTGTTTCTAATTCACCGTGTGGAGTTGAAAGGATAGAGTAGAATTCTTATCTATTTCAAGATCGTTAAGTTTCTAATTCACCGTGTGGAGTTGAAAGTTGAAGCCTCGTTTTTATCACAGTATTGAAGATATTGTTTCTAATTCACCGTGTGGAGTTGAAAGACCCTAGCTACCCACCTCCTCTCTAACCCCCTCACGTTTCTAATTCACCGTGTGGAGTTGAAAGCAATATGTGGCTTGGTTGGGACGCAGAAATAGGTAGTGTTTCTAATTCACCGTGTGGAGTTGAAAGACGATCATTAGAATATCTAATACTTGCAAGGTGTGCTATGTTTCTAATTCACCGTGTGGAGTTGAAAGAATTTTATCATTTTTCCACCTCCTCTTTATTTTCTAGTTTCTAATTCACCGTGTGGAGTTGAAAGAGGGAAGTTAGCCACTCCTTTAAGTTCTCAGCCTCGTTTCTAATTCACCGTGTGGAGTTGAAAGTTCTAAGGTTCTGTTTTTTCCATTCTGAGAACTTAATGTTTCTAATTCACCGTGTGGAGTTGAAAGACATTTGGGCTTGTCTTCTATGATGAGGCGATCGATGTTTCTAATTCACCGTGTGGAGTTGAAAGTAGAGTAATGAAAGCTTCAAAATCAAACATAATACCGTTTCTAATTCACCGTGTGAAGTTGAAAGACGGCACTTGGGGGCTACCGCCTGTGCCTTCGGCACCTGTTTCTAATTCACCGTGTGGAGTTGAAAGTTGTGAAAGTTCTATAAGTTTTTGTATGCCTTCAGGTTTCTAATTCACCGTGTGGAGTTGAAAGAATTTAGAACAATTCTAAATTAAGAATAATTTCAATTGGTTTCTAATTCACTGTGTGGAGTTGAAAGTAATTTAGAACAATTCTAAATTAAGAATAATTTCAATGTTTCTAATTCACCGTGTGGAGTTGAAAGCCTCCTTTTGTGGTTTTTTCTTAACTATCAATATAACAGTTTCTAATTCACCGTGTGGAGTTGAAAGATTCTCAATTTATAACTTTGTTAATCTCTTAGAATAGGTTTCTAATTCACCGTGTGGAGTTGAAAGGTCGAAATTGAGGGAAGGGCAATAAACAGACTAACTTGTTTCTAATTCACCGTGTGGAGTTGAAAGTGGGGAAGCATTCTAAAATACTTCAACTCTAAAATAGTTTCTAATTCACCGTGTGGAGTTGAAAGACAACTACTTCAACTTTCAATTCATTTATCAATTTGTGTTTCTAATTCACCGTGTGGAGTTGAAAGTCGGCACCTTGGCTATCGCCTGTGCCTACGGTACTTGTTTCTAATTCACCGTGTGGAGTTGAAAGAAGTTAGTGAAGTCAGAGAGGGAAGTGAGCGAGTTTGTGTTTCTAATTCACCGTGTGGAGTTGAAAGTCCAACAAAACTCACCCTTTACTCTTTTTTTACAAATCGTTTCTAATTCACCGTGTGGAGTTGAAAGTCCTGAACTCTATCATCATACCCCCACCTCCTTTAGTGTTTCTAATTCACCGTGTGGAGTTGAAAGTCATTTTTTTCTTTCTATTATAACATACTTTTTTAAAATGTTTCTAATTCACCGTGTGGAGTTGAAAGTCTCGAGGGCTGAAAGCTTTGTCTGCAAAGCTTCAACTGTTTCTAATTCACCGTGTGGAGTTGAAAGTGTCTTTAATGCAGGCGATTTTGCCGCTGGGGAGGGCGACGTTTCTAATTCACCGTGTGGAGTTGAAAGTGCTTAATCATTGCTAAGATGGTTTCTGCACTGAGGTTTCTAATTCACCGTGTGGAGTTGAAAGTTTATAATGAGATGGATAGTGAAGAACTAAGGCAGAGTTTCTAATTCACCGTGTGGAGTTGAAAGGAGGTCAAGAAGGCTTTAATTCTGCTTTCAGCAAGGTTTCTAATTCACCGTGTGGAGTTGAAAGGTGTTTTTTGCTAATCAAAAAAAGGAGATGAGATATGTTTCTAATTCACCGTGTGGAGTTGAAAGTGGAAAGGATCGAGTAGGTTTTCTCCTGTTCTAAAAGTTTCTAATTCACCGTGTGGAGTTGAAAGAATGTAGGAAACCTTGAAGGTGGAAAAAGAGCAACAGTTTCTAATTCACCGTGTGGAGTTGAAAGTGGAAAGGATCGAGTAGGTTTTCTCCTGTTCTAAAAGTTTCTAATTCACCGTGTGGAGTTGAAAGCGGTTGGAAGGATTACAAATTGAAGATAAATTGAAAGGTTTCTAATTCACCGTGTGGAGTTGAAAGTGCCTTGTCATCCTCGATATCCTGCATGCCAGCATCAAGTTTCTAATTCACCGTGTGGAGTTGAAAGCTCTGGGTCTGTTATGACATCTGCACCTGTAGACATGTTTCTAATTCACCGTGTGGAGTTGAAAGAATATTTTGCAGGAAGAGCCAACCCTTCTGATAAGGGTTTCTAATTCACCGTGTGGAGTTGAAAGTGCATTTTTTCTTTCTATTATACCATACTTTTTTAAAGTTTCTAATTCACCGTGTGGAGTTGAAAGTGTTATTGATACTTTGAATATTGGTCAAAGAATGAAGTTTCTAATTCACCGTGTGGAGTTGAAAGCTCGAAGACGAGGAGAAGTGGTCTTAAAATTCCCATGGGTTTCTAATTCACCGTGTGGAGTTGAAAGGAGCGTTCTAGTAGGTATGAGGTTTTTCGTTTTTTGAGTTTCTAATTCACCGTGTGGAGTTGAAAGCGAGGGGTTGTAAATGGGTTTTTTATTTGTTTAATTGTGTTTCTAATTCACCGTGTGGAGTTGAAAGATTCTTCAAACGTACCAACGGCTCCAACTTTCGACTAGTTTCTAATTCACCGTGTGGAGTTGAAAGGAGTTTTCTGATTTGTTGCCATTGTTGAAAACTTACAGTTTCTAATTCACCGTGTGGAGTTGAAAGTACACAGTATCACTGTCCATAAACCATCCAATCGCGTTTCTAATTCACCGTGTGGAGTTGAAAGGTTAGAAAAATTTTAAGTTGAAAATTAGTCGAAAGTGTTTCTAATTCACCGTGTGGAGTTGAAAGAAAACTTACTACTTCCTTTATCATGGCTCCACCTCCTTGTTTCTAATTCACCGTGTGGAGTTGAAAGTGCGAAAATTTGTTGATTTGTTGATTAATTTACTCGGTTTCTAATTCACCGTGTGGAGTTGAAAGATTTATGTTTTGTTAGTAAGATATATCCTTTTATAGGTTTCTAATTCACCGTGTGGAGTTGAAAGTAGATTGCGTTTCTGATTTCTTTATATTCGGAAAGTGTTTCTAATTCACCGTGTGGAGTTGAAAGAATTCTTTAATGAAAAATTCTTTGATGTTTATTATTCTGTTTCTAATTCACCGTGTGGAGTTGAAAGACCTTAGAATTGTTCTCAATACCTCGTAAGCAAGTATTCGTTTCTAATTCACCGTGTGGAGTTGAAAGCAATTTAGAACAATTCTAAATTAAGAATAATTTTAAGTTTCTAATTCACCGTGTGGAGTTGAAAGCACCCCCTTTTTTGTTTTTTTGTTTTTCTTAACTATGTTTCTAATTCACCGTGTGGAGTTGAAAGGGGCATCGATGCCCTGGGGAAGGCACTCTAAAATACTTGTTTCTAATTCACCGTGTGGAGTTGAAAGAAGCATCTGTTATCAAACGATAAATATAAATACAATCGTTTCTAATTCACCGTGTGGAGTTGAAAGATCTAACAATCATTCTAATCTTCAATTTATTCTTTATGTTTCTAATTCACCGTGTGGAGTTGAAAGAAAAATAATATTGTTTATAAAGTCAGTCAAAAAAGGGTTTCTAATTCACCGTGTGGAGTTGAAAGGCGTGGCAGGGTGGTATATTGTATGTTCCGCCGAAGTTTCTAATTCACCGTGTGGAGTTGAAAGCCCAGAAGGACTTGAGTTAAAAAGGCTTGTGGAGGAGTTTCTAATTCACCGTGTGGAGTTGAAAGATAGTGTATAGTGAGGAGAGGGATTTGTTGTTGATAGGGTTTCTAATTCACCGTGTGGAGTTGAAAGGTAATAGCAGTATATAGAAACTTGCCAAACTCTGTTAAGTTTCTAATTCACCGTGTGGAGTTGAAAGTCTCGGCATCTTTCCCTTCAACTTGCACGATATGTCGTTTCTAATTCACCGTGTGGAGTTGAAAGGACCACCCTTCCTTACCTTAGCACCCTGAGATAACAGTTTCTAATTCACCGTGTGGAGTTGAAAGCTCAAATTCTTCTAAAGTTAAACCTTCTTCCTTAAGTGTTTCTAATTCACCGTGTGGAGTTGAAAGCACAATGATAAAAAATTAACCCATTCTCCTCCCTGAGTTTCTAATTCACCGTGTGGAGTTGAAAGTATTGTTCGTATATTATATCTTTATAATCAGAATTTGGTTTCTAATTCACCGTGTGGAGTTGAAAGGGTCATGAAGCAAGATTAATATTTATTATTCCAACATTAGTTTCTAATTCACCGTGTGGAGTTGAAAGGCCATAAAAACTTAAAACTCTGTGATAACAAAAACTGTTTCTAATTCACCGTGTGGAGTTGAAAGATTAGACAAAAGTTTTAATTATATTTGCTCAACAAAGTTTCTAATTCACCGTGTGGAGTTGAAAGTTCAAAGGAGGCGTCTATGGAGCTAAAAGAGGCTATCGTTTCTAATTCACCGTGTGGAGTTGAAAGGAATATTTTTTTAATACTCTATCCATCGCTTCATCAATTAGTTTCTAATTCACCGTGTGGAGTTGAAAGTTTTCCAGAAGCGGAATATTTGACGAATGCAGATTTACAGTTTCTAATTCACCGTGTGGAGTTGAAAGTCTCGCAATTTGAATGATAAGCAAAGGGGTTTATGGTTTCTAATTCACCGTGTGGAGTTGAAAGTAAATTCGACCGATGCTTCACTTCAACAAAATACATCAGTTTCTAATTCACCGTGTGGAGTTGAAAGTTATTTCATGCATCAGCTTTGACTTTATCTGGATTAGTTTCTAATTCACCGTGTGGAGTTGAAAGTGCACAAAGTCATAAAAAGCTTCCTCAAAAGTAATCCCGTTTCTAATTCACCGTGTGGAGTTGAAAGAGGAGAATGCCCGTTAAAAGCATAATTAGCGTACACGTTTCTAATTCACCGTGTGGAGTTGAAAGTAATCCTTTGAATTAATCCTCAAATACCTTGACCATGCCGTTTCTAATTCACCGTGTGGAGTTGAAAGTTGACGTCTTGGGTAGGCACTCAACGAATAGTTACTATGTTTCTAATTCACCGTGTGGAGTTGAAAGCAGATTAGTGTCTCGGAGGGCGCATGAATACTGGCGTTTCTAATTCACCGTGTGGAGTTGAAAGCCTCCATGGCTCCACCTCCTCCGCTCCCCCACAAAGGTTTCTAATTCACCGTGTGGAGTTGAAAGCCCTTCAGGGCTAATATGCTCTGGGGGGGGTTGGGTTTCTAATTCACCGTGTGGAGTTGAAAGTCTGAGAGGATAAAAAATTGCCCCTTTCGTGCTTTTCGTTTCTAATTCACCGTGTGGAGTTGAAAGACGCTCAGGAGCATGCACTATGTTGAAAAGCTTGTCTAGTTTCTAATTCACCGTGTGGAGTTGAAAGAGCGGTAAAACTTATGATTTTTCCCAACCATATTTGAGTTTCTAATTCACCGTGTGGAGTTGAAAGTGTAATTTGTATATTGCGTAAGCAATAATTCTCCTGTTTCTAATTCACCGTGTGGAGTTGAAAGACGCCATGCCCTTCAGAAGATGCTTGAGAAAAAGTAGTTTCTAATTCACCGTGTGGAGTTGAAAGTGCCGAGAAGTGGCTGATCGAGGGAGCAAAGAGCCAGGTTTCTAATTCACCGTGTGGAGTTGAAAGATTTTTTTTTCTCATCAAAAATTTTTACAAAAAAATGTTTCTAATTCACCGTGTGGAGTTGAAAGACAATCACATACAAAACTCAAACTTATCTCATTACCTGTTTCTAATTCACCGTGTGGAGTTGAAAGTTGCTCAATGAATAATATGAATAATACGACCGCCACAGAGGCGTTTCTAATTCACCGTGTGGAGTTGAAAGCTAAAAAGCCCCGAAATCTCTTCTACCTACCCTCACGTTTCTAATTCACCGTGTGGAGTTGAAAGTTTTAAATTTTTTGCAAAGAGATACTATCTATTGTTGTTTCTAATTCACCGTGTGGAGTTGAAAGTCCAACACCTCCTCCCTCTCACTACTCCACACTATCGGTTTCTAATTCACCGTGTGGAGTTGAAAGTCAAAGATCAACACCGCCCGTTTCGATCCGAACTACTGTTTCTAATTCACCGTGTGGAGTTGAAAGCATCTCCCACTCCCTCCTCTTTGTTTAGTTTTATATTGTTTCTAATTCACCGTGTGGAGTTGAAAGTAACATCACAAGTTTGCCATTCCACTCCTTAATCTAGTTTCTAATTCACCGTGTGGAGTTGAAAGTCTCTTACTATGCCAAACTCTCCACTCATTTGCTATTAGTTTCTAATTCACCGTGTGGAGTTGAAAGCTTTACAAACATATAGGGCCGATCCTGAGTAACTGAGTTTCTAATTCACCGTGTGGAGTTGAAAGTTATATCGATAAATAAAAGCTATCAAGTTTTCATACTTGTTTCTAATTCACCGTGTGGAGTTGAAAGTCTTACAAAAAAGTAGGGGCGATCCTCTGAGATCGCCCCGTTTCTAATTCACCGTGTGGAGTTGAAAGTTAAATCATAAAAAAACTCTCTCAAATAACTATTATGTTTCTAATTCACCGTGTGGAGTTGAAAGGGAGAAGAGATAAAACTTGATACAACAAATAATACAGGTTTCTAATTCACCGTGTGGAGTTGAAAGCTTTTTTGTTTTTTTTGCTACTCTCCTATATAATATTGGTTTCTAATTCACCGTGTGGAGTTGAAAGTTTTTACGCTTTCTAAATGTTTTTTCCAATTCTGATCGTTTCTAATTCACCGTGTGGAGTTGAAAGACCCAGTCTGTTTGGAAAGACCTCAGCTACAGAAGAGTTTCTAATTCACCGTGTGGAGTTGAAAGTTTACTCAAGCTTCACTCAAAATTCTCGAGGAAATTCGTTTCTAATTCACCGTGTGGAGTTGAAAGAAATAAAAAGCCCGTCCTACCAGCCCTGGCCAAAAAGGTTTCTAATTCACCGTGTGGAGTTGAAAGCGCCTCATACGATAAACCAGTAAAGTTTTTGTAAAAGTTTCTAATTCACCGTGTGGAGTTGAAAGTGCAATATTAAACTCGCTTGTCCGCCTCAAAAATCTGTTTCTAATTCACCGTGTGGAGTTGAAAGCTGGTCATCTTGCAAATCGTAATGAAAATTGTATAAGTTTCTAATTCACCGTGTGGAGTTGAAAGTCATAAGTAAATCCGGGAATACACGTTGGATTTGCTGTTTCTAATTCACCGTGTGGAGTTGAAAGATAAAAAGGATATGGTGCCTTATTGTTTTTTATTCGAGTTTCTAATTCACCGTGTGGAGTTGAAAGCTAAACTAAATCCAGGCAATCCTTCAACTAAATAATCATACGTTTCTAATTCACCGTGTGGAGTTGAAAGACTATACTTCCAAACTTAATCATAACCTTCCCTCACCGTTTCTAATTCACCGTGTGGAGTTGAAAGAAAATTATCATCAAACTTTATATACAACTTATTACCCGTTTCTAATTCACCGTGTGGAGTTGAAAGGTCATACGATACAAACTATGATCAATTTTCACCTCGTTTCTAATTCACCGTGTGGAGTTGAAAGCTCAATCCCCACACCTTTCATTACCTCTTCATTATCAGTTTCTAATTCACCGTGTGGAGTTGAAAGGATTATCATAAAGGAACTATGGAAGTTAAGATAAATGTTTCTAATTCACCGTGTGGAGTTGAAAGGTATAATTAAATGGATTAGTTGTATAAGGCATCTACCTCGTTTCTAATTCACCGTGTGGAGTTGAAAGTATCGAGTGCTTCAAGAGGGTCTTCAGGCAAGACAAGTTTCTAATTCACCGTGTGGAGTTGAAAGGCATCGGTTAATACTATCCTATCGGCTTGCAAGAGTGTTTCTAATTCACCGTGTGGAGTTGAAAGACATATCAAAGCAACTTTTGCACACTATAAGCCCATTTACGTTTCTAATTCACCGTGTGGAGTTGAAAGTTGCGTAAGGGGGCAATCTGGGCTAAAATTTTTAATTCTTGTTTCTAATTCACCGTGTGGAGTTGAAAGATGAAACTCATCACAGATGAAACATCGTTCAAATCTGTTTCTAATTCACCGTGTGGAGTTGAAAGCAATTCTTAGTCACCTCTGAATAATCCACTAAACACACGTTTCTAATTCACCGTGTGGAGTTGAAAGCTCAAAGGGCGCATGAATATTGGCTGTTTGGACTTGTTTCTAATTCACCGTGTGGAGTTGAAAGATTCTTAATAAACCTCGGATACAACGACGACACAGGAGTTTCTAATTCACCGTGTGGAGTTGAAAGACTTCAGCAGAGGGAAGCGATTAGGATTTGGAATGAGTTTCTAATTCACCGTGTGGAGTTGAAAGACTACTCAAACAGTAGGAGATATTTATTTTATCAACGTTTCTAATTCACCGTGTGGAGTTGAAAGAACTTTATACCCATATTGATAATTAATATCGCAATTTGTGTTTCTAATTCACCGTGTGGAGTTGAAAGATGAAAAGCCGTCCTTTAAAGGATGCCAAACAGGTCCCAGTTTCTAATTCACCGTGTGGAGTTGAAAGTAAAACGCCCGCCCGCCCGCCACAAAGCATTAACAAGTTTCTAATTCACCGTGTGGAGTTGAAAGTGCTACGGGCTCGGAGCGAGCGGGCGGGGGGGGCTTAGTTTCTAATTCACCGTGTGGAGTTGAAAGTAAAAGTCTTTTTATCATTTCATCTTTCGCTGTCTTGTTTCTAATTCACCGTGTGGAGTTGAAAGCGCTCAAAATTCTGAGCATCTTCATTCTGCCAATACGTTTCTAATTCACCGTGTGGAGTTGAAAGCTAAATGTTCCCACGGTTCATTATATTTAAGCAATTTGTTTCTAATTCACCGTGTGGAGTTGAAAGGACAAATGGACGCAGTTTGGTAGGCAATTAGCAATGGTTTCTAATTCACCGTGTGGAGTTGAAAGCAATATATCTTACACAACAAACTTCTCTTATCCTTTACGTTTCTAATTCACCGTGTGGAGTTGAAAGACTTTAACAATTAACTTAATCATAATTTTTAAACTTGGTTTCTAATTCACCGTGTGGAGTTGAAAGGCAGAGAGGGTATTACTTCAGATTTTGAATGAGTAGGTTTCTAATTCACCGTGTGGAGTTGAAAGTTAATAATTCGTTTGTGCGTTCGTAATCATATTCTTTCGGTTTCTAATTCACCGTGTGGAGTTGAAAGTGCAATACACTTTCTGCAAAAGCCCCCATAATAGGAGTTTCTAATTCACCGTGTGGAGTTGAAAGCTCCCTGTCCCTATCCGTTAGACCTTTCACATAGCTGGGTTTCTAATTCACCGTGTGGAGTTGAAAGCCCTGTGAGATGGTGTGTAGCCTATCCTTTGGCACACTTGGTTTCTAATTCACCGTGTGGAGTTGAAAGCTGATATCTACTTCATCAGAATATTCTATTTCTTTTGTTTCTAATTCACCGTGTGGAGTTGAAAGGGAGTTTTAGTCTTAAAAATAGACAATGACGGAAATGTTTCTAATTCACCGTGTGGAGTTGAAAGATCGCTAAAATATCTTCAATACTGTGATAAAAACGAGGTTTCTAATTCACCGTGTGGAGTTGAAAGTTCTTGCAGAGTAAGGTGTGTTGACTTGAATTGTGTGTTTCTAATTCACCGTGTGGAGTTGAAAGTACACATCACACTACAGCTTTTCCATTACAAAACACGTTTCTAATTCACCGTGTGGAGTTGAAAGGATAAGAGCGCTCGTGATGCATAAGTTGAAAATAAAAGTTTCTAATTCACCGTGTGGAGTTGAAAGGGAG
>Ga0080005_135085_pt1 | contig 19354 bp, 20 predicted proteins | sample JossMetagenome_2_FD_69208 | JGI IMG/M metagenome (GOLD analysis project Ga0080005, IMG submission 69208) | Hot spring sediment microbial communities from Joseph's Coat, Yellowstone National Park, USA - JC3_ASED (SPADES assembly) (version 2) | ecosystem: Environmental > Aquatic > Thermal springs >... | reverse complement strand
GTGCACTTCGATGATAACCCAAACACAGTAAGTACATTATTAAATACAGGGATTGATGCCGTAGTCATATCATAATCGGGATGCTCATGGCTAGGATTGGTATATTGAAGGTAAGGGGTGCGATGCCTCATTACGAGGAGTTGCCATTCAACATGTATGTAGACAGACCTGGAATGATTAGGGATCTCGATGCGTTGATAATTCCGCCAGGCACACTGGTGGAGTCCAGGGTTTTAGAGAGGTATGGTTGGTTAGGTAGGGAGGTTTGGGATTTCGTTGAGAGGGGTGGTACCGTAGTTGGTGTTTGCTCGGGAGTTCAATTTCTCTCCAAGAGCATTAATCTCAACGTCAGGGGTTTACCTGGCTATGTTGAAGGACTTGGTGTGTTAAACATATCCCTTGAACCATTGATTGTCACAGGACCTGTTCTGGTTAAAGTAATTAATGAGTCATGGGCGACGAGGGGTCTCGTTAATACGGAATTGGGTGGTTGGCAAGCTCATACCTACGGCAAAATCAACGTATTAAACAACGACGTACAAATTGATGGGGTATCCACAATAACTAGGTACAACTATAGAAATGCTACGTTGGAAACACCTACCCTGGTGTCCTCAAGAAAATATAGAGTGTTTGGTACGATGGTTCACGGAATCCTAGGCCCTAATTCGCCCATAAGTAAGAATCTATTTAATGAACTAGGCATTCACGATGAGCGTATAATTAGGGAATACTATAAATTAAGTGATGAGAGAGCTTGGGCGCCACGTGAGGATGCTCCAAGGATTCCAAGAATTATTACCGTGGCCTCCACAATGACAGGTGAGGGCAAGACATTACTGACCAGCGCACTGGTGCATTGCTTGAGTAGGGAGGGTTATTACGTGGGTGTTGCCAAGCTTGGTGGTGATATTAGGGATTTACACCCAAGCCTCTATGTGCTCAAGAGACCATTCAAACCCTGGATGAGTATAATGCTTAGGTGGGACGATAAGGCTTTAGGTTGGGTAGGGTGGCGTGAAGCCCTGAGCAATGCCGCAGGCTTAGGCCTTGATTACTTGGTTGTGGAGGGTGTGATGGGGTTATTAACGGGTAGCTCGAGGGATTCTGAAGATGTGTTTTCATCAACTATTGGCTTCATGAAGCAGGTAGGTACTGATGTTATATTGATTGCCTCAGCTGCTTATGATGGTGTGGAAGGCGCGATCTTCAGGCTGAGGTCTTACATTAAGGAATTGATAGAAATTGGTAGAAAACCAATCATTGCGGTATTGAATAATATGTATCATGGTACCCATGAAGATGAGGAGGTGGTTAGGTTTAGGAGGGAGCTGGAGGGCTTATCAATACGGTTAATGACTATAGATGCTTTGCCTATTTCCTCAAAGCCCGAGGAATTAATTGACCTGGGTGATTACGAGGAGGCTGCGGTTAAAATATCAGAGGAATCATTGTGTGAGCACCTAATAGGGTCGTTGGGTCAATCATAAATTCTATTGATAAGTAATCATTTAACCAGTGTATGATTATGTCAGGTATGATGTTGCCTGTAATGACATAAATAAACCCTGAAATTATGCCGTAAATGAGTATGTATGCTAGGATTGAAAGAAGGGATACCAGGTTGTTTATTCCGTACACCGCCAGGTAAACGGGTATGTGGGCTAGCGTGAAGTATACGGCACTCACGATTATCGCAGGTATTGCATTAATTATTGGTATTTTACCATAATCCCTGGGTAACAACCTATTTAGAATAAAGCCCCTAAACACAACCTCCTCACTAATCGCTATTGGGTATAACGTGTATATGAGGGTAAGTATGTTAGGCAGTGAAATTCTGGGTATCACGGATAATGGTAACAACCCACTTATTAGGAACCAAGCCACTGCCAGGGTGATGACCGCAGGTATTGTCACTAAACCAAGGGTGGGTCTCCACGAGAAACCAAGCTCCCTACCCAAACCACGTAACCTACCTCTATGAATAATAATCAAAGCCGCAATTACCACATATAGGTATGGGGCTAGGTCACCAAGTAAGTATGTTGAGATGAGGCTCAGCGGGTTACTTAATGAACTAACTAGTGTTTGCGTTATTGATGTTGCTATGTCATATCCTCCCGTTGGTATGTAGGGCATGTAGGTTATGAACACAGGTATGACTATTGCTATTATCAATATTGTTGGCCAGATGATGTCGCCAAAATACCTACCCATCACCGCACGATAAGTGCTTGGCTTAAAATTCCTACTCTCAACATTAATCGCATAGGGCTTGTATCCAATAAGTCAGTAGTACTGGTTGGGGTGGGGCGACGGTTTAATAAACCAAGTTGATACTAGATTAAAATGAGTAATGAAGGCTAGGGATATTGAGGAAGAGGAGGAGGAAGAGGAAGTTGAGGAGGAGGTTGAAGAATTGGAAGAGGAGGAAGAGGAGATCTCAATAAAGGCGGAAACACCACAAAATACGCCACCGTCAATCGTACTTGCCGTGACTTATGATGGGAAGGTTGGTAAGGCGTTGGTTAAGTTGTACGATCCCGTTAATGACCGGGTTTACTTCTGGTATGATAATACGGGCCATAAGCCATACCTACTCACTGACGTAAAACCTGAGGAATTAATTACTAAATTCACCAAGGTAATACTTCACCCTGGATTCAGCCATTTAGAGGCTGTGGAGAAATACGACGCATTGAATGATAGGAAGGTTATACTCACAAAGATTTGTGCTAAGGATCCGTTAAGTATTGGTGGCAAGGCTGATTCAATCAGGGAGTTATTACCAAAGACCTGGGAGTCGAGGATTAGGTATCACCTTTGCTACATATTCGATAATGAGATAATACCCGGCATGTTTTATAGAATTGAGGATGGAAAGTTAGTCCAGGTACCCATTGAGGTGCCTAGCGAGGTTGAGGATTTCGTTAAGAAGCTCTATGCTAACGACCCAGACTTCCTTGAGGAAGCCAGTAGGTGGATACCCCTGTTCCAGGCACCCGTACCGAGCATAAAGAGGTTATCGATCGATATAGAGGTATTCACACCACAGGAGAATAGGGTGCCCAATCCCAGGGAGGCTAATTACGAGATAATCTCGATAGGGTTGGCAGGTAGTGATGGCTTAAGGAAGGTACTCGTGCTTAGGAGACCTGGTATGGAATTGAGACCTGAGGATTTAGATGAGTTACTTTATGATGATGTTGAGGTTGAGTTCTTCAATAATGAATATGATATGCTTAGGGAGTTCTTCTCAATACTGCTTCAATACCCAATACTGATAACATTCAACGGTGATAATTTTGACCTACCGTATATATACCACAGAGCCTTAAAGCTGGGGTTTAAGAAGGAGGAGATACCAATCACCATTAGGAGGAATGAGGCTTCCATAGCCCTTGGCGTGCACATTGACCTATACAAGTTCTTCAACATAAGAGCAATCGAAGTTTACGCCTTTGGTGGTAAGTATAGGGGTTTGGATAGAACACTTGATACAATAGCCCATGCCATAGTTGACATGTCAAAGTTGAACAGGGAGAAAACAGTCTCCCAGATGACTTATGTCGAATTAATAAACTATAATTTCAGGGATGCATTCCTTGGGCTCTACCTAACCACCTACGACGATAACCTAGTACTGAGATTAATAATACTGATGTCCAGGATATCAAAGACACCACCAGACGACTTAGTGAGGAGCCAGATTTCTGCGTGGATAAGGAACATGCTTTATTACGAACATAGGAAGAGGGGGTGGCTAATACCTGAGAAGGAAGACATAATCAAGAACAAGGGCGAAGTGGCTACCAAGGCCATTATTAAGGGTAAGAAGTACGCAGGCGCCATAGTTCTTGACCCAATGCCCGGGATATACCCGAACGTCTACGTACTAGACTTCGCCAGCATGTACCCCTCAGTCATAAAGAGGTGGAACATATCGTATGAAACTGTCAAGTGCCCGGATGAGAAGGCAAAGAACAACAAGCCAATACCAGAACTACCCCATTGGGTATGCAACGATAGGAGGGGCCTGACTGCATTAATCGTGGGACTACTCAGGGATTTGAGGGCATATGTCTATAAGAGACTTGCTAAGACGGCACCTAGTGCCGTACTTAAGAGCTACTATAACGTAGTCCAAAGCGCATTGAAGGTTTTCATAAACGCATCCTACGGTGTCCTTGGCGCCGAAATATTCCAATTGTATTGTCCACCTGCCGCTGAGTTAACGACGGCACTTGCTAGGTATGTACTATCAAGAACCGTGCTTAAAGCCCTGGAGCTTGGGTTAGTACCCATATATGGCGATACGGATAGCCTCTTCATATGGAACCCAAGCGAGGAAAAGCTTAAGGAGTTGATTGATTGGGTTGAGAAGGAGTTCGGAATAGAAATTGAACTCGATAAGGTCTACAGGTTAATTGCCATGAGTGGAAGGAAGAAGAACTACGTTGGCATATTGAGTGATGGCGAACTGGACATAAAGGGCTTGGTTGGGAAGAAGCGCAATACGCCTGATTTCGCGAAGGATGCCTTCAATGATGTACTACGATTGCTCTCTGACATAAGAAGTCTTGATGATGTTGGTAAGTCAATAGAGGAGGTTAGGGATAAGGTGAGGGATTACTATAGGAAACTACAAAGGAGGGAGATACCACTCAATAAGCTGGCAATAAGGACAGCCTTAACTAAACCCCTCGAGTCGTACACCAAGAACACACCGCAGCACGTGAAGGCCGCATTACAGCTTAAGAACTTGGGATATAAATTGGGGCCTGGTGACATAATAATATATGTAAAGACGACAGGTAAAGACGGTGTTAAACCAATACAGTTGGCTAGGATTGATGAGATAGACCCTAATAAGTACATTGAGTACCTAAGGACGTCCCTGGAGCAGGTCCTTGACGCCTTTGGAATAGAGTTTGAGAGTATAATGGGTTCGTCGATAATCGATAATTACTCATCATGAAAGGAGTAAAATCAAGACAATCACTCCTCAAGGAACTCTTCGCTCTCTGGTGATAGTGATGAAAGTATGTTATTGATTACTTGGTTAATGATGTCATCGTTTATGTAGGGCATTATCACGACAAACTTGTCGGCCTTCATGTCCTCCCCCATCCACCTATTGCTGTATATTATCTCGTACGTGGGTATCTCAACCTCAGCCTTATTACCAACCCTCTTAACGCCGTATTTTTCCACCTTCTTATATAAATCCTTACTTAATGGCAGGTCAAGATTTATTGTTTGGGGAACCTTAAGAACGATGAAATCGGACTCCTCAGGGTTCCACTTATCCAATAGTCTCTTAACGTAGTTCTTCACCGTATCCACAAGGTTGGCCTTCACAACCTCCTTATTGGCTATGCTCTCCCCCTCCACATACACAACGACATTCTCGCCCTCTTCAGGCATAACCCCTGTGGTTAATTCTGGGGCTTGATTAATAAAAATTGCGGACACACCAATCAAGACACGCGGAGTCAGTAAATAGGGCCATCATTAACTTAGTCATCAAATTACGGACAACTCATGGGCCCCCACTTAATGACTTAACTACGACTAACAATCTCTCTACGGCTGTGACGTTAGTTAATACTGCCAGCAGTAGGAGCCCGTAAAATATTATGGATCCTAATTGAGTAATAATGTATATTATGAGTATGGCCAGAATAAGAAGCAACCTCTCCTCCCTCTCAAGAAGCCCAACGCCAAGCATCCTAACGCCAAGCGCCTCTGCCCTAGCCCTGGCGTAACTAGTCATTAGGGAACCAAGTAACGCAAGCAATAGAAAGATAGTACCTAGGAAGCCTCCATCATGTATTAACCAGAGGTCGATTAGGGCTATGAAGTCGACATACCTATCCAACGTTGAATCAAGAAAGGCCCCTAGTTTAGATGTACGTCCCCAGTACCTCGCAACTAAGCCATCAAGCATATCGAAACCGCTGGCCAGTATTAGTAATACTAGGGCTGTAATGTAAGCCCAATATACGTGCATCAACACAATAAGCGGTGTTGGGAAAGCTATTAGTAGAGATGAGACAGTTAGGATATTAGGGTTCCTAGGTAAAATCTTGATAAGGCCCTTTTCTAGGGCCCTCCTTCCAATCCTCTCTATCTCATCCTTAAGTTTGCCGAGAACCACAATCGACACCGCAACTAAAGACATCCTTAAGTATTGTGGATATAAAATCCCTAGCCCTGAGCCACAACTCCACGGTCTCCGGCCTCAACCTATACATCTTCGAATCACCACTCATGAAGGTTTCAACTAAGCCATCCCTCTCCATCTTGTAGAGGACTACGTAGACACCCACGTTCGTTATATCAATGTTAAAGCGGGTTTTAACCTCCCTTGCAATCTCATAACCATACATGGGCCTATCCATCAATAACCTAACCACGTAAATCCATAGATTCTCCTTAGTAAGCTTCGTCATGAGCCTTACCAATGCCTTTTTACCCGTGGACATATTAGGGACTTAACCTGGGCGAGGAATTAATACTTTTTATGAGGTGATGCTCATTCGTAGCATGCCGTGTTACATAAGCCAATGGAGAAAGATTTAATAACCCATCACTTACATGGCCTCAATGGCACTAAAGGGAATTACATTCCTAGAAAGTGTGTTACAAACTCTAAAGAGAGCTACAGAGTTAGGAGGGTATCCTCAGGAGGTCTATGAAATACTAAGTAGACCCCAGAGAATAATCACGGTAAACATACCGATCAGGATGGATAACGGTAAGATCCAGGTTTTCATGGGCTATAGGGTACAGCATAACAACGCCCTAGGCCCATATAAGGGCGGTATAAGGTTCTACCCCGAGGTCACGCTCGATGAGGACGTAGCACTGGCCACAATAATGACATTCAAGAGCGCACTAAATGGCTTACCCTACGGTGGTGCTAAGGGTGCTATCGCAGTTGATCCTATGAAGATCAGTAAGAGGGAGCTTGAAGAGCTGAGCAGGGGTTATGTCAGGGCATTGGCTCCATTCATAGGGCCCGAGATCGATATACCAGCCCCTGATATTGGGACAGACTCGCAAATAATGGCGTGGATGGTTGATGAATACAGCAAAATAGCCGGACGCAATGTACCTGGCGTGTTCACAGCAAAGCCCGTTATCTTATGGGGCAACCCCGTTAGGGAGTACTCAACAGGTTTTGGCGTTGCTGTATGGGCTAGGGAGGCCGCGGAGAAGCTGTGGGGTGGTATTGAGGGCAAGACCGTGGCTGTGCAGGGATTTGGTAAAGTGGGCTACTGGGCAGCATATTGGCTGAACAAAATGGGCGCCAGGGTTATTGCCGTAGCAGACATCAGTGGCGGTGTCTATAACCCGAATGGTCTCGACCTAGCGGCAGTTAAGGCGGTTGTGGATAAGACAGGCTTCGTCATTAATTATGACGCTCCTGGAACGAGGAAGGTAACGAATGAGGAAATTCTGGAGCTACCAGTCGATATATTGGTGCCGGCAGCCGTGGAAAACGTGATACACAAGGGCAATGCCAATAACATAAAGGCAAAGCTCGTGGTTGAGGGCGCCAATGGACCAACAACAGCCGATGCAGAGCAGGTGCTGCACAGGAAGGGTATTTGGGTGCTACCCGACCTAGCGGCCAACGCTGGCGGTGTCGTCGTGTCCTACCTGGAGTGGGTTGAGAATCTACAATGGTACTTCTGGGATGAGGAGGAGACCAGAAATAGGCTGGAGAGGATACTCCTGGACACATTCAACAGAGTAATGATTAGATGGAGTAAGCTGGGTACGGACAACGTGACCATCAGGGAGGCAGCCTACGTAGAAGCCGTCGATAGGATATATAACGCGATGAAGGTTAGGGGTTGGATTTAGGATTAGGGTTCAGTAAGTCATAATTTTAGATAAGTCCAACCCTCATTTTCCCTTTTAACGATCTCCGCAACACCAGCATTAACGATGGTTACGCCATTAATTAAATCGCTTTCCTTAATGCCCCTATCCCTCATTGAGTTACGGCATGCAACAACAATGACACCACGACTCATCAAATCTTTAATATCATTTTCAAAGGAGCTACCCTTAACGACAGCGCCTATGGCCGATTGATGAAAGACTACCTCAACGACAGCGTCAGGTATTTCATTAATTAGGTTCCTGCATGATTTTAGGGATTGTACTACGTTATTTATATCTGAGACCTGAATAATAACCTTCAGCACCACGATTCGGTTGGCGATGGTGAAGATAAAAAGATTACTAAATTGTTTATTCCAAACCAACTCATCCCACCTTAATGGAGATTGCACGAGAACCCTAAATGCCCATCCTTTTTAATGGAACCAATGGAATCCATGGTTCGTCATAGCTATTCAGTTAACCTTAATTAACACATATTATTAATGCTATGATTTAATGAGTGCGGTGGACATAACACTACCTGGCTTTAACATCATGCATGACGTGAGAGGCAACACCTCAGGTGTCGTTATGTCCCTGGCAGGTAATCAATGGTTCGTAATTGATGAATTAACTAGGTACTTAAATAACCGTGGTTTTGAAGTATACATTGAAACCATACCGCCGGGACTTGTTAAGGAAAGGGCGGTGGGGAGGGCGTTAAGGGTTGGCGACTTAGTAATTAACCTAAGACCTGAGATTGTCTGACCTCCTCCCTGCCTTGAAAGGGTGTGGGAGGTTTCCTCGCCCTGCCTTCATTGGCTTCTCCGGTGGGGTTCATGGGTTTGCCCCGGGCCAGCACCGCGGGGCTTTCCTTGCTGGTCTTGAAGGTCTTCAGTACTGCATATAGGTGCTGTATGATGTATTTGGGAATGATTGGGTTTGATTTTCCTTCGTGCTTTCTCCAGTCCATGTTCTTGTTTAGGTTCTTCATGTTCCACCAAAACGCTTTTGTCCACGCTTCCGGTGTTGTTTTCCACGTCATATTCATCACAGATGCGTAGTCCCTATCCACATAGTGACCAAGTGGGCAGTAAAGAACGTGCCAGTCGTTAGTCTCCCAAAGCCTTGTGAAGTGAACTGGGCATACTCTGCTGTTTCTGTATGATGATACGTGGAATAGTTTGGATCCACGCTCCAATGCCTTATCCTCAACAGCCTCCTCGATACTCTTGAACGGTGTCTGCTTGATCCTATGCCTCAACTCGCCCTTCCCAACGTCACTAATCATCGATTCCTGCGGATTCTCACCAAGCTCCTCGGTGATTATAATTGATGGGTTCTTAGTTAACTCACTCGCCACATGCCTAACCCTACCAACCCTCCTATTCCTCTCCCTTAGATGCTTAACGCGCTTCCTAAACTCCCTAGTGTTCGTCACATTCACGTAATTACCGCTCGGTAATGCGAATCTAGGCTTGAGTTTCTCGATTATTGCGTTTCTAACCATCTCATACCTCCTAGCCAACCTACCGAAGTCCGTCTTGATTGTGTATAGTCCTGGAACCATGTATTGCCTATTCCAATCAATCACCTTGTCCACGGTGGTTTCAATATCAATCCTGCTAATAGCTACCGTGTTCTCGTTTATGTCGAAGGCAACGACTGATTTTGGTTCTTCCTCCTTTGGCTTTATCTCGAAGATGAAAACTGCGTACCACTTGTTCAACCTACGCTTAATCAACAGCGTAGACGCTAATTCCGCCTCCCCACTCAATACCCTCCACCAATATAGCCAGAAGCGCTTGTGAGGTCTTAACCAGACTTCGAATCTCCTGCCACCCCTACCTCTCTTACCGGTGCTGATTGGTGAAATGGCAAGCCTAACCGGCGCTATGGAGCCAGCGAATTGATTATAACCCCATGCCTTCTCCGTAAACCTCAATGAGACACTCCTAACCTCAGGGTAGGGCTTGCTCACCAAGCCCCTCTTTTTCCTCTCCATGAATGACTTCGCGATTTGCGCCGCTTGCCTAATTGCTTGGATGATTAAGTGTGCGTGCAAGTCTGGATACTCCAGCCTATATTTGTGATAAAATAGCTTATGGAGCTGGGTTGCACTCAAAACATTGTTCACAACGGCATACGTGGCAACCTCACGAACGATATTGAGATACGCAGACTCAACGGAGCAAAGCAACTTATTGAGCTCCTTAGGGACTTCCAACTCAACAGCCACAGACCTACGTAACATTCATAAGGAAAAGCAACAACCAGGCTTAAAAGCCACCCACGACAAGAAGGGGCGAGGCTTGTTGTTCGTTTTGTCAAGAAAATCTACGAAAAATACGGATTTAAGTGGGTAGGCAAAACATGAAGAAAAACTTATAACCAAAAACAAAAGAAACATAACGCCACCGTAGCTCAGCACGGTAGAGCGGCGGGCTGTTAACCCGTAGGTCCCGGGTTCAAATCCCGGCGGTGGCGCCAACGAATTTTATTCTATGTTCCTCGGGTTTGGATTGGAAATTGTTTAACCCCCGTGGGTGTGAGTTTGTGGGGCTAGGGCGTGGTTGTGCTCAATGTCTGATGTCTCACGTCTATACTTTGTCATGTTGTAGAGCCTTTTTGAATTCTTTATGGCTTATTTTCGTCGTGATGCATGTACTTGGTAATACTAAGCAGGTTAATGGCGTTTTCGTTACCGTCTCAGACCATCAGTCTGGCAACGAATTTCGCAAGCATCAAACTTAGGTGATTCGCCAAAGCTTAATCCAGGAAGGTGCTGAGCCACCCATAGCTCAGCTCGAGTTATTTTTCATGATAGGAAGTTTAAAAGACCTCGCGGAATAGGTAATTCCTGTATGAGATTTAAGTCCAGGCTTGTTTTTGCTATCTCGTTGGTTGTTGCGGTGGTTTTAGTCGCGGTAATGGTCTCAGTACTGCCCCTAACCCATGTCACCAATAAGCCAGGCACGCCAGCACCAATTAGCACTCCAATCAGCATTTACCTTGGCCCGCCAATCTACGTAATTGGACCACAAACACTGGTGCAGAAACTCATTAGCGTCGGCATACCACAATCACTGATTAAGCTCATCGGCTTGAGCCAATTGTCTTCCTTGCCTGGTAATTCCACAGTCATCATTGATTACTCGGTGATTGAGCCGGAGGTCGTTGTTGGTGTGGTTAATGGTAGGGTTGGGCTTAACCTAACGAGCCCAGTGATCGACTTATTAACCAACCTAATAGCCGAGGGTGACTTGGTCATGCTCTACGGAAACACAAGCAATTTATCAGTTATGGAGTACCTACTAGCCTACACATGGGCTAGGAGGTATTGTGCACTCTACATGGTGAGTAGTAGTGTGCCATTTGATTACCTAATCGCATACCCAGAAATACCAGTAGGGAGCAAGGAAGCCTTATATGTCTAATTTCAAATTTAAAATGATTTTTAACGTCAAAGCCATAGGCTAATTAGGACCTACTCCTCTGTCTCGGGTAAGTACCTCTTGAATAATCCGTAGTAGAGTACGATGCTGAATATTACCGTGAAAATAAGCGTTGAGGCGATCATGGTGTATATGGCCACCAGCGGTAATGGTATTGCTTCATTCAATAATTCATTAACTGGAATACCAGCATTACCACTTAGGAATAGGTATGGGTACCTGGATCCGTCATTCACGAACTCCATTAGCACGAGTATTAACTCGGAGAGTATACCTGCGGTTATCGCTAGAGGTCTATTCACGAAACCCATCATTGCATTGTACAGGGCTATCGCACCGACTATTGTTAAGGCAACTACTAGCACTATTGCAGTGTAGAATAGTGGGTATACGAAGCCGAGGCTCGGTTTTCCATCTAGCAGGGGTCCTGCTATGTTATTAACTATGTATGGGTCGTACCCGGCGAGAACCACGTAGTAGTACGCCCCAGCTATTGATTAGGGTATAAGCAGTGCCATACCCATGCTGAGTGCTATACGTACACCCCTAACATCCATGTTACTCCTGGTGGCTAATATGGCTGCCAGTACGAAGGCTCCTATGTCTAAACCACCGAGTATTGTATGTAACGCAAGCGCTGGGTACACGGGGTTTGCTAGGGCTGCTATGTACGATGGTTGATCCCCATCAATGCCTATTGGGTAGTTTAGTCCAGCGAATAGGTACCTAAAGCCCAGCGGGACTAACAGCACGGATATTGCCATGGGTATACCAAGAAGGCTATGGCTCCTAGGGCTAATTCTACCCCATAGATGCCAGTACATGACTATGAGCGGTATACTAACCAGAATGCCCGTGAGGGCTATCGCAACTGGGTAGAAGTAGACCCTGGTGAATATGGCAACCATGCTCGGGAAGAAACCAGCCATGTACACAGTCAATATTGTACCCCAGACACCACCGAATAGATCGAAGATTACCATTACCCTGAACGCCCTTCTAGCCAGGAGCTCTAGATATGGGTCATTTCTTAGGTAGGCCGTGTACCTAATCGCTACCGTTAATACGGTAACCCCAATTATCACATTTACAAATATTAAATGCATGATCAACGTGAATCCGAGCAATGAAAAAAGAAATAGATCAATACTCATGATTCACCACCCCTCAGTAATTCACTAATATTCCTTAGAATACCTGGTCCGGTAGCTACGTAATACATCGCCAAAGAGCCTCCCACGGCTATTGCCGTGAGTATAGCCAACACGTAAGCCACAAAGACTGGTGTTATAGGCACTGGTGTAACTACCTCGTTAGTTGTTATTAGCCCATAGATGGTCCACGGTTGCCTACCAATCTCTCTAGCAGCCCAACCGGCGGTTGCCGCGATCGCCGAGCCGAAGGCCATTACCATGGTTAGGAACGGTAACACATTGTAATAGCCAATTAACGGGCTTAGTAGCCTGTAATTGATGAAGTCCGTTATGTCCGTTAACACAGGTATCCTGATTAGGTAGGTGAACAGCACGAGAACTGCTGCTATGGCTATGATTATGCCTGAACCAATCATTGTATAATAAAACGCGCTAACCAATGGGGCTATTGGCTCCAGTGATAACACGGCCTCACGGCAATAGCTTGAAAGGGTTAGGTTTGAAATTCCCGATATGTAGTTAATCATTGAGGGGTCAAGCTTCTCGTATAACTCCACGAATGTTGTGTTGCCAAGTGCATTGCATGAGCTTAGGTAGTACTCAAACCCATGTATTGGGTGGTATGGGTTACCGTAGGCGAACAATGCCTCTATCGGGTCGTAGAATTCATACCCATAAACCCCCTTACCACCAGTTAACGTAACCAATGCCGTGAACTTGAGCGGTTGGTACTTAACCACGGTATCGCCCATGAAGTGCCCTAAAACTATCGGCTCTATCAGCAATACTATGGTTAACACCCATAGGATGGGTCTTAGAAGTTTTATGTACTTATCATCACGCGTTCCCAGATACCTCACAGATAAGGCAGTACCTACCACGCCAAGTCCTATGGCGTAGGCGGCAAACAATGTGTGGAACGTAGTGATTATGGCGTCTGGGTTAACTAAGGATATGTATGGATTTAGGTAGAAGACCCCAACCAGGTGGGTAAAGCCTGGGTTAGATAATGCCATCGACCCATAACCATCCAACGTGTAGTTAACCAATAAGGCTGCCAGATTAAGTACGCCAGTGACGTTAGCATCGTCAGGACCATAACTGGGTAGGAATGGGTATAGAACCCTTGGTATGTTCCCCATGCCGTCTCTCCGCAGTCGGTGGTTTTGCCACCGGCTGCTTCTCGACGGTCTCCCCGAGCCCCCTCACCGTAGTAGCTCCCGCCCTGTTGCCAGGGGTTCCTTGCCCTACGGGTCTTGGAAACCCGGGGTAACTGGTGAGTGTGTTGGGGTTAGGTTTTTAAATCTTTTGGGGATATCCCTTTGTGGATTACATAACCATTAAGTTGCCGTTTAATGTTGATGGGGATGTGGCTAAGGAGTTGCTGTCAACGGCGTGGTTGTTTAAAACGGCCACGTATAGGGTGTTGTCTTCGGCTCGACGAGGGCTCCTTCCTGGGAATAGGATTGGTTGGAAGGATATGTTTAGGGGAATAGCCTATGAAGTCATCCCGAATCGTAGGTATGCTGATGGTGCCGCAATCCTCGTGATGAGTATTTACGAATCATGCAGAGAATTAGGCATTGATTTCAGGAGCGTCGAATTGTCTGACTGGCTCGTGTTTCAACAGAGCGAGCTTGAGTACCCAAATAGGAACATTACCTTGAAGCCAAACCATGAGTTCCACATAACAACGATTAAGTATGATGGGTCGATTGGTAGGGTTGTGGTTAGACCAACCGTGCCGGGGAGTTATAGGCAACTCCTAGATGCCATCATTACAGGGCGTGTTGAGTACATGGGTAGGGTTGTAATTATTGATTACGGTGTTAGAAATAACCGATTGTGGGTTCACGGTGAGGTGCAAGTGACAGTACCGCTGGATGTTTATTATGAGCGCATGGCTAGGCATAGGCGTAATGCCGGCAAACTCATTGGTGGTGTTGACGTTAATACTGATAGGATTAACCTGGTAATCATTGATGAAGACGGTGAACTCATTGACCACAGGACGTTCTGGTTTAGCGAGGTAACTACACGAGGCTTTCCCAAGCACAAGGCTTGGAGCATCATCAGCATGAGGATTCATGAATTGTTGGATTATACTTACAACAATGGTGTCAAGACGCTGTTCCTGGAGAATCCGGAGGTTCTCGGTAGGTTAAGGCTGGTGTGGATTATGAATGGTGATAGGAAGCATGAGAACTACAATTACAAAGTCTCGGTATTCAGGAGCTCAATCATTGAGAGAATAGCCATGAAGGCACCACTGTACTCAATTAGAGTTCGCTACGTAAACCCAAAGGGAACAACGAATTCGACGGAACACGAAGAATTAATGAGGAGGTATGGACTAGACAGACACACGGCATCCGCATACCTAACAGCCCTAAGAGGACTTAAACACCAACGGTAATAAACACTACGATTAATCATAAAAACTGAAACTGCCCAGGGCACGTTCATCCAGGCATTTGCAGTAAGTATGAAGTAGCCCGAGAGGGATCCCAGGAACCAGGTCACTATGAGTAATGCTATTGAATAACCGGCCCTCCACCTGCCCAGGGTTATTAGGAAGAACACAACCAACACGGCCTCGCCTATGAAGGCTATGGTGGCCTCATAAAGCAGCGGTAGAAAGCCTGATGACGCAAAGAGTAGTATACTGGTTGGCCATATATCAAGTAAGCCGAACTCAACTATGGTTCCCGTAACAACGCCCAGGGCAAAGTTAACAATTAAGACGTTAGTAAGGGTCTTTGCATAATTTAGGTAGAGATTGTCGTGAGTTCTTGACCACATAATTAACAGGCAAGTATGGCTAAGGGGAGCCCTAGGGTTAATGATACGAAAACCGCGTGTAGGTATATGCCATAGATGGTCATCACCATGGCGTAATCCGTGTTCAATACGTGTGTATAAATTAATCCCAATGCGTGTAAGTCTGTGACTGGCACAACGATTACCACTAAGCCCTATTTTAAATACCCATGCATGTTCTATAAAACTATCAAATGCGTAATCCTTAAACACTTATCTCATAAAATTAATCAATATACTGGGTAATTAATTAACTATTCAATATAACACTGCATATCCCGTTTAAATGAGTAATCACCATCTATGTGGTTCGGCTTCACCCATGGCTATTACCCTGAGCCTCTCCACGCCCCCTATCTCCCTTATTATCCTAGCCACGGATTTAGGTACCAACTCCTCCCAGGATGGGTCACCCTTTATGATAAGCTCCCTAATTCTTGTGGAATTCAGTTTCTCCCTATCATACATTGGTTGCTGCCTAACCTCAATACCAGCTTCTCTGAAGAGCATTGCCACGAAGGGATTACCTGTATAGGCAACCTGAAATGGTGGTGTGTATGATCTTAGGTGCCCGAACCATGCTGCGTTATTTTCTATGTTTGGTATTGGTACAATAATAATCCTCGATAAGTCGACACCACCCTCCTTAAGGGCTTCCCTGAGCATCCATATTCTCTCGCCTATGGTGAATGGGTCCTTTATTATGTAATTGAATTGTGCCGACCCAATTATCACTATTAATTCATCAACCTCCCTGAGAATATCCCTAATCGCCCAAACATGACCGAGATGTGGTGGTTGAAACCTACCGATGAATATTGCCCTAATCATCAGGGTTTTAGTAATGGCTTACTTATTTAACTTGTTATTAAGGTGCTTCTGCATTTGGTTATTAAGTTTTCGCTAGTTGACGTATATATTGGTTATCATTAAACTATATATTAGGATAGTATTTAAATAAGTCCTCAAATAATGATTATTGTATGAGTGAGGAGGTTAAGGAGGTTACAATAGCAACGAGCGGTAAAGTCATTCAAACACCCTGTGGCCCCATAATTCATGGTCTTGAGGATGTCCTCGTTAAGACTACGACAATCTCAGATATCGACGGGAAAAATGGGATTCTGTGGTATAGGGGTTATAGGATTGATGATTTGGCAAAGTACTCAACGTTTGAGGAGGTGGCTTACTTAATCCTTTACGGTAAATTACCAAATAGGAAGGAACTTGATGACTTCAAATCATTACTAACCTCCTACAGGGAATTACCCAACGAGGTTTACTCCATAGTCACAACAATGGGTAAGGTTAAGGCACATCCAATGCTAGCCCTCGAAGCCGGTGTGGCTGCCCTGGGCGCATTCGATGAAAATCCAAGCGATTATAGTAAGGAGGCAAACCTAAGGAGAGCTATTAAGCTGACCTCGGCACTACCAATAATGATAGCTGCGCACTATAGGGCAAGTAGGGGTCTCGACATAGTTAAGCCGAGGAAAGACCTTAGCCATGCAGCGAACTTCCTATACATGATGTTTGGCAAGGAACCTGATGAAACCTCAACAAAGGCGATAGACCTATACCTCGTTCTGCACATTGATCATGAGGTGCCAGCCTCGACCTTCGCAACTCTCGTGGCAATATCAACGTGGACAGATCTATACTCAGCGATAGCCGCAGGTATTGCTACACTGAAAGGCCCATTACATGGGGGCGCTAACGAGGCTGCAATGAAACAGTACCTAGAAATTAAAACACCCGAGAACGCTAGGCCATACGTCGAAAAACTGCTTGCCGAAGGAAAGAGATTAATGGGTGTTGGCCACAGGGTTTACAAGGCATACGACCCAAGGGCTAGGATATACAAGGAGCTCGTGAAGCAATTAAGCGAGGCCAAGGGAGACATGACGTGGTACAACATAGCCTCGGAAGTGGAGAAGGTTGTCCTAGAAAAATTAGCACCCAAGAAGCTTTATCCAAACATTGACTTCTGGAGCGGCATAGCCATGTACCTGCTCGGCATACCCTACGAGTACTACACACCAATCTTCGCAATGTCGAGGGTCGTTGGTTGGGCAGCCCACGCAATAGAGTACCTAGACCAGCATAGGTTGTTTAGGCCCAGGGCATGCTACACAGGCCCCCATGACGTACCCTACGTATCGATGGAAAAGAGATCATGAAATATAGACAGGTAAAAGTATTAAAAATCAAAACTTCCACTTAATTGTAATGAATTATGGCGAGATATTAAGAGAATTGAAGCAGACGCAAGCAAGCATACGGGGTTTAGCGGCAAAGGCGGTTATTAATTACTTAGTAACTGAGCTTGAGGAAATTGATGACTCAATTGATGAGAAAATCATCAATCAGCTTCTAATAAACGCATCACTACTGATCAATATTGAGGAGGAGGACATATCCAGGGTTAAGGAGCTCATAAAGAAGTTAAGAAATTAAATGCTTGCTAAAATAACGCCATAATTCATAAGCCCCATCCATGATCGAATCCCTTGAAAGCAACTAGATCAACTATAACCGTAAATTAAAAAGTATTAAAAACCAGCATATCACGTACACGAAGCTTAAACATGGATCTCATCTACATAATAAGGAGGGACTGCATCGAGAACGTTACAAACAGAAAGAACCTACAGGTAATAAACGTGAGCGATGAAGGCGCACTCCTTGGTGTTGGAGATGATGAGGATTTCGTAAATGACGCAATCAATAATGGATGCACAGTTTACGCCAGGCACTACAGATTTAGGATAGTTAGGATGGGTTATGTAGACGCCATTGAAGAGTCCATAAGACCCTTCGATTCATGGATTGAAAATGATGAATTAAATCTCGTAGTCAATCCCCTAAGACTAACCACCCTAGATCTAGCCAGAATACTATATGGTTTAAACTTTGATTTAGAATTGATCAGCGAAACGGATGTGGAATTCATGAAAGGATCTTAGGAAAAACACTTATCTTTAAACCCAATAGCATTTAGCTGATGGATTTAACAAGCTTCATGGACAATTCAAGACCCAGCGACTATGAATACTTAATCGACCCAGCACCTCAATATGCTCTTAAACTCATTAATCTCAGGAAAAACACTCACGTACTAATCATTTACGGGGACATGGTTGCTAACTACGAAGGCAGGGCTAAATCAGAACTTGGGGAATTAATGCCCAGGCTAGTCATAAGTAAGCCGGACGGTACCTTTATGGTCCATGAGGCTACGAAGAGGGAACCACGCCTATGGAATCCACCGCCCTCAAGCTTATATGCGACGATTGACAGTGGTGTGCTCGTCCTAAGAAGCGTTAGAGCAAGCCCTAGGGAGGTTGTTGTGGTCGAGGTGCCCGTAATAAGGTTTGCGGCTGCCCTGAAGCTTGGTACGACAATTAATTACAGAGTGTTTGGTAGGGAGGAGGATATGGTTAACGCCATAATTAACAATCCAAGCATGATCGAGGATGGACTCCAGATACTCGCCAGGGAGTACCATACGTTGGTTGGCGATATCGACATACTGGCTAAGGACAGCAGGGGCAATCTTGTTGTTATTGAGTGTAAGCGCTCGCAAGCAGGTCCTGAGGCCGTAAACCAACTTAAGCGTTATGTGGATTACCTGAGGCAGAAGGAGGATAAGCCCGTGAGGGGTATAGTGGCTGCTCCATCGATATCAACGGCGGCATATAAGTTCCTGAGACTCTATGGTCTCGAGTTTAGGCATGTCGAACCAAAGTCCTAGGTATTTATTTACTTACGGTATTGCTGCTATACTTAATGCATAGATTATTCATTAAGTTAATTTCAGTGAGGTGCCAAAAAGTTCTCATAAACAATTTCAATTATGGTGTTATAGATAAATCATTTTGGTTGGTTTACTAATTACTTCGAAGAATTAATGGTGTTACGGCATTGCCATGAATATTATTAATAATATTATTGTTATTATTACCCACATTATGTAAGAGCGTGCTGATAAAATCGTGAGCTCCTTAAATGACTTATCTCTGG